>Ga0209702_10000811_pt1 | contig 64451 bp, 72 predicted proteins | sample FRY01_FD_187210 | JGI IMG/M metagenome (GOLD analysis project Ga0209702, IMG submission 187210) | Freshwater microbial communities from Lake Fryxell liftoff mats and glacier meltwater in Antarctica - FRY-01 (SPAdes) (version 2) | ecosystem: Environmental > Aquatic > Freshwater > Ice > Glacier... | reverse complement strand
CCATCCTTCAATAATGTTGGTTATTTTAGTATTACTTTTTTTAAAAGTACATCAGTAACTACTCATAACTCAATTTTTCATTTTAGCTTGAGCGACGATCAATCAAATTGATGTCTGTGGACACTTGCTGTTGAAGGTCCATATTGATAAACTGAAGGCGATATTTCCCTCCAGAAGATCGATTAGTGGCGAGAAGCCTCATATCTTCTCCAAGGCTATTCTCGACTTTTAAATACTCGGGATTAAAAATAACTTTTAATTGCCCAGCACCTGAAGATTTTATGGTGTCAACAAAAGTATCTTGGTTTAAAAACATGTTGGGATATGCTTTTGGCGTTCCTTCGGTTGAAACAAGTTCTTTTGTAAGTTTGTTAGAAAATGCGTCATAATGAATTCTGAATTGCACTGAGTAATTAGACGAGAAGCCGTGAGCATCAACGCAACATACTGAATAGATGCATGAACCTTCTTTGTTAAAATCATAGTCGTAGTAAAATGTAATTGGTTGCTCTAAAATTTCTATTAAAGATCTATCAGGGGTTTCAAAATTTTGACTTTTGATTATTGAATCATCAAAATCATACATTTTAACAAGCTCAAAAGGGCTATTAATTGTTAATCTTTTGAAAATTTGGAATTTTTTCACGTCTCTTTGGGTATTGATCGGAAATGACCATAAAACACAAGGAACTCGTTTTTGATAATCCCAAACAACGTCAAAATCTGCTGGTGGTGGCGGTGGTACTGCTTCAACGCAATGAACGATTGTTTGCTGGCTTGGCTTCGAAGATACCAACGCGATAATACTCTGAACATTTGTATCGCTGAACGCTTCTATGTTGATCAATGCAATACTACGAATTGTGTAAACGTATGTGGCGCCATATTTGATCTGTAAATCAACTGTTGTGCCAACATCGGAATTTTCAATGACAATTTGCCCCTTGGGGACATAAACTCCGTTCTCTTGAACTTCATATTTGTCAATAATATAGCCCCTTACATATAAACTCGGAGTGAAACCATTTGCGTCCACTGAATCCGTTTGGATATACTCGATTTCGGTCTCGTAATCCGCTGCTCTAATGACGTTTGCAGAGCCATTGGAGCCCGCGCGTGTGTTCGCCTGAACAGAGTCCAAAGTCGGCAAGACAGTGGTCAGTTCAGCCTCGTAGGAACCCAGAGAATCGGTCGCCGAACTGCGCGCTAATTGCGCGACGACTTTGTTGTTTAAACGAGTTGTCAACGAAACTTTCCTTAGCTCTTCAAGTTGGTCTTCAACGATTTCCTCTTTAGTGTTCTCGTCAATAAAACGCGAGCCAAGTGCTTGAATGTTGTTGAGGCTTCTTACAATAAATTGATTCGAAACATCAGTAGATGTTAAACTGTTAAGTAATCTCGCTTGATCAATAGGGGAGAGTTGCGTTATTTCCGCAGAAAGGTTGTTTTGGGCAGCAGTAATTTGAGTTCCTAGTGCAGCATTTTGTTGGTCGATTTTTTTCTCCAAAACTTTCCGAGCCAAAAAGAAAAGTTTTCCGTTTAAATTACTCTCTTGAAAATTAATTCTGGTAAAATCACGACCAGAAATTTTTTGTTCATCTTGTAGAACGTTCAAAAAATCTTTGATTTTTATGTCATTTTTATGCGAATTCGTGCCTAATAAACCACTTGGAACAGGCACAAATTCGATGCGAACAAATCTAGGAATAAATTTTGAAAGTCTATCAATTGTGATAGGATCAAAAGCGTCGGGTGATCTGGTCAAAATATCATGACGAACTTCTCCGTTTTCATTTTCTCTTTCGTTTTTCATGAAAAAATTATAAACAAAGCTGGCTCGAATTTGGGTGACTTCTGGAACGTCAATATTTACCACCCGGCTAGAAAATAATGATGTGATATTCATGTGAAACTTCCTGGGGCCATCAACTCAACCGCAACAAAATAGTCATCAAAACGAACTTCGTTCGAACGTTTCCGTTTCATAATATATGTTCCGTTGGATAAATAGACAATTTTTTGCAAAAAATCCGTTCTTGCGAATAATTGACGACCGCTTTGAGAAGAAGTTGTCAACGTATAATCAATTTCAAACTCGTCTATATCAGCGCTAAACGTAAATACTCTGTCGAATAATTTTGGCGTGAGCCAACGCTGACTTGTAGTTTTATGTCCAGCCAAAAAACTCTTCCCAGTAAATAATTGCAAGAATTCCAACAACTCAGGTGTTACTTCTACAGTTCCCTGCGCCCCCGGTTGCACTCTCAGTGAATTCTCCGTTAGGGAATTTGCATCCAACTGCGACAACAACCGTCCAATTTCCGCATTTCGTGTGCGCAAAATATTGGTAGTCAAAGTTTGTGTTGAGAAGTTTTGAATAAATGTTTTAACAAATTGCTGTAGATTACGCTGAAACTGAGCGTCTATCTCCAGTGGCGGATCGGCTGTAAGAAATGTACTTTCTGACATATCAATACCCGTTAGAATTTGGGTGTAAAAATTCAAAACATCATTTTCTAAATGGTTACGAGCAAGAGAATTTTTCTGTGCTTCCGTTAAAAAAGAGTATTTCCTATTTCTTAACAAAATGCGCGCCGTTGCGCTTTTGATGTCACCCAAAAAGGAAAAATCTGAAAAAAGAACGTTGTCGTAAACAAAGGAAGAAAAATCGTTTGGTGCTATTGGTATATTTTTAACGAATAAAGCTAAGTCAAAAATATACTCTTTCGGCTTGAAAGAAAGATCTGGGTAATCCAGACTACGTTTATACAAATTGATTTTAATCAAAGTCGATGCCTGCTCAGTAAAAGAGTGGTAATTTACGTCGCCTAAATCAATTCTTTGATGCAAATTCTTGCTGAAACCATTCGGGATGCCAACGGTGAAAAGCTTGATCGCACTGTTAGTATCTTTTTCTCTATACGTTGGTTGTTGCAACAACGTTTTGAGGGTACTTTGAACGCCAGATGATAAGCCCGAAAAATTATCAAGGAACGGCGAATAATGGCTGCTAGCCCTATTCTGCGTGAGTCGTTGATTAAACTGATCAAATAAATACGCCGCAAGTCTTACTTGCGGCTCACTGTTGATAACATTCCCGGCAAAAATGGCTTGCAAAAAAATGTTGTTTGCATTGAAAAAATTCAAAATTTGGTCGCGTGTTTGAATCAAACGAGTATTGATCGCTTGAAACACATATAAAACGTTTTTAATAAATTGGTTCTCGTCTTTAATTGCACTTTTTACTAAATTTAACGATTGCTGTAAAATGGGCAAAGGATTAGTATCAAGAGCGGCGCCTACTGCTCTCTCGTCAAAATTAGCCATAATGTTCCCAATGGGCCGTGACGATGCTGGTATTCCGCTATTGAATGTGCTACTCTCCATTTCACCGACAGACCAATAAACGCCCCTCATGCGTGTTTGGCGGGTTGTTTGTAGTGTCAAACGTAAAGTATTTGGATAAGTGCTTGGATTAAAATCTGCCAAGAAATATTTGCTAGCAAAGCTAGCAAATATTTCCAGAACGACCAAACATACACTACTTGTGCTTAAAAAATTGAATCTTGTTCGGTACGTTCCATCGGGTACATAAGCTCCATCTCCAGCATTGTTAGTTAAATCTGAGATGAAATGAACCATCGAGCGAAGAACATTGGTAGAAGAATCTGATCCATCAAATACCGAACGAGCAAGGATATCTCTTACGTTGCCTCTGGTGATGTTGAATCCGTTAGTTCCCAATAAATGATTTTGGATATTTTCAATCGACCTACTTGTCCCAATTACACTGCTATTATCAGGTTGGGAATTCAAGCCAGGGAGAAGTTGGACTAAACCAATATTAGATTGCAATGCCGGGAGCCCATACAGCGCGAAAAGCCTGTCTTCGATTTTGCTGGCTAATTCAAAAGCCAAAGAAGCCAAAGCAGTGGCGCGCAAAGGAGCCATCAGCGTGCTACCTGGGACATCAGGACGGGTTGGCACCGTCGTCAGATTGCTCAAAAAAGTAATCTCATTAGCAGCCATGTGATCATATAGTGATCGTTGTGCTGAAGTTGAATCATCACAGCCAAGAATCAAAATAAAAAATTGTAATAAAAGCAGTTTTAATTCTCGATCAGTGCTAGCTGTTTTCAGAATCGTGCCAATAACAGCTTGATCCAAATCAAAAGAAGGCGTGTCGGTGGTTAGACCGCTAGACGAGGAATAGAATGCTAGCAGCAATCTTGAGAATATGTCATCTCCAAATAACAAATTTCTATCTACATTAAGATTTAGCAGATCATTGTATGACTGTTGAACTGCATTAAATTTGTTTGAAAAAGCACTGATGTAAGCTACTAGAGGGCTGTTGTTGACTCCGAGCGCTGAAATATTATTCGTCAACGAATCCACAAAATAAGAAGGCCCAGGAATAAATTGGCGGTGCGAAACAGGGTCATCAATATACTTGGCCTCAAAAGGAAGGATGAATCGATTGTTGTCCGCAGTGTTAGCAATGAAAACAGACGAAAAAGATTTCGCACCCGAAGGAACGTCGAAAATTGTCGCCCCAGGCAAACCAACGATGTTGTTAAATGGATCACCCATGTCACCACAATCAAATTGAGTTGCCAATCTCGCGGCAATGGCAGGCGTACCAAGTCCCTTAGAAACTCTCAGTTCTTTAGACAAAAGAAGAGTTAGAAATTTGATTTTCTCATCAGGATCACGCGGAAGCGTATCCATTAACGTGTCAAATTTAACAGGGTTCGCTGCGTTAAAAGGCACCAATTCCGAACGAAAGACTTTAACGTTCACCGAAAAGCTCGTAAGGTCATTCGCGACTTTATTTAAAACCGTAGGACTCAAATCATTTTGATATGCATATTGTAAATTACCGACCAAAGATGTTGGATAATGTGCAGTTGCTATAAATAATTCATGAAGTAATTGTTCTAAAATTTTAGTGTCAGGGAAATTTCTAAATCCTTGACGAGAAAAATTCAATTTGTTCATGAATAAATCAGCGACAGACAAAAATCGATTGGTCGCGATTGCAGTATCTTTGATATCAAAAGCACTTCTGGCATTCGCAAGTTCTGCGATTGCTTGAAAAATAAGATTAAGTCGCGATTGTGTAGCTGGAAGTTCGTTTGTAAAATTCGCCTCCAAGCTTTGGAATGCTTCTCTCGCAGCGGGGTTCCCTCTGATCCTTTGAAGGATAGTTGAAAGATTCTCTTCTTTGAGTGCGCGAGCTTGTAACTGAATATCTAAAAGCTTTCCAACTATTGTAGGATTTACAGTTTGGACTTGGTAGATGGGCTCGAAATCAACGATTGCAACGATTTCTGGTCGTATGGTAGAAATTCCGGCTTGGTCCATGTAGCTGGAGTTGAGGGCGGAGAAATTACTTATTTGTAAAGTGTCTTCTGTATAACGCCTGTTATTGGCTGGCGGTAACTGGATAATTGGCGGTGCAACAAAAACCACCGTAGATTCACCAGTCGATTGAGCGGCAGGCGAGTCTCTAGCGAGAGACGAATTCGTGTCTGCCGAAGGACGAGCTTGGGAACTCAGTCCCCCCATCCTTGCGCTTCTATTACCGATATTGAGGCCAGTTGCCATGTTTTCCTTTAAATGAGTACATCATTATGAGAACGAATTTGTGCTCCACGACTGTAGTCATTATATACAGGTAAAACAATATAGCGAAGCATTCCTCTTTCGCCATTGGTTAATTCGTCAATATATGTAAATACTCCGTTTTCAGAAATTCCGTGAGCTTTGCCTACGATGGTTCTCATTCCAATCATTTCCAGCAAGACGATAAAATGATCAATTTTATTAGTATCTCCCAATATTTTCCACTTGACGGAAATCGTCGATGTGTTAATTTTTTGACTTTTGACTTCCGTAATATACGGCAAAGTGTTTGGAAGTGATACTTTTATCGTCGTGATATCACCAACCTCCCCGAACAAAAATTCTGTTTTGCCATAGGTTCTCTCTAGCGAATCATTGGAGAATAACGAACCATGCTGTAAAATTGCAGGATGTTGCCATCGTGATGGTTTTGTTGTATATTCTCTAGTACGAACTTTAATTATTTTCTCGACATTCAAAATCGTATCAGACTCCCGCAGCAAGGTTGTGACTTCGTAGCGATAATCACAACCTTGCTGCGGGGGCAAAACAGCAGCAAGTTGACCATGTTTAATGTCAGAAAATTCTCTGTCAGTTATAATTCCAAAATCACAAATTTCGCCGGTAGACAAATTGTTTCTAACAACGTGATAAGCAATTAGTGTCTGTAATGTATTTCTTGCACTGGTGAAATCCTCGCTGAAATAACCAGCATTTTCGCTTTGATTTTTGAGCGATGACTGAACTGATCCGACAACTGTTTGGTTAATTGAGGTTGTAAGCTTAAAAGAAATATCCTGATATAAACCAGTTGGCGTAATCACGGCCGCAGAAGCTGTTGTCAACACGACTTTATCTTGATTCTTCTTTTTGAATTCAACGATGATGGCCAAATTTGCCGTCTCTTCTTTTCCAAATATATCAAGTAGTTTACAGGTGTACCGATATGTTTTGTTAACTTCGGCTGTTTTATCAACATAAGCAATCAAGGCCGAGTGCTTATCAATGGTAAGGATAACATCACTCACTACTGCGGGGTTTTTCTCAAAAGCAGAAAGATTTTGTCGGTAAAATTGAATGCCAATTACATTTGAAGAAACATCTCTAACTTCCAACGAAACACCATCGGCAGTTAACGAGCAGGTTAAGGCAAAGTGGTTTTGCCTTGGGTGTGAACTTAATACGGAGTTGACAAACACGGCAGTGGTAACTGAATTATTAAATTCAGAACTCATTACATTATCTTGCCCAGAAGAAATAGCGCGATAAATTACAGGGTTGTAATTTGCTACATCATCTTCATAGCGAAGAATCCCGTCGCTAACCGTACACTCTATTTCAGTTAAAAAAACATATTTCATTAAATCATTTTCTTGATCGGCAATATTGCGATTAATGATTTTACGATATATTTTAATGGATTTAGCTTTGGTGTCTTGTTGAGAAAACTCTAAAATATTTTTTCCTAAAAAAAGTGCATTGCAACTCAACATAGGAGGAATGATTGGTTGTTTGTACAAAGTCACCAAATATGGGTGGTCTACAATTTTTGTAATTGAATCAACAATATTACCCAATTTATTCAACAGCGTAAATCGAAGATAAAAAACAGAACTTATGCCCATTGGAAGGAAAACGTCTGCATCAACACGCACGAAAGAAGTTGATGTTTGGACTAGAACAGGAATTGTCTGATTAGACGTTAAATCAAAATTATTATAAACTGCGGCAGTCATTGGAATTAAACTGTCAATCAAAGTATTAGCATTTCCGGGTAATGCAGAGGGTCGAGGTAGCGGAATAGTGCCATCTAACATTGTTTTTGCCGGAACGATGAAATTAGCGCGGTTGCCAATGATGGAAGGATCTATTCCGTGGTCATATATCAACGAGGTAGAGGCTTGCTTGTCGAGCGTAGAATCGCGTTGGGTTGTTTGAGCTTCTCTAAAACTATGTTGTTGTAAAATGGGCAAAGCCAAAGAACGAACTAAAGGATCGCTACTGCTTCTTAGTTCGATTTCTGTAGTAAAATTCTGTACAGAAATCCCGCTTGAAATTCTAGAAGAATATTCGTTGTTAACGCGCGATGTAAAGTCAGAAACGTAGCTTTGGATTACGTCAGACCCGGCAATACGCCTAGCATCTTTAGCACGAGCAGTAGAAGTAAGAATATTATTGACCGCTCCGCCAAAAGTAGCTCCCAAAAACGTAGGAGCAGCCAGGGCGGAATTTATCGTGGACAACAAATCAATTTTTACAGTCTGACACTCTAATTGCAAAGCACGAGAAAAATTTACATGATACGAAACTTTATATTTATATTTCGATCCGTCAATAGAAATTAACGAAGCAAAATCGGCCTCGTCCAATTTTAAAATTCCGCTCTCTGTTGGGGTGTTGATTCTCATGGTTAACTTTCGAAAATAAGAATGAATAAATTGATAAACGTATCTGTTCCGTAATCATCATTAAATACTTTGCCAACAAAAAATACATGTTTTGAAGGAAACTCATCTTCCGTCTTTAAGAAACTTCCAAAATCAATCACATCGAGTTTGCTCAGGCCATTATTAGTAAGTTCAAAAAATTGACCAACCAAGTTATTTTGTAAAGAAGTTTCTGTAAATTGAATGGTCTCTTCATAGCCATTGCGCCTCAATACCGCTAATTCTGTGTCTAGCTGTTCGATAGTTAAAATAGGGGCTTGATTAAGGCGCGGGAAATTTCCCAGCGAAGTTGGGGTGGCGCTTGGTGAAGCCGGTTTATTAACAGGAGGAAGATAAGCAAAATTCGGAATATGAGACAATCGTTTGTCCATAAATAAACTTTCAGCATCGTTAATGCTAATTGTTTTAATTTGCGCAGGCGATATAGGCAATTGTTCACTAATCGTGAAATTGATTGAGCTTTTGTTGATCAAAAACCGGAAAGAGTTATCAAATGGATCAGGGCTTCCAAGGAGGCACAGCCGATTAAAATTGTCCACCGAAGACGAAAGCAACATATCCGCCGCACTATTAAAATCATCATTTACTAGAATCTCCCCTGTGGAACTCATAGAAGACCCACTGATAATTTGCCCATTACGGACAATAGTATTTGATCCGCGATAAGCCACCAACCGTCCCGAGTCATCTGCTTCGAACGTAATTTGGTCTTGAGGTAAATTGACAGCCTCCAGCATGAATATTGAATTGGTGTCCGCGGAACCACTCACAATATCACCTTGATAGAAAATTCCGCCATCAGTGAAAGAGTAAAAAGCAGCCTTTAGCTTTCCATGGGCAATTTGATTACGTCCTTCTAGAGTAAGAATGGTATCCATAATCCGAGTTTTTTTGTCTAAAATGCCCATTAATCTTGGTTCTCTCTATCTGAATATGGTTCGGTAACTCTCGCTTCGCGATAGCAAACAAAATCATAACCTGTTGGTGCTGCTGCTTCTCCAGTATAAGTTATTATTACCGGCGAATCTAAGGCAATTCTTTTATTTATATCATAAAATTTCGTGTGGAGTCTTTGTTCGAACATGTCCCTAAAATGACCATAACGATTTCTGTTAAAAATAGCTTTTGAAAAAGATGGCATGGCATTGTAAATTCCGTATCTCCAACCTTCAATTTTGGCACCAATGGTTCTATAAAAATTGTAATTTGTAACGTCCGTGTCCGTGTCATCAAAAGATAAATAAAAACTTGGTTTATAACCAAAATAATACTTTGCAAAATCTCGATCGCTAAAGCCAACAACATCGCCATCGTTATCGCCATCGTATGTTGTTATTTGAGATGGCAAAGTTGTCGTGTCTTTAATTAATTGCAGCATTACTAATGGTTTTTTCCCGGCAGCAACAGCCGCCGAAGAAATAGCACTAAGTGGGGTGTAGGTTACAGGGGAAGGCGGGCCAGCTACTCTTTCCTCGGTGTAAGTTGGAGGGGTTTCAATTTTTGACGGGAATATATCAGGGTCGCGGTTGACCGCGGAATATGCCGATGAGAAAAAACAGCGAGATACCCACAGATCATCGCTTACGCCAGCAATTCCGGCCCCGCCAATATTGTTGATAATTTTGATGACATAATAGTTAATGATGTCAACAGTCAATAATCCGAAATTAGCCGCTTCAGCATAGGGAGAGTGAACGATTTTTCCACCATTTATGGCATTGATTTCACTCCAGCGAGGCATTACAGAATCATAAAATCTTTCATTTTTATTATTTAGCTGACAAAAACCAAATGAACTGGTTTTTGAACCAACGCTGCCAACGTGGAAAAATTCAGAAGATCTTGTGAGATTATTAAACTCTAATAGACTTGGTCCTACGCTTGTATTATAGTTCGTAACTTTAGAAAAAGTCGGCAGAGCACCATCGGCACTTGGGGCAAATTTTTGTAAATAACGCGTCATCCAGTCGGAATAAGAATTAAAATATTCCTGACGTTGTGCTACATCAAATTGATCCACGATTGGCTCAGAGCCAATCGTCTCGTGGATAGAAATAGAGGTAAGGTGCTGATTTAAACCATCGTGAAATTCTTTTTGTTCTTGAATCAAAGACCCATACAAAGTAAGCTTCCAAGTCCCTGGGTTAATTGTCAGCAATCCGCCATCTCCGCTGAGAGAAAAATAATTGGACAACAGAGGTAATTGCCACCCCAAAATTAATTTGTCTTCTGGGAGGAGAATATAAGGACTTACTTCGAATGGGGGTGACCCGACATTTATTTTTCCAACTGGGTATCCATCAATATTAAAAGTTATTGGGGAGCTTTGTTCTGGGAGTGGAGTTTTTAGCTCACGCCCAGACGCACACCCAAGCCCGTTACGCCCTCCGTAAATATTTCTGGTGCGTATGTAGGTGCCACCTTGATCAGCTTTTATAGTCCCTGTTCCTTTGAGCCGCATCGGCGCCTTTGGGTGGAGTAACATGGTATATTGTCCATCCCAGCCAAATGAGGCAATTGTAGCCCCTGTCCCTGCAAACGTTAGGTCGTAGTAACTGCGCCCCTCGGTAGACAAACCGATAGAAGGAGAGGTTACTTCCGAAGAAATTCTTCCGAAGGTTACAATATCTCTTATGTGTTTATCCGTGATGCTTGGATCGGAATAAATAACCACGTCATTAGTCGATGGAACGATGGAGCGTGGGCTCGGCTGGAGGTTACCATTTTTTTGATTGAGGATGAAAAAATTAACAACCGAAACGCCCCCTGCTATTTGTCCTGATGGAGTAGAGCGAGGATCAAAAGAAGCTTTGAATTCTAACTTAATCTTTTCAAGTAAAAAAGGTTTTGAGATATAATCTTTCATTGGCAAAAGATGGTCACTCGATGCCTCAAACCTGTAGTCATTCGGAAATCCGGCAAAATCAACAGGGAGCCCATATTGATCGATAGTGGATTGTTCGCTAGAACCACACGAAGGACCAAAGCCAATCGAAAGTTGATTAACAGTTCCAGAAATGGTTGAAAAATCGACATGGTCAAACCATGTCATAGCGGGACTTACTGGTTTCAAAGTCCCATCTGTAAAATTATGGTATCCCATAAACATCATTGATCCCGATATAACACCGATGCTACTAGTTCCAACTACTGGGATTTCAATTTCAATACAGGTTTTACTAGTCGTTGGCGTTGCAAAGCCTGGGTAGCCTTCTGTGCCGGTTAAATAAAACTCTTTTTCTTTGTCTGAAAAACTTTCGAAATTGAAAGTTCGGTCATTATACGGTGCTAAAATAGGCGGGTTTTTGAAAAAAACATAAGCATCGCCTATACCTTGGCGGGTATAACCTTCTGTGACTAAATTGGTCAATAACGCAGCGTCTTCGATGGGATTAGTAAAAGGATCAACTGCTAACGGATAATTTAAACCATTAGCAGCCACGTCAAATACTACGGTTTTTGAATCGTTGAAAAAAATACTGTCAGTGCCCTGTCTAGAAACATCGCCAACTCTTTTAAGTGTGGGATAACGACTGAATTTATTATAAATTTCTTGAACTTTAACAAAAAGCGGCAAACCCTTAATAACGCTCATCGTAAACGACCTCCGTATGCAATGGAATCTGTGCCATTTCGATTTTCAGAAAGACCAAATTGGTATCCACAAGTTGCTGTTTTGCTTTTGAAAGGTCGCAAATCGTTGTCCCAATTATGGTTTAGTTGTCTAATAACATTAATCCAAATTTGTTCTGACCCCAGCTTAACAGCCGAAGTAACAAAGTTATTACTTGAATCATCAAATGGCAAAAAACAGTATGATATACCAGAAGAAATTCCAGGCGTCCTGATGTTGCCTAATGTAAAAGAGCCACCGTCATGAAAAGCATTTGAAATTCCGAAACTTCCGTGGTGTATTAAAGGAAGAATAAGTTTATTTTGTCCGCCAGAAAGTTCGCCACGAATACGATGTGCATAAAACGGAATTTCAGTGTCAGTTTCAGGGTGGAGCGATGGGATTGTGAGTGGTTCTAAACTTGAATTTGAAAACCCTGAAATTCTGCCGTTGAAAACTATGGGATAGCGATAGGTATTTTGATTTTCAAGGTAATCGACAGCACTAAATTTGCTGCTATCAACATATGGGCGAGTTGGGTCTGTGTCATCAAAGCCAATCGAAATTCCATAATTCGTTATTTGAAAAGAATGATCAGAATTACCAGAACCAATATGAGGCATGATGCTTGTTGAAATAGCAGTTATGCTGTCATTTATTTCAACGCCTTGGCGAAATGAATCAATGGGGCGCGTGTCAATTCCGTTCGTTGTGATTTGATGACGGACTTTTTGTTTGCCTTCGACGAATGGAGTAAAAACCATAATACCTTTGCTTCAAAAAATAATCTAACAAAGGTAGTTATCTAAATTCCAAAAAGCTAACTTAAAACCTTTTAAGTCTAGCCGTGAATTGTTGCAATAAAATTGTGTCAACTAACCGTGAGCGGTTGTTGACACCGATATACATGTTCGAATAAAGATATTGTACTTTTTGTGCTTCGAGCATATGTCCCGAAATGACATAATTGCATCCGAAAAATTTAGTTTTTCTTGGTAATAACTGCTCAATAAACACAGACATTGAAGAATCAAACCATTTAAAAAATTCGAAAAACGATTTTAAGTTAACGTTGTCTGTCAGGCGGTTAAAATAAATTTTTCTCATTGCTTCAAGGCGCGGATAATCAGGCGAAAACAACAATTCTGGGCTCCCAAGGGCATTGTCCAGAGAGTCAAAGGTTGCAAAAATTTTTACCATGTCTTGATCGAGGGCATCGATAACCGAAAAATCAATAGTGAACCGAGTGTTATCGTTTGGCTGCTCTGACGGTTCGATGTTATAAATTGGCCCTACTTGCGCATACGAACCTTCTTCAATTGCGTTTTCATAAGCTTGGAATCCTCTAACTCTAACCTTGTTATGAGCAGAAAATTCATCAAACTTAGGAGATAGAAATGAAAAGCTAATGCGTTCAGGGACAATAACTTGAGTGTCGTTCTCGTAGCCAGAGCCAGAAAGATGAAAATTGTTCTGCGAGAAATCAAAAAATTGAATCTCGCCAGAACCATTGGAAGATGTTACTATTTGATCTGTAGAAACATCAAAACGCAATCGTTCAAAAGATCCAGTAATAATATTGTCAAAATTGAAATTTACGTTTGGATTTTCGACACCAACGGATTTGTAATTTCTAACATGTTCCTCCCATTCGGGTTTCGTCAGCCCTTTAGACCAAAATCTTAAATGACCTAACTTGCCATCAAAATCCGTCACCAAAGGTTCTCCCGTAATAGAGCCATCATTTAAACAAACGGTGGACGCAACGCTCCCGAGAGTTTTTTCTCCAAACGAAACCCAAGTACCAGATGCATTTAAAGTGGAGTTAATTGTAGAAAAATAATCAGTTCCTACGCCATCTCGGTAAAAACTAGAGGTTTCATAGTTTTCTAAAATCTCTCCGCTTTCTTGCCTAGCAGCGCGCACGAAATAGGATGAGGATACGACATTTTCTATGGAGTCATAACGATTACGACCAACAGAAATATTCCAAACGTTTCCATCGAAAATATCAACATCCAGCAATTCGAAATCCAAAAGTTGAGCTGCAACAGGTTTGCCGTAGACTCTTAATTTTGGGGTAGGATAAGTTGTGGCGATAACGTTAAGCAGCAATCCCTCTCCTAAGGAGCCAGTAGAATAGAATTGAGCCAAACTTTGCGTTGTCAAATGCCCATATGTTGTTGAATCTATTTTATCAAATTTGTAGATTCCTTCGTGAGTCCAAGAGCCGCTGGTAAATAATCCATCGCTAGCGTTATTTGTAAGACCACCCACGAATGCTCCACGGGGAACCGGGTAACCCGGCTCAACTCTGGAGCCAGACAAGTATGGAGAATAAATTAAAGCCGAGCCGTTCAAATTCGCCAAAGTGGTGATCTCGGTTTTTAAATCTCGTGATTGCTGGAGTGTTCCTTTGTTCGGGCCTCCATATTCTCGGATACGAAAATTTGAATCTGGATCGATGCCTACTGCACGAATAAATGATTTTACGCTATGTAAAGTTCCTTTGGATTGCACGAGATCTTTTACATTTGTAAGAATTCTTCTCCAAATTTGATTTTGGATGTATTGCAGTGAATTTTCGCCAAAATTCACACTATCATTCAAATTGTCGCCGTCAATGTATTGAGCAATGGTTGTATCATTGAAAATAGGCGGCAATGAAATACCATAATGAGACGCAAGGAACTGTAGAAAATTATCTGAGATTGTATCTGTATTGTCATAATTCACATGAAACAAATTCGAAAATGCATCGATGCTAATCTTCAGTTCATCGAAAAACTTTGCATAAGTGTAGAGAAGGGAGAGAAGTAATTGAGTCCCGCCCAGTGTTCCATCGCGAGGCTCCGCAGAGAAGCCATAGTCTCCTGTAATTGCACCTTCTACCTCAGACAGTCCCTCGAAAGCTTGGCCGTTTAAGAGATAATGAGGAGGAATAAGTTTTGTAATCAAATTAGGGTTTAATTGATCATAAAGTGTTGCATCGCTAGAAAAAATATCATGTAGCGCTTGATGCGCGGGATCATTTGAAAACAATACCGGACAATATTGAAGATTTTCATAACGCATAGGATTAGTTGCGCCCACTACTTCCACTGAAGCAGAAATGGCATTGCGCACTCCCAGAGCATAACCAACTGTGTTGATATCTGCGTGCAAAGAATTGCCTGAAGAGTCTAAAATTTTGCCGGTGATGTTGCCAAGTGGCTCATTGAACTTGCAATAAAGCCTCAAGGAAGGAGCAGCAAAAATTGTTTTCTCTGCGTAAAGAGTTTGACTTTCTTTACTTCGTACTTCGTGAAAAACTCTAAATTCATCCACCGCGCCTGAAAAAGTTTGGGTAGGCACAAATGAACCAGCAGCCGTTTCTATAGTAGAACCCGAACCAATGATCAAAGGAGAGGCAGCGAAAGAAGAACTCAGTAATCCCATTTCTACAGAGCCTCCGAAGCCAACAACGTCGTCTGTAGAGCGTGCAATAGATGTTTCGTTAATGAATAATTCCAAAAATGAATTTGTTGGCGTTTCTCTGTTGACGATACCGCAAATATGGTTAAAACTACCCTTTTCTACAGTTCCAGTGACCACCATTCCAGTTGCACCGGAAGAGTAAACTAACATAGCATCACACTCTGTCGTTGAACCATTCGCTAACAGAACCAAAGCTACGCCATGATTATTTCCCATTTTTTGGAAAACAATTTGATTTGCATTGGTTTGCCCTGGGATAAACAGTTGCATTTCATAAGAAGCGCTTCCTGTAGTAAAATCCAAAACAGGTTCAGCCGTCGTAGTTCGTGACAACGTGGGTGATATTACGCCATTTCTATCATTTATGGTGATAAACGTACCTTTCGTTCCGTTGGTATCTTCAGAAGGCAAAGTACCAGAAAAAAACATGTAACCATTGTTTTTTGGAAATTCATTATACACATGTTTTTCAAAACCACTTAATGATGATAGCCAATTCTCGGTTTCTTTTTTAGAACCGTCGAACGGAAACGTATTGATGATCTTATCGAAAGCGACATTAACGTTCACGATAGCTGAATTAAAAAATGTGTGGTTTTCGAATTTGGTCCAATCGACATTCAATTGCTGAGAAGATTTCAGGCCAGAACTAGAAATATCATATTTGAATGATCCTGATGAACTTAAACTTGTTTCCGTAATCGAGTTAAAATTGATTTTCGATAAAAAGCTATCATTGGCAGAATCATACATAACGTTCCGCGTGATTTTTGGAGAAAATAAACTTGGCCTGTTAAGACGAAGTGTTGATTGAAATCTACTCATTATTTCACCACTTTAAAGACATACTCAGCTTGTTCGCCAAATATTTGTCCTGTGCTTCGATCTACTAACAAGAACTCGATACTGTACACAAAACCTGGGTCAAAATCTGACATAAACAAATCAAAATACATTCCCTCAGAATCCGTCGATAACCGCGTGGAGTGGTGAATTGTTTCGAACGGAACAATTTCCGTACCTTTATAGGCATCTCGAATACGATAATACATCGAAGCAAAAATTAAACTTTTATTCGACGTTGGAAGTTTTTGTGCTGTGTACATCGTTGAAAAATCTTGGGCGAACACGCGCAATCTTATTTGTTCTGTTTCGTAGTAAGTCTCTCTTAAATTGGTTACATTGATTACCAATTTTTTCTCTGGGGTGTTCGTCGATGTTGGAACTATTTTGTTAATTTTTGCAACAGAGCCAGAAAAATATGGAATTGTTCGATCCAAAGACTTCCACGTTGGGTTGAATTTAAGGAATGACTTTCTTTCAAACAGAGAGTTAACGTCTGTACTTGCTGGGTTAAAAGTGGCATGATAAACGCCAGTTTGGTACTCATCTCCGATTTTGTACTGAGAGCCCGTGACAACGCATTCATACGCAGAGGAAGTGACAGGGGCCATCGACAGCAATATACAATTATCGCCAGTGACAGGCGTTGAAGCGGAAATGATATTGGCGTAGGCTCCGCGGACGGTGTTATATAGAAAAACAGTGTTATTCATATCAAAATACAGGTCTGATGTTTGATCATTAATCGTATCGTTGTACAGAATCTGAATATTCGGTCTTAAACGCGGGTTACTTACATGTCGGCTACCAAAACGCTTAACGAAATAAGTGGTTTCATTTTGCTCTAAAGCCTCATGAAAAGACAAACGAAAACCGTAATCAGGGAGAATACCGGCAATTGTTGCAGACACAAGGAAAGTGACATCCATTCGGAGATCTTCGTCGCCACGAGCAAATGTCTGCGTTACACTCAAAGGAATGACACCAGATCCTAAATTTCCCGACGTATAGAAATCTAGATCAGACGAACCAAGAGTTCCACCGGCAGATGCACCCTCGCCATCCCAAGGTGTTGTGGTAGAAGCGCTTAAAAAATTCACCGTATCTAGATCTCTATAGGAGATTACATCCAATCCACGACCTTCGTCGAAAGTTTTAGCTAAAGGAAATAAACTTAAAGAGTAGTTTGAGGGAACTGTTTGTCCGCCATAAATGTCTTTCAGAGTTAGATAACACTTAAAATCCGAACTATTTACATCAATGGAGCCACTTAGTGTGCGAATAGGGCCAAGGTCAAACTTAACCAAAGCACGACTAAGCTCAACCACGCCCGAAACCATGTTTGTGAGAGAAGTTTCATCATATAATTTGTAGAAATCTAAAGTTCCAGCCTGCCCAACGTTTGCATCTGTGCAACGACTGCCATTGATAATTTTATTCTGAACATAAGCATCTTCTGTGCATTTTAAAATTCTGTACATAGTCGTTGGCCTCGATTTTAATTAGCATTTCCGATAATATCAAAATCTGAATAGCGTAATTCAAAAATGGAGCCTGGGGGTCCAATGATCAATCCTTTACGAGTATTTATTTTGGCATCGAATTGGGTGTTGCTATAAGTTCTTGTTCCGATTGAACCAATTATGTTTTTTACCTTAATATCCTCAACCGAGATTACGCCCTGGTTGTTGAAAATGATGTTTGTCAAATCTGATAAAATAATTGGTTGATCAATTTCGAAATTCTTGATGTTGAAATATTGTTTCAATCGACCAATTACCGTTTGCAGCACTAAGTGCTTATTGAATTGTGGATCTACGACAATTTTAAACTCAAGCGTAAGATTAATGACGTTTGCGTCCAAAATATCAATAGCATCTGAAATCATTCGATATTGGTTAAGATAAGTTTTTAAATTTTTCTTTAGAGAATCGGGCGAAATAATCAAATGGCTGTTGCTGTCTCTGCTGATGATGAAAAGCTGACTAGCAAGAGGGTTAATAGGGTTTGGACGAATACCCGCGCGGAAGATACGACCGAAATTCGAAGGCATGGTGTAAATTCGAGCCAACAAATCTTCTTTTGTGACAATGCGAGATTGGGCGCTTCTAGATGCCGGGATTTTTGATTTAAGTTCGTCTATAGTTGGAGCGTCCTCTCCGCCTGAAGCATTTCCGCGATTAATTGCTGCGACGGACTGCCTTACAGCCGCAGCAATGGCCGGTGAAGGAGAAAGCGGGAACTGCATGATTAACGTAGAGATCGAGCGTAACGAGCCCGCTGCGACGTTGTGCCGAAGGCCACCTCCGTATCGATATTGAATAGTGACTACAGTGTTGCTTGGAATGACCCCAAGGGTAGATGTTTGAAGCAAAGTATTTGGGTCCAACGTGACTCTAGGAATGGAAGCCTTTCCAAATAAAGGAATGGCAAATTCACTTGGATCTGGAACAATATCATCATCTAAAGTCTCAGCAGTACCACCGCCAAAAGTAAGAGATGTTTTTCCACTCTGTAAACTGGTATTTACAGTGAAACGATATGGCGCAGGTAAAATCTGCATTGCAAATTCTACTAAATCATTATCTTCGTTAAGATTAGGAAGCGCCCGAAACACCGTGTTTTGGGTCAAATATTCGACGCGATAATAAGTGTTTCCGTTCGCATCATAAACATTTTTAATTTCTGTAACATTGTCATTTGCTAAAACTAATTTTCTAAATGCCTGAAAGGCACTAACCGAAAAAGATTCGGTCGCGGTGAAGCCAGAAATACACGTCCCGTTCAAAGTTAAAAAGAAACTTTCTGGGATTCCGTCGTTATTGGCATCGATTGCAAGTTTTGTTGCTTTTAACATGCCATTTTTATCAACAGATGAGTAATCGAGTTCTTCGATTAACTCAAATAAAACGCCATTGTCTGCACTGACGATAGTTTGCGGAAAAATAATAGGCAAAGCACTCGGGCTAGGCTGGTATACACCATTAACTAAAAGCGCGGGAACTTTAATGATAAATTCCTGGGATACGACTGCGGGAGAAGCCCCGACGACATCAACCCCTGAAGATCTTAAAGCTTTTTCGATATTCTTGGTTTCGATAGCGGTTTCAGGATCTAATTCTTGGAACTGGTGATCCAAATAGAAAGACATCACATCGCCAACATATGCCGAAAGTTCTAGAAGCAGCCCGCCTAAACTTGCTTCTGAAAAATCTCTAATCTGATCTTTGAAGTGGACTTTAGCGTGCTCTAAAAGATCAGCGCGAAACCCATCAAAATCACGATTTAAATAATTACGCTGTTTGACTGTTTTAAGGACTTGTTTTTTACTATCTACTGGCATAATTTATCTCTCAAATAGTGTAGAAAATAACTTCCACAACTTTATTTCGATCATTAATAATATCAGCGACAACAACATCGTATGAAATTCTAACTCGAATACTTTCAATTGAAGAAGGATCACTTTGGAAAGTTGGATTAACAAAAGAATCAAAGGTATTGAGTCTGATGTACGGCATGTATTTTGAAGTCGCTGTTTTTATTCTAACAGCAGCTTCTTCTGAAAATTCATCCTGCGAATTTCTTTCTGCTGTCAGGGGTTTTAAATTAGCACCAAAATCATGGTTTCCTAAACGTTCCCCGTGGTTGGTGTATAAAAGATTAATAAAATTATCTCTAATTTGATCGGACAACGTTGTGTTCATCGCAAACAGACCTTCGGAATTTTCACCTCTTCTTAATGGCGTCTTGATTCCAAAAAAAGTAGTCGTTTGTGAGTTGGCGTTCGTTATAATTTCCGACTGCCGAACGCCAACACTGTTGAAATTTATTGTTGCCATAGCTAAAGTTTAATTAGCAGTAATGAAAATTCTTCATAGAAGTGGTGGGCTAATATGGAAAGGTTGCTCAAAAATATTGGCAGCAACCAGTTTAATCATTCTGCGCTGTTTATTGAACCTACCAAAATTCTGAAAAACTTTTTTAAATTTTTGCCTTGGACTTTCGTGCATAATTTGATTTACAAAGAAAATTGTTTATTCGCCAAAAATTCTCTCGGATTTTGTAAGTGGTAGATCAGTTTTAATAGTCCTTAAATTTGTTTGAACAGCAGCCAGGGGCGCAATTAGAGTCGGCAAATAGCCAGTTGCCAAACCTACTAAACTGGCTATCGGGCTTCCCATGACTGCATTAGAGCCAGCAAAAGCTGTCGTAAATGCTGTCCTCATTTCGTCTAGCTTCGCACGAAGCACTTCGACTTCATCAATAACCTCAGTCATTCTCTTTTCGTATTCACTGTATTTAAGATAAGGCTCTGAGCCGTTTGGACCCGGCCCTCTCCCTCCGGCTCGGCCAATGAAAATCTTATTTCCATCTAATTGGACTGTTCCATCATTCAAAAAGAAAACTGAACAAGCATCACCCGAAGCGCCTCCACTTCCTTCTTTTGTGATTCTTATGCTGCCATTTTGTTCTTTGCGCGCTAAAATACGAATTTGATCAGACTTTAAAACAATATACCCTTTTTCTGGGATGGCTTGGATAGGGGAGGCAAAAGCCGTTGGCCATGAGGCGGCGACGTTGAAATTTGTATCTCCGTCTGTTTTTTGGGCGACATAAATACGAGATACATCTTTTTGAAAATTTGGATCTCCTTCAAGGGCATTATCAGTAGCACCATGTAGATACGGAGTTTTGTCTGTTTCAATTTTCGAACGTTCGTTTTGGATTATTCTGGGGGCATTTGGAGAAGTTTCTGCTTGTCCTGGGTTCGTTTGCTCATTCGATGGCAAGACCCGCCCGACACCAGCCACCAAGTCAATAGCGCCCGCTTGAGTTCGCTTGTCAGGGGTAGAAACCGCTCTTTTTGCTGTTGCTGTTCTGTCTTCTCCGAGGCAGAGTCTTGTGTTGTTACTTCCGAGTAAAGCTAAATCCCCAGGGCGTTTCGTAAATCTAGGAGTAGCCTCATAAGTGACTTCTGAATTTGCGGTAGCATCTTCGAAAATTTCTTGATATGGATTTACATTGCTCGTTTGGCTTAGGGTATAAATTCCATTTTGTCCGCCGCCGTTTGGAAATGTTGGTGTTGGACTGATATTCGTCCTGTCTTGTCTAGAAATTTCCATCTGCAAATCATTAGTGATGTTTAATGGGTTATTCAATGGGTCTAAACGTCGGTCTGAATGTGTATAATTGACATCATCAACCGTCATGTCTTCAGTAATTCTCCAGAGCCAATAACCTTTTTCATTCATGTTTGCTGGGTCTTCATAAAGAACCCAAACATGCTCCCCAGGCTTGACAGGTGGGCGCATATGAGGCGGAGTAAATGGATAAAAAATGCGCGGCGTAGAATCGCTTAAATCCTGTCCGCCAGTGATTATTCTTCCTAAAATACTATCCCTTGGAAGGACATTAATAGTCTCCGGGTTGCCTACTAAATTAATAAGATTAATTTTTTGTGCTTCTGTCAACAAAAGCGGGTCAAAAAAAACATCCACCACAACTACTCTAAGAAAGTTTGGAGCATTACCCGAAGTTCTTAAGGCGCGAATATCTTCCCCGGTATTATTACCACCGCCAGAAGTAATTCGGCGAACACTATTTCCAGCTACCATATATTTTTCCTATTTGATAAAAATGAATCAAAATTAAAATTATTTATACAAAATTAAACTCATAGAAACTATTTAACACAAACGCGCATCTAAAATTTAGTTAGGAGAATTATATGACATACGCCAAAGGTTCAGTAGTTTTAAAAACATCAGATAACGGTATTGCAATTATTGATTCGACAGAGTTAGCATTAAGTAATGATGGCTCTGCCACGCCCGCAGATATTACAATTCACGGCCCTGATGGTGCTGGCACAAATATCCAAGGTGCGGATTTAATCATACGCGCCGGGGCGGGTACAGGGAATGCTTCTGGTGGAGATATTAGTTTTGCTTTTACTCCAGTGGGCTCGTCGGGCTCAACAGAAAACGCTTCTGACCTTTCCATGAGTCTTAGAGGGGACACTGGTCGTTGGGTATTAGCTCCTCGTCCACAGGGCGGTTTAGTTCTTCCTCTTCTTACTACGGTTCAAATCAATGCCATGTCGGCCCCAGAAGAAGGACAATTAGTTTTTGACGTTACTACTCATAAACTCAAAATTCGCGTCGCAGCAGCCTGGGAAGTTATTACTTCCGCCTAATTCTCACTTCACGTCTATCATTCCAAAAATCATATCGGGGTCGATTTCAGCTTCGGCTTTTTGGACTTCCCCAATAATCTCGGACAACTTAATCAACTGATCAGTACATTTTTGCATCGCTTCCAAAAACTTTTTGGCTAACGGTGCAACCATGATATAATCAGGCGCTTTTGGATCATTCATTCTGTTGTATGAGTCCATATAGCAAAGATAGGCATTCTGTCTGTCTAGGGCTGCATTTTCATAAATTTCGCGCCACAAAGCTTTCTTCTGGTCTTCGACAGAAGACAAGGTATCGAGAAGCTCAGAAAATAATTTTGAGTTTTTCTCTTTGAGTTTTTTAAGTTCTTCTAAATCTACATCAATCATAATTTATCCAAAAATATCAAAAAAATCATCTTTTTTGATATCCCTATAGTGACGCTTTAAGCCAGCAATAGCGAAAGACAATTGTTTGGACGTGAACCCTGTCATTTCTTTTAGATACAGCATGATGGCACGCTTGTTTAATAAATCGATATTCTCGATGTCTTGGAATAATGTGAGTATTGCAGAGATAACAACAACCTCATTATCCGCCTGAACTCGTGTACAAATTTCATTCAACACTATTTTAATGTTCTCGGCAATATCTTCTTTTGATAAAACACCCTCGAAAGACGGAATCATGTTGTGGCGATCTAAAATTTCGGAGTCCTCTTGCGTAATCGTATCTTTCGCATCCAATGAAACGTAAGATTGAACTCTTTTCATGTTCTGTTTAGAGCGAATGGTCAACCAATGTTTTGCTACTACGTTAAAATAAGCAAAAGCTCTTGTGCCTTTGTCGGATTTAAATTTATGGATCATGCCATAAAGAAAAGCAACACATTCGTGACGAAGGTCTTTTTTAGAATCATGAACCACAGAAAATCCATAAACGTTAATCAAATTCTCAACTAGCGCAGAAAAAGCAGGCATAATGTCTGCGACATAAATTACGTTTTTTTTGTCAACTTCCAACTCATCTTGGTAGCGTAGGATGGCAGCATGAGTATCTTCGGTGAAATAGTAGTTTGCTTTTTTTCCTGTTTTGCCGTTGCGGGAAATTTTTTTTCGCACAACCTTTACAAATTTTGTTATTTCTGGGGTCATTTGTCAATAGTTTCTTTAAACGGATTTACTTCCGCGAGAGCTTGCTCAATTGCTAATCGATCTTCATTGTTAAGGGGGGAGGGGGGTTGATGTGGCTGATGTGGTTGGCTAGTGGGATCATATGGATCGGGAGTATCTCCAATGGCAATGTCTGAAATAGAGTTCGACACCGTAGCAAGCATGGCGCTTACGCGAACAGTAGCCTGCTCGCAGTTGCTAAGGGCTTTAACCATTTGCCACATATCTTTGTTGTCATAGAGTTCCAAAGTTCCCCTCAGGGCCATGGTTTGTTCAATGGTGTCGTGCTGCATTTTAATAGTTGTGTCAATCATCATTTGTAATTTTTCGTGTTCTTGAAAAATTTCATTTAATTTGTCATTGGCTTTTAATGCTTGTTCAGAGACGTAGAAAAGATACCCGATTGCAGTTATTAACGCGCAAATCAATAAAAATGTTATTGTTGCGTGAATACTCAGCTTTGGTATAATAACTGAACAGAGCTTAAAATAGAAAACGAAGAAACCAAAAGCAAAAATTCCTTGCAAAAACTTTCGTTTGTCGATTTTAGACATAATTTTCATCCTAAATCAGCGATTTTTGATAGGGTTGTTTTAGGGTCATTTAGCACTTTTTCCTCGTAGAGCTCAATTAAAGTCTCAAGGTAAAATTTGGCTTTTTTTAGATCCTCTAAAGGTCGTCCTTTGTGGCGAAAACGAGAAACATATTTCACGACGTTGCCATCGCAAAATCCCATTTTCTGATCAATGATGAAATCGATCACTTCGATTTTGCCTTGGTTATAATGAGTGGGGTGTTGAATGTTTTTGTTGGCTGGGTCCGTCATACAAGAAGCATATAGGTTGCTCCTAGTATTGTTTTGTACTATTACAAATATTTACTTAATAAATTTTCATAACGCTTTGAAATTGCTTCAAAACTATATTCTGCTTGAATAATTTTCTGTAAATCTTTTGCCCACTGAAGGGGCATCGAATAGCTCTCGCGCATTTTTACGATATGTTTTTTGAAATCTTGCTCGCTTGGATAAGCCCAAGCAGCGCCGGGAACAAATAATTTACCATCGATTTTAGATTCTGGTATGGGTTTGAGCGTATAATCCACTTTGCGATATTTCCCTTTAGAAAGAAATTCGGTGTGAGCAGACCAAGCTGTTGCAATCACTGGAAGACCCGATGCAGCCGCTTCCAGCAAAGGAATTCCGAACCCTTCGCCGTGAGTGAGGGACACAAATGCTTTAATCTTGGGGTGGACGTAAAGCCCAGCCATTTCTTCGTCGCTAAGATTTCCATGTAGAAAATACACACGAGGAAAATCGCCCTTCCGTGAGGCGTAAACAGCTTGGATTAAAAGTTCATTACAGACTTTACGGTCGATACTCGTATTTCTTGACTGGTTTGTTTTAACAACAAGTCCAGTATTTTTGTCTCCTTGGAAAGCTTCGCAAAACCATTTAATAGTGTTGAAAATATTTTTTCTATCAGTTTCGACGGTGTTGCCAGTTAGTTGTCCAACTACTAAAAAATTAAAATCAGATTCTAAGTTTAATTCTAAAGGCTTTGGAGAATGTAAAATTTCGTCAATAAAAGACTCTGGTATAACTTCAATTCTAGTTTTAGGTTCTGCGCCTTCCCAAGCAGTCAAAAGGCTTTGCTTAGTGAACTCTGAAGGAACAATTACCATGTCCATTGCTTCCATGCCTTGACGCCACGCAGGATTACATTTTGTGACTTCAACTCCAGCAGTTACACCAATATGATGCTGGGCGCCCACATAGCGCTCCCACTCATTCGGAAGCTGTATCTGAATAGCGAGGTTAGTGTCAAATTCTGGTTTCAATACAGAGTTTTGAAATATTTTACCTATCAATCCATCGCTGTATTCAGGATCTAAAATCCAAGGAGTATTGCCCCAAGGAGTTTGCAAGCAATCAATGGCGCAATCGCTGCTTTCCTTATTACCAAAAGCCCAACGAGCAATTTGCCGACTATGGACTCCATAGCCAGAACTGGTTTGAAATGGTCCTTTTAAAAAGATTCTTTTTTTCATTTTTCCTTTAGAGGGCTTTGAGAGACCAAATTGGTTTTTTAGTTTGCCATTTTTCGATTGTGTCGCACAGAGTCGCGTCCCAAACCTCAATCATTTTCTTCATGCCAAATTCCTCTAAAGCATATTCTCTTGCTTTGAGTCCTAGGGCTTTGCGGTCGTTTGGTTTCATTTCAAACAAAGTCATAAAGCCGTCAGCAACATCTTCATGTTTAACGTGATCAGCATAGATGTAAGGAACGCTGCCTCCTCCGATAAATGTTCTGGCGGCTGGCTCCAAAGCAACTCCATAAATCGTGCCATCACGATGATCCACAACTTGGCGAGTTAGTCCGCCGGTTTTCAACGCAACGATTGGCTTGCCACAATAAAGCATTTCTAAAGGATTGAGCCCGAAACCTTCGTTAGAGCTGATATTCACTCCACAATCGGAAATGTTACAAAGCACATTCATCTGATCAAGTTGAATTTTTTGAGTAGAGAACTTAACATTTTCGGTAAGATTAAAAGAATTAGAAGCATACATGAGGTTGTATCCTTCTCTTTCGACCGAGTGTGGATAGATGTCAGTATGCAGAATTAGCGTTGCACGACGATGGTTGTGTTTTGCTTCTAGTTTGTCGAGAAACAACTTCCATGACCACATTAAATCAATAGCTTTTTTTCTGTTGGCGTTGCGATTTACCCAAGAACAGACAAAATGATCTACACGCGACAAACCCAAAAGCTCTTCTTTCGCTTTGAACACTTGTTCTGTAGGTAATGGAAAGAAAATATCCTCTGGGAGTGCGTGTGGAATATAGTTTATATTTCCCTCGGGATAGACCTCTTTTACCATCTCGTAAGTTTTGTGAGACAAGCAGTTGATTAAATCGGTGCTCTCATACAGAACACGATTGAAAAATGGCGCAGGATCATTATCCCAAACATGCCAATATCCAATGGGGCAGATTTGGCGAATCTCATCAGCCATTTCCCAAATCCACAGAAAAAATCTTGGATCATTAAAAAGAATGAGAGCATCTGGCTTTTCTGTCAATAAAACGTTTCTAAGTTGTTCTTTCGTGCCAAAAACATCTACAGGTTTAACGAGATAATCGGGATTTACGGCTATAGTGTCATATCTTTCATGCTTGATCGCGCCACCGAAAACTCTAAATGTATATTTGCCTGTTGCAATCAAATGGTTGATTAAATAATTTGCTTGTAGAGCAACGCCAGAAATCCCAACAGGGTTATCACAAAGAATTAATATTTTATACTTCCCGTTATGCATTGAATTTATCTCTATTTCGTTCCACCCATTGCGTCATAATCGGAGGGAATGATTGTGAAACACGGATGTGGTTGGTGAAAGTTTTTTTGTCCCATGGTGAATGGAAAATCCACCCACCAATTGTATTCAACTCGGCGGCTGTTTTATAAATAAGTTCTTCTGTTATGTCTTCAGGGGGAAGATTTCCAAACATAGGATTTGGTTTATAGGCGTTTTCATTATATAAAGACTTCCAAAACTCACCCCAGAAAGTTTTATAACTTCGGGTTTTACGAGTTAACGAAAACCAAGAAAAATGATGAATTGCTGGAAGGTTATCAAGGACATGTTGAAACCAACTTTCATATTGCTTGGCTTTTTTACTGTTAAAAACAGCAGAATGCCTTAAAATCTCAGAGTCATTAGACGTAAAATTTCCAAACGGTATTTCTTCTCCAGAAATAGTGTGAATGTAGTTGCAGCCATCAGTACCATAGGCAGCAAACAACCTACTCTGTTCGTCATATCGTCTGAGATTTTTTGGAATGCCATGGGTAATAACGGAAACGTTGCGACTGATTCTCCATTTCCATGAAGGAACGTCTAGCCTGACTTTTCCTTCTGAGCCCCAATAGTCGATAACCGGCAAAGCCAACAGCGACAATTCTGCCGGGAAAGTATTGATAATATCTCGTATTTTCAAATAATCACTAGGATGTACTATTTCATCCATGTCAGTTTGGAATAAAAACTCGGATGTACAGAGTGCCCTTGCGCGTGCTTTCATCACACCATCGTAAACGCCATGATAGGTGCAAGACCAATCGATGTCATCGAAATGTCTTACTTTTAACCGGGGCTCTTGATTCGCCATATCCATTAAAAACTCAAGTGTTGAGTCTTCGTTGCTTGAAGAATCGGCCACAACTACCTCGTCACAAAATTCTAATAAAGAATTGATAACTTCTTTGATTGGATAATCTCCTTTGAAACAATTGCGCGAGGTGGTGTAACCTGATAGTGTAGTCATGAAAAAACTTTTAGAAGATCGGAAAGGTATTGTAAAAATGACATTTGAAGTTGGAGATTGCATTGTGTTGGCTGGCGAGCGTGTTTTTATTGCGCTGCCACAAAACGACGAATCTACCGTGCAAGATTATATCGATAATCAGTCTCACACAAGAAGGCTTAAAATTTACGACAAGAAAAAAGCACCGAATGCTTCTTATATTATCTTGGAGATCAAGGGAGGGTATGCGCTTTTGATGATGACTAAAGATGGCGTCTTAAGCAAAGTTTTTGCGATGCTGGAGGAGGGTGCGTTCGTTAAACTTTAAGTACAATGCGGCGTGTCTTTATAATGACAATATGTACAGCTAAATCTGTTCTTGACGTAGAACTTTCGTTTGATGGTTGAAATCATGTTGTTCAACCATTTGACAGCCTTCTCCATGGTCACAGGACCGGAGGCAATCGGGAGAAGCTTACAAGAACCAGATGATTTTTTAGGGACAGTTCTACGCAACAACACAAACGCTGCGCGGATTCCTTTTGGGTCAATACCGTGTTTCAAGCACCAAAAATGCTTATATAAAACAATTTGATTATAAATATTATGATCAGCTATTTTTTCTTTTCGCCAAAAATAAGAACAAGTTTTCCAGTCAAGTATCCAATACTGCCACTTGACAGGATCGTTGGCATCAACGGTTTTTGCTTTTGAGATTTTCGGTAAACGAATAACAACATCCACAAACCCCTTCATTAAAAGGTCAGGGTGTTTCTCAATAGTTTCCATGAGAAGCTCTTCGGAAGATACTGATTCCCAACCGGGAAAAGTTTCATCCATCCAATTTGGGATTTCACCCAAAATAGTTTCAGCGCTTTTTATCCAGCTTTTTACATCATCTGTTTTTTCATACTTTTCTTCAATCCAAACAATCCGAAGTTTTTCAATAGCAGCCGGAATATCCATTGCTTTTGTTTTTAAGAATTGCTCACACGCATCGTGGATAACCGTCCCAAAAGCCGTATGAACAGAGCCGGAGTCTGAGTCATCGATTTTATCGACATATTTTAATTTGTGCCTGTATGAACATTCATGCCACAATTTAACCTCTGAAAAACTTACATTTTTCTTACCTGTGGGAAAAGTGTTTAATAGAGAAGCAGTTGGTTCGGGGTGATCTTGTAGGACAGGAAGGGTGAAATTTGTCATAATTTATATTACGTTTATTCTCATTTAAGAGACTTTCCGGCAGTAATTTAGGACAAAATATATCGGAAGAATGAAAGAAAATTACAATCTAACCACGAATTCTAAAAATAACTTTTTCTTGGAACTCGGGGAGATTCCGAGCGCCCGAATACGAAAAAGAACTTTGTAACCCACCTTTCAAGCCAGCCACAATGGCGGCTGCTGGTCCTTTTAAGTCCACAGAAACCGTACTGCCTTCAGGAGTTCGATCTGTTTTTCCGATGCGTTGCATGGCCCCCTGAGAGGCCATGCCCCGATAAATCAAATTCTGGCGAGCTTTTTCAAGTTTTCTGAACGAGTCTTTCGACTCGAAAGTTTTGTTATCGATTTGTGCTTTGTTAAAAGCAACCACAGGGGGAGTCTCATCGCACCCGGCAAAAAGAAACCCAGCCATCACAATCGAAGCGCCAATGCCGATTGCTTTTGCGCAATCAGCGTAAGTACGAATCCCGCCATCAGCGACAATTGCAATTTTGGCTGCGACGGCACATTCTTTCACTGTAGAGAACATGGGAGTTTCCACGCCAGTTACGTTTTTTGTAGAACATACTGCGCCGCCTGCAATGCCCACTTTGATTGCATCGGCGCCCCAATCTTCCAGATCTTCAACAGCAACAGGAGTTCCGACATTTCCAGCCAAAATGAAAATATTTGGGTGGCGTTTTCTCATCACGAACATCATGTCGCGCATCAGCACGGAATGACCATGGGCAATATCAACGATAAAACGGCGTGCGCCTGCGGCGTGCAGTGCCTCAAATCTTTCCAGAGATTCTGCGTTGACACCTAAGCTGACAAGACATTCGCAACCAGCCTCCGAAACTTCCAAAAATTGTGAAACATTTTCTTTAATTGTCATGAAGCGATGCAATGCTCCAAGGCCACCTGATTTCCACATAGCGATGCACATTTCTGCCTCGCAAATAGTGTCCATGTTTGCACACATGATAGGAACGTCTATTTTTTTCAATCCCATGAAATCATAAACGGAAGTTAATACGTCTTTGCGGGTTAGAATTTCTGAGAACTGTGGAACGATGACTACATCACTGTAATGACAAGAAGGATCTGTTAAAAAAAATGACATAATTATACCGTAGGTTTAAAGTTTAAAACGTCCCAAAAAGCTTTAGAACGGCTTCGTAAATGAGTCTCAAATTGGTCTGAATCAAACCACATTTCGCTTGCGTGTAAAACGAACTCATTTAAAACAAGGTCCAAACCAAGCATTTTTGCTTCTAGCACAAGCCGGGGACAAGTGTCGGAATCTTTCGGAAGAAAGACAAGACCTTCGCAACTTGCAAGCTCTTGAAGAAATTGTTGTGGTGGCATTTTCTCTAAAATTTTAGGTGTTTTGTTGTTTTTTTTACACCAAACTAAAGCTTCTTCGGTGCCTTTGATCCAACTTCCACTCCCGTAAACTGCCCATTGATTCGCAACTGGTTTTCTGCCAAGACGTAAAAGATCCAATGTTCGTAACGTATCTCGGGAAAGAACACTATTAAGAACTGTTCCTATATTTTCAATGTCACAATGTTGTTCGTAAACTTTTTTCTGTTTTTCAGCCATCCAGAAAACATTCTTTGCACCTTGCAAGAAACGAACAATGGTTTTCCCGTATTCTTTCTCTAGGCAATTGCATGGAGCACCGTGATTAATTTTGTGAAGCTCCAAAGAGCGAGAAGTGCAAAAACGCAAATCATACTCAAGAGAGTAATAAGTGATTCCTTTCAGTTTATCCATCAATGGGTAAGGCATTTGCGAAGTGTTGCCAAAAACCCAAATCAAGTGTTTGTTATTTTTAATGATTTTCTTTGTCAAATGCGCGGAGTGCATACGAAAAACATTTTGACCGTTTTCAATCAATGCTTGAGAAGTAAGCTCGGCGCCACCTGTCCAATCGTGGACGAAAAGATCATCAACCCAAACTACTTCTGTCCCTTTCGGAACATAAAATTCTGTCGAAATATTGGTAAAAATAGATTTAATAACCATGCTGCCTTCTACTTCCTTTTCTACGGAAGGTAGCATATTTGCCTCATTTTTGACAGGTAATGGAGATCTCCAGTAATTTCCTTTTTCATTGTGATAGTGTTCAAACCCAAATGATCGGAGAACGGCTCCCATCAATTTTGGTAAAATCTTTGAAAACTTCTCGATGATTTGACCTGCGTACCACTCGTTTCTACGAATCTGCACGGTAGCCATCGAAATTCCTATAAACGAAAAATCGTTGCGCCTTTGTTCTAACAATTCTTCTGCAAGGCTGGTGAAAAATTTACGGTCATACTCTTGAAGCTGTAATTCCCAGTTATCTGGAACAGATATCATTCGTTTCTCTAAAAATGTAACATAGTTGTGATTATATTTTTCGTGATCCGTGTTGTAAAGCGGGTAGTTCATAACAGATTTGCCAATGTTTTCCGCTTCCTTCTCACTGAGAGGCTCGACCAACCATCCCTGATACTCTTCGATTCTACTCTGCATGTCTTTCCAAGAAATGACGATGCCTTTCGCTCGATCCGAAGAGAGCAAACGATGCATAGAATCATTCCTTGCTCCGAGGGGAATTTTGACACCTTCTAGCGCTCGTGTTCTAATATCTTGAACGCTTGCCTTGCCTTTGCGCCATGCTTCGTGTGCTGCTGACGACGATTTAGTTTTTCTTGCCTTGGGAGAGGCGGCAATTTCACCATCAACAGAAAATCCGTAGATTCTATCCAAAATCCAATCTGGAAGACTCTGAATAGACATGTCTGAGTCATCTGTTAAAAATTTGTAGGTTTCTCCTGAGCTATGGCTGGAAGGTGGGATGATAACGTATCCACCTTCACCACGAACATCGACCTTTTCGGCAATGAAAGAAGCAGAATTTTTGATTTTAGTATCGCTAAAAAACCAAAAGTGATATCCTCCTCCGCCTGTCTGATAGGAGAGGGTTTCCGTTCTATTAAGGTCTGCAAGAATGAAATGCTCCTTCGCGTCTACATCAACCACCACAATAGAAGAGCCTGTGCAGGCTGCCAGATTAAATCCAGCTTTCCACCAACGTTGCACCACATTCCAGTCAGAAGACGCGACTTTTTTCCAATTCTTTTTTATAAATGGATGTTTTCCAGGGGACGCACATTTAACGTTTCCACATTTGCAGATTCCATCTGGTGTTACAGAAAATGCAGGAAATACTCTAACTCCTTTCGAAAGGATGAACTTAAGGAATTTTTCGGTGAAAAGCATGGATGATGTTGGTCCTAGAAGGTCAGGACTTCTTTAGCTAAAAAGGATTTGTCGTTCCTTCTGGATAGATACTATCGCTTAAATGAGGTAGGTTTGCTATCCTGGCATTTGCCCAGGAGGGTTGAATGAGAGCCTCCCAGAACCGGATGGAAGGCTTCTTTGGTAAGCCTTCAGCCAGACCGCCAAAAAGTTAGCAGTAAATTAGATTGTCAATTCTACAACCGCACCATTTGGTACGGCATCGCTATCTGTCGTTGAACCCCTAGAGCCATTTGTATTTCTATAGTAATATGTCACTAAAGTAACACTCGAAGTTCGAATATCTGAAGCAACTACCCTTGCCCTGAGAATGTTTGTAGGCAATGGTGCAGTAGACGCGCCGGTTGAAATAATCTCTGTGGTAATAGCTGCCATTAGAGTGAGGGCACCGATGAATCCCAGGAAAGCCACAAATCTCCAACACGAACCCAATAAGCCGAAGAGCCGTCAGCGAGCCTTGATCCATTTGGTGCGCTTGCTGTTGACCTAGATGTCCATTTAGCATTTTTCACACGACCTTTGATCGACTGGTAGCCCCCATGGCGATGGCCGCATAAAATATCATATGGGTATTCTTGCGAGGATGTATCGCTTGACAAACCTAAACTCACAAGCGTTGCTTCCCCACCGATGTTTCCTTGGCCAATCCATGGCGTCGCAAAAGGGGCGAATGTCCATCCTTGCCCTACCATCCCGTAGCGATAAAAGCTTTTGAAAGTCGAATATACAGTGCCCTCGGCTTGGTATAGGTGTCCTTGCACAAACACGTTCGACGAGGAGGCGTATGCGACGTAGGGGTCGGTTTCAAGGGTGTCATAACTACCCGCTTCTAACCCCAATAAAGCAATTGCCGTTACTGGGGTCAGAGATCCTATTGTCAAACCAGCAGCCCATACAGAATATGGCGGCGCGTTATCCAACGCCGCCAACCAAACCCATGTACCGTTAGTTGTAAATAACGTCGCGTAGCCGGGAGAGCTATCTGTTCCACTGCCAATTAAAAATTGTTGATCCGTCGCGGTTGGCACTTTTAAGGCATCAGGAGATCCGCCAGAAAACCCGGCGACTGAATAAAGAGCGCGCCACAATAAAGATGTACTACCACGTTGAAACAATAGTTCACGACCACCCCCAGGTTGGCGTAACCGAACCCAAGCTCCTGCTGTATCCAAAGAGCCAACGCCGGAGTCTGTTGTGATCTGGTTGCCGGAGCTATTATATGTGGTTCCATCAGAAGAGGACGGAACCGTCCACGCTGTAGCAAGTGCTGTTACAATAAGACTTCGGATCGCTGCCTCTGCGGTCGCGGGTGTAGAAACATTGGTTATTATTGTCATATTAACTTCAAATAAATAGAATGCTAGCTCCAAACAATTTGAAGATTAGCGCCGAAAGCAAGGTAGCCGGAGCCAGTAAGCGAAGCACGCAGTTCGTATAAATGAGTTGAGCCTGGGGTTGCTACACTGGTGGTTTGAGCCGTAGTTGATGTGCTAGTTACGTTTATTGTTGCCGCCGCAGAGATAGCCGTTAAATCATATAAAACAATCGACCCAATAGAGCCATCCACGGAAACGTCTCCCACAGTTTCCAGGCTCATTGCTAGAGTGCGCCCAGATATGGCATACAGGGAAGGATTAAAATTAATTCTAGCTACAACACTAAGAACCCCAGTGTTTGTGGCATATGCCGTTAGTGGAATAATTGCCGGAGGCGGAATTGGTTGTATTACCGAAGTGGATGAAAAATATAAAGGCACTGCATCTAGCGTCGTCGCCCCGCCGTACCCTGTAAGAATTACTAATAACCCTGCCGAATACCCTTGCCGAACTAAAACAAAAACTCCATCTTGAAGGTTGGCATCGGTGCTAAATGAAACGTCCCGTGTTAAAACACATGGAGTTGAACCATCTCCTGCCGTGGTTACCTCATAATAACCACTTTGAGCAGACCAGGGAGTCCCTGGATCTGTATCTCCTGCTATAACCAACATCACCAGACTGCTTAGAGGCAATGCTGTTCCGCTGTTGACCCCGATAATGGAATTGGTTACGCTGGTATTGGTTGTTGATGTCAGAGTTTTCGTGGCTGGATTGTAGATGAAACCGCTGGCCTCTACTGGAGATAGGCTCGCAAAACCTTGCGCCGCTCCCAAAAACAAAGAACCTCCGCCTCCGCCTCCACCTTCGCTTGTATTCCGAAAATTTAGAACCGTAGTTCCGAGAACCGTAGGCGCGGCGGGCGTCTGTGCGAGTATATATAACCCACTCATAGCATCACCTGCTAGAACGGGGAAAAACATGCCAGAAGCAACAGCATCAGCCGAATTTGCATCAAATGCGCGCGTTAAAACCGCCGCTGTTGAACCATCGCCCAAAATGGTTATGGTGTAAATACCAGACGCCATGTGTGGCGCTACATTATCCGGTTCGCCATCTGGGCTAACTGTAACGAAAACTCGATCATTAAGCGAAGATACGATTGGTGAACCATCATCCGTATCGGGTGTCTGAAAGGCGCCATTGTCGAAAGCAGTTAACACTCCATTGGAATACGACCATTCACCAACCCCAGGCGAAGATTGAACGTTTAATATCGTACCGTAACCACACGGTGTTTTTGCTAAATTTGTTTTGGCTGTCAGAACAGCTTCGCCGCTATTGATTAGAGGTCCGGTAAAATTTCCTGCTATATCTGTATAAAAAGCCTGTTTTTCGCTCATAATTTACCTATCACCAATTAAATACTAACAGAGGTGCTTCTGGCTTCCCAAAAAACACTATTAGAAGAACTACCTGTTACATAAACATTGACAGTATTAGAAATTAACAAAACATTAATTCCCCATAGCGGGTCAGTTTTAAAATCCGGCACTACTGCAAAATTATCTGTTGGCATAGCGACTGAAGTTCCGTTGTCATAAACAACTAATTCACGCCTCCATCTGCCAATTTTTAAATTGTCTGTTTGTTTCCCTAGAATCAATAAATCAATTGATTGCATTTCCTCTGGCGCTATGACATATTGAAGAAAAAGTGTTGGTGTATCATTGTCCGTAGTCAATGATTTCTTTTCAACATCTCCATAATTTCCAAAGTTGATCACGTTTCCACTAAAAACAACATTATTTCCAAAGACTGATTTTTTGTCACCAGTCCCAGAAACGTAAAAATAAACATCAGAACCATAATAAGATGTATAATTTTCGTCAGTTGTTATCGCCACAGAGGCAGTGGTTTTTAATTCACTGCTAAAATCTAACCAGATCTTTTCTGTAACCGAAGAAGAAAAAACTAAAAAATCACAATCGCCAATTTTTAGAGATCCCGAGATGACCACTTCTCCACCAAAAACAGCAACCCCATGGCTATTTGGTGTTTGTCTAGTTCCTATAGAGCCAGAAAAATAAACAAAAACATCAGTTCCGATGTTACTTGTGTCGAAAATATTTGTGTCGATCACTCCTTGATTTGCTGGCGAGTCTTCTGCCGCAAGCGGATAGACTAGAAGTTTAGCCGAAGTACCTGTACTGCCATCAGTAATGATTTTATTTGTTTGTATTTGGGAAGCCCGAAAATCAATTGTCATGATACCTCTATTCTGTTAATTAGAGAACAGCATGAAATGAAATTCCACCTGTAATTGCGGCAGATGTTGTAAACGTAACTCCTGTTGTAGTTACATTGGAAATTGTTAAATCGGTGTTAATGGAACCGTTGCCGCCAAGGTCAATCGCGCTCGCGGTGACCGTTGGAGCGGCAGGAAACTCTTCAATAAAAGAATAATTTATCGTAGCCATTTCAACCATTGGTATAATCCCAATTTCATAAATAGCCAACACGTTTTCGATGATAGCGCTCCTGTGCTGAATACCGTCAAAGTAAATCGCTAAATAATGAACTTTGCCTCTAAATGGCGCCGCCGTGCTAACTGTCGCACCTGAAGTATTTGTTTCGACTATGAAAGCAATTGTATTATCCTGAAAATTATCATAATAATCCTCAAGATAAATCACTACAATTGGCGGACTCAAAAATGTTCTGTTAAAATCAAAACTAATTTCGTAATCATTTTCAAAGAAAAATGATCCTCGTTCGTAGTCAGTAAACTCTAATTCTGGTGGTTGAAAGCGGGCATATGGGTCGTAAGTTTTGCGGAATCTCTGAAGATCGACGGTACTGGCGCTGTCATACTGGTGAGGACCAACAGCCTGCACAACGCTTGCAAATTGTGGCTGAGTTCTCAGGAAAGAGTATGTTTTTCTAAAACGGTTTTTGTCTCTGATTGAGCTCATACCGCTTAAGTAGGTTCGTTTTATTTTACCGCAGGAAGCATAACCGACATCTAAAATTTTTCATGTTTATTGAAGCCAAGAGATTGGCCAAACTGAAACATTCAGTTTGGCCAATGCAGACTCTAATGATGTAAGTGTTGATTATAGATGCCAGAAAAAAATTAGAATGACTTTCGTGGCTTAATTGTATGAAAGCGGCTTGCGACGAAAGTATAGTTTCGTACAGATTATAATGTTTTTGCAGCCAAGGTAGCCAATTCTGAACGCTCGCCTTTAATCAGAGAGACGTGACCGGCGAGGAAAGAATTTTTGAATTTCTCGACAGCTACCGTAAGACCATTTGAGATTGGGCTTAGGTAAACATTGTCGATTTGCTCAATATCGCCTGTCAAAATGATTTTGGTGTTTTCACCTACGCGAGTGATAATAGTCTTCAGTTCGTGAACACTTAAATTTTGAGCTTCATCAATGATGATGATAGCATCAGCAATAGAACGGCCACGGATATAGGTGATGGCTTCGATTTCAATAGTTCCGTTATCAATGAACATTTGGAGAGTGTCTTTCTCGCTTTTGCCTTTTTTGCCTTTGAACATCAGGTTGATAATATTGTCTCTGACGGGGCTCAACCAAGGTTCCATTTTCTCTTCTAAAGTTCCCGGTAGATATCCGAGGTCTTTGCCAAGAGGTTGGATCGGGCGCGAAATCACCATACGTTTGTATTTTTTGGTGTTGATTACTTGTTCCAAGCCTGCCGCAACAGCAAGTAATGTTTTCCCGCAACCGGCCAAACCAACCAAAGAAACAAGTTTGACGTTGGAATCTAGTAAAAGATCTAGTGCCATGTTTTGTTCTTTGTTGCGTGGTTTCAACCCATAAGCAGTATGCTCTTCAAGTCGATTAAAACCTTCTGTTGGGCCTTTATAGCGTCCGATAACGGCTGATCGTCCTTCGTCTTCTTTGATGATAAGGAACTGATTGGGGAAAAGAGGTTCTTGCTCTTTGAACTCTGGGGGGAGTTCGGTTTTTGTTCCTGAGCTTTCGTTGGCGAAAAAATCTTTTACGAATCCCGGCACAACGCCCGTGAATTTTGCCACTCCTGAGTAGAGCGAGGTTGCTGAATCAACGATGTTGTATTTCGTGTATCCTTGACAAACAACACCCAACGCTTCGCCTTTGATTTTCAAAAGCATATCTTGGGTGACGAGAATCACTTGATCATCTGGGGAGTTTTGTTTCAAACCCAAGCAAACACTCAAGATGATGTTGTCGGCAAGATCATGCGACAAATCAGCCGGTAATTCTGCTACAGATGTAGTGGTGATTACTCTTAAGATGCCGCCCCCACTTGGTAATTGGGCGCCATCTTTTAAGTTACTGAATTGCGAAATTCTGCGATGATTTTCTCTGGCATTTTTGCCAACATCAGTTGGGTCGCTTTTATGTCTGTCGAGTTCTTCGATGACAACCAAAGGAAGGATCACATTGTTTTCTTGGAAAGAAAAAATAGCGTTTGGATCAGACAAAAGGACATTTGTGTCTAGAACGAAAGTTTTGATATTCTTGGTGGTCAATGGATGCTCCATAGCAGAGGAGCTTAGGTAGTTTAGGCTGAATTGCCTTCACTTTTCGACAGCTTCTTCTTCTTTTTAAATAGGCTAGGAAGGGCAGTAGTTTCCACACTTTCTTCAGACGTAGGAATGGTTTCTGTCTTTTCTTCTGCGGGTATTGACTCAACTAGCGGCTCTATTAGGGTTGTGTCGGCTACAGCGGGCTCCACAGGCGTGTCAGTCAATGGTTCGTCGGCTACAGCGGGCTCCACAGGCGTGTCAGTCAATGGTTCGTCGGCTACAGCGGGTTCTTCCCCGACCATTTCAGGCCGAGAAAGCGTCGGTGGCTCTATTGGTAATTCTACAGGAGCAGGTACGCCAACTAGGACCGCTACGTTTGCGCTAAATTCACCATCAGAAATAAGATCTTTTTGCGGCGCCGCTGGGCTGATTTTTTTTTCCCCGAAGCTGCGTAATATGTGCCTTAAAACCATTTTGTTTATTTCGCTTCTGCGCTTGCAACAACTGATCCGCGTTTTTCGGCGCGTGCTTCTGTTTTTGCTTTGTCCGTAGCAACAGTGCTGCGAACTACGTCTTGAACGGCTTTCTTCAACAGACGCAGGGTTTTGCGCAAACGAATGCCTGCTGCAACATTGCCGTGAGAATTTTTAAGCATGTCTTTTTCGGCCATATCGGCCAATGTTTTAACTTCGGCCCATTTTGCTGATGTATCACTCATAATATTTTTCCTTAAGTTGATTAAATTTAATCAACAATTCGGCATATCGCCATTCAGCATCTTACAAACTGAAAGTGAATTGTATAGCAAAAAAAGGTATTTATGGATTAAAATTTTCGATTAATCGAGCAATAGTGTAAATATGATTTTTTTCATCTCTAGCCAGACGGCTCCACCATAATTGAACTATTTTTCCATTTTTTGTAATGTATCTATTGGTAATACCTTTGGTTTTTGAGCGTTCTGAACTCAAATTTTGCTTAATTTGCTCAATACTTGACTCTACATCTTCAGGCAAGATGAAATCGCGCCAGTTTTTACCAATTGTTTCCTCATAGGTCCACCCAAGGATTTCCGTCCAAGCGGGGTTGACTTCAATTAAAATCTCATTTTCTAAAATGACAATAATATCACTTGCTAGGGTGAAAAAATTATTAATATAATCATTTTTATGATTGGTCAATTTTACGGTTAGTTCTCTAAGTTTTGTCAAATTATGGTCAAATCGGTTTATCATTTGTGTAACACTAACCCTAGCACTGCAAAAGCGATCATGGTTAAAAACTGCACAACAAGCCAAACAGTGATGGCTTGTGTTTTAAATGTTTTGTGCGACTCGACATCAACTCGAATTGATTCAAGTTGTTTTGGCGAAACACTTGATGTAATATCAGCCTTCCATTGTTTCAAATCCTTGACTTCGAAAACGATAGGGCCTACAACTTCGCCAATTTCTTTTTTCCATTCTTTTAATTCGATAATATCTTTTGTGTAATTACGAATTTGGTTTATGTCTGTTTTAACCTCGGTTAACTGATCTTTAATTTGATCGTAATTTGAATTCAATTTTTCTAGTTCTTTTAGAACGTAACGAGACCATTCATTCCAGCTAGATGATTTTTCATTGTCGTCCATGTTGATAACTCTCAATATAACAAACCCAAAGTAACAATAAATAGGTTCGTATTTTTGTAGGTTGTCTCGCTCTACACAAATTGGTTCTTTTTTGTACAATCTCTGACAGAGAACTTTATGCACAAAAATAAGCTAATTACAAAAAAACAGTATCACGCCGAATTGGCTTTCTGCATCGAGACCCTAGAAAAAAAAATTCTTGGTCATCAAAATATTATTTCGAAATCTAAAAATCTGAAGGTTATTTCTGGAACAGACGCGGCTACGGTGGTTTTTGAGCTTGATCCCAGCAACCGCATAGAGCATATCGTTTTAAGCATGTTGAGGATTGCGTGTGATCGCGCCGAGGCTTTAAGCGGGTGTTCTTCACAGATTCTAACAAAATTCGTCCTAGCATGGCTGAGATACGGGTTAAAAAACCAAGGGGAGCTATCTGTAGATTCGCTAGAAAAATTGATTTTCGAGCACACCTCTATCTGCAAACCAGAAGATTTAATTAAAATTGTGATGGAAGTTTGCGAAGAGGATAAGTGGCTCAGTTCAGCAATTTTAGAAACGATGTCTTTAGCCGGTTTTGAAGGGAAAATTGTTATTGATGATAAAACCTGTGAGTCAACACTGACGATTGAGCATCGCGAAGGGTTTGTGTTCCAAACATTGCCAACTCATGCTTTCTATAATCAGCCCAACAATCGCTGGGATCAGGAAAACGTGAAGGTGCTATTGGTTGATGGAATTGTCGAATCCGTATCCGAACTGCATGGAATCCTCATGCATTCCAGTCAACGCAAAATCCCAATGTTACTGGTTGCTCATGGATTCTCGGAGGAGATTATTGCCACCCTAAAAGCGAATCAAACATATAATAATTTCAATATTATTCCTGTCCGTGTCCCTTCTGAATTGGAGACGATTAACCTGCTAAATGACCTTGCTGTTGTGTGCAATGCCAACATCGTCTCGTCTCTTAAGGGAGAAATGCTTCAATTAGTTGATTATGATTCCCTGCCGGTTGTTGACTTTGTGACTTGTTGGAACAACAATCTTAAAATCATTAATCCCTCCTCAAAAGAGTCGGTGAGCTCTCACATTCGCACTCTTTTGATAAAACGTGAAGAAAAATCTGGTATCCAAGATTTGGAAGACCTGATTGACAAACGTATTAAAGCATTAATTTCGAATAGCGTTTTAGTCAAACTACCAAATGTCTCCGAGCCTCAAAAAGATGCTATTAAAGCTAATTTAGATTTCGGGTTTAGGACAGCAAAAGCTGCGTTGAATTTTGGCGTGTTGAACGTAAATAATTTTTTATCCTCAGTAGATAATCCCGACATGAAGAAAATTTTATCTAGTTCTTTGGTATCAAATAAACCAATTCCTGCTTTGGCCGTAGCATCGGCAATTAAACTAGGAGCATCAACGGCAAAAATGTTGCTGTCTGCTTCTGCTTTATTAATTAAAGAAGATGATTAAGCTGCTGCTGAAGCTTTAACAACTTCTTCAAAAAACTTTCGTTTGTCTTCGTCGGACATACCCTTGAGATTAATCCCTGCTTTTTCTAAAACCTCAACGGCATTTTGAGGAGTTGGCGTGGCAGCAGGAGCCGCTCCTGGGGCTGTACCACCCGCGGGGACAGCAGGCGATGATCCCGCAGTAGCCGCCCCGGCCGCTTGGCCGTCCGGTGTGGCTTCCGGTTTCGTTTTACCGGCTTCTTGTGCTGCGTTCATGCCAACCTTCGCGGCTGCAATATCCCGGCTTTTGGTCTGAAGAGCCGTAAACTCAGTATAAGTGAGCTCCATAAACTCATTTGCGATTTGATCAGCTTGTGCTCCGGTGATGAAACTTTTGCCAAGCTTGTTACTAAGCCAATTAGAAAACTTTCCATTAGGAGTTAAGCTTTGAGAAATGATTTTTTGGGCGGCTTTTGTAGCAACACTATCTCCTGTTTGAGTACCACTGCCGGTGTTCATGGCCACGCGAATGGATTGATCGGGTTGTTCTTTAGCTTCATCGAACGTTTGCAAAATTTTCCCCATGTAGCCAAACAAACTCTCAAGAGACGCCAAAAGCGCCATGCAAGAATTTGTGAATTTTGGATTGGTGATTGCTGCATTGGCTTTGGCTACAGCGCTTTTAAGAGTTCCTAGTTTTTCACCTGGAATTGCCGCCAATAGTTGTTGTATTTTCTTAAATTGCTGGCGGCCTGCGACCAAAGTATCTGCAAGCCCAGAAGGGTCAGGTGCTTCTCTTAAAATTTCTTCATTCTCAAGGAGAAAGCGCGTTTTAAGTGTGCTGTTGTTTTCTTTGTGGTATCGTTCGCGTAGATTTGACATAGTTCTCTGAAGTTTAAATAGCCTCTTTAACGAAAGATGAATATAATTTCTGAATGCCTGACGAGATACCACCAACCAAAAGACTAGTTTCTGCGTTAAATATTTTGTCCGAAATGGAAAATGCCGAGTTTAAACCGACAGAAGATCTATTGCCAGCTTCGATAGAAAAAAATAAGTGGCTCATGCCTCGTCTTAATATTAATGATGATTCCTTCTATACACCCGCGGAAAATCCAATTCCGTTTACAGACAAAGTGGCTACGGAAACGTGCCTGGGGAATTGCTGCGGGATTAAAGGAATGAAAGCAGCTTGCTGTCATATAAATCCAGAAACGCTAGAACATGTGTTGGGGCCGATTGATGAAAAATGGATAAAAACTTTCATCCAAACAGTACACTCAACAAACGGCATATCCCTTAGCAGGGCCGATATCGTGGTTGATTACGAAGAGGGCATGGTAATGGGTAGAGAGTTGTTCAATGATCATCCTGTTTTTCAAGACCCTAAAGCATACCCTTTTTTAAGAATGCAAGTTTATGGCCCAAGATATGCTTGCAAGTTTTTAAACCCACAAACAAACAAATGTTCAATATATCTTTTAAGACCTCCGATGTGTTCCGGGTATTATTGCGGCTACGTCAAAGCAAATTTTCTTGTTAAGCAGCCAGGAACCCAGAATACGTTTATTAAATTGAAGCTAAAAAAAGAATGATTTCCATAGAACCTCCTCTGACATATGCTATTCTGAGAAGAGTTTGTCTGGCCACAAAGGTTGACATTTGGTTGAAAATTAATTATTGTGGGTTCAAATCAAAGGATGCGTAGAGTGATATGAAAATCTGGAAGAGTGCTGATGGCGAAAAATTTTCTGACGAAGAACTGTTAAAAGTATTGAACGAATATCGTTCAAATAACCCTCTCGATAATATCCAAATTGTCGTTGGGACAGATTCAAATGCACAGAAGAATTTCTATAGATTCATCACGGTCGTTTGTGCTTATCGCCCATTAAAGGGTGGAATTTTTTTTAGAAAAACTACTACCGAACCACGAGATAGTCACAAAAGCACCAGAAGCCGGTTATTTTACGAAGCTACGCTCTCCATTGAATCTGGCTCGTTGATTCGTGATGTCGGCGGAATGTCGGCGATTGTTCATGTGGACGCCGGTAATCCTTTGTATTCAAAAGCGCTGTCTTCCGCTTTTGGGGATCAAATTAAAGGGTATGTTGTAAATTCGGGCTTCGAATGTCACCTTAAGCCCAATTCGTGGTGTGCTTCTTCTATCGCAAATAAATTTACCCGTAAATAAACCCTAAACAAAACTATTATTTTTAGTACAACTTCCAAAGGAGAATGTTGATATGTCTACACAGCAAATTAGAACCGCACTCGAAAAGGCCGTCGTACTTTACACAAAAGACTTGAAAGAATCCGTCAAAGATTTCATGATGTTATATAATAACAAAAAAGATCTTGGTATAGATCGAGATAAACTAGAGAAATTGGTTGATGTTTGTCAACTTGGAATTGAAGAGCAAGCATCGATCAAACTCGACCATCTCATGAGAAAATTCGACGCCTTACTTTCCGAATACGAAAAAGAGGTTGCGACAAATTCTGTCCCAAAATTACTAGCGAGAGCCAAAGCCTCAACAGCTTCGGACGCAGAGCAGAAGTAAAAAAACCCACTAGACAAAAATTATTTATTTTATTGATTTGTCTTTTGGTGTCCATGGATAGAAATTATGCAAAGTCAAAAACATTTAATTCAATGCCAATGCATATTGAGCCAATTCAAGAATACAGACCCACCAATTTTTCATTCTTTCATTGTGTTTTCAGCACTAGAAGACGATGGCAGTTTGATACTTGCATATGCCCAATGCAACAACTGCAATGTGATACATAAAATCGTCGATGTTTGTCGGTCAGAGATATTGAAAAAAGAGGAAATGTTTTCCCTTGAAACGGAAGACGATTTGAAATTTTCTATTCCCGAGAAGCTTGTTCACGAACTAGAGAGGAATCAATGTCCTCTCTACATCTGGCAAGAATTGAGTTTTATTTTCCAAAATGAACAATGGAAAAAAGGAATTCAAAATGTTGTTATTGCTACTGACACAATTGAAGACGATACTGTAGGCAAATATATCAGTGTTCGTGGGAAGGATATTTTTTTCATCAACAAATTTTCTAGAAAAGACAGTGTTAATTTATGAGTTTCATTAAAGATATTGACGGCATTGATTCGGCTGAAAGCGTCAAAACTCAAGAGAACGCCGAAGATTCTCGGCGCATGATTGAAGCGCGACAAATCGTAAAAGAGGTTTTAGATTTTGGAATTAATCAAAACCAACTATTTCAAATTATGGGTTTGTTGGCAATGGAAATAGAAAATAGAGACACAATGTTGAAACTTGTTCTTCTGGTTAAACAGTGCCAAGAGGAACATCACATTTATAAACTCGGGATGTGATCGATAATTAAATATCCGATTCCTTCGATCGTTTTTAGCGAATGGTGATCGTGCTCATGCATAAAACATCGAGCAAGCAAGCCATCGAGTTTTTTTGTAACAAACACAGGTTTTTCGTTTACATCTAATTCCCAAAAACTTGCATTAATTATATTTGGCCGCTGAACCTTATAAAGTTCTTTGGGTTGAGACAAACAACCTTCAGTTTCCTCTGATAAAACACTATTGACATTTGGCATCCATCTGGAGTTGAAATAAACTTTATAGGTTTGATCATCCAACCTTATGACGAACATCTCATGGTTAATTCCGATTTGGTTCCCAGACAAACCAATACCATTATTTTCCATGCAAGTTTTTGCTATTTGAAAACCTTGATTTCGATAGTGCTTCATCAGGGATGAAGCAACGGGCTTGGCAATCTTCATTTCGCTCCATGGCAAAATTGGTAAGGCTTTAATTTTTGTTAATTCTATAGCATGAATGAGCATGACACCTCAGTTATTTTAGCTCTAAAAGAGCTTTAATTGTACCCTCATTCATGGTGGCTGTCAAAGGTAAATGTTTTTCCGCCTGAAACTTCTGAAGTGCTTCCACTGTTTTCGGCCCAATTGAACCATCCGGGATTAGACCTAGCAGTCTTTGCCCTAAAATAGTTGTCGCGCGATGTACAATTTGCTTATGAGAATTCACGGAGTTTTGTGGGTTAGCCGCAGTTATACTTCCCTTGTATCCTGATTTACACAAAGCCTCAAAAAACAATGTTAAATCGCCCCAAAAATGTTTGCCCGTAGAAAAATACCTCGCGTTTTCTTTGACAGTTCCTAATTTCGGAGTAAATCTTACGAGCCATTCTGTAAAGAATTCTTCAGCATTGGGGTAAGCCCTGTAGTAGCACCACGGCGGATCACCGGAGCTTTTATTTCCCGGAGCTTTCCACCATTTCGCACACACATTGCGTGCTTTTCTATATGCGTCTGCATATGGTTTTGTGATTTTAACGCCGCCTAAATTCCAGGCAGTAAAGTGGTAACCCCAGCCAGTTTCCGTAATAGAATTGGCTGTTACTTCCATGGCCTGCTCGAAAGAACATCCGAGTTTCATCAAGGCCACCACACAAAGTTTTATGAATTCCGCTTTTTTTTCTTTTTCAGGTAAAAGCTGCCAAGTATCTTGTTTTGATTCTTTGATCTCGAATCCGGCGTCAAGCCAACTTGGGGCTGGTTCTGGTGGTTCATTCCATTTTTCAGGCATTTATATCTACGCTTTCTGAGAAGTTTGTTGGATGATTCCAAGTTTTATTGAATACAGATTTAATTTGCGAATTATCAAAAACAACGAAATCTGTTCCTTCGCTCGCGCCGCGCCACACACTTGGCATGATGATCCCATCATGCCCTTTTGATTTAAGGTGAGAAACATATGATTCGATCTCTGTTTTTGATAGTTTGGATAATCGCCAGTAGCGATCTTCGGAGATGAAAAGTGGTTTCTGTATTTTGAGAAAAAACATTTTAAAACTTCCGTTAGTTTTTATACCTTTTGAAGCATTAAATTGTTTTGACACATAAATTTCGGCTGTTTTTGGTGCTGTTGTAAAATAAAACCCAAGATAATTGGTATTTATGCCGGTATTTTCGTCTGAGTGCTTTTTATCGAATGATATAAATTCTCTAGTTGTTGCGTGTAACACCATGATAGGAATGTTGTTTTTGGTTTTTACGGCAGAATTTCCAAACCACTCCTGAAATTCAGGAATAGCTTTTACTCGCTCACCATAAGAAATTGGTAGAGTGTTTCGGATCATTTTCTCAATGAAAACTTCAAGTAAACGCATACATTGCTAATTATAGCAATGCCGCATAACCTCGAAATATTCATTCAACAAATAATTTTTGAAACTTTTGAAAAACTTGGCCCATCGGGCTTAAAAATGGAAGTAATCCCCGATTCAGAGGGAGATGAAAACAGAGGGTGGCGAGTCGATAAACTTGTAGCAACCATTAACGGTGCAGAAGTTGGTTATCTAAAAATGAGTTGGATTCCCAAAGAAAGATTCGAAAGAGAGTACCCAACCATTTTACAGTATCTCGATAAAATACACGGCGTGGGAGGCTTCAATGAAAAATACAGCCGATACGACCTTAAAACCCCGATCGGAAGGGTCAAAGCAATGTTGGATCAACAGGACTGGACTGGTCAAAAAAGTAAAGACCCAAAATTTGCCGAAATGTCTGGCTTGGAAATACGTTTAATGGAGAAGGGATTGTTGAAAGAATATCAGCAAAAGTTCGGCAAACAATTCGGAAAATTCAAAAATCACTGGCTTGACAAGCCGGTGGTAGATTACATCCGTGTGCAAGAAGGTTTTTATCGGCAAGGCATCGCAATAGCGATGTACCAATTCGGATCAAAATATCTCGCTACGATGGGATTAAAGCTTTATGCTTCTGGTAACCAACAGCCCGGTGCTGTTGGTGCTTGGGAGTGGTTAAAAACCAATGATCCTTCACACGTTGGCGTCGATAAAACAAGAATTTTTATAAGTTATCTTTAAGTCTACTTAGATTTAGGAGAACTTTATGTCAATTATTCTTAATCGAGAAAAACTAACCATCCCAGGGGTAAAAACTGTTTCGTGGCTAGATCCCGAAGCCATTCAAATGGGCGTTAAGGAAGCTACGGATAAGACAAAACGAAACACTTGGATTCGCGGAATTGTGTGTCATACAATTCACGGCAAGTTAGGAACTATGCTTCCGGGTTTAGGCCCGGACACAGACATTGATACCAGGCTAGCCCGCTATCAAGTAAACACTGAAAGACAAGTGTCTTGGGACTTTACTTGCGATTTGAATGGAGAGTGGCTCGTTCAAAATGATCCTCTCAGAAACTATACTTGGCAGGCTACTTCTGTCAATGGGTATACCTGTGGTTTCGAGCTTGTGCAGAAAGGCAATGGAGATCTTTATGAAGGCCAGATTGCCAAAACTGTTGAGTTCATTGATTTTTTGACAGCCAAATTAGGCATTCAGCGTCAGATACCATGGGATATGGTTAATGATTGCCCTCCTAAAAAAGCAGTGCCAGGAATTCTTGACGGCGGAGAGGATGTTATTGGCGTTTACTGCCACTACCATCAAACAACTAATAAAGGCTACGGAGATCCTGGCCCTTGGATTCAACAAGCCCTCAAAAATGCGGGATACGAAACCTATGCGTTCAACGGGGATGAAAAAGCCGCTTGGAAACAACGTCAGAAAGCTCTAGGATTTACCGATAAACAATGCGATGGCCTTCCGGGGCCGGGAACTGTCGCTGCACTAAAAACAGCCGGTAAAAAACATGGAATGTTTGTAAAACGTCCAATGGATGATTTAATTTAAAATCATAATTTCACGTTTCGTGAAATGAAAAACTTCCAAAATAATCCAATGCCTCTTTCGAGCTTTTCGCCAATTCTTGAGAGGCAGATTCATTCAAGCCTTTATTGCAGGCTTTTTCTGTAATGGTCATTTTGTATTCGATGCCATTGATAAAATTCTGATCTAACACTGGTTTGCATTCTTCTAGAATCAAACGACGAAGTTGAAATTCTTCTTTGAAATATTCTACAGGATCAACTTTCAAATCATTGCGATATTTGTGATTCACATATTGAGGCTGGTCTGTGTACGCAAAATTCTTTCCATAAAAAAACATTTTTAAAGAGAAATGAAAAACATGCAATAGCGGAAGCCTAGAATCGAATTTCAATTCAAATTCATCAATAACGCTTTTTCTAAAAATTTGCCCCGAAAGCTCTCCGGTGACGTTCCCCTCGAAGAGTCCATGGGCAAACGCTAGTTGATTCGGGACAATGGCTGCTTGTTTTAGAAATTGGGTGATGTAATATTGATTGTCCGCATTAGCAACCGCAAGAGGGCAGCTAGCAAGATCAACGTCGGAATACTCATTGAGTATGCCTGCGAACGTTTCTAGGCCCCCTGGAAGCAATGTATTTTCCGGTTGGATGAATTTTATATAATCTCCCATGGCTAAATCCAAACAGGTGTTCAAATGTTCTATAACGGAGGAGCTGTGGACTCCAACAACAACTACCCAAGAGCGGTTGTCTGCAAAATAACGCACTGTGCCGTTCGAAGACTGATCTACGATTAATAAATTGAAGTTTTTGTAGCTTTGCTCGTCGATACTTTTTAAGCAACGTTCTAAATCTTCCATAGCCACTTCATCCCTAACTGGCAAACAAAGTGTTAATTTTTCTGGATATTCTAGGATTTCTGAATATCTTCCAATGGGGTAATCGTTCATGTTAAGCTTTCTTGATAACCACTAATGCGTTGTCGGAATTATTGTTTGAGCAAGGAATTTCAAACATCGCTGTAATGTGCCCAAGGCTTTGCATATTCAGCAAAAGGCTGTCATAGTTTTTGCGATTTGCCCATAGGACATCTTCGATGATGTAGTACCCGCCGCTTTTCACTTTGTGAAAACTCCATTCAATCGCATTCAAATTTGCTTGCACTGTATGCAAACCATCTTCGATGAAAACATCAAACTTTACATCTTTTAAGTCAGGCAGAATCCAGAGATCATTAAAAGTTTGTTTATCGAGTTGGTCACAATAAAATGTTTTGAGACGATCTTCTTGGAAAAGACATCCTCGATCAACGTCGGCTCCATAAATTTGTGCCTTTGAAAAGTATTGTTTCCACCCGCGTAAACTGGCTCCTGGGGCGTAATCCCCTCCCATGTAAGACATGTTAGATGACACCCGTGGGTTTATACTTCCAATTCCAATTTCAAAAAAGTTGATTTCAGAATCTCTATGTTCTTTCAGCAGAGAATGATAGAACGTTGTGTAATTATGTCTACCGAATCCTTTGTCTGATCCTTGCAATTTCATAATTGCGCACAAATCAGTCATCATTTCATATTCTTTGTTTTTTAACAGACTAACGATTTTTTCTATCACGATATTTGCCCTACGAGTCTATGGACGCAAGAAACCAATTGTCCGACAATTGGTTTGTAATTTGGGTTGTGTGTGGAGGTGTAATCCACCAGAACATCTGGGGTGTTCCCTATCTTGTAACCACACAAAACTGCTTTAGACCATAACCACATGTCTTCTGCCAACGGAAATAAATCGTCGTATCCTCCTACTTTTTTTAGGATGCGACTTCTGAACAGAACGCTCGGGTGAGCAATGGGGTTATGCCCAGCTTTCAAAAAATTAACCATCTCATCATGATCTAATGGATATTGAATCGGAACTCCTGTTGGTTCCCAAGAACCAAGATTCACTAATCGTATTTGAGTCCCCAGAATGTCTAGCTGCAAATTTTCTTTAAAAACATTAAGCTGTTTTTCTAGTTTTTGCGGATACCAAATATCATCAGCATCTATTCTTGCGATGAAATCACTTTGTTTGGAAGTTTTAAGTCCATGATTTAAAGCGGGTACGATACCCGGCTGAGAGTATAGAATATTAATTTTGCCGTATTTTTTAGCTAAATTTTGTGATATTTCAACACTTCCGTCAAGCGGGCCATTTATTACAATAGTAATAAATAAATCAATGTTGTTGTAAACTGTTTGACTTAAAACAGAATTGATTGATCTTTCTAGGGTTTTTTCGGCTTTGTATACAGGTATAAGAACGTTTACGGATGTCATAGTGGTCACGAGCAGTAAGCGCTGGAGGAGAAGCGGCATCCATAATTAAAGCAGCAGAGATGCAAAGGGATGCCGTTCCGGGTCCGCGCGTCACAAGCGGTTTCATCGATCGAAAAGCGACGACCCCAACCCCGAGGCGAACACAGAATGGTATTACCTACAATATCAATTTCGGGATTACGTTGCGCCCAAGAATGAGTATTTGATTGTATTTGCACAACATGTTTCATTTCATTTTCGCTGCTGACGATGCAATATTGAAAGAAGGCAAAAAAACCAAGTATAGCCAACAACGAGCCGCCAATGTAGAATTTCATGTTGTTGTTGTTTTAGTACAAAATGCCGCGAAGGCAAAATAATTCGGCTACAGAACGGGGTTGGAACGTTTCACCAATTTTCCCATAGTTTGTTCTTCAAACCAACATGAGGAAATTTCGGAGTTTTTAAAATGTGTAACAATACAACAGTAATACCGTCTAGTGAAAACCAAATCCTCGGCATAATCTACGATTATAAAAGAGTCATTTGTCCCAATAAAAAACAGTTTATTTTGTGATGTTTGGTATACCACAATATTACCAACGGCTTTGATCAGGAAACAACTACTCGTAGTTGTTTCCTTGCTATTGTAGCAATATAAACTTCCAATTGGTATCATGGACTTCAGGTTTGAGTATAGCTCAAGTATGGATTTATTCAAGACAACTAGTTATAGATAATATATCTATTTGAGTAAATTATGAAAATACGTCTATCCCAACTCAGAACATTGATCAGGGAAGTTTTGCAGGAGAATGAACGCCCTGATAATGCTTCACATACAGAATTAGTGAAAGCTATTACCAATGGAATTAGCACAACTCATTCTAGCAACGAGGAGGAAAGTGTGATTGGCGGAGATAGATTGAATTTGGATGAAATTGAGTCTGATTTACGAGACAACCAATATTTTCAAGTTGGTTCGGCAGATTATAACTGGGAATTGATTAGAGAACAAGTTCTGGAGATGCTTCAAAAAGACTACCAAGAGAAAATAAAAGCCGCCTCTAATCTTATTGAAAAGCTACAGCATAAACCCTCTCTCGGCGAATTTCAAAACAACGACTCCACTCAGCGCATTTGAACGTTTTCTAAAGGAAACCACCAAATTTCGCCTGGGTCATCCTCGGCAAACCGAATTGTCACACCAATCGCATCAATACCCTGTGGGGCAACTTTCTCAATCTCAGTCGCAACCGTGCCAACCGTTCCCGGCAGGAAATCGCGAGGTGTTACCATGCCCATAAGATGCCCCCTTGGGTCTCTGGCAAGTTTTCCTGTTGCTGGATCTATATAGGCTTTATAACCCTTAATTTTACCGACCGCGACAGTCCATTGTTTGTGCAGAATTTTTACAAAATCACCAATCATACTTCGCCTGCGTCACTTACTAATGCCGCCAAGGTAGGCTGAGGTGTGAATAGAACTTCCCAGCATTCAGGATCACTCGACGACCATAAAGTAGTAAAAATCTCGGGGCCAAAAAACGCCTTGAGTTTTCCTGTTTGTCTGCGGGCAGATTCATTGAGAGCTAAAACCCCTGTGCGAAGTTCTGCAAATTTGGAATTTAGACACAGTGACACTAAATGCATAAGCGGTACAGTTAACAGGTCTTCCCCGGCCGGGGAAGAGCTTTCGACAGTTAGTTTTTTGCCTTCCGTGTTTTCTAGTACCAAAACAATTCTGCCTTGACCGGCTTCAATTTCTACGCTAATTTTTGTTGTTTTCATAGATCAATCCTCTGATTCAAAACCTACTGAGTTATTACGACGTGCGGTATGATTCCGCTTCTCGGCCTTTTTGCGCTGGTCGATGATTTCTTCCACGGCATCTTCTAGTGTTAAATCGTTAAGCTCTGCACGAACAACGATTTCTTTGGCATAAGCTGGTGTTAACCCTTTACCTTTGAACGCGCGTCTCTCAGAGGAGGTTAGTTCACGCTGCAAGAATTGTTCTGCAATCCAAGTAATTTCGTCGTCTGAAGGCGGTTTTACCTGAAGTACAACGTCAAAACGACCGGGGCGATCATTGAGGGTTGGGCCAACATTGTCAAGGAAATTCGTGGTTCCGATGATCAGAGTGGGAATTTTGAAAGCATCTGAGTTGCCGTCCAAAAAATTCAGAAGTTGTGGTGTTACTCTGCCGCTGTCCTGGCCGTCCAATGCGGTTCCGCCGATGTCTTCGATGATAAGAACGACAAGTTTTGCATCTGTCGCTTCTGCTTCCATAAACATACAAATTACAGTTTCCCAAGCGATTTGGGAAGAATCGATTCTAAGAACACAAACACCGTCTTCATTTTTGATTTTACGGCAAAAGTAATTTGCAAGCGAGGTTTTCCCTACCCCTGGTACTGATCCCAAAAGGATTCCGCGCTTTTTGGTAATTCCAAATTTCTCATAGACTGAGAGTTTGTTTCGGAAATTGCTGAATTGAGTCAATAACCTTACACAAGTTTCAGTCTCGAAGTATTTCACTTCGGGAAATTCTAGAGCCTGCAAGCCGTGCTCTGGCGTGATGCGCCAAGCGCCGGGAGCAATTTTGTAACCTTGTACACGTTTCTCGCATTCGATTTTCATGTTAACCATAAAGATCGAATTTTCGCCTGGATTTAATTTACTCGGTCCAGAAGCGGACACTTGAAATTCTTCTAAACTGAAAGTTGTGCCGGGTGTGAGTTCATGAACAGAAACAACAGTTGCAGTTCGTTTTGATTCAGTCATATTTATTCCTTTTGAAAGTGGTGGTAAAGGGAGTCTGTCATGTTCGATCAAAACTGTCGAGGACATTAAACTATCAAATTATACAGAAAGCAGAACGCAAATATCATTACCCACAGATTGTCCATAACGTTCATATTCAGAACGGAGGATCACCCAAGACATGTCAGTTAAAATCATGGTAATGAATTTTTTTTGATAAGGAGATGTTAAATCGGCTACGTTATAATTGATTTCAATTTTACAAATAGTAGACAGGGCATGTGGACTTGATGAGTTCCCTAACCTAGATTCGTATATGAATGTGTGTATAGCCAGAGAAGAAGTCATAGTGTTTTTAGATGAACCGGACTAATCCAGAAGGATGTTGCTTCATCGGCAAAATATACCATGAACCAACGATTTGAAAATTTCCCTAATTCGCGCAGAATGATTCCTGTTTTGTTGATTTCGATCATTGTCCTGTTTTGATCGACAACGATCATCTTAACATCTGGTGTGGATTGATCAAAGATCAAAGAAAAAGCATAGGCTGGAATGTTGTTTCTACCAGTTGTGTAAGTTTTTACTAAATCACCTAATTGGTGCTTCATCTCTGAATAGTAGGGTCCATTTTAACAGTTTGCAGAATCACATCATATGGAATGTTGCGTAGTTCTGCGACAGCTTGCCCCAAAGAATCTAAAAAACTAGCAAGCGTCAGTTGGTCGTGAATTGTTCCAAGTTCGACCTCGTTTTTAACAATTCTTTCCAATTGCTCAGAGGCAAATAATTTCCTGGTGGCGTTTGGGGCCATGGTAGGGACAGGAGGCTCTACCATTGGTATTTCGCTCATTTGCTCTATGATGAGTTTGCGGATCACTTGCTGAAGGGTTGTATTTATTTTTGTCATGATGTAACTAAATATCTTAATCGATGATATCTAGTTCAATGATATCTAGTTCGTTTTCCCAAAGCCAGCCTCGTTTGATGCAGCCGGTTTTCAACGCAATCAAACACTCGACGGTCGCCGCGTTTTCAAAGCGGCCATTGGTAATGTAAATGATGCTTACAATCAAGTCAACAGGAATGTTGAAAGAAAAATCAGGCGGAATTCCACCGACTGTAATAATTCCTTCGGAACGTTGCTTGATTTTCAAAAGTTGTCCGGCGCTAAGTAGAATCATTGCTCAAGCCTTGTGTTTTCTTGAGTATAGCACATTGCAAATGTGGAAGATTGATACTTTTACCCTATTTTGTCCGTTTGCTCATCGCATCAATCTAAAATAATCCCATAATTTATTTGGGTCAAAATTAAAAGTTTTATCGGGCACGGTGGAACTTATTAAGATGCTGCTTGTTTTAGAGTGTTCAACTATAAGAAAAGTTGTTCTCGTGGGAAAAATGTGTCCCTCAAAGTTTACTCCCATTTCCAAAATTAAGACTTCACCTACCGCCAGTGTTTGGTCAAACACGTTTTTGTCTAGGGCTATTCCAGCTTTATCCATCAATTTTTCCCGAGTGCTCACAGATACTCAAAACTATTCTTTCTTAGTCTTAAAAGACTTAACCAAGTAAATGGTAAATTTGTGTTTATTTCCAAATATTTTTATCCGTCATTTGTTTTTCGCACCAACATGCAAATTGAAACCAATCTAATTTTTTATATTCATGAGGCTCGGTCAGCATGAATTCGCAATTTGTTGCATCGTGTTTGCAAATCAATACTTTTTCTTCAATGCCCCTACCAAAAATTGTAACTAAATCTCCAATTTTTAATGTATCGCGATACCCGCTAGCTTTCATTTTAACCTCTCGTTTAAATTTCAAAATTGGGGAATCTTCGGCTACTTCGCCGCAAGTTTTCAATACACCATTTTCTCCAAAAAACGAAATAACAATACCAGCAATTTGTAATTTGTAAAAATTATAATGAAACGAATCAATCATCTATGGTCCATGAGAGCTAACGAAGCCCAAGGAACAATTATCTCTTGGTGTACCCCATTCAAGGTTGACATGCAACGAGCGTTACGATCGTTTTTTTCTAAAAGAATGAGCGACTCCGAGCTCTGCCAGACAAACCAATTTCTGTCTAAGTCGTATTGAGTGATGAATCCTTCCCTTGGGATGAATAAATCTCCAATCTCAAAAATATCCATAATTCTTATTTTATTTCTAATAAATTTTTGGTCCAAAACCAAGTGTTTGGCATCGAAAACATATTTCGTTGCCACTCTGTTTTTAAACCCAAAAGCACCTATTTTTTCTTTTCCAAAATTGTAGCACCAAAAGTGCAAAGTATCGAAATGACTTTCATTTATCTCTGCGACTTTCAGGCTATCTGCTGCAAGCACGGAGTAAAAAGGAGACAGCGTTGTCCAGGGTGTGTAAATTTGGCATTTGATTGTTTCGTTGCGAACGGAATGATGAAACTCCAAGAGATCTAATTCATTCATAGTGTTTCCATAACAAAGCCCAGGGAATAGAAAACAATATCTGCTCTCCGCTAAATTGAGTGCCTAGACAAAGTGCAGCTTTGTCTTGTTTCTCCACGATGATTAAAGAATTAAAACTGGCTAGTATCAATGGGCCATTGGGGTCGCCACTTAAGCCTAAAATTCTTCCATTGTTTTTGACTAAATCACCAATTTCAGAAGATTTTTTTATAGCTTTTGTTTTTTGAAGCCCAATCGGATCAGGCTCTAAAAACGAGTCTATTAAATGGAATAAAGTTAGTTTTTTGGTTTCTTTGGATACCGATAAATATGCATTTATTTTTGGAGTGAACGTTGGAGTATAAAAAATGATTGTTCCAAAACTTTTTGCGTCAAATTCAACTGGCTCTTTTGTATACCACGAAAACCCCGTGCCACTCCAACAAACACAAAATTCATCTGTTCTATTTTCATGGAAAACTCCACTGAGCGAGCAAGCTGGGTTGTCTCCAAATTCCGGCCTAACTCTCATGACGGTTCCGTAGTCATAGGGAAGTTCTGGAAAGCCTGTATTTTTATTGCGTGAATTCACTAAGGTAGTTCCACGGGACAAGGATACAAGTTTCGGTATCTCGCAAAGATGTCAAACACCATGCTCCTATACCACACTTCTCTATCACTAACAACCAAGCTAACGTGCAAGTAGATGGGGAAATTTGATTCATTGTTGTTAGAAAACTAACGCGATCATTTGGCTCTATCAAATCTCCTATTCGAATTGTACTCTTAGCTCTTTCAGTTTTCTGGAAATGTACCATGTCAACCTCGAAATATGACTCAAGTCCAAACCCACACATCTCCTTCCGGCCGTTTGTAACGTATAGGTATTTGCTTACGCCTATTGCAACACTCGGTCCTAAATAACGAATGGCATCTTTACCGGCATCCGATATGGGATGGCCAGGAGAAGTCCACACAATTTTCTTAATCCCAAAACGACCTTCCCTTTCAACCCAAGCAAATCCATTGTTTTGCGCCGAGTTCGATATGTAAATTCCGCCTGGAATGTAGCATTTATCATCTTCCAAACCTTCTTTTAGGCGCATTACGGTATATTTTTCGATCACTGGTAATGGCTTTCGTCTCTATAGAGAGTCCAAGGAATATGGATGATTGTCTCATTTGATTCGCCGTGTTCTTTGGCGAGGCAGGTTGCTTTTATGCCGTCTTTCTCGATGATCATATAATATTTTAATGATTTACGGAGAATGTTCCTTACGTCACACGCTTTGACGTAAGGGACGATAGGATTGGAGTTAATAACCACCATATCACCAACTTTCACTTTTTCTTCTTGCTTTAGTCGGTATTCCCAATCTACTTCATCTCTAACGAAATTTTTTTCGCTGAAATTGCAAATAGATTCATCGCGAAACCAACACGAATAAATGGATATTCCTACGGCTCGCGAAAGAGCAAGGAATCTGTATTCCGCCAAAATGCTGTGCTGGGTGTAGATATTGCTGTACAGCGCACTCCCATTGGATCGAGCAAAAAATTTTGTATCTGCTAAACGATCATCTTCTACATAACTAACAACTTTTAAATTCGTAAAAGGTAGCCATGAACAACAAGGTGTTATTTGTGTTTCGTCGGCCAGCTTCATTTTTGTGAATTTCTCAAAAAACATATTCAGCCAAACCCCAAGGAATAAACACTTCCTTGTAAGCGCCACAAGAAAGACCGAAACAATACATGCCGTATTTGGTTTTTTCACGCAGCATCAAACTGTCGAATTTAACATGCTCGGGTTCGTGCTGATATTTTATATCAGTGCAGACCACAAATCGGCTAGAATTAACAATTAAATCGCCTATTTGAAAGTGTTTTTCTGCGGCTAGACGACGCTCCCATGCCTCTACGTCTCTCTCAAAAAGATTTTCATCAAGCGCACTGTGGCCAGGGATGAAAACTGGTTGTTTCCCTGAGGATATAGGGGCTAAAAAATATGTCGAGATTCTTTTCACCAAAGAAGGCATATGAAAATGAATCAAAAAATTTACCTCGGTTTGAGTAACTTTTGCTTTTGAGCACAAGAAAAATTCTCCTTTAAGTTCCCTACTTTCTAATTTGTAGTATTTTTCTCCAGGGAGATCTCTGCCAAAACTACTTTCTTGATAAAACCCCAACCACTCCGAGACGGAGTATGGATCAATTCCATCTTTGAATTTTACTCTCTCGTGTGGTTCTAGTTCAATCATGAATGCACCGTACCACAAACATCAAACTTATCTCAACAGAGAAAGAGATTTGGGTTAAAATCAGTAAATAATATTTATCTGCCTGAATGAGTCACCATGCAATACACTCGTGCTTATAGTTTATCTAAGCCTTCGTGATGTAATCTGGCAAAATTGATCTTACCATCATTGTGAGTTATTATGCACAAAACAAGCTCAGTATCAATTTGTCCTATTACTACAACAGAGATAACGCTTGTTTTTAAATGCATACAATATTCGCCTGTGGCGTTATGGGTGTAATAAAATTTTTCCTTCAAATCTATTGCAGTTTTCTTGAAACATACAAGATCGCCTATTCGCAATTCATGCATAGTGTCTAATCCAGTCACTGTGGAGTTGAATCAAGCAAATAGTTCTAACGGTAACCACCAAACACAACACCGAAGGGAAGTTTGGCCCCCACTGAAGGGTTATAGCGGAAACAATATCGTCAATGGCAACAAGCGAACTGTCAGTAGCTATTAAAAAATTAGTAGTACCCACATTTTTACTTTTTGTAATTTTAACCAACTCTCCAATTTCAAACGACATAGTGCAACTCGCGTTGGTTGAATAAAATGCCACTATCGGCTTTTGTGATTAGGCCCTCAGAATCAACGTCGATTACTATTATAGAATAGATGCTCAATACAACTCCCCCATCAAGAGATTCATAGTAAAATATAGAGACCTGCGTACTCCCGGTTTGAGAACTTTTTCTTTAGCGTTTAGCATGGTTCAAATAATGCACAAAAATTCTCGTCCAATGAAAATTTCCGACAGAAGTAGTCACTAAACAAGGAATGAATTGGTTATAATTAATGAGTCCAATCACCATAATCGAAGTTACGTCCGCCATATAAATCCACGCGCCTTCTTCGCTTTCGAGTGTTCGAAGTGTTGTCTGTGCGACTAAATCACCGGGCTTTAATAAAATTTTTTTTCATAAAAATGAGTGTCTCTGCATTTTTTTCAGAAAAACTTAAACAAGCGCATTACTTAAAGAATGTAAAATATCAAATGGCATAAATTGTGATATTTTAGGGGGGATTTCACCCCTCGCTCGTTGTAGCCCCAAAAAACTCTGGCTACAACCCATTACCACAAGATTTCGAAAAAGACTGCTACCAAAGCGTTTTCGAATCGTAAAGCTTCGTTTTTTCGGCTAGCCACTAGTCCCGGTGCGACAGCCAGGAATATGACGACCTAGGGTGCAATGAGGTATTCGTCTGTGCTTTGGAATAATGAAGTTGGCTAAATCACCGGGTTTAACTGTTCTTTATGAATATTTGCGATTTGAAATCCGCCAGTATCAAAACAAATAAAAATAACATCGAATTTGTATCCATGTGAATTTTGGCTATTTGCTATAAACACAATCGACAATATACCATCAGTCCACAGTGTTCCAATCGGGAAAATGTCGATTCTGTCGGTGTGGCACTTGACTAGATCACCGGATTTAAACACAGTCGGAGAGCATGGCAGCGATTTCATTTGTTTTTAATAGCAAAAGAGTTTGAGTCGTGCATTATCGACTTAAGTAAATCACCTAGATTAAGCTGCATAAACTAAACTTTCGTGAATGAGGACGAAATCCGTTGCCTCAAAATCCAAAACAATCAAGCACTCATATGTTCCTTCTTCGGGAATGACGTTAAAACAAATGATTGATTTTATGGCAGATACTTTATAATTTTCAAAATTGCCTGAAACGATACTCCAGCAAATAAGCACTTCGTCATCATCAGATTTGATCAAATCTCCTGGGTTCAACAGGAACCTAGCTTTAGATGCCCCATAAAAAACTGTGCGAGACTTATCTCGCCGTTCTCTTCTGACATCAAAACAATGGCTCGTTTAGAATCAGCCTTCTCGATGAAAATCAAAGATTTGATTCTACTAGTTTCAAAACTCTTGATTTGATTTTTCCGCGGAAGCCACTTTCGGTCAGGAAGAATAAGATAAATTGATGAATAAACTGGAAATGCCAAATCTCCTGCGACGAACTCAAACATATTGTACTAAGCTCCTGAGTCTAAGCTTGTCATTAACACGCCTCAGATAACGTGTACGCAACGAGCATAACACGGTTTTCCATCGTAAGCAAAGCCACGCTGAAAAGTTCCGGGTTGGCTTTGTTTGGGTCGGGTGATCCGAGATGCACTAATGACTTAACTTCTTTGTACATCATCACGAACCCTTGCATTTCTGTATATTCGAAAAACACACACAGCCTTTTCGAATACTCTATTTTTAATTTGACAAGATCGCCAATATTTATTTGTTTCATTGTTTTGTCCAAATTCCGAGAAGCGTATTTGCCTTTATTCGAAAATAATCATTATTTTGTTTCGAAATGTTTACTATAAACTTCACCCGTATATATTTGTGCTTGAGTGGCTATGATCACATAGCAATACTTTCCATGGCTAAACAAATAAAAAACACTTGTGATGTTTTTTGACGCAATATCCTCGTAACTGGGTTTGTGCTCGTTGGGGAAAAAAATACGAACTATTTTTTTGGGAAACATGGAAAATGTCAGTAATTGCCCTATTTTAAATGGACAAATTTTACTAGGGTTCTCCATGAATTTTCTTTCTGATGAACGACTCGACAAAAATCATTCTATTTAATAAGTTCGGCCACATTCAAAAATCCACGCAAGATATCCTCATCTCGTAGAGTAACCAAGCATAGCGCATACCCTTTTTCTTTTGACAGAACGCCAGTAAACATGATTGAATTAATAAAACTATCTTTTATCCTTGTCGGGACTTTGTATTTTTCATCCCACAGCAATCCTGCACTATCTTTGCTTAAATATAATAAATCGCCTTTGGTAAATTTTGGGTTAGTCATTTTAGGTTAATGTTTCCGACAATTTTTATAATTTGAAATGATACATTGCAATCTCTCCGACAATCAGGTCGTCAAAAATGGTCGTTAAAATACAGGCCCCAAATTCAAAATCAGGTTTGATATATTCAACGAACATGATTGATGCAATTTCCAATTTAGACAATATTTCTTTGCTGTCTTCGTCGCGCCAAACGTGCAGATCTTTTTCTGGTTTTATCAAAAATGAAGTGATAAGTTCGCCGTTTTTGAATTGTTTCTTTTTCATTTTAAGAGATTTCTCAGCATCTCAACGAGAATCATTTCGTAGTTTTTGAAACTTATCAGGCAGAGACAGACGTGGGCTCGATTGGTTTCGCTAACATACAAAATTGAGTCGATAGAAGCAATCTCTATATAATAACAATCGTCAAGAAGGGTTTCCGGCGAGAACCTTGTATAAACAGGTAAATCCCGTTCGACCGTATTGCAAAATACTAAATCACCAATTTTCATTGCCTGGACATGCACCCTAAGACAATCTTGAAAATTTGGCTAAGTTCAAACTAACCTGTCATTTTAAATCGTTTGCGCGTATTCATTCGGAATGTAACCTACCGATTTTTGGTCTGCTGTTTTTTAACTGTCCAGACACAAGAGATCCAAATTTAACCATTTTCAATATTCACGAAAACGTTGTGAGGTGCTTCGCTCAAAAACACTAAATAAACCCCGGTTATCGTTGTCAGGAAGCATTCGTGATATATTGCTTTGTTGATAGTGACCTCTCGGATATAAATAATACTCAATACTTCCGATGTCTCGAAGGCATATGAAACATAAAATTCATTTGTGATGAAATAAGATTGACTAGGCGACAAGCAGCCGTTCTTGTATTTTATGAATTCTCCTGCGGCGTAAATCATGTTTTCATCTTATCAATTCAATTGCCAAAATCGTTTATAAAAATTTCGTAAACATTAATTCCGTTTTTGAATAGAGCTAAACACTGTAAAACTGCATTTAATCCTTCCTTTTTTACTCCAATTACTAAAATAGAGTCGCAGGCCAATGCACAGCCAGCATATTTGTGAAAGTTGACTTTTTCTATTTTAATCAATTCGTAAATTTCTAAATCTTCGTTATCGGACGATATTAGCCATTCTTTGTCAATTAAATCTCCGATTTTAAACATGTAATTCACTTTTTTTGGTATACGGAAGTAAATCCCCTGGACACATTGTGTATTGAATGATTTGAGTAGCCGGATTGGCAATAGCAAGTAAACACAAATAACTTAGGCTATAGGTGCCTTCGTGGCACACCTCGAAAACGATAATACTGATAATATCTCTTCCGAAAAAACGTCCATACTGTTTGCACAGATCGTGTTTTGGGATTTTAGCTAAATCGCCAATCTCATATTTCCTTTTGTATTTACTCATTTGGATAATATTTCAAGGCAATAAGTCCCTGGTTTGAAAACCTTTTATTGATTGAAACAAATCACCGGGCGTTATTTTGGGCATTGTGTATTTTACCCACAACAAACCAATTTCGTTAACCGGCGCCTTGCTTTCTAACATTATAGATGAAAAAGATTTTGCGTCTTTGTCTAGCCGTCATCGGATGGGTAAAACAGCAAATTTTCTATTTTTAGAATTCGATTATTTGCAAATCACTGGGTTTAATTTTGTACAAAATTAAAGTTTCTGTAAATTCAAATCTGTAACATTGGTTATACTCCAACCTGCCTGCGAAGCAAAATATGCAATGAACGTATTGGTCACAAACACCAAGAAACAAAATACTTTTTACCCCTTTTCTACCAGAACCTTTTTCAATCCACTGAGGATCAAAGTGAATTAAATCACCTTTTTTCGGAAAAGGCGAACGGTAGTACCAAGCAGCTATTTTGGCTTTTATGAAATTTAAAAATTTTTGAAAAAAATTCATTTAACGCAAATATATTCTTTCAATTTTCCTGTTGGCAACGGGAGATGCGCCCAAAATCGTTTGTGAACTCACGGCAATTTTCTGGTTTCATGGTTGAATTTTTTCGATTGTACAAGCTGCCAGAAGCGCATTGAAATACCTGTTTGATTCCGAAATCAAGCAATCGTAAACTGCTATTCCTTGCGGGCAGGGCGTAATCTCTAAAATGATAATATTCACTACGTCTCTGGCGGAAAAAAGATTTAAACGAAAATCAATGAAATTGACGTTTTTTGTTATGTACTCTTCCTTGAATCTGGCCAAATCTCCGACTTCCATATTTACCATTCTAACATGGGCGCAAGAAAGATGCAATGAAATCCATAATTTTGGCATGTTGCTACATGACTTTGCGGGAAAATTCTGAAAAGTCAAATTTGACTAAAAATTTTTTGGAATTTTTTCTAGGAAATTTGGCCCTAATCACGTTCAAAAAAAATTCTGAAAATTTTCTGAGAGGTGAATATGGGGATTTGACCCCATCCTGCCGGTTTTCAAACTCCACACATCTCGGGGTGGAGCACCCCCATCCCCCCCTATTTTCAACCCCGTTTACCACCTATTTTTGACCGGCCCCTACAGGTGGTCTTTTAGCCCAGGTGTGCTACCATTTTAGGGCTAGGTGGGAAGCTACCCCGTGCGACCCGCTGGTGCTAGTCCCTCACAAGCCCGGTCAATGCAAGACGGGGAGGTCATACAAAATGACCTCCCCGTCTTCGCGCTATGGCATTCAAAGAGGGATGTTGAAAAACACCCTCTCCTCGTTGCCAAGCCGCGCGGCTTGGTAAACCTCGCTCATGTTCAAATTGGCTACACCTCGAATGAGGTAGACTGAGAACCCATTGGCCATCTGACCCTCAATGAGCCCAATAGCCTCGGCAACACTGTTGCCGAGTCGTTCAGCAATGAACCGCTCGTGAGGCTCCAACGTTGCCGGGGTGAGGCTGCCTATGACACCAGAGAGCTTCTCAAGCTTCTCAAGCAGGCTTGCGAGGTCAATCGAAGCCTCGCAACGGTCGCGACCGTCGATCCAAGCCTTGAGTCCCGCAACGGTCGCCATGGCATAGAGAAAACTCATGATGTTTACCTTTCGGTTAGGGCCTTTCCCTAACTTCTGAAACCACTATACCATGTGCGGCCCGCGGGTACTAGTCCCTCACACCCCCCTCCGACAACGTTGTCGGAGGGGGCGAGAGCAGTCATCCCCCCACCACAAGTAGGGATGACTGCACCGCTCGATGGGCCAGTCACAAACGGTCGCCATGGCACAGAGAAAACTCATGATGTTTACCTTTCGGTTAGGGCCTTTCCCTAACTTCTGAAACCACTATACCACGACGATCTTGCTTTTCAAGTTCTATCTCGGAACGCACAAAATCTAAAAGCGGGATATAACACCTGCGAAAATTGAAAGATTTTTAAAAAGTGCCCTTTTCTGTCAAAAAGGGTTGGACCAATTCGAATACTGCTTACTCGTGATCCGCCCCGTTTTACAAAGAGCGTCACAATAATCGTTCCATGCCTGTGATTTGGCGGGACCATCGCCCCGGTATTCACCAGCAGTCAGATTCCACAATTCACGAAACATTCGCATTACTAGGCTTTTGGTCAGCATTTGTCTGCTCCTTAAAGGGAGATTAGCAGCTTCTCGGGTTTGTTCAAAGTCTTTACCCCCACAGGTTGGCACCATGGAGGTCTGCTTCGCGCAGATCCATGTTCTTTGGGATGCGAAAGTCTGCTTCGCGCAGATCCATGTTCTTTGGGATGCGAAAGTCTGCTTCGCGCAGATCCATGTTCTTTGGGATGCGAAAGTCTGCTTCGCGCAGATCGGCACCCTGGAGGTACGCTTCGCACAGATCGGCACCCTGGAGGTACGCTTCGCACAGATCTACGTTCTTTGGGATCTCGTTGGAGTTCATAGACGTACCTTACCAGAGTTTGGGGAAAATTCAATAGCGTCCTGGGTTAATAACCC
>Ga0209702_10000809_pt1 | contig 64534 bp, 56 predicted proteins | sample FRY01_FD_187210 | JGI IMG/M metagenome (GOLD analysis project Ga0209702, IMG submission 187210) | Freshwater microbial communities from Lake Fryxell liftoff mats and glacier meltwater in Antarctica - FRY-01 (SPAdes) (version 2) | ecosystem: Environmental > Aquatic > Freshwater > Ice > Glacier... | reverse complement strand
GTTGAATCTTCGATTTCTTTCAATAAACGCTCGCGCTGCGCAACTGGCAGTGAGAGTATTTGTTCTTTAAGCTTTTCTGTTTCCATAAACTCAATATACAAATAATAGCTGGTTTAAACTAGAGCCTTTAATTTTTAAATTTGGTGCAAACAAAGGGATTTAATTCAAAAATACAAAGCAGTTTAACGTTATGTAAAGAAATATACTTACAATACCATATCATTTCAGATACATGAATAAGTAATACTCAAATTGTTTTTAGTAAAACTACGGATAGACAATAAATATTTCAATTATTAGCATTTGCTAATCAAATATATAATTGTACATTTGCACCCCGATTCTCAGCAGAGATTTAGGGAATTTATAGGAATGTTTAATAGATAAAACGAATTAGTGTGAACACATTAAGTTACAAAACCGTATCTGCAAACAAAGCTACCGTTACAAAAGAATGGTTGCATGTAGATGCTGACGGTCAGACTTTAGGGCGTCTTTCTTCAGAAGTTGCAAAGCTTCTTAGAGGTAAGCACAAGCCAAACTTCACCCCACACGTTGACTGTGGTGATAACGTGGTTATTACCAATGCAGAGAAAATCAACTTGACAGGAAAAAAATGGGAGGCGAAAGAATATATTCGTCACACAGGTTATCCAGGTGGACAAAGAAGTCTTACTGCAAGGGAATTATTCGGGAAGAACCCGGAGCGATTGATTGAAAAATCAGTAAAAGGAATGCTTCCAAAAAACAAACTTGGAGCTGAACTATTCAGAAATTTAAAGGTTTATGCAGGTGCATCTCACGATCACGAAGCGCAAAAACCTAGAACTATTAACTTTAACGAAAGTAAGTAATGGAAGTTATTCACAAAATTGGCAGAAGAAAAACTGCAGTTGCTCGTGTATACTTGTCTTCAGGTACAGGAACAATAACCATCAACAAAAGAGCATTTGATAATTACTTCACTACAGACACCTTGCGTTACAAAGTAATGCAACCTTTGGCCATGACCAATAATGAGGCGAGTTATGATGTAAAAATTAATGTATTTGGTGGAGGTATCACCGGTCAAGCAGAAGCTATTCGCCTTGCACTTTCAAGAGCAATGTGTGAAGTAGATGCAGATCACCGTGCTACGCTAAAACCAGAAGGTTTGTTGACAAGAGACCCAAGAATGGTAGAACGCAAAAAATTCGGACAGAAAAAAGCGCGTAAGAAATTCCAGTTCTCTAAACGTTAAACCCAGTTCTGTGTTTGACACGGAATCTCAGAAAGAGTATTTATATATTCTTTTTAAAGTTCATTAACATCGTATGGAATCATTCCATACTAATTAACAAAGTTGTTGTTGTCCGCCCTAGGCGGAAACTAGTTTAGCATCTAAATGATAAAGACCTCCTTTACAGGGTTACTTTATACATTGCTATCTCGACAGAACGTAAACTATTACAAAAAATGGCAAACAAAATTGAAGTCAAAGACTTATTAGACGCAGGTGTGCACTTTGGCCACCTTACCAGAAAATGGAACCCGAACATGGCACCGTATATTTATATGGAGCGCAACGGTATTCACATTATCAACCTTTACAAAACTGCTGCTAAACTTGATGAAGCAAGTGAAGCTCTTAAGAAAATAGCTGGAAGTGGCAGAAAAATCCTTTTCGTAGCTACTAAAAAACAAGCAAAAGACATCGTTGCTGAAAAAGCAAAGAATGCAAACCAACCATACATCACTGAAAGATGGCCCGGTGGTATGCTAACAAACTTTGTAACCATCAGAAAAGCGGTTAAGAAAATGGCATCCATCGACAAGATGAAACAAGATGGCACCTTCAATACCCTTTCTAAAAAAGAGCGTTTACAAGTTTCTCGTCTTCGTGAAAAATTAGAAAAAAACCTTGGCTCTATTTCTGACATGAGTCGTCTACCTGCAGCACTTTTTATTGTAGATACTACACGTGAGCACATCGCAGTAAAAGAAGCACAAAAATTAAACATTCCTATTTTTGCAATGGTAGATACTAACTCTGACCCCAGAGATGTAGACTATGTGATTCCTTCTAATGACGATGCTTCAAAATCTATCGATAAGATTTTATCACACGTAAGTGAGGCAATTATTGAAGGATTATCCGAAAGAAAGTCTGACAAAGACGATCAGGAAAAAGGGGAAGGTACTGAAGATAAACCTGCAAAAAGAACTAAAAAAGTTACTAAAGCAGCAAAAGAAGAAGTAGAAGTTCCTTCTACAGATGCTCAGGACCAAAAAGATATGAAAGATGCTAAAAAAGAAGTTAAACTCGAATCCAAAGAGGAAACTTTAGAAGAAGCAGGTTTAAAAAAAGAAGAATAAACCTCCTATAACAAAGGTAATATATTCTTTCATTTCAAAATATTTATGAAGAATTCCGCTTTGGCGAAAAAAAATTATATTGATTAACGAGATCCCCGCTTTCGCGGGGATTTATAAAACATAAAACTATGGCAAACATTACAGCCGCAGACGTAAACAAATTAAGACAAACCACCGGTGCAGGGATGATGGACTGCAAAAAAGCCCTTGTAGAAGCAGAAGGTGATTTTGAAAAAGCAATTGAAATCCTTCGTAAAAAAGGACAAAAAGTTGCAGCAAACCGTGCTGACCGTGAATCTAGTGAAGGTGCTGTTATCGCAAAAGTTAATGGCAATAATACTAAAGGTGTTATTGTTTCCTTAAACTGTGAAACAGATTTCGTTGCTAAAAATGACTCTTTTGTAACATTAGCAAATGATTTTGCAGAACTTGCTTTAAACACTTCCTCCAAAGAAGAATTACTTGCAAAAGACTATAAAGGAATCACTGTTGCTGAGAAACTAATCGAGCAAACAGGTGTTATTGGCGAGAAAATCGAGATAGGAGATTACAGAACCTTAGAGGCTCCTTTTGTAGGTTTTTACATCCACGCAGGAAATAAAATAGCTGTTTTGACCGGTCTTTCCACAGGTGGAGACAATGCTGCTGAAGTTGCAAAAAGCGTTTCTATGCAAGCTGCAGCTATGAACCCGGTTGCATTAAATGAAGAAGGTGTAGATCAAGAAACTATTGATAAAGAAATCGACATCGCAAAAGACCTTTTGCGTCAAGAAGGAAAACCAGAAGCAATGTTAGATAACATCGCAAAAGGAAAACTTTCCCGTTTCTTTAAAGACAATACTTTGGTAAACCAGGATTTTATTAAAGACAACAAATTAAGTGTTGCAGCCTATGCTAAAGCAGAAGCAAATGCAGAAATCGTATCTTTTGAAAGAGTTGCCCTTGGGTAATTTTTGAATAAGAAAATAATAATATAAAAACCGTTTCAAGAAATTGAAGCGGTTTTTGTTTTATAGATTACCGCATCCCAAAAATATTTTTCCCTATTTTTGCACCAATAAAATAAAAAATAACTTTTACAAGCTCATCTACCGCTATGCAATACAAACGAATTCTTTTAAAACTTTCCGGTGAAGCGCTAATGGGCGATCGCCAATATGGCATCGACCCGGAACGCCTTGCCGAATATGCGCAAGAAATCAAACAAATTGTAGACAGAGGTGTACAAGTTGCTATTGTAATAGGCGGTGGCAATATTTTTAGAGGTGTTGCAGGTGCCAGCAAAGGTATGGATCGCGTGCAGGGGGACCATATGGGAATGCTCGCAACAGTGATTAACGGGCTGGCTCTACAAGGTGCTTGTGAAGATGTAGGACTACAAACCAGATTGCAATCTGCCATTCAAATCAATGAAGTGGCTGAGCCGTTCATAAGAAGAAGAGCATTGCGTCATCTGGAAAAAGGACGCGTGGTTATTTTTGGTGGAGGTACTGGAAACCCCTATTTTACGACAGATTCCGCAGCGGTATTGCGTGCCATTGAAATCAATGCCGATGTGATTTTAAAAGGAACACGTGTAGATGGTATCTATACTGCAGATCCTGAAAAAGATGCAGAAGCTACCAAATTTGACTTTATTACCTTTGAAGAAGTGCTTAGCAAAGGACTTAAAGTAATGGATACCACAGCGTTTACACTAAGTCAGGAAAACGAGTTGCCAATTATCGTTTTTGATATGAATACCAAAGGGAATCTTTTGCGTATCGTAAATGGAGAAAACATTGGCACGAAAGTAAATTTATAATATCTTAGATTTTTTATATTCTAATTTAAAGAAAAACTATCATGACCGAAGAAATAAAGTTTTTGTTAGACAGTACAGAGGAAGCTATGCTAAATGCCATTAAACATTTAGAAAAGCAATTTTTAAATATACGTGCAGGAAAAGCGAGTCCGGCGATGTTAGGTGGGGTTATGGTGGATTATTATGGCGCACCTACTCCACTGGCACAAGTGGCAAATATCAATACCCCTGATGGAAGAACGCTTCTGGTTCAACCCTGGGAAAAGAAAATGATTCAGGAAATTGAAAAAGGAATTCAAAAAGCCAATCTTGGTTTAAACCCGATGAATAATGGCGATAATATCATTATCAGTATTCCGCCATTAACAGAAGAGCGTAGACGCGAACTTGCAAAAGTGGCAAAAGCGGAAGCAGAAGAAGCAAAAATAGGCGTGAGAAATGATCGTAAAAATGCAAATAGCGAGGCTAAAGATTTAGAAATATCTGAAGATTTACTAAAAATTGTAGAAAACGATATCCAAAAATTAACAGACAGATTCATCTCGCGTATCGACGAGATATTAGCAGTAAAGGAAAAGGAAATAATGACAGTTTAGTTAAACTTTCATCAATTGAGCGACCCTGGGGTCGCTTTTTTTATACATTTGCCCAACTACCTTGGCAAAAATATCCTATGCAAATAAAAATTTTTGTATTGTTTTTATTGGTTTCCGTTCTATCATTTTCGCAAAGTAAAGATGCAACTTCGATAATACAACAAACCATTGATAACATTCCCCAAAACAACCCCGAATTAGTTTTAGAGGCGTTTCAGCATAAAAAATACACAAAAGGGGTTATGCAAAAGCGTTCATTAGAAAACAATACACTTATCCCTTCCGCCAATAATTATATTTTTGAAAAACTTTCGCTACATCAATTCGAACAAAAAAATAAACACTTAGAAACCGTTTTAGCATCTAACCTTCCGGGATTTAAAAAACCCATCTACCCTCTTTTTGAAAAAAGCTTTCATTCCACTTCGGTATACGAAAAAGAATATGAACTTTTTAACAAACGTTTTCACGGACCACTTTCTGAAAATGCATTAGAGCATTATAGATTCGAAGTTAAAGAAACGATTACCTCAGGCAATTACCCGCATTATATTATCACCTTTTCCTCCATAAACAACAACGCGGCCACGCAACTGGAAGGAATACTACATATAGACAGTAAAACTTTTGCGGTACAAAAAGCAACAATAAACCATACAAAAAATATAGAAGCAGCCGTTTCTCACGAGTATAGGTATTATGAAACAGAAGCTGTCTGGTTTCCTTCTAAAACAACTGCGGAATTGCGGTTATTGAATAAACTAGAATCTGTAACCCTATTTGGAGGTTTAATCCCTCCCGGAAAAATGAGGTATAATGACGATGAAAATAGCACAACATCTCTTACCCTTATCGCTTTGTATCACGAAATTCAATTAAACAATATAGATTCCATAGATAATGAACATGCTTCCATTGAAGCTTTGGAAGAAGAAAATGTTAGTAGAACATCAGAATTTTGGAATCCTTATCGCGAAAGACCTTTTACATCTGATGAAATCGCTATAGAGACAAATGCAGACATCGTAGTGAGAACAAATAACTTGGAAAAACGCATAGAACGTATTGCAGATTTTGGAAAAGGATTCTATAAAATTGGATTCTTTGACCTGGATTTAAAATTCCTAATAAAGTATAATGATTATGAAGGAATTCGTTCTGGATTGGGAGGTGTTACCAATGAAGATCTTTCAGAACATTTTACCATTGGAGGTTATATTGTAAGGGGATTTAAAGACGAAGAATTTAAATACCAACTCGCCACTAACTTTTTACTGCTGAAAGAAACAAATACCATACTTGGTCTTGCCTATACCAGCGATGTAACTGAAATGGGGACAAATAACTATCTGAACAGCAGAAGAACTTTTTCCCTTTTTGAGCCTAGACTGGTAAATATCACTCAATTTTTCAAACATGAAACTTACCAGACCAATTTACAACACCAGATCAACCCAAAAATCAGCACAGAACTTCAACTTTCCAGTAGCGATATAGAGCAAACCATTCCTTACACATTTATCAACGATGGAATTGCTTTTACTGACTATACATTAAGTGAAGCCAAGGCGGGTATTTTATGGACTCCGTTTGGTAAATATATAGAAACACCATTAGGAATAAAGGAATACCAAATAGGTTTTCCAAGAATCTCGACACAAATAACCCAGAGTTTTAAAGATGTGTTTAACAGTGATTTCAATTACACAAAAATAGATTTAAAAATAGACCATCAAATAGAACATATCAATCAGTCTTTTACAGAAATTGTTTTTGAAGGAAATGCGGGCTTTGGGGATATTCCGTTAACGCATACCTACCACGCCTATCCAAACAGTCCAAATAAAGAAGGAATATTTAACCGATTTTCAGTTGCCGGGACGCGCAGTTTTGAAACGATGTATTTTGGCGAATTTTTCTCTGATAAAATTGCAAGTGTACAAATAAAACATCAACTGAAACCACTTATAATTTCAGCAAGGTTCAAACCTGAGGTGGTTTTGATTACAAGACATGCCATTGGTGGATTTAAGAATATAGAAAATCATCAGGATATATCTTTTAATACCCTAGAACAAGGATATTCAGAGTCAGGTTTTGAAATCAATAAATTGATTTTTGGTTTCGGACTTAGTTTTGCTTACCGTTATGGCGCCTATCATCTGCCTGAAATGGAAGATAATATTTCGGTAAAATTTACATTTAACCTGCAACTGTAGATAAATAGGAAGTTAAAGACAGGACGTTTTTCTCAAAAGAGATGGGAGCTCTTCCCTATTTTTTCTTTTCTATTGTCTAAATTTGCAGCTATTTTAAAATTGCTATGAATAAACGCCTTATCACTAATAAATCTAACGTATTCTGGAGTAGTCTCGCCCGGTTGATTTTAAGAAACCGCACCCTCTTACTCCTTGCAATTGTAGCCGTTACTATTTTTTTGGCGATGCAATGGCAACATATGCGATTTTCAAATACCGAGGCCAATTTACTTCCAGATGACCATCCTATCAACTTAGAGTACCAAACATTTTTGAGCATTTTTGGGGAAGAAGGAACGCTTATAGTTGTTGGCGTTAAAGACTCTACACTCTTCACCCCTGAAAAACTACAAGCTTGGAACACGCTTTCCAATACCTTAAACAGCTTTCCGGAAGTAGAAATGACAATCTCATTGGCCAATTTAAAAAAACTGGTTAAAGAAGAAGATACAGAAAGGTTTACCATGGTGCCTTTTATGTCAGATTCAATTATTACAAAAGAAAAAGCACTTGATTACCAATATGAGCTCTACCAAAAACTTCCATTTTATGAAGGATTGGTTTATAGCCCAAACAAACAAGGTGTTCGAACAGCGATTTACTTGAAAGAGGATGTTTTAAATACTACCGCGAGAAAGGATTTTATTTTAAATGATCTCATTCCTTTGATTGAAGATTTTGAAAAGAGGTATGACATGCAGGTGCATACTTCAGGAATGCCATACATACGCACGCTAAATTCACAAAACATAGTAGATGAAATAGGGATGTTTATTGCCGCTGCATTATCATTGACTGCCTTATTATTTTTCTTCTTTTTTCGTTCATTCCGGGCAACTTTAATCACGATGGTAACGGTTATTGTGGGTGTAATGTGGTGTTTTGGGATTTTAGGTTTACTTAAGTATGAAATTACCGTTCTCACTGCATTGATACCGCCATTAATTATAATCATAGGGGTTGCAAACTGTATTTTCCTGATCAACAAATACCAGCAGGAAATTAAACTACACGGTAATCAGGCAAAATCATTGCAACGGGTTATTACCAAAATAGGAAATGCAACGTTACTCACAAATGCCACAACAGCATCGGGTTTTGCAACATTTATATTGACCCAAAGTAAACTTTTAAGTGAATTTGGTACTGTTGCGTCGATTTGTATTTTATCGGTATTTGTGTTATCCTTATTGACAATTCCTATTATTTACAGCTATTTACCCATTCCGAAATACAAACATTTAAAACATTTAAATAAAAACTGGATAAGTAAACTCATAAATTGGCTTCAGCGAATGGTGAAAACCCAACGTATCGCTATATATATTACTACCATTTGTCTTTTAAGCGTAAGTATTATAGGGATTTACACCATAAAAATTTCCGGAAGTTTAATAGAAGATATGCCTAAAAGAGCGCCCTTTTTTAAAGACATCCGGTTTTTTGAAAAGGAATATGACGGCATCATGCCTTTAGAAATTCTTATAGACACAAAGCGTAAAGAAGGCGCTATGGCTGCAGCAAATTTAAGAAGGATGGATGAGCTTCAGGAATACATTAAAAGTGTCCCTGAGTATTCAAAACCACTCTCTGTTGTGGAAATTGTGAAATATGCAAAGCAAGCTTATTATAACGGCAATCCAGATTACTATCAATTGCCCACATCGCAGGAACGCAACTTTATTTTGCCCTATGCTAAAAACAGTATCAATGAAACCAATTTACTGGAAAGTTATATAGATTCTACCGGTCAATATGCTCGCATCACAGCTTTTATGAGAGACACAGACACAGACCGTATGCAGCGAATGGAAGAAGATTTACGCGCAGAGATTGCGACTATTTTTCCGGAAGACCGTTATGAAGTTTCTGTCACAGGAAAAGCAATCATGTTTCAAAAAGGGACGGATTATCTTGTGAAAAACTTGGTTATCTCTCTATCTCTAGCCATTTTTTTAATTGCACTGTTTATGGCGTGGATGTTCCGAAGTTTCAGAATGATTGTCATTTCCTTGATCCCAAATTTACTTCCGTTATTGATTACTGCAGGATTAATGGGCTTTTTGGGAGTACCCATAAAACCTTCTACGATATTGGTGTTTAGTATTGCCTTTGGAATTTCTGTGGATGACACCATTCACTTTTTAGCAAAATACAGGCAAGAACTAATAGCTTCTAACTGGAAAATAAAACAATCTGTCTATGCTGCATTGCGGGAAACCGGGGTAAGCATGTTCTATACATCTATTATTCTTTTCTTTGGATTTTCAGTATTTATGATTTCCAGTTTTGGAGGAACCGTTGCCCTAGGCGGACTGGTTTCAGCAACTTTGCTTTTTGCTATGCTTTCTAATCTACTGTTGTTGCCTTCTTTGTTGCTTTCGCTGGAAAAGAGTATTGCTAATCAAAAAACGTTGAAAGTGCCGGCTCTGGATATTATTGAAGAGGAGGAATAGGAGAAATAGTTTTATCTTACTGCATGAATGACATTTAAACTATCTTCTAGTTTAAAACAGAACTTATACATGGAAGTGGTTTATGTATATTTGTTTATCTAAATATGTAATTTATGGGAATTTTAGAATTAAGAAATAAACTGACAGACCAATTTAATTTAATCCTAAAAGACGATTCAAAACTTGTGGTTTTAGATGGTATTTTTGATGCAATGAATGCTGTTGATTCTTCTTCTTCGGTTTCTGAAGAACATTATAAAATTGTTGAAAAACGAAGACAAAAATATCATGCAGGAGAAACGAACGGTTTAACTTGGGAGGAAGTAAAACTCAACCTAAATAAAAAATATGGGTTCTAAATTAATAATTGAATCCTAAGCTCATATTGAAATTGAAGATACCATAGCTTGTTATGAAATGAAGCAATTGGGATTAGGAACAGAATTTTTTAATTATTTAGATGGTTATTTTCAAACCCTCAAAAACGAAAAAGCCCTATTTGAAATAAAAAGAATGCCTGTTTTTAGAGAACTGCCATTGAAAAGGTTTCCATATGTAATAATCTACGAAAATTTCCAAGATTTAATTATTGTATATTCTGTTTTTAATACATCGCAAGACCCTACTAAAAAAAGAAAGCAATTAATGGGTTGGAATAGAATATAACTTGCATTCTATAATTTATAAATTACCTTAAGCATCCAAACTCTTGGAAAAATAAAAGTTTTCACGTCTGAAATCAAAAAATCTGAAAAGCTATTTTGTTGTTTGAATGCGTTATTAAAAATATTTGACCCTATCACTTCAAAACCCCAGGCACTTCCTTCCTTTTGATAAAAAAGCGATGCATTTGCATTGTCAAAATCATTGGAAATGCCTATTGCTTTGTTTTTATACAAACTATAATTATAATCTGCTTTAAAAATAAAATCTCCCCAAAAAGAATAATCTAAAGACCCAAAAAGTTGGTCATTTTCAAAATTTCTAGATCCTTCTGATGTCCTGTAATTGTTGTAGTCTTTAGTAAAACCCACTTCTATTTTTGGGAACTTATCAAACAGTGTCCTTGCACTTATTGTCCCGGATATTCTTTTTGAAATATTAAGGTTTTCTGTATTGTTCACTATTTGATAAAAATCTGAATAGGTATAACTAGCCCTTGTAGAAACCCTTATATTTTTAATTACTTGGCTCAACTGCGCCATAGTTGTCCAAGTATGTTCTGGAGTATCAAAAAGCACCACAGTGTTGTATTGTTCTATACCGCTCAATTCTGTACTATTTTTGAAAGAGGTCTCACTTTTTCTGAAATTTGTGGATGCATTTAAGTGAAACCCTTTAAACATTCTAAAACGATTATATTGTAAAGAAGCGGTATGAAAGCGGTCATTTTCTAAACTGGAATTGCCTAAAAAAACGCTGTTGAAATTTGATAAAATAAATCGGTCTGCGAGTTGGTTCACACTTGCATAACGGGCGTTTAATGCATAATTAAAAGTCAATTTTTCACTATTGCTAAAGGTTACTTCTGTAAAAAGTTTTGGCAATAGCAAAAATTTATTGATTTCATTAGTAATATCAATTTGCGTGGTTTTCAGATGGTAATTATGTAAATATAACATAGGTTTAAAGACGGTTTTTCCTTCTTGAAACTTATATTCAATTCCTATATGGGTGTTTAAAAAGTTTCGCGTAAAATCATTATTGAAACCTGCATCTGAAAAATTATTGCTCTCACCATTACCGAGCAACTGACTGTCAATATTTAAAAATTTTGAGCCAGAATAATGAGCCCCAATGCTAGTATATACATGATGAAAACGATGCAATACCCAATAATGTTTAACAAGCCCAGTTAGGTTACTTGTTTGCTGCTTTTGCGTTTGCAGAATAGTATAAATTTCTTCTTCTTCAAGCGGGATAAGGTTTTGAAGAATAGGCTGATTGGTTATCCATTGGTTAAAGGGGTTATTTTTTTGGTATTGGTGTTCCACCTCTGTGGTAAGCGTGTGGGTTCTTGCAAAGCGTTTGCTGTAGTTAAGAATATTTTTTATTTCAAATCCTTCAAGTGTGTTTGTGGTGTTGATTTGATTGTTTTGAAAAGGGCTTTGTGTTGCAATACTTCCATTTGTATCGGTATTTGTAAATTTGAAAAAGGTTGAGAAGCTTATGTCCTTTTCTATACTTGGATTGTATCTCCATGTGGCTTTTCCTAATGTAAAAAAGAGATTATTATCGCCTGTATTTACTCGGTTTTCTTCAAAAGTGCCTTCATTAGTGTTGTATTGATTAATGGCTGTGGATAAGGTTTGGGTTTCTGAGTTTGTTGCAATAACATAGGCATTGATATCTGAATTATTTAAAACTGCTTGCCTGATATTTAAAGCCCCAAATTGGGATTCGTTAGAAGTAAAATCGCGATTGGCAAGATATTGGGCAATATCACTATTAAAAAGTTCAAAATAGGCCCCGGCATTTTGCATGAGTTTGCTCATACCTCCTTCAAACTCTAGATAATCCCTCAAAGTAAATGCTTTTTCTTCTATGTTGTTTACATCGGCAATTAAATTAAGGGTGGTATTAGGGCTATAATAAAACAGTTTGGGGTGTAACAGGTAGCGGTCTTTTATGCCAGAGCCGGCTTCCACATCTCCAAAAACAAATTTTTTCTTGTCTTCTTTAAGTACAATATTCATTGCCATATCATCACTTTGCTCCAGTCCTTTGAAAAGGGCTATCTGATGATAATCATCTATAATTTCAATTTTATCTGCGGCATCTGCGGGGATATTATTTACCGCAAGTTTGCTATCACCGGTAAAGAACGTTTTACCATCCACCAATACATGAGTAATGCGCTTGCCGTTTGAAAACACATTGCCATCCCTGTCCACTTCTATCCCCGGTAAATTTTTAAGTAAATCCCTTAGTTTACGTTCTGTACCGTCCCTAAAGGAATCTGTGTTATATATGAGTGTGTCTTGTTTGACAATTACTGGTATTTGGTGTTTTAAAATAATCTCCTCCAGCGAACCCAGTTCTTCTTTTAACTCAAAATTTTTGGTTGTATTCTGTTGGATGTTAACAGGTTCACTATGTTTGGCAAAGCCCCAGTAGGTAACATTCAACTCATATTCTTTGCCTGCTTGAAGTTTCAGCTCATATAAACCTTTCTCGTTGGTAATGGCAAAAGCCATATTTATGCCTTCTTCTTGTGGAATAGCCAGTAAATTTGCAAATGGCAAGGGTTTTTTAAGACTGTCTGTAACTATTCCTTGAAGTTGGATTTGCTGGGCAGAAACAGAAAAAAATCCTGTTAGGGTTAACAGGATTTGAAGGAAAATAACTTTATGCTTTATGCTTGTTAAACTCAAGATTATATTTGTATATATTACTAAAATCCCAATTTAATATCTTTAAGTTTTTGCTGGTATTTTTCACGACTCAAAAGTTCCCCTTTGGGCATTATAATCTCATTGGATTCTTTTACTATTTTACTGGCAACAAAACATTTTCCACTTTGGCATTTTTTTAATATCAACCCGGGAAGTCCACCATAACCTTGAGGGCCAAAATAAGCAGGTAAATCTGGCGCATACCATACAGTAATTTCTCTAGGTATGGCAGCACCTGTCATTGGGTGTTTATCTTCATAATAGGTAGTTGCCTTATAACAAGTAACACCTAAAATGTCCTGTGTTTCCGTAGTAAGTTCCCATTCATAAAAATCAAAATCATAAGCTATTAAAGCATCTCCTGTAGAGACTTTTTCAATTATTATTTTTTTTTCAACATCCTGATAAAAAGTTCCTTTATTAGAAAAAATTTGAGCTAATTTATTAACCATTTCATCATTTGCTTCATTTTGTAATTCTTCATTTAAATAGAAGTAAGATAAATTGCCTAAAATCTCAAGATTATAAATACTTTGATCAGCAATTGCTAATGCTTGATCCGTTAACTGACCCATTTTTTGATTTAGCACTGTTTTATTATTATCTCTTAAACGATCAAACTCCAAAGTAAAATCTATTGTACTTTCTGTTTTATATGTTACTGTCAAATTTTGACTATAAATATGTCCTTCAAAAAAAGCTACTCCGAATAATAAAATAAATAGAAAGTTTGATTTAAACATTGAATAAAATAAATTATTGATTTTGGCAAATATGATTAGCAAGTAAAACCATTTGAAACCATTCAGCTTGAGTTATTAGATTTAATGATAAATAAAGATTAGCTTCTGCAATTGCTTCATCCATACATGTTGATACTATATTATTTTCAGTCTCAAGATTCAAAACTATAAGTTCAACATTATCCTGATTTAGATCAATTTTTTTTGCATTGTCTATCTTAAGATTTGCAAATGTGGTTAGCGATAACAAAAAAGTCGCTGTGAATAAAAGTACAATTTTCTTCATAACTATAACGATTTAAATTAAACAATATTTTTAGATATTGTAAAATTTGACATAAAAACTTATGTAATCTATTCAAAAATGAATAGTTTTAACCTGATTGTAAATAAAAGGTATGGAAGTAGGCACAAAAATCAAAAAGCTAAGAGAAAATCGCAGGCTATCCCAAGAAGAATTGGCATATCATTTGGAAATATCACAAACAAAACTCAGCAACATTGAAAACGGCACAACAAAAGCAGTGGGCTTTGAAACACTGCATAAAGTTTGTGAATTTTTTGAAGTGGATTTTGAGTATTTCCTCAAAGACAAACAAACTTATAAGATAATTCAAGAGAGAGAGAGAGAGAGAGAGAGAGAGAGAGAGAGAGAGATTGTGTGTTTATGAATAATCACACTGATGCAATCCAAAATTTTCCAGACAACATTTTGACACAAATCATATTGCTAATTGAAGACAACAAAGAAAAAACGCAAACAATTCATCTTCTCAAAGAAGAAATTAAAAGGTTAAAAAAGGGAAATAGACCATAATTTAAAAACTCTAATTAGCATATAAATTTCTTACATATCCATTAAAACGTGTAATAAAATTAAAAATAACACGTGCATCCAAATATTTTTTTATCTTTGTTTGTCTTTAATTTAATTAAAGCTTTCTAATAGCCTGTCTTTTACAAATATCGGGAGTGAAAGAAAATACAATAAATACAATAAAAAAATGAATACAAAACTCACTTTGACAATAGAACAGGAAGTTATTAAAAAAGCAAAAGAATATGCAAAAAATAGAAACAGGAGCTTGTCTGATATTATAGAGAATTATCTAAAAGTGCTAACAAAAGAAGAAAAAGTAAAGGAAGTGAAAAAATTAAATCCTGTTGTAAAATCATTAAAAGGTTCTTTTAAAATGCCTAAAAATATGGATTATAAAAAAGAACTTAGAAAGCGATTAGAAGAAAAATATTTATAATGGATACCGTTTTAATCGACACTGATGTATTAATGGATTTCTTTTTTGACCGGGAACCTTTTGCCAACTTTGCCGCCGAAATTTTAAATCGTTGTGAAGAAAAAAAAATTAAAGGATATACCACTCCCGTTATAATCTGTAATGTTTATTATTTATTACGAAAAACTGCAAAACATCAATTAATTATTGAAAAAATCAAACAACTTTTAAGTATTGTAGAAATTACAGAAATGGATAAAGAGGTTGTTTTAGATGCGCTAAATTCTAAGTTCAAAGATTTTGAAGATGCACTACAAAACTCTTCTGCGATTCAAAATGGAAAAATTAGTATCATTTTAACCAGAAACACCAAAGACTTTAAGAAAAGTGATTTAGCGGTATTAACTCCAGAAACCTATTTAAAAGGAAAATCAGGCAGCTAAATACTAACCATAGTCATATCTTCCATAAGATTATTCAAAATAGCTTACATCAGCCTAGCAGAGGTAGTCAGGTTCACTTGGCTCGTGTTTATAGCATTATAAAAAAAATTGAATCTGTTATATATCACTTCCTGCCAAAAATGAAACATAGTAACCAAGTAAAATCTACTTGTATGCTATAATTCTTCAAACTATCTTTGCGACTTAAATTTTTCAACCCATGAAACACAAAAAAGTTGTTGAGTTACTAAATTCAGAACCTTCTTTATTTGAAATGAATGTAAAAGGTTGGGTACGCTCTTTCCGAAGCAATCGATTCATAGCATTAAATGACGGTTCAACCATAAAAAATATACAATGTGTTGTTGATTTTGAAAAATTTGAGGAAACACTTTTAAAGCGTGTAACTGTGGGCGCAGCTATTTCAGTAACGGGTATCTTAAGCGAAAGCCAAGGTCAGGGTCAAGCTGTGGAAGTGCAGGTAAGTAAAATAGAAATCCTGGGGGATGCTGATACAGAAGAGGTAAAGCTTACGATACTTTCCCCAAAAAGACATTCTTTAGAAACACTTAGAGAACAAGCTCATTTGCGTGTTCGAACCAATACGTTCAGCGCGGTAATGCGTGTGCGATCTGCCTTGTCTTTTGCGATTCATCAATACTTTCAGAAAAACGGTTTCTTTTATGTGAACACTCCCATTATTACCGGAAGTGATGCAGAAGGTGCCGGGGAAATGTTCAAGGTAACCGCTTTAGATTTAGAAAATGTACCTAAAAATGAAGACGGCAGCATCAATTTTAAAGAAGATTTCTTCGGAAAAGAAACCAATCTTACCGTAAGCGGGCAGCTGGAAGCAGAGACTTTTGCGATGGCACTAGGGCAGGTTTATACTTTTGGACCAACATTTAGGGCAGAAAATTCCAATACATCGAGACATTTGGCAGAATTCTGGATGATTGAGCCGGAGGTTGCATTTAATGATTTAGCTGCAAATATGGACTTGGCGGAAGATTTTATTAAATATGTCATTCAATATGCTTTGGATAATTGCAAAGACGATCTGGAATTCCTTCAGGAACGTTTGGCACAGGAAGAAAAGACAAAACCCGAAGCAGAACGTAGCGGAATGCTTTTACAGGACAAACTCAACTTTGTTTTAGGAAACCATTTTAAACGTGTAAGTTATACCGAAGCTATCGATATTCTGAAAGATTCAAAACCCAATAAAAAGAAACAGTTCAAGTATATCATTGAGGAATGGGGCGCTGATTTACAAAGTGAACACGAACGCTTTTTAGTAGAAAAACACTTCAAATGCCCGGTGATTCTATTTGATTATCCTGCAAAAATCAAAGCATTTTACATGCGATTGAATGAAGATAAAAAAACCGTAAGGGCAATGGATATCCTCTTCCCCGGAATTGGTGAAATTGTGGGCGGTTCACAACGTGAGGAACGATATGAGGTGTTGAAACAAAAAATTGCTGATATGGGTGTCGATGAAAAAGAATTGTGGTGGTATCTGGAAACGAGAAAATTTGGCACTGCAATCCATAGTGGTTTTGGCCTTGGTTTTGAAAGATTGGTACTTTTTGTAACCGGTATGAGCAACATTCGGGATGTGATTCCATATCCGAGAACGCCATTGAATGCAGAGTTCTAAAAATAATTTCTTTTAAATTATAATTTCATTATATTGGATTTTGATTCAGAACAAATCCTTTTAAGATGACCAGGAAAATTCGCTGTTTTAATTGTGGACACACTAATATCAATAAAGACCATTGCGAAAAGTGTGGTGTATTGATAGACCCTTTAAAGATTCGCGAAAAGCAAAATCAGGATCGTATTGACCTGCAAAAGGAAAAAATAGATAACAAAGAGCAGAGCAAAATTGGCCGGTTTATAGAAAAAAATAGAAATCACAAGAATATTATCATTCGGTTTTTCTTTACTTTTCTATATTCCATTTGGATTGTTGTAATGGCAATCGGCGCTTTTTTTGCTTGGTTAGCTGCGACCATAGCAGCATGAAAACGCTTACTAAACCTTATTTTATAATATTTTCAGGCATTTTTTTAATTGTCTATTTTTTACAATGTATACATTTTCCACTTCCTTCTTTGATCAACAATTACCTGAATGACTTTTTGTGTATGCCCATCGTTTTGACTTTATGCCTAGCTTTTGTAAGGTTCATTAAAAAAAATCCCGGTATCCAACTTTCTGTTTTTGTGATTTTTTCAGTAACCATTTATTATTCTGTATATTTTGAATATTACCTTCCAAAAGTGAATGCAAGATATACTGCTGATCCCATAGATGTGCTCCTTTATTTCGCAGGCGCTTTTATTTTTTATTTACTTCAGAAAAAGACACACTAACATCTATTTCAGTTATAAAATACCATTTTCCCCATAATTTTTTTTCGGAATGTGACTTTGGAATTTAAATAAGAAAGGAAATACATTTTTTATAAAAAAATTAATACCCACTTCAAAAAAATTACGGAATTTAATGGTTACTTTGCTATGCCAATAAAGAAAACCTTATAAGGTTATAACAACTATTAGAGGGATTTTTTTTATTTTTATACAAATGTCTTAAGGATGCTTAAACAACAGTTAAATTTTAAATTATCCCAAAAATTATCTCCTCAGCAAATACAGTTGATGAAGTTAATACAATTGCCCACACAAGCATTTGAGCAGCGTATATCTCAGGAAATGGAAGAAAATCCTGCCTTGGAAGGTGGCAAAGAAGAGGAAGATAATTTTGAAGAGGACTTCAGTAATGAAGAATATGATGAAGGGAATGAGCATATTGATGCAGACGACATTAATATTGATGACTACCTGAGTGATGACGATGTGCCCAGCTATAAATTACAGGCAAATAATTATAGTGCAGATGATGAAGAAAAACATATGCCTTATGCCTCCGGAATTTCCTTTACAGAGCATCTTCAAACGCAATTAAGCACCGTCGAATTAAATGAAGAAGAAACCGAAATCGCCGCTTTTCTTGTAGGCAGTATAGATGAAAGTGGCTATATACGCAGGCCTCTGGCAGATATTCAAGATGATCTAGCATTTACACAAAACATTTATACCACCGAAGAAAAATTAGAAAAAATCCTGGAAATTGTACAGGATTTAGATCCTGCCGGTGTGGGTTCCAGAAACCTTCGGGAATGTTTATTGCTTCAGCTCGACCGAAAAGAGCCCACAAAATCTGTTGCACTTGCCATATCTATGTTAGATGAGTCCTTTGATGCATTTAGCAAAAAACATTATGACAAATTGCTTCAAAAATATGAAATCACAGAAGATGAGCTAAGGGATGCCATAAGCGAAATTGAGCATCTAAATCCTAAACCCGGGGGCTCCTATTCCGGAAACACAAGAATGGTGGAACATATCATTCCTGACTTTGCCATTAGAATTATTGATGGGGAACTGGATTTAACCCTAAACGGTAGGAATGCGCCTGAACTTCACGTTTCCAGAGAATATACAAATATGCTAAAAGGCTATAAAGAAGCCAATGAAAAGTCAAAATCCCAAAAAGACGCTGTACAGTTTATTAAACAAAAACTCGATGCGGCAAAATGGTTTATAGATGCTATAAAACAGCGTCAACAGACTTTATTTGTTACAATGAGTTCTATTATGCATTATCAGGAAGAGTACTTTTTAAGTGGTGATGAGCGCAAACTCAGGCCTATGATCCTTAAAGATATTGCTGATGAAATAAATATGGACATAAGCACTGTTTCCCGCGTGGCAAACAGCAAATATGTAGAAACTCCTTATGGCACTAAGCTAATCAAGGATTTATTTTCAGAATCGATGAAAAATGATCAGGGAGAAGATGTTTCCACTAAAGAAATAAAGAAAATACTAGAAATTACCATTGGAGAAGAAGAGAAAAGAAAACCTTTGACCGATGACAAATTAGCTAAGATATTAAAAGAAAAAGGATACCCAATTGCTAGAAGAACCGTTGCAAAATATAGGGAACAATTAGACATTCCGGTCGCCCGGATGCGCAAAGAAATTTAATGAATATTTTCTTTAAAATAGCAGCTTATTTGTTTCATCCTTTATGGATGCCTACTTATGGTGTAGCATTATATTTTCTGGTGACACCTCGATTTGTTCTTCCGGAATTGGTACAGTCTAAATTATTGGTTGTTTTTATAATTACATTCCTGATTCCTTTAATGGTTTTCTTTCTACTAAAAAGTCTTAGGGTTATAAAAAGTATGCACCTTGTTGATATTAAAGAAAGGAGAATTCCTTTGATGATTCAAAGCCTGCTACTTATAATTTTAATAAAAATTGTATTTGACTCGCCATATCTTGCTGAGCTACACTTCTTTTTTGTAGGGGTTTTATGTTCTGCTATTACTGCGTTTATATTGGTCATGTTTAAGTTTAAGGTTAGCTTGCATATGATTGGAATAGCCGGTGTGACCATGTTTTTGATTGCATTAAGCATTCACTTTAAAGTAAATACCTTACATACAATTACCATTTTATTACTCATCAATGGTTGGGTAGCAAGCTCCAGATTACATACTCAGTCGCATACGGGAATAGAGCTGGTGATAGGGTTTTTTGTGGGTTTAATTCCGCAAATAATTTTTGTAAACTACTGGTTATAAGATATAAAAAATAAGCCCAATTTTAAAAGCATTCAAGTCTATGGGTTGTCCATCAAGGGATGCCTCTTTGTTAAAGAATGGATTGAGGTTATACTGCACTTGAAAATTGAATGTATTGTAACCGAAATTTAAAAAAACAGAGGTTCTCAGTTTTTCATATTCCGGGATAGCTGTTTGTTGTATTTTGTTATTATCCTGCACAAAAGTGGCTTTATGATAATATACATAACCAAGTTTAAATCCTGAATATATCCTCCAAAAACGGTAAAATTCAGGCGTTGAAGTGCGCCATCTAAACTCAACAGGCAATTCAATTTGGTGGGTTACAAATCGATTTTTATCATAGGTAAAACCATCTGTGAGTGCTACAAATGAAGTGTTGTTATTGCCATCATCTCCTATAAACATTGTATACCCATATTTGTTAACCGCATACCCAAGACCTGCAGCAATGGCAATATTTCTTCTTTTATTTATGGGCATATCCCTTAGAAAACCTAAATGAAATCCCCCTGAAAACCCTTCATTATTCACATTTTCAGGAGTATTGACCAAAATATTGTAAGTTACCCCAACATAAAACTGATCTTCGCGGTACAAAGAATCAATTTCTGTTCTAGAAATCATATCCTGCGCTAAAACAGAAAGCGGAACTAGTAAAAATAAAAAACTATAAATAAGATTTTTAAACATAAAATGGGGTACAAATAATTGTATAGCTAATATACTATTTAAAAGCATAAAAAAAGCCCTGATAGGTATATCAAGGCTTTTAAATTATAAAAGAGGTTTTAGAAAAACTTAAAAGTTTCTGCCAATTGCCCCTTCCCTAGTGGTATAGTTTATTTTTAAAGCATCAACTAGTCTAAGCTCTTGTTTAATGTCTGTTATTAGACCCATATTAGTCTCCCCGTCTACTTTAAGAGCTGTGGTGAGAAAAGGTATTAACTCTTCCCTTTTTGATGCTCGTTCTGCTAAAATAAAAGGCTGGATATCTTTTACATCTGCAAATTTATCATTTAACTGTATTCTTGCTTCGCTACCAAATTGTTGTTGATATCGTGCACTGGGTTTACCTGCATAAATATACATCACAAGATCTTTCTTATCCAGTTTTTCTAATTGATCAGCAGTTGGCAACACATTTTCTATCATTAGTGTATTTTGGCGCATTACTGTAACTACCATAAAAAAGAATAAAAGCATGAATACAATATCTGGTAAAGATGCTGTAGATATCCCCGGTGTTCCACCACCTGACTTTTTCTTAAACTTAGACATAGTCTTTAATCGTTTGTATTAATTTGTTTTTTTAGGTTCTGCCTCAGATAATTTTTGAGGGTACATGTTTTTTAAAACATCCAGTTGTTCTTTCAGCTTGTCTTTATTACCGCGCCATCCTCCGTCTGCAAAATTTTTCTCCATCATTCTGTAATCCTGCCCATAAAGTCGTTGAGCTTCACGATCCCTCAGGTCATTATAAGCTGCTACTAACTCATTTTGAACTGCGATATACATTTTATAGCTTGTTGCCCTGTCATTCTGTAAGGAAATAATTGCTTTTTCAGGATTGTCTGAAGAAGTGGGATCACTAGTTCCCTGACAATAATTACAAGCTTCTTCTCCTACTCCACCGCCATTATCTAAAAATGACATAGCTGCAGCTCTAAGATCTTTAATATCCATTAGTTCATTTTCAACCAGCAATTGATCATCTTTATTTGTTAAAACAATAAAAATGTTTTTTTCGGTAATGATTGGTGGTTTAATATTATCATCAATAGGAGGTAATCTACGACTAATCCCGCTATCTGTTTCTATAGTTGTGGTTACCAGAAAGAAAATGAGCAGTAAGAAAGCAATATCTGCCATCGAACCCGCATTAACTTCCGGTGCTGCTCTTTTAGCCATAATTAACTCTTAATTAATTTTCGTACTCCTGAATAAATCATTGATCCTATAGCAATAAAGGCAAGTATATAAAATACTCTTAATCCCGTATCTACCCATTTGGCACCTCTTGCAGAAACAACTTCTTCCCCGGCTTTTGAAACTGCTTCTCCACTCGCTAGGAAATAAGAAATCGCAATGATCAAAACAAATAACCCTACTGAGATCAATGTTTTTTTCAGGGCTTCTTTGTGTGTAAATAGTTGTGTTATAGAAAAAATTATTGTTAACAACAAGGTAATACCCAGTATAATATATGCTATGTACATATAGCCATCAAGGCCTTCACCGGTTGCTTTAACAACTTCATTCCCTTTAATAAGAATCAGTGCCATAAAAACAACACCTAGTAAAGCCAGTATAATTGCTATAATTTTAAAAATTTTATGTAAGCCCATAATCTTATTTTAATGGCGTTAAACTCCTATTTATCTTCTGTTTTTGTGAGCAACTAAAATATCTATCAAAGTGATAGATGCATCTTCCATGTCATTTACAATTCTATCAATCTTAGCAATGATGTAATTATAAAATATTTGAAGGATAATTGCTACAATAAGACCAAATACCGTTGTTAAAAGTGCTACTTTAATACCACCCGCAACTAAAGAAGGTTGCATATCTCCTGCAGCTTCTATTCTATCAAACGCAATAATCATCCCGATTACCGTACCCATGAAACCAAGCATAGGCGCCAGTGCAATAAATAAGGAAATCCAAGAAACATTCTTCTCTAATTGACCCATTTGAACCCCACCATAAGCAATTACAGCTTTTTCAGCAGCTTCTACACTTTCATCAGCCCTGTCCAAACCTTGATAGTAAATTGAGGCAACAGGTCCTTTAGTGTTTCTGCAAACTTCTTTTGCAGCTTCCACGCCCCCGCTTTGAAGAGCGTCTTCTACTTCTTGCGCTAATTTTTTAGTGTTTGTAGTAGAAAGGTTAAGAAAGATAATCCTTTCGATAGCAATAGCTAAGCCCAGAATCAAACAAATAAGAACGATCCCCATAAATGCAGGACCACCTTCAATAAATCTTTTCTTTAATCCTTGGTGAAATCCTAAGGACTCCTCAACTTCAGGCACATCATCCTGTAAAGATGTAGTGCTTGTGTTTAAAGTTATGGTTTGTAAATCTTCAGGCATTTCTGATGCCACATTAGATGCGTTTGCATTAATAGATACGGTAAATACTAATGCTGCAACTGCTAAAATAGAAAATAATCTTTTCATTGCTATCGGCTTAAAGTTTGTTTTAGTTAAGGGTTTAAAGATATAAAAATATTTGTTTAAAAAACAATTAAATAAAATTGTTGCAGAGAGGAAGGGATTCGAACCCTCGATACGCTTGTGGCGTATACACACTTTCCAGGCGTGCGCCTTCGACCACTCGGCCACCTCTCTATTTATTTCACGCCCCGTAAAATGTGTCTCTTTAACGGTGTGCCAAATAACAAAAAAAATCTTACTTGATAAAATTTTATGACGTTAAATTTATATCATTTCTCCTCTAAGGGAGGTTTCAAATATGGTTTTGAACACTTTAGGGGAAATATTTTGTCCTAACAGGTACATTAATTTTGTAATTGCGGCTTCAGTGGTTATGTCTTTTCCTGAAATAACCCCTATTTTTTTCAGTTTAATACTTGTTTCATACTGCCCCATTGCTACACTTCCACCAGAACATTGCGTAACATTGATCACCGGAATGTTTTTGTCAATTGTTTTTTGAAGCAACTTTACAAACCAATTTTCATCTGTTGCATTTCCGGCGCCATAGGTTTCCAATACAACGCCTTTTAGAGCAGGATAGCTTAAAAGATATGTTAAAACTTCTTCTGTTATTCCGGGAAATAATTTTATCAACATCACATTTGCCTCTAAAGCTGTATGCACCTGTAGTTTTTTTCTTCGGTTTGCTTTTTTTAATTTTCCATCATTAACAGATAAATGCACACCACTTTCTATTAAACATGGATAGTTTAAGGAAGCAAATGCTTCAAAATGCTCTGCATTAATTTTTGTGGTTCTGTTTGCCCTGTATAGTTTGTATTCAAAATATAGCCCCACTTCGGTGATTATGGATTTACCATTATGTTGTAAAGCTGCAATTTGTATACTTGTAATAAGGTTTTCTTTAGCGTCTGTGCGCAAATCCCCTATTGACAATTGGGAACCCGTAAAGATTACCGGCTTTGCTAAATTCTCAAGCATGAAACTTAATGCGGAAGAAGTATAGGACATGGTATCGCTTCCGTGTAAAACCACAAAACCATCATGTGTGTCATAATTATCCCTTATAATTTCTGCAAGTTGCACCCAGTATTTAGGATGCATGTTTGAACTATCTATAGGAGATGGAAAGCTGATTGTTTCAATATTACAATCTAAAAGTTTGAGTTCAGGTATATGAGAGAGAAGTTCATTAAAATTGAAACTTTTTAAAGTGCCGGTTTCAAAATCTTTAATCATCCCGATGGTTCCGCCGGTGTAGATAAGTAAAATAGTAGATTTTGTGTGCATATACTTTTTCAGATTTTATTTTGAAAAAACTTCTATAGAGTTTTTAGTGGTAATGCGTGCTAATTCCTCCAATGGGAGGTTGTAAATTTCTGAAACTTTTTTTGCAATACCTAAAAGATAGCTGCTTTCATTTCTTTTTCCGCGATATGGCACCGGGGAAAGGTATGGGGAATCTGTTTCCAAGACTATATTTTCTATGGGAATTTGATGTAAGAAGGAATCGATTTTTCCTTTTTTGAAAGTAATGACCCCTCCTATCCCTAATTTCATATTATAAGAAATGGCGCGATGTGCTTGTTCCAAAGTTCCGGTAAAACAATGAAATATGCCAAATAAATCCTTTGACCTTTCTCCCTCCAAAACATCAAATATTTCATCAAAAGCCTCCCGGCAATGAATAACGATAGGTAAATGAAGACGTTTAGCTAACTGTATTTGTTGTCTAAAAGCATCTTGTTGTATAGCAAGTGTGGAGGTGTCCCAATATAAATCAATCCCGATTTCGCCAACGGCATAAAAGCTTCTTTCCTGAAATTGTTGTTCTACAAATGCAAGTTCTTCTTTATAATTTTCTTTAACCGAAGTGGGATGCAAGCCCATCATTAAAAAAACGCTTTCCGGATATTTCTTTTCCAAAGCATACATAGCTTGCGCATAGCCGGAATCAATAGCAGGAATAAAAAATCGTTGTACCCCATTTTCTTTGGCGCGGGCCATCATTTCATTTTGGTCTTCTGCAAAAGCCTCACTGTATAGATGGGTATGGGTGTCTGTTAAAATCATAAATGCAAAACTAATTGTTTTTGTTCACTTATCTTTGTTCAAAATACATAAGCAAGTGGGAAGTTTACGAAAATATTTAGAAGCAAATAATTTTTATAGGGTTTCATTAAAGAAAATAAATTCCAATCATTTTGAGTTTAAGGTAAAAATAAATGGTGTTTCGGGATCTTTTATTTTGGATACTGGTGCCTCTAATAGTTGTATTGGCACAGATAGTATTTCTTATTTTAACCTTATTGCAGAAGCAAGCGATGTGAAAGCTGCAGGAGCGGGAGCGGTAAACATACAAACCCAAATTTCCGAAAAGAACACTTTGCAAATTGGGGATTGGTCAAGAAAAAACGTGCATTTTGTTATCTTTGATTTAACCCATGTGAACGAAGCACTACAACTTGCAAATGCATCCCCGGTAAACGGAATATTAGGGGCTGATATTTTAAAAATTTCAAGAGCCGTTATAGATTATGGCAGAAATTGTTTGTACCTGAAAAAATGACGCCTTAAATCTCATGATTTTTATATCTTTAAAACAAAAAAAAACTCAAATTGAATCGCCTCTTTTCTATTAGTTTAATCCTGCTTGTTTCTATGGTTGCATTTAGCCAAAAAGAGGCAACTTATTATCTTCAAAAATTAGAAAACACATCAGATTCCAGTATAAAATTAGAAGCTCTTGATTCCCTTATATCGATTTCCGAAAGAAATGAAAATTTTGACTATTTTATACGTTTTTCAGAGGAATACATCACTCTGGCAAAGTCTTTAAAAAAATATGACGCTGCTGCAAAAAAGATAATTAATGTTTCTTATCCGCTACATACACTAAAAAACAACCCTCTTAAAGCCATTTCAATAATAGACGATATTTTACCTTATTATAATCAGTTGACAGATTCATTTTTAAAAGGAAGTTTGTATTTAAAAAGAGGTGGGGCATACTTTGATCTAGATTTGAAAAAAGCAATTGCAGATTATACTTCGGCAATAGAAATATTTGAAAATAAAAATGCCATTTATAAGGCAGATGCTTATTTATTTAGAGGTCAAGCTTATTCAGCGTTGGGTCAATTTGTTCCAGTTAGTGAAAACTATAATTCTGCATACCTTCTTTATGAAAAAGAAAAAGACTATGAGTATATGCTGCACGCCAGAAGTGGCGAGATTATTATGTACAGTCAAAACAATTTTACAGAAAAAGCTAAAGAACAACGCGATAAATTGATTAATGAATTATATGAATTAAAGCTTTACCAGTATTTATCTGCCCAATATTTTAATCAATCACTAGACTATAAAAAAACGAACAGAGTTGACTTGCATGAAGAAATGCTTTTTAAATCTTTGCAATATGCTGACTCTACAGAAAATGTAAATTTTAATTATGTGAATATTCACAGTGCTTTTGCGGAATTAAATTTTAATAAAAACGATATTCAAAAAGGGCTATATCACTTAAACATTGCTGAAAAAAATCTGGAAGGTGCCTCAAACCAAAAAATCGCGAATTCAGTTTATTTAAATGCACTAATTAATTACCAAATAGCAATAAAAGATTATAAAAGTGCAGAAGTAAGTTCTCTAAAACAGTTAGGAAATATAGAAAATATATCCCTGGATGAAGAATTGATAAGCACGCACTTGCTATTATCAAATATATATCAAAATCTAGGGAACCCAGAAAAAGCATTATACCATTTTAGAACTTATACTGAAATCAAAGATTCCTTATTTAACCAAAGTAAAACAAATGCATTGGTTTATTATCAAACTTTATACGAAACAGAAAGAAAAGAAAAAGATCTTGTAGAGCAAAAAGGGAATATAGCGCTTTTGGAGCAAAAAAACACGTCTATAAAAAAACAATTCCTGTTCGGCGGAGTAGCAGTAACCATGGGTTTTGTCTTGTTGTTTTTATTTAAAAATCAGAGGGATCTTAAAAGTAAAAAGGAAATGAATGAAAAATTCACCCAGGATTTAATGCAAGCTCAAGAAGAAGAACGAAAACGTGTTTCTAAAGATTTACATGATGGCATAGGTCAAAGTTTATTGCTTATTAAAAACAAGGTAGTTTTAAATAAAGATGACGACACAAAATTTATGGTAGAAAATGCCATTGAAGAAGTAAGATCCATATCCAGGGCACTACATCCATTTCAATTACAGGAAATGGGCATCACTAAAGCCATTGAAAGTATTTTATATCAATTTGACGATTCCACAGAACTTTTCATTACCTCAGAAATAGAACCCATTGATGATTTATTTGATATTCATCAGGAAGTTAATATTTATCGCATAGTACAAGAAAGTTTGAACAATGTTTTAAAACACGCTAATGCAACTGCCGTGAAGGTAGTAATTGAGAAAGAAAATAAAAGTATGTATCTGTTAATTCAGGATAATGGTATAGGATTTGATTTTTCAGAACGTTATAATGATTTTAATAGTCTAGGTTTAAAAACCTTGAAAGAACGCACCAGGTTTTTAAGTGGTATTATGAAAATTAATTCGCAAACTAACATTGGCACTAAATTAGAATTTAAAATACCTTTCAAAAATGTATTATAAAGTAAGCATTGTTACAGCAGATGACCATCCACTTCTTTTAAAAGGTTTAAATGACTTTTTAATAGAGATGCAATACAACATCATAGGCAGTGCTGAAAATGGTAAGGATGCCTATGAATTGATTAAAAACAAAAACCCGGATATCGCCATACTCGACATTCAAATGCCATTTTTATCAGGAATAGAAATTGCCAAACTTTGTTTTCAAAATAAATTAAGGACCAAAATAATTCTAATAACATTTCACAAAGAGGCTTCCCTTTATTTTCAGGCACAAGAATTAAACGTTTATGGGTATTTACTTAAAGAATTTGCCATGGAAGAATTAGAAAATTGTATTGATATGGTTTCTAAAAACATTCCTTATTTCAGTAGAAAAATTAAAGAACACTTAGATTTGAATCAACCTAAGAATGAAAATCTAAAACTGCTCACCCCTTCTGAAAGAAAAATTTTGAAGCACATTATTAAAGACCTATCTAATAAAGAAATTGCAGATGCCTTGTTTATTTCCCCGCGCACTGTCGAGAAACATCGCAGTAATATTATTACAAAATTAAAACTGGCCCCTAAAACAAATTCACTGTTGCTATGGGCCAAAGAAAATCAAGATTTATTGGATTATTAAAAAAATACGTATAAATACGTATTTTGAAATTCGAAAAAAAAGCATTACTTTGTTATCGCCCAATTAAATACAGCAAGCATAACTTTTTATATTTAAATCTTATTAATGAACGGCCATCTACTTTTTTTCTAAATTTTTTTATTTTTTATCATGGCTAACAACAATTCTCGAACAACCAATTTACTTGTCAGCAGAAAAACGATAATAATAATTTTTATTATTGCTTTGGTAGTGATAGCACTAAATATTATTTCTTTTCTATAACACCTGTTTTTCTTTTAAGGAATTTCTATGGACTTCTCTTATTTAGAGGGGTAATTGAATTTTATCTGTTCTGTTACTACTTTACAATAGGTATTAACCAAAGAAAAAAATGAGGTTCTAATTTTTTTTCACGCAATTGTGTATAAAATAAAAAGCCCTCCTAATTGAGGGCTTAATAAAATTGTAACGTGTATCGCTTTAGTCATGGATTACCCTTACCTGGGCGGCAACCAATCCTTTTCTTCCATCTTCTTCTACATATTCTACTTTATCCCCTTCGTTAAGTGCTTCTCCATTAAGGCCGCTGGCATGCACAAAAATGTCTTTTCCTGTTTCGTCGTTGGTTATGAATCCATAGCCTTTAGATTCATTAAAAAATTTTACTGTTCCTTCCATTTTAATATAATAAATAAATTAATAATATAGTAAAGTTAAAAGAATATTGCTTTAATTGTTAAAAAAATCAAAAAAAAATCAAAATTATTCTTTTAGAAATCTAACTTTCAGTAAAATAGAAATATCTAAAAAAGATTTTTATTACTAAACTATCCCACTTTTATTTGATTTTTATAGTCTTGTTGATGTCTGAATAAATTAAATTCCTAATTATTTATTAATTGTACCTTCGAATAAGTTGCATAATACTATTTTAGTGGAAACGATATTAATTTAAATAAATATATATGCAAATTCAAATCAACACAGATAGTAACATTGCCTTAGATGAAAGAGGCGAAAAACATTATACGTCCCTGATTGACGACTCCCTAAAACGATTTGAAGATGGCGTTACAAGAGTTGAAGTTCATTTAAGTGATGAAAATAGTGATAAGTTTGGCACTGACGATAAACGTTGTCTTATGGAAGCTAGACTTAATGGAAGAGAACCCATTGTCGTTACAAATACCGCAGATACTTCTGAAAAAGCTTTCTCCGGAAGCTTAGATAAAATGAAAAGAAAACTAGGGAGCATTTTTGATAAAATGCGCAACCACTAAAGACCCCAAAACTCCTAAAATTAATAATTTAGGAGTTTTTTTTATCACTATATTCTTCTTTTTTCTCCCTTTTTAGTTTATCTCTGGTCGATTCAAACTCCCGCATTTTTTTAAAACTATCTTTGGTGAGCATATAGTCTTTTACATCCCTTTTATTCCATCGATGGTAGAGAAATAATGGCATAACGATAAAAATGCCTCCCGATATTCCAAGACCTATAAATAAATGTCCATATTCTAGATTATCCGGTTTTATCCAAAACCCGTATAAAATCAGTAATGTAAAAATTAAAAATAGTACTATGATGATTTTGCGCATGGTTGTTGTGTGTTAATTAAAATAAGAAGCTATAATTAAGCTTGATTTTTAATTTCCAGTTTAATATTTAATTCTTTCAATTGCTCTTCATCTATAGTTGCAGGTGCATCAATCATTACATCCCTGCCTGAATTATTCTTAGGAAAAGCAATAAAATCCCTTATCGTTTCTTGTCCGCCTAAAATAGCAACAAGCCTGTCCAGACCAAATGCTAATCCGCCGTGCGGTGGTGCTCCATATTGAAAGGCTTCCATCAAAAAGCCAAACTGTGCTTGTGCCTGTTCCGGTGTAAAGCCTAAATAATCAAACATCAACGATTGTGTTTTTTTATCATGAATCCTGATAGAACCTCCTCCTATCTCATTTCCGTTTAAGACAAGGTCATAGGCATTTGCTTTCACTGCACCCGGGTCAGTTTCCAGCAGCTCCAGTTGACCGGGTTTAGGCGAAGTAAACGGATGGTGCATCGCGTGGTACCTTTTTGAATCTTCATCCCACTCTAATAATGGGAAATCCACAACCCAAAGCGGTGCAAATTCATTTGGTTTTCGCAAACCTTGCCTTGTCGCTATTTCCATTCGTAAAGCACTTAGCTGTGTTCTTACTTTATGGGTTTGCCCGGAAAGGATACAAATCATATCCCCCACCTTAGCATCAGTTTCTTTAGCAATTTTGAAAAGATCATCCTCATCGTAAAATTTATCCACCGAAGATTTAAAAGTACCATCTTCATTACATCGCACATAAACCATCCCCAAAGCCCCTATTTGCGGACGCTTAACCCATTCTATCAATGCGTCTATTTCTTTTCGGGTATATGCTGCACCGCCTGCAATCACGATACCAACCACCAATTCTGCTTCATTGAAAATTTTAAAATCCCGATGTTGTGTCAACCCATTCAATTCTGTAAATTCCATACCAAAACGAATGTCCGGCTTGTCATTTCCATACTTCTGCATAGCCTCATCATAGGTCATTCGCGGAAACTTTTCGACCTCAACACCATTTACTTCTTTCAGTAAATGCCTTGTAAGTCCTTCGAAAACGTTTAGTATATCTTCTTGTTCCACAAATGCCATCTCACAGTCAATTTGCGTGAATTCAGGCTGTCGGTCAGCTCTCAAGTCTTCATCCCGGAAACATTTTACAATCTGAAAATATTTATCCATACCACCCACCATCAACAGCTGCTTAAAAGTTTGTGGCGACTGCGGAAGTGCATAAAATTGGCCGGCATTCATGCGGGATGGAACCACAAAATCGCGAGCGCCTTCCGGTGTGGATTTTATTAAATAAGGAGTTTCCACATCAATAAATCCCTGGTCTGAAAGGTATTTTCTCACTTCCATGGAAACCTTATGCCGAAACATTAAATTTTTCCTGACAGGGCTTCTTCGTATATCGAGGTACCTGTATTTCATACGCAGATCTTCTCCCCCATCAGTTTCTTCTTCTATGGTAAATGGTGGAGTTAACGAACTGTTTAAAATTTCTAATTCCTTTACTAATATTTCGATTGCACCGGTAGCGATATTTTCATTCTTGGATTCCCTTTCAATGACGATGCCTTTTACCTGTATCACAAATTCCCGTCCCAATGACTGTGCCTTTTGGATCAAAGCTTTTGAAGTGCGCTCTTCATCAAATATAAGCTGGGTGATTCCATAACGGTCGCGCAAATCCACCCAAATCATAAAGCCTTTGTCCCGGGATTTTTGAACCCAGCCTGCCAGGGTTACTTCTTGACCAATGTGTTCCCCCCTTAATTCTCCACAAGTATGTGATCTATACATTTTAATCCAATTTTAAGATGCAAATTTAGTATAAAAAAAATCCCCAAATAAAATTGGGGAGTTTTTCTTAAGCATTATTTTCAATCCTCTTTCCGTTTTTTTCATCTGCAAATCGAATCTTAGCACGATTTAATAAGTAGAACATCGTGGGTATAATGACCAGTGTCAAAAATGTCGCAAAACTTAAACCAAATATGATTGTCCAGGACATGGGTTTCCAGAATATATTATTGTCCCCGCCTATATAGATTTGTGGGTCAAATTCAGTAAATAAAGTAAAGAAATTTAAATTTAACCCTACCGCTAAAGGCAGCAATCCAAGAATCGTGGTAATTGCGGTCAACAATACCGGCCGCAACCTGTTTGTTCCCGCTGCGATAATCACTTCCCTGTATTGTTCTCTACTTAATAGGTGTTCATAAGGCATATCCAGTTCATCCTTTTTTCTATCGATAAGAAGTTGTGTGTAATCTATTAACACAATAGCATTGTTCACCACAATTCCCGCCAGGGAGATAATACCCATCATCGTCATCAATACCACAAAATCCATTTGGAAAATAACCAGTCCAAATAAAACCCCTATAAAACTAAGCACAATAGCCACAAAAATAATTATTGGTTTTGAAATGGAATTAAACTGCCCAACAATAATCAATAAGATAAGAAACATTGCTATTACCAAAGCACCGGATAAGAATTCCATGTTTTTTGCCATTTCTTCCTGCTCTCCTGTAAATTGATAGGTTATGCCTTGTGGCAACTGATAGTTTGCCATAGAAGCTTCAATTTTTTGAACGGTTTCCGTGGGATTAAATCCTTCCAACACATTGGAATATATGGTAATCACCCTTTTCAGGTCCTTCCTTTTAATCGAACTAAAAGTCGCAATGTTCTTTGTAGTCACCAGTGTAGAAAGCGGTATTTGCTTTAAATTACCCTGATTATCCCTGAATGTAATATTCTGGTTGAAAAGCGCACTTTCATCATACCTGCTGTCGCCATCAAATCGCACTATAATGTCATAATCATCTTCCCCATCCTTGAATGTGGAAGCATCAAAACCATAAATTGCAGAGCGTAATGCCTGACCAACTTGCGAAGTAGTAACACCAAGTTCTCCTGCCTTCATTCTATCTACAATGACTTCCATTTCCGGCTTGTTCTGGTTTACATCTAGATTCAACTCTTCAATGCCGGGAATGTTTAGATTTGTAATGTAGTTTTGAATATTGCGTGTTTCATCCATTAATTTATAATAGTCTTCCCCTTTTACTTCCAGGTTAATCGCATATCCAGCAGGTGGTCCATTTTGATCTTTATCGGTAATAATACTAACTCCCGGGTGGCCCTGTACCGCATTTCTTATCTCGGTAAGAACATCAGAACTACTTATTTTATCCCCTTCTTCATTAAACCTGTATTTAAACTGGCGGAATAAAACAGTCACTTTTCCCCGATGCGGCATCTCATTTTGAGAAGCACCATCAGTCATAGGGTTTCCTGCACCTTCCCCCACCTGGGAAATGATGGATTCTGCCATATAATTGTAGGTTTCTCCGTCTTCATTTTCATACTGGTATTTTTCCAAAACCGAAAAAACCTGTTGCTCTACATTTAGAGTCATTTCATTGGTTTTTTCAATATCAGTACCTTCGGGATATTCAATATATACTATTGCCTGATTGGGTTGGTTTTCCGGAAAGAAGAGTTCATCAGGAGGAAAAATTTTAAAAGTCCCATAAGCAACAAATAGTAACCCAATAGTTCCAAAAACAAATTTATAGGCATTACTTCCTTTCAAGGCATTTTCTAGAAATACCTGGTATTTACGCTCCACTTTGGGAAGGGTCCGATACTGGAATTTTTTGGAAGTTGGTATTAGTACATACTTAAAAAACCAAAGCGCTATGGAAACAAAAATAAATAAATTACCAAACCCTAACAACGCTTTCGGCCCGCCTATAAACCCTAAAATGGAAAACAAAAGCGCTACTGCAAAAAGACTTAGTCCCCTTTTGAGAATTGCGGTTTTATTTCTGTTTTTCCATCCAATAAAAATCATTACTAATGAAGTAATCAAAATTATGGGACCTAAAATCTTGAATATAATATGGGTATTTAAAAGTCCTGAAACCAAGAGTAATACACCAAAACTAAACAGCACACCACTTATTTTCACAATGGTTTTACGGGACATTTCCTCTTCTGTGGTTTTCATAAATGCAGAGGTGAGCATTGCATTAATTACCAACGCAACAAAAAGGGAAGAAAACAAGACAATAGACAAAGTAAGGGGGAAAAATATCATGAATTTACCCATAATCCCCGGCCAGAATCCTAAAGGTAAAAATGCCGCAAGCGTAGTTCCCGTGGAGGCTATAATAGGCCAGGCAATTTCACCAACACCTTGTCTTGCAGCTTCCATTCTTGGGACTCCTTCGTCCATGAGACGATAGACATTCTCCACCACCACAATACCATTATCCACCAGCATCCCCAGACCCATTACCATTGCAAAAAGCACCATGGTATTTAAGGTGAGGTTTAAGCCAATGACATCCCCGGCGACAGGTAAAATTAAAAAGGATAATAATATAGAAAGTGGAATAGCAATACCCACAAAAAGTGCATTTCTAAATCCTAAAAAGAACATCAAAACACTTATTACCAGTAATACCCCAAAAATAATACTGTTCTCCAATTCTGCTACCTGGTCTTCGGTTCTGGTAGATTCATCACTGGTGATGGATATTTCCAAATTTTCCGGTAAATAGGTGCCAATTGCTTCCGGAAGGTGTTCTTTAATCTTTTCCATAGCGGTGATCATATTCTCACCACTTTTCTTTTTGATACTTAGCATTACCACCGGCTCTCCATACTCCCTGGCATAGGTGGTTGCATCCTTTGGCCTGAAATTTATAGTGGCAATATCCCGCAAATAAACAGCCCCATCATCTTCTTTTACCACAATCATTTGCAACTCCTGCGGATCTGATATTTCCCCAAGTACGCGTATGTTTCTGCGTAAACCGTTCTCAATAATGTTGCCTCCAGAGATAGTGGTGTTTTCATTTTGAATTGCTGTGATTATTTGGTTAAAACTAACCTCAGCTGCCATCATTTTATATACATCTACTGCAACTTCCACTTCTTTATCCTGAACGCCCAGTAAAGTTGCTTCTTTTACCTCAGGAAAATCTTCTAAGCGATCCTGAAGGTCCTCTGCAAATTTCTTGAGTTGTTCCTGTGTATAATCGCCCTTCACATTTAGCTGTGCAATGGGCATTATTTCAGAAATATTTAAATCAAATACATTAGGTTCTACTTTAGCCCCTCCATCCAGGGTGGGCCAATCTTGTAAAGCCTTTACGGCATCTACTTTGTCTTTTACCCTTACTTTTGCTTCTTCTATGGTAAGCGATTCTTCAAACTCCACGGTAATCATGGAGAAATCCTGCAAGGAATTAGAGGTGATTTTTACGACCCCTGAGATATCGTTTATTTCATCTTCCAAAGGTTTTGTTACCCTTCTTTCTACATCTTCGGCAGAGTTTCCGGGTAAGATGGAACTCACATATACTTTGTTTTCAATTACTTCGGGAAAAGATTCCCTGGGTAAATTTAGATAGGATAAAATTCCGCCAAGTAATACAATGCCAATTAACACAAAGACGGTCATCCTGTTATTTATGGCCCAGTTGGAGAGACCAAAATATTTTATTTTTTTATCAGCCATTGTCTATTAAATTGAAGTTTGTGTAGTTACTGAAACACCATCTTTTAAGGTCAAAGCTCCTTCTTTTACTAAAATATCACCATCCTTCAGACCGGATATTACCTCTACAAAACCGGCTTGTCGTTTTCCGGTCTCGATTTTGGTTTGTACTACCCTAGCATTTTCACCATCAATGTCTGTTAGCAAAAACACATATTTGTCGCCTCTGGCATTTTCCTGAATAGCATTTGCAGGAATAATTAAAGCGTTTTCATTACTATAGTTATTAATTTGTAGTGTAGCAATAAGATTGGGTTTGATGTTTTTTTCTTCATTAGAAACATCAATTTCAATTTGAAAAGTGCGGTTAGTTGGGTTTATATAGTTCCCAACGCTTCTAATAGTTCCCTCAGTTTGCAAGTTAATAGCCGGAAAATTAATTCCTACAGTTGAACCTTTTGTTATACTTTGAATATAGTTTTCAGGAATCGATGCTTTAATATGCATATCGCTTAAACTAACGATGCGCATCAAGGCCTGACCTCCAGGCGCCACTACTTGCCCCTGGTCTGTGATAACCTCATCAATCACTCCTGAAAAAGGCGCCCTTACTGATGTTCTGCCTAGTTGGGATTTAAGTTGATCTACGGTACTTTTTGAAGCATCCATATTTGCTTTTGCCTGCAAAAATTGTATCTCGCTGCCTATTTTTTGATTCCAAAGACGTTCTTGTCTTTCATAAGTGGTTTTTGCTAATTGGTATTGTGTTTCCAGTTGATCCAGTTGGCTGGACAAACCACCATCGTCAATTTTGGCAAGTAATTGTCCCTGTACAACTGCTTGTCCTTGTTTTACATAAACCCTTGACAATACTCCTTGGTATTCAGGATATAGCAAAATATTTTGAGAGGTTTCCACATTGCCTTGTATGGCTACAAAATTATTGAACAAAGTATCCTTAACCTGAAAAGTGGAAACCAAAGGAAACTTTTTAGTGGTATCATTTTCAGCAATTGCCATTTCCAATCTTCTTAAAAGTGCTCCCACACTATCATAGGATTTTAATACCTGCTCCTGTTTCATTTTCATTTTCTCTAAATCCCCTTCTTTGATAACTGCTTCCACAGAATCTGTATTTTTATTTCCACAAGCAACAAGGGTAGTTGCGATTATAAGTATATAAATTAAATTTTTCATTGTTGCTTTTGGTATTAATTGGTATTTAAAATTCGTTCTAGTTCTGCTTTGTTTGTTATTACATCGAGCATGGATTGTAAAAACTCCTGTTGTGCGGTGTATAATTGTAATTGTGCTTGACGAAGATCAAAACTACTGCTGAGACCTTCAAAAAATTTAATTTGATTTTTGTTTTCTATTCTTTCTGCGAGTGCCAAATTACTTTTGGCATTTTCATATTTTTCAACTGCAAATTGGTAATTATTTTTTGCTGATTTTGCTTCCAATCTTATTTGCTGTATAGCTTCATCAAAGTCTGTATTGGCTTGATCAAAAGCAATTTCTGCACGCTGGGTTCTCGCTCTTCTGCCTAACGAACTGAAGATGGGTACTTTTAAACTAACCCCGGCTATGGAAGACTGAAACCATCTTTGGTCACTGTCCAAAAAAGTAAAAGAATCACTGTTAGCTTGTGTACCATAGTTTACAAATGCACTAAGGGTGGGCAATGCTTTATACTTCTCCAGTTTTAACTCTAATCGTCGCTGTTCTGTAAAGTTATATGCAATTTTATAGTCGATGTTGTTTTCTAAGGAAAGCTCTTCAGAAAGTATCCCCAAAGAAATATTCTCTTTAATTAAAGCATCCAAATCCTCAGTTAAAGTCACAGGTGTATCTATATCAATTCCTAAAGTCAGGTTGAATAATTGCTTGGAAAGCTCTAAAACCCTCCTTGAATTTACTAACTGGGTTTCTATGTTAGAAAGTGTTATTTGTAACTGCTCCACATCCTCCTCTTCAGCAAGTCCATTTTTAAAAATTTCAGTGGTTTCATTGAGATTGGTTTTTAGGGTTTCTTTGTTACTTTCCAGAATTTCTATATTTTCTCGGGAAAGTAATACACTCCCATAAACATTTATAACTTCTTTTCTGATAACAGAACTTGTTTTTTGTTCCAGGTTTTTGGAATAATCCAAAAAAGTTTTAGAAGCCTGAAGTGCCACTATATAAGAACCATCAAATAACAACTGGTTTAAAGTTGCTGTTGCAGACATCGTTTGTGGCACGCCAAAAACTACCGGCACAAAAGTTCCTGCCGGCGCGCCTGAAAACTCCCCGGGAATTAAAGTGACTGGTTGTTTTAGGTTATTGAAATAATCTACACCTGCAGTAATTTGAGGCAGGCCGGTTGCTGTGGTTTCCCATTTTTGTTTTAATGCAGCCAGAACATCGCGTTTTGCATTTATGGCTGCATAATTACTGTCCAAGGCAAAAGTCACTGCTTCCTGTAATGTAAACGTATATGACCTGTTGCTTTGCGAAAATCCTAAATTGGTAAATAAAAATAGTAGTATAATGATAATAGGGCGCATTAGTTACCTTTTTTTAAATGTTTGACTAGTTCGGTTTCTCCTTTTTTTGTTACAATGCCCCGCAAGTGATATTCTAAATAAGCATCTACCACATCACTTGGATTATATATGTCTACTGGAAATAAACTATGATCTTTAATGCCGGTAGCAGCTAAAAAATAAAACCTGCCTATAATCTCTGGGGAGATGTTCTCCCTGTACAACTCCATCGCTATGCCTGTTTTTAAATTGGTTATGACGCAATCATGTATAATTGTAAACTGATTTTCTTTTAGTTTTTTATAAATCTTAGGGTAATATTTTTGTAACTGATGTTGCGGGGAAGACTTTTCATTTTTTAATATCTGCTTCATAAAATCATGAATCTGAAAAAGCTCAGCAATTGGGTTTTTCTCTTCGGCTCTTATACAATCAATACCACTGCATACAAAATGAAATACATAGTCTGTGGTTGCTTCCACAAGTTTGGTTTTATTGGCAAAATGCTGGTATATCGTTTTTTTGGAAATACCCATTTCATTGGCGATATCATCCATAGTAACACTTTTAAACCCAAGGTTTAAAAACATTTCACTTGCTATTTCTAAAATTTTTTCTCTCATAATCGACGGCAAATATAAGAAGGAAACTTTTAAAACAAAAATAGTTTCCAAAGTTTTACGTTAAATTAACAAAGGAAAATAAAATGTAATTGTTTGGATTGGCAGGAATAAAGTATTTTAGCCAAAAATTATTTCACGCATGACCTCATTAGACACTTTTAGAGAAGAATTTGTAACATATCTTAATGACAAGGTTGTAACAAAAGAACCTTTAAATCTTTATGAACCTATTCTCTATATCTTAAAACTTGGCGGAAAAAGATTACGTCCTGTACTAACTTTAATGTCTTGCGAGCTTTTTAACTCCCCATATCAAAAAGCGATGGACGCGGCATTAGCGATTGAATTATTCCATAATTTCTCCCTAATTCACGATGACATTATTGATAATGCCCCATTGCGAAGGGGTGAGGCAACCGTCCATGAAAAATGGGACTTAAATACCGGAGTTCTATCTGGGGATGCTATGTTGATCCTTGCCTATCAGTTTTTTGAAAATTATGATTCAGTTACCTTTCAGCATCTTGCTAAATTATTCAGTAAAACAGCGATTCAGGTGTGTGAGGGACAACAACTCGATGTAGACTTTGAAAACCGGGAAAATGTTACTATTGACGAATACCTGCACATGATCAACTATAAAACAGCCGTGCTTGTGGGAGCTGCGATGGAAATGGGCGCTATAATTGCAGGGGCTTCTAAAAATTCCCAAAAAAATATTTATGAATTCGGAAGAAATCTTGGAATTGCATTTCAATTGCAGGATGATTATCTGGATGTTTTTGGAGACCCAAAACTTTTCGGAAAACAAGTGGGCGGGGATATTATTTCCAATAAAAAAACCTTCTTATTCCTAACAGCATTAAAAGATGCTTCCAAAGAAGATGCGCAAGAGCTCAAACATCTTTACAGCATTCAACCGAAAAACCCGGAAGATAAAATAGATGCTATAGTTCGGGTTTTTAAAAATTCAGGAGCAGAAGAAAAAACAATACAAGAGATTAAAAAGTATACAGACAAAGCCATTTTATTATTGGAAGTATTAGAATTAAGTGAAAACGGCAAAAAACAACTTGTAGAATTTGCCAATCAATTAATTTACAGAACTGTCTAAAAAAATAAAAATCCACACAGATTTTAACCAAAAAAAGTTTAAAAAAAATAAATCCAAAATTTTTTTAGATCATTTTTTTCTTCCAACTCTTAACATATTTTACTAAAATTATAAATATGCTAAACCCTTCCCTATAATTGCTAAATGTTGTATTTTTGTCGAAATTTATTTGAACCGACAAGAAGTCAATCATACTATGGATAAATTTTCTTTTTTAAACGCTGCACATTCTCAATTCTTTGCAGACCTATATGACCAATATTTAGAAAACCCCGATAGCGTAGAGCCTAGCTGGCGCGCCTTCTTTCAGGGATTTGATTTTGGGCAAAATGGCACAAATGGTCACGATGAAATTAATGCTATTGAAAACCCGGATGCCTACTGCGAGCCACAAATAGAAAACTTACAAAAAGAATTTAAAGTCATTAATTTGATAGACGCATATCGCACCCGCGGGCATTTATTTACCTTAACTAACCCGGTGCGTGAACGCAGAAAATATTCCCCTACCCTGGATATTGAGAATTTTGGTCTCTCACAAGGGGATATGGATATTGTCTTTGATGCCGGCGCTATTATCGGCATGGGCAAAGCCTCCTTAAGGGATATTATTTCCCATTTATCTAAAATATACTGTCAGTCCATTGGAATTGAGTATATGTTTATTCGTAAACCGGAAGAAATAAAATGGATTCAAGACAAATTAAACATAAACGAAAACCAGCCTGACTTTTCTCCTGAAAAAAAGAAACACATTCTTAAAAAACTCAATGAAGCTGTTTCTTTTGAAACTTTCCTGCACACTAAATATGTAGGTCAAAAGAGATTTTCTTTAGAAGGTGGCGAAAGTTTTATTCCTGCTGTTGACACTATTATTGAAAAAGCCGCAGAAATGGGCGTGGAACAGTTTGTAATGGGAATGGCTCACCGTGGCAGACTTAGTACACTCGTTAATATTTTTGATAAGAATGCCAAGGATATATTTACAGAATTTGACGGAAAAGATTATGAACAAGATATTTTTGATGGGGATGTAAAATACCATTTAGGTTGGACCGCAAATAAAATGACCGCAAGCGGAAAAGAAATCAATATAAATATAGCACCAAATCCTTCCCACCTCGAAACCGTGGGAGCAGTTGTAGAAGGTATTGCAAGGGCAAAACAAGATCGCCACTTTAAAGGCGAAAACAAAAAAGTATTGCCCATCATCGTTCATGGCGATGCTGCAATTGCCGGGCAAGGTATTGTGTATGAAATTGTACAAATGGCCCAGCTTGACGGTTACAAAACCGGAGGAACCATTCATATTGTTATCAATAACCAGGTTGGGTTCACTACCAATTATCTAGACGGACGTTCTTCTACTTACTGTACAGATGTAGCCAAAGTAACACTTTCACCAGTGCTACACGTTAATGCTGATGATGCAGAAGCTGTGGTGCACGCTGTAACTTTTGCGATGGAATATAGAATGGCTTTTGAAAGGGATGTATTTATAGACCTTTTAGGGTATAGAAAATACGGGCACAACGAAGGGGACGAACCGCGTTTTACACAGCCAAAATTATATAAAGCAATCGCCACGCACGACAACCCCAGAGATATTTATGCTGAAAAATTGATCAAAGAAGGGGTAATAGAAAAAGATCACGTTAAAAAACTGGAAGAAGAATACAAAAATATTCTTGAAGAAAAACTGGAAAATTCCAGAAAACAGGAAAAAACCACGGTTACCCCATTTATGCAAGACGAATGGGAAGGCTTTATTTATGCAGAAGAAGATACCATGATGGAATCAGTGGACACTTCATTTGATTTGAAAAAGCTGACAGAAATTGCTAAAACAATTACCAAACTCCCAAAAGATAAAAAGTTCTTACGAAAAATAGCCAAACTCATTGAGGCTCGAGCAGACATGTACTTTAAAGACAACAAACTGGACTGGGCTATGGGCGAATTGCTAGCCTATGGCACTTTGTTAAGCGAGGGATTTGACGTGCGCATGAGCGGGCAAGATATAGAAAGAGGCACATTCTCCCACAGACACGCTGTTATAAAAGTGGAAGAAAGTGAGGAGGAAATCCTTTTGTTAAACCAACTTCAGGAAAAGCAAGGCGATTTTTACATATTTAACTCCTTACTTTCAGAATATGGCGTTGTAGGTTTTGATTATGGGTATGCGATGGCAAGCCCTAATACACTTACTATTTGGGAAGCACAATTTGGGGACTTCAGCAATGGGGCACAAATTATGCTAGACCAGTATATTTCAGCAGCAGAAGATAAATGGAAACTGCAAAATGGTCTGGTAATGCTTTTACCTCATGGGTACGAAGGCCAAGGTGCAGAACACAGTTCCGCCAGAATGGAGCGCTATCTCCAACTTTGCGCAAAAGACAATATGTTTGTGGCAGATGTTACAACCCCTGCTAACTTATTTCACTTACTGCGCAGGCAGATGAAAATAAATTACAGAAAACCACTAATTGTTTTCACTCCAAAAAGTTTGTTGCGCCACCCAAAAGTAGTTTCTACCAAAGAAGAAATGGCAAATGGAAGTTTTCAGGAAATAATGGATGACCCCATAGCTAAGGTAGCCAAAGTAAAATCCCTTGTATTTTGTACCGGAAAGTTTTATTATGACCTGCTAGAAGTAAAAGAAGAAACAAAAAGAGAGGATATGGCAATAGTAAGGCTGGAACAACTTTTCCCGTTACCGGCAATCCAAATGCGAAAAATCATCAAGAAATATAAAAATGCCGATGACATTGTTTGGGCACAAGAAGAACCCCGAAATATGGGAGCCTATAGCTATTTAATGATGCATTTTGAAGAGTCTAAAACCTTCAGGATTTGCAGTCGCAAATTTTATGGTGCTCCTGCTGCAGGAAGTTCCGTAAGATCTAAACGACGTCACCAGAGGGTGATTGACAGTGTATTTGATAAAACATTAACTTTGGAATAAGAAAAAGGAGCCATGAATTTGGAAAAGATTCAAAGTAAAATTTTTACAATTAGGAATCAAAATATGATGTTTGATTTTGATTTGGCTACTTTGTATCAAGTGGAAACACGTTCTTTAAAACAAGCTGTAAGGAGAAATTTAGACCGGTTTCCCGAAGATTTTATGTTTGAATTGACTAAAAAAGAATGGGAGGAACTTATCACAAATTGTGATAACCTACCTGAAAATATAAAATATAGTCCCTCAAGGCCATTTGTATTTACTGAGCAAGGAGTAGCTATGTTATCGAGTATTTTGCGTAGCAAAGTGGCTATAGAGATTAATATTTCTATTATGAGGGCATTTGTTTATATCAGGCAATATGCGCTTACCTATAGGGATTTAAGTGAAAAATTAAATCAATTGGAAAGCAAATACAATCAGCAATTTAAAGATATTTCTGAAGCCATTAATTTTCTATTGAACAAAGAAATTCTAGATACAGAACAAAAATTGAGAAAAAAAATAGGTTATAAATAAAACGATCACAGATGATACTAGAAATGAAAGTCCCCTCACCGGGAGAATCCATCACCGAAGTAGAAATTGCACAATGGCTAGTTGCAGATGGTGATTATGTAGAAAAAGACCAGGCCGTTGCTGAAGTAGATAGTGACAAAGCCACCCTAGAACTTCCGGCAGAAGCCAGCGGAATAATTACGCTTAAAGCGGAAGAAGGGGATGCAGTTGCTGTGGGCGAAGTGGTTTGTTTAATAGACACTTCCGCAAAAAAACCGGGGGATAGTCCTAAAAAAGAAAGCAAAACGCAAGCAGGTGACGGAAAAATAGAAACCTACGAAAATCCCGGGGACGAAGGTTCTAATGATACCGATGATTCATCAAAAAGTTTGGATAAAGCGGCTGCTAAAGCCCCTAAAACAAGTGAAAAAGCAGAACCGGAATCCAGAGATACTTCTGCCAAAGAAACAGGACAACCTCAAGACAGCACTAAAACATATGCCTCAGGTACCCCATCCCCTGCTGCAAAAAAGATTCTTGACGAAAAAGGAATTTCGTCAAAAGAAGTTTCCGGAAGCGGTCGTGACGGACGCATCACTAAAGACGATGCCACAAAAGCACAACCATCTATGGGAACACCGGGACCCGGAAAACGTGGGGAAGAGCGTAAAAAATTATCCATGCTTCGCCGTAAGGTGGCTGAACGCCTAGTAAGCGCAAAAAATGAAACTGCTATGTTGACCACTTTCAACGAAGTGGATATGGGCGCTATTTTCGCTTTACGCGAAAAGTATAAAGAAGATTTTAAAAACAAACATGGTGTGGGGTTAGGCTTTATGTCCTTTTTTACACTTGCTGTCGTAAGGGCACTGGAAATGTATCCCGATGTTAACTCTATGATCGATGGCGATTACAAAATAACCTATGATTTTAAAGATATCAGCATAGCCGTTTCAGGTCCTAAAGGATTGATGGTCCCTGTAATTCGCAATGCAGAAAACTTATCCTTCAGGGGTGTTGAAAACGAAGTAAAACGTTTGGCTTTACGTGCAAGGGATGGTGTTATTACTGTGGATGAAATGACCGGTGGCACTTTCACCATTACTAATGGTGGTGTATTTGGCTCTATGCTCTCTACCCCCATTATCAATCCGCCGCAAAGTGCTATTCTGGGAATGCACAATATTGTGGAACGTGCCATTGTTAAAAATGGAGGCATTATAGTTGCGCCGGTAATGTATGTAGCTCTTTCTTATGATCACCGTATCATTGATGGCAGGGAATCTGTAGGCTTCCTGGTAGCTATCAAAGAAGCACTGGAAAGCCCCGAAGCGTTATTGATGAACAACGATGAGAAAAAAGCGTTGGAACTCTAATCCTACCCCGCATCGTCGGTGTTCCACCGATAAAGCTAAGGCGACACACTGTAAAGCTTTTGAGCGTCAGAAACTAACCCCCACCAAAGGATGGGAATAGATTTTTAATTTAAAAACCCGAAAAGCGATACTTTTTGGGTTTTTTTTAATTTAAATTCCGTTTTTCAATAAAGAACCGTTTCAATAGTTCGGAGGTTTCTTCTGCTAGTACACCGCCTTCCATTTTTGTCTTGGGATGCAATTGTGTGCCCATCACAATACAGCCACGTTGTTCATCTCTTGCGCCGTACACTATTCTGTCTATCTGGCTCCAGTATAAAGCGCCTGCACACATCTGGCAAGGTTCAATAGTGACGTAGAGTGTGCATTTTTTTAGGTATTTTCCGCCAAGATAATTTGCAGCAGCAGTAATGGCTTGCATTTCTGCGTGTGCTGTTACATCATTTAGTGTTTCGGTGAGGTTGTAAGTACGTGCAATTATTTTATTCTCAACGACAATGACAGCACCAATGGGTATCTCCCCTTTCGCGAAAGCAGTTTCCGCTTCAAGCAAAGCGCGTTTCATAAAATAGGTATCATCGAATGGTTCAATCATAAAAAATTCAAAAAGTTACAAGTTCCAAATTCCACACATCGGTGTTATATCTATTATCTAACGTCTTTAGTCTATATGCCAAAAATACAATTTCAATTGATTACTTTTGTACTATGGCAAAAACTTTGTTAGACGGTATTACATTCCCTGAAGATTTGCGCAAGTTGCTTCCGGGCCAACTCCCCCAGGTAGCGGAAGAATTACGACGATTTATTATTGATATTGTCGCTACTAAAGAAGGGCACCTGGGAGCTAGTCTGGGCGTGGTGGAACTCACGATTGCTTTGCATTATGTATTCAATACCCCTGAAGATATCCTGGTGTGGGATGTGGGTCATCAGGCTTACGGCCACAAAATACTTACAGGAAGAAAAGATGATTTTTACACTAACCGAAGATTGCATGGGATAAGTGGTTTCCCAAAAAGGGATGAAAGTATTTATGATGCCTTTGGTGTAGGGCATAGTTCGACCGCTATTTCTGCCACACTGGGTATGGCAATCGCCGCACAACTAAACGGAAATAGAAAACGACAACACATTGCAGTAGTGGGAGATGCCTCTATTGCTTCAGGAATGGCATTTGAAGGGCTCAATCATGCGGGGGTTACTACTACTAATTTATTAGTTATCCTAAATGATAATGCGATTGGTATCGACCCAAGTGTGGGTGCTTTAAAGGAGTACCTTACAAAAGCCACATTAAAGCACACACCATCCCAGGATACTATTTTTGAAGCATTAAATTTTGACTATTCAGGACCTATAGACGGTCATAATTTGATGGAACTGCTTCAGGAATTGCATCGTTTAAAGGATGTTTCGGGTCCTAAATTACTACATGTTATTACCAAAAAAGGAAAAGGGCTAAGACAAGCCGAAGAAGATCAAGTAAAATACCATGCCCCCGGAAAATTCAATAACCTTACCGGGGATTTATACCCAAAAAGTTCGGTGGTGCAGCCACCTAAATATCAGGATGTATTTGGCATCACCATCGTGGAACTCGCAGAAAGAAACCAAAAACTCATTGGTATAACCCCGGCAATGCCAACAGGGAGTTCTTTAAAATTTATGATGGACAAATTTCCCACACGAGCTTTTGATGTAGGTATTGCTGAGCAGCACGCTGTAACTCTTGCAGCCGGCCTTGTAACACAGGGAATGATTGTTTTTTGCAACATTTACTCTACATTCTTGCAACGTGCTTATGACCAAGTTATACACGATGTGTGTTTACAGAAATTACCCGTAATATTTTGTCTGGATCGTGCTGGGATAGTAGGTGAAGATGGCGCCACACACCACGGGATTTTTGATATAACATACTTGCGATGTATCCCAAATTTAATTGTTTTTGCTCCGCGAAATGAGATAGAACTTCGCAATATACTTTATACAGGACAATTAGGGTTAGATTTACCTATTGCCATTCGGTACCCTAGGGGAAGAGGACGCATATTAGACTGGAAACAACCTTTTTCAAAAATAGAAATAGGTATTGGTGAAGAGATTCAATCCGGAAAAGATATTGCTATTTTATGTATAGGACCCATATTGCAAAATGCAATCGATGCCGTTTCCGATTTAGGGAGTAAAAATAGTATTGGCATCTATGATTTACGCTTTATAAAACCTTTGGATGAAAAATTATTGTGGGATATATTCCAACGCTATAAAATACTAATTACATTGGAAGATGGTGTGATTGCAGGAGGTTTTGGCAGTGCGATTTTAGAATTTGCAGCATCTAATCATTTTAAGAATGAGGTGCACCTAATGGGCATTCCTGATTTTTTTCCGCAACAGGGAACGGTGGAAGAATTGCAAGAAATAAGTGGCATATCTACTTCAGCCATTTCAAAAAAAATTAAGTCCTTTCTTTAAAAAGAAATCAAATAAAAAAAGACCGCCTATAAACGGCAGTCTTTTTTATTCAATTAAAATGATATAAGGACTACTTGATAATCAATTTAGCATTGTGTGTATAATCATCCCCTCTAATTTCCATTATATATATCCCGGTTTTTAAGCCTACTGCCTGGATGTTTACAGTGCCTGACATAGACACATCCTGAGAGAATACTTTTCTTCCATTAATATCAAAGATAGAAACTGTGCTGGCACCTTTATCCAGTTTTGATGTAATATTTATGTTACCATTTGATGGATTAGGATAGATAGAGAAATTATTGAAAGACTGATCTGGTGTTCCAAGAGCACAATCTTCAGGAATATCAAAAGCTTCCACTTGATCAAATCTATTGAAAGAACTTCCCTGACTTGCACTTAATCCCAGACCCCTGTTTGCGAAAACATTCCATATCAAACAACGATTTGCACCGCCATTTGCTAATAAATCAGCCTGAAGTATGGCATCACGACCATTTACAAAACCGGGATTACAAGTTTGAAGTTTTAGACCATCAACTACTAATTGAAGGGCAATATTATTACCTCCCGTTCCTTCATAAATGTCTGGATCAAAACCATACTCATCTATAAGTGCCCAGGTTAAATCCCACAACATGGTTGCCCAAACATACCCTATACCATGAGGTCGTGAGATGCTTTGATTATTAGTAGATGCATAGGTCGAAGGATTAATCGCTAAACTTGTGCTATATGGCGTAGGCCTGATACCATTACCATTTGTGGGTTGTCCCACGGCAAAAGTTCCTATCCCTCTTCTTTGCTCCGGTGTATCTCCTTCTTTCATGGTTAGTATTAGGCCAAAATAATCACTCCAGCCCTCACCCATTTGCTCGTCATTTTGTAGACATCCACTATTAAAGGCGCCACCTGTTAAACGAATAGATATACCGTGACCATACTCGTGGGCAATGATTCCATTATCCAATGTTCCATCTATTTGATAAGGCCCGTCATCCACAATAGTTCCATTAATAGTTTGTAAATTGTCTAGAGCAGTTATTATAGCTTCTCCATCTGCCTGATTGATCATTAAAGAAGGAATGGTAACACTACCCCCAACGTCTCCAGGACCCATAGCTATAGGGGCGCCTGGTACATTATTTACAATTATTACAGCTAAAGCCCCGGCATTTTCAGCTGCTAAAACTTTAAATCCAAACTCACATGTTCCTCTTCTAATTACTGCAATTTTTCCAACAATTTCTGCACTATTTAATATGTTATCACAGCCATCATTAGGATCTGTTGATGCCCCTGAGTCATCATCTCTAACTAACACTAAGTCAGCTGTAAGAGGCGTTGTTGGCAAAGGTGCTCCAAAATTTGCACCAACTCCAGGATAATCCCCTGCTAGAGGGCCATTATTGATGGTTAAAGGTTCTCCAGGAGATCCACTTGCACTCCACAGAAACATTTGCATTCTTGGTCTATTTCCTTCCGGAGGGGTCGAAAAATTCGCATTATTCAATCCAGAACCATCCTGAGCATCGGCATTTACAGAGTCATTACCAAGGCCTAAACCTGTGTAATTGGTTTCTTGAAAATTACCGCTAACTTCATTAAATCCATATAGATAAAAAACATCGTGTATAATGTTATTCCAGTAGAATAAATTTGTTGTTGCCCCATCTGCATAGCCAACTGGTTGTTGATTAAAATCAAAAGGGAAATCAAAACTTAAAGATGCGCCGCCTTCCGCAGAACTTCCGCCATTGTTACCGGCTAAATCTGCTCTTGCCCTTACATTATTACCTCTAGTAACAGTAAATTCTGGACCAACTACACCATTAGTATCATGCCAGCCAAAAGGAGATGCTATAACATTTGCCGGTTCTCCAACTAATTCATCAGTCCCGTGATTTGGGCTCTCATTAGGCATTGCAAAAACCCTGTATTCTGAACCGTCATTTGGGGTCTTGATACTCGATTTAGAATATAATATACTTTCAAATTGAGATGTATTACTAGCTGTATGATTATGAACAGCATCCCCCGGAAGATCATAATTACAGTTAGAAGACCAATCATGGGTGCTGAGAAGTTGCCCATTTACGGCATCAATTCGTACGCTGTACCAGTGACTTCCATCTTTTAAATAAATATCTAAATCCCAAGCTAGTCGCATTGCTGTAAACTCTTCATTGGGTTGAAAAACCAACTTTACATTAATGTTTTCCTGAGAAATATTTCCGTCGGTATAAATAAATTTATGGTTTGTGACAGTTTCGATTAGTTCAAGCCCTGTTGGGGTGTTTAAACCTAAATGTACAGCTGCTTTTTGAATAGCCTGCACCGGCGTCAAAGAAGGACTTGTTGTGTTTGCTTTTTGTGAAAGCTGAACAATGAATTGATTTTCAACATGTACAACAGAGTTGTTTTTAATAGCAAAATTTGCAATAGCGTTAAATACTTCAATTCCTTGATAGCGTTGTAGCGAGTACACATGGTCAACATTAGTACTCTGAGAAAAATGCTGGTTGTAGATATGTATATCTGAAACATCTTGAGCGCTCAAACCATATTGGGAGCGGTTTTCATTAAAAAAAGAGTTAATTACTCCTAAGTAATCTTGTGCCTGAACCATGCCAAAGCAAAAAAGGGTAAAAAGAAAAATAATTTTTTTCATTATTGATGGAATTTTATTAATGTTGAAAAACTCTAAACCATTTGATTTTAGAACTTTATTTTGTAAGATGCTAAATATAAATTAAAATATTTTAACTAACAACTGTTTGTGATGTTTTAACTTTACAGATAATCATTAAACGTTTTTGCCGTTTATCTTATTGAAGGTTAAAAGGGCATTGCCATCTGTGAGGCCTGCAATGTAGGAACAGCAATTCATTAAATGATTATAAATGTTTTCATTACCACTAAGATCAAAAAAAGGCAAGCCTTTTAATAACAATATATCGTAATGAGATTCCCGTGCGTTGTATACATTTTCTACGGCTATGGAATAGACATCTAAAAGAGAAGTCAGTATTTTATATCCTGCTATTTCCTTTGCAATTACTTCCTTGCTGCTGTATATTTTTTTTACACTCAAAGCAATTATATCCTCTATTTGTGCTTTGTATTTGCTTTTATCCAAAAGGGATATCTCCAGTTTTCCAGATAGAATTAATTCTTCATTTGCAACAAAAATGTGCACAGCCTCTTGAATAAGGGTATTAATCGCCAATGCCCTTAGATAGCTCAATCTATCTGCGGTGTTAGTTAAGGCAGCATATTTAGACGTATTAATAGAATTTCTAACCAGATTAATCAGGTATTCCAAAGCAAATTCTTCGTCAATCAGCCCTAAATTGATACCATCTTCAAAATCAATGATGGTATAGCAAATATCATCTGCAGCTTCTACAAGAAATGCTAATGGATGCCGGTGAAAACTAAGAGTATCTTTCTGCCCGCGTTTTAACATGCCCAATTCTTCGGCAACTTCTTTAAAAGGGCCAATATCTGTTTGAAAAACACCAAATTTTTTATCGCAAATATGGGTAGTAGGTTTTTTGGGCAACGATTCTTTGGGGTATTTCATAAACGCACCTAAAGTCGCATAAGACAACCGCAGACCCCCTTCCACACCATTTCTACTATGGGTCAATATTTTAAAACCATTTGCATTACCTTCAAAATCTATAAGGTCTTGGTATTCCTTTTTGGTAAGTAATTCTTTAAAGCGTTTACCATTTCCGTTAGAAAAATAATTGCCAATTGCCTTCTCCCCGGTATGCCCAAAAGGAGGATTGCCTATATCATGAGCCAGACATGCCGCTGCCACTATCGCCCCAAAATCATTAAATTGATACCCATATACTTCATGTAAATGTGGGTGTTTTTCTAAAATGGCTTTGCCCACCTGCCTTCCTAAAGAGCGTCCTACCACAGAGACTTCCAAGCTATGGGTAAGTCGTGTATGTACAAAATCTGTTTTGGAAAGTGGTATTACTTGGGTTTTATCCTGCAAGCTTCTAAAGGCAGATGAAAAGATAATGCGATCATAATCCACTTCAAAACCCAGTCTGGTTTCTTCCTGTTCTTTACGTAATCTTTTTGTGGTATCCCCTTGTTTTTTAAGGGATAACAGTTGGTCCCATTGCATCATAATTGTTCAATGTTCAAATATTTAAGTATCCTATGCTTTTTTTATGAGAGTACAAAACAATTGCAATATAGACTTTATACTAAATAAAACCATGGAATCTTTACAAAAAGCAGTTAACAATTAACTAACCTTACAATAATGAACAATTAATCTTTAAGTAACATCCACTTTACGTAAGTGGAGTTTCTTTGTAGCGAAATAAAAAATGGAATTTACTAACAATTCATAACTATTAATTTAAAATTCTAAGCACATGAAAAAATTCTTTTTATCCATACTATCAGTAATAGTTTTGGGATTAGCAACAAGTTGTAATGGAGATGATGACTCGCCAATTGATGATGACGGCGATGTAATTAACAATGTATTATCTGGAGTAATGTCTGAAAATAGAGAATTGACTAATGATGTAATTTGGAGAATTGAAGGCAGATATATAGTTCCAGATGGTATTACTTTAACTATTCAAGAAGGAACTATTATTCAAGGTGGTTCTGGTCAGGGTGCAAATGCATCTGTGTTAATTGTTGCAAGAGGAGGAACACTTCTTGCAGAAGGAACAGCTGCTCAGCCAATTATCTTTACTGCTGCAGGTGATAATATCCAATTAGGTCAAACCGCGGGAACAAACCTTGACCAAGACGATAGGGGACTTTGGGGTGGTGTAATTGTATTAGGTAAAGCGCCTAGTTCATTTGAAGGTGACGCAACTGAAAGTCAAATTGAAGGTATCCCTGCAAATGACATAAACGGACGTTATGGTGGGTCTATCGCAAATGACAATTCAGGAATATTGAGATATATTTCTATAAGACACGGTGGAACTTTAATCGGTGAAGGAAATGAAATCAATGGCCTTACTCTTGGAGGGGTTGGAAATGGAACTATAATTGACCACATAGAAGTTGTTGCAAACGTTGATGATGGCATTGAGTGGTTTGGTGGAACAGTTAATTCATCCAATCTGGTAGTTTGGTCTTGTGGAGACGATGCTTTTGATATTGATCAAGCTTATTCAGGTACTATTACAAATATCTTAACAATCTTAGGGGACAATTCTGACCACGCGTTTGAAGTTGACGGTCCAGAAGGTAGTTTAATGGGATCTTTCGTAATCAACAACGCCACAATAGTTGGAAACACTACTACTGCTAATGGAGAATATGCAGATTATAGAGATGGTGCAATGGGTGCTACTAACAATGTATATGCTATAGGTTTCAAATCTGGGTCAGATGTTGAATTAGATAACAATGGGGTTGCTCAAAACTTTTTAGATGGGAACTTAACTTTTTCAAACTGGCAAATTACTTTACCAAACGGTGTAGCTAACGCAAATGATATTTTTGTAGAAAAAACAGCTGATGGTCAAAACCCAATCATTTTAGACCCAACATTTACAGAAAGAGCAGCTAGCTGGTCAAGTGCTGTACCTGCCGGTCAAAACACTGTAGGTGCAGATTTATCTGTATTCGGTTGGACTTATACTATATCACGTGCAAGCCTTGGATTTTAATTCTAAATCCATAGTATAAAATTTATAAATTGCTCGTTTCTATTTGGGGACGGGCAATTTATCCTTATTAAATAAAGATTTAAATCTATCGCAATGAACCTGAAGAGTAAATTATTAATCATATTAAGTTTTATATCATTTATTTCATTCTCTCAATCTGGGAAATTATCGGGTACGCTTTATGATGGCGAATACAATGATGTTCTCTCCTTTGCAAATATTATTGTAAAAGGCACGACTACCGGAACCACATCTGATTTTGAGGGAGATTATTCCTTAGAATTACAGGAAGGCACATATACTTTAGTGTATTCATTTGTTGGTTATGAAACAAAAGAAGTCACAGAAATTTTAATAAAAAGAGGTGAAACAACTACTATAAATGTTACTTTAAGTGCTAGTGCTGGTGTATTAGATGAAGTTGTCATTACCACCACAGCTAGAAGAAACACAGAACAATCTGTTTTGAACCTTCAAAAAAATTCTATAACAGTAATGGACGGCCTTTCTATAGAAGGCATGAGAAAAACCGGGGCAAGTGATGTTGCAAGCGCTATTAAAAATGTTCCGGGGGTTTCTGTACAAGGTGGTAAATTTGTTTATGTTAGGGGTTTAGGAGATAGATATACTAAATCTATTTTAAATGGCGTAGATGTGCCCGGTTTGGACCCTGACAGGAATACACTCCAGTTGGATATTTTCCCGACAAGCATCCTAGAAAACATTTTGGTTATAAAATCTTCATCGGCTGATTTGCCGGCTGATTTTACAGGTGGTGTTGTAGATATTATTACCAAAGATTTTTCAGGTAGAGAAGAATATTCATTTTCCATTGGGGGTACTTATAATTCTTCTATGCACTTTAATTCAGATTATCTTACTTATGAAGGAGGAAAAACCGATTTTCTTGGTTTGGATGACGGGACAAGGGATATTCCAATTCCCACAGGACTAGATATACCACAACCCTTTGAAAATGACCCTGCAACTACTACTCTAACCAGGGAATTTAATCCTATAATGGCTGCAGCGAGAGAAAGAAGCCTTATGGATTTTAGTTTTGGACTTACCGCTGCAAATGAATATGATTTAGGTGAAAACGGAAGTAAATTGGGCTATATAGCTTCTGTATCCTATAAAAACTCGACAGATTATTTTGACGATTATCAAAGCGGTGGGATTTTCAGAAAAAACAATGATAAAAGTATTTTTGAATTGGACCTAGGACGAACTCAAATTGGTGAACTGGCCACAAACAATGTTTTATTAAGTGGTCTGGCAGGATTATCTTATAAAACCAATAAATCCAAAATACAATTAAATATTTTGCACATCAATAATGGGGAATCAAAAGCCGGTATTTTAAGACAGGATATCCGCATAAGTGATGCTGTAATAATTGACAAAGACAACTTAGAATATACCGAAAGATCTATAACCAATATATTGTTAGCAGGAAGACACAGTAATTCTGACAATTCCTGGAATGTGGATTGGAAATTATCACCGACACTTTCAAAAATAAATGATAAAGATAACCGGGTTACCGCTTTTAGAATTGAAAGTGACGGTATTTCCATTGATCCTGCTTCAGGTGGAAATCCCACAAGAATTTGGAGAGAACTGGATGAAATAAATTTAGCAGGAAAATTAGATTTTTCTAAAAGGCATAAATTGTTTGGAAAAGATGCAAAATTAAATTTTGGAGGAGCATATACTTATAAGCAAAGGGATTTTAGAATCGACCAATACAGGATCTTGCTTCGAGGAACAATAGATTTTAATGGTGACCCAAACCAACTATTGGCTCCTGAAAATATTTATACCCAGCAATCAGACCAAGGTACTTTTATTACCAATGATTTTAATATTTCAAACACTTATGATTCTTATATGACTATAGCTGCTGCTTATATTTCTGAGGAATTTAAACTTTCTGAAAATTTCAAGGCAGTATTGGGTTTGAGAGCCGAAAAATTTGACCTTTTTTATACTGGCCAAGATCAACAAGCAGAAAACGTTTTTGATCAAGAGAATGTGCTTGATAAAATGGATTTATTTCCAAATGTAAATTTAATTTATTCCTTTAACTCTGAAAGCAATCTTAGAAGCTCCTACTCTAAAACAACTGCAAGACCTTCTTTTAAAGAAGCATCTGTCGCACAGATATTTGATCCATTATCAAGTACTACATTTATTGGTAATTTGGACATTCAACCTACCTATATTGATAATTTTGACCTTCGGTTTGAAAAATTTGGTCAAGGAGCTGAATTATTTGCTGTAAGTGCTTTTTACAAAACCTTTGATGACCCAATTGAGTTAAGCTTTTTCAGGGCTGCTCCAGATCAATTTGAACCAAGAAATCTTGGGGATGCCACAGTTTATGGTGTCGAATTAGAATTTAGAAAGAATTTAACTTTTATTCCAGGTCTTGAAGAATTTAGTGTGAATATAAATGCATCTGTGATTGAATCTCAACAAGAATATGGAGAAGAAGAAAGAGAGGCAAGACAAGATAATTTAAGAGATGGGGAAACCCTTGATAAATTCAGACAGTTACAAGGACAATCGCCATTTTTAATAAATACGGGTATAGGTTACTCCGGAATAGAAAACGGGGTTCAAGCCGGCTTGTATTATAATGTCCAAGGTAAAACCCTTGAAATCGTTGGAGCAGGAAATATTCCTGATGTATTTACACTACCCTTTCATACCCTTACCCTTAACTTTAGCAAAACTTTTGGGAAAGAAAAAAATTCAAGTATAACTTTCAAATTTGAAAACATATTAAATGATGATGTGGAAAGTGTATTTCAATCTTTTGGTGCTGAAGATCAAATCTATGCGAAAAGAAGTCCTGGACAGCCAATCAGTATAGGCTACAGTTATAAATTTTAAACAAAAAAAAGGCTTCCAAAAATTTGGAAGCCTTTTTTTTTAATATTCTTTATTCAAAGTTGTTCACAACTTGGGTTTCACTATCTTTCCAAGTAGTAACTTTTGCAATTTTATTGTTATCATAATTTACTTCGTGTAGCACATCTCCTTCATAAAAATACCACGTGCCCACTTTTCCTCCTTTATTGTAATTTGCTACGGCTGTTTTATTTCCGTTAGCGTCATAACTTGTCCAAGTGCCTTGTAATTTGCCCTCTAAAGTATATGCCCCTTGTTGTGCAATTACATTATTATCATGGTATAACACCGCTTCAATTAAATTTCCTTTTTTAACTAATTCTTTTTTAACCGCTTCCTGGGCAAAAAGTAATGTAGTAGTAAAAACAAATGCGAGTAAAAAAACTATCTTTTTCATAGGAAGTAGTATTAAATTAATATTAACTAAACAAATATAAGAAATATTTACAATTAAGTGATGTTTACATAACATTACCTTAACATTACAATTGTAATTATCTTATAATCAATATTTTATTTTTTAAATTTTAACTTTCTTACTGATTACCATTCAAAAAAACGTACGTAATTATTGACTTTATAGTCAAAATTCAGTTACAAATTGATATAAAACAGATAACATTAAAGTAACATTGGAAAGAAAAATTTATTACAATTTTGTGGTCTAAATTCAGTCCATATAAATGAACGACATGTATTTGATTATGCTAATTGCCTTGGGGGTATTAGCAGTTGCAGATTTAGTAGTAGGAGTGTCTAATGATGCAGTAAACTTCCTAAATTCTGCAATAGGTTCTAAAGCAGTTCCTTTCAGGACAATAATGATAGTTGCAAGTTTGGGGATTCTTTTAGGTGCAATTTCATCCAGTGGAATGATGGAGATAGCACGAAGTGGCATCTTTATTCCCAGCGAATTTTACTTTAATGAAATCATGATTATCTGTATGGCGGTCATGATAGGTGATATTTTACTTCTTGGCTTTTTTAATTCGTTAGGGATGCCTACTTCCACAACAGTTTCCATAATATTTAATTTATTAGGTGCAGCTGTTGCGGTTTCCATGTTAAAAATGTATGATACCGGTGAAAGCTTTTCAAATCTGGGTAATTATATCAACAGTGCAAAAGCTCTTAAAATTATAGTTGGTATCTTAATGTCTGTTGGTATTGCTTTTGTTATAGGCGCATTCGTGCAATTCATTACCAGATATCTGGTAAGTTTTAATTTTGAAAAAAAATCAAAAATTCTTCCTGCGGTTTTTGGAGGTCTTGGTATAACAGCAATTTTTTATTTTATTATCATCAAGGGATTAAAAGGAACTGCTCTTTTGCCTCAACAACTTTCCATGTGGGCAGATAGTAATCTGTGGATGTTTTTGCTTTATAATTTTGTGATTTGGGCATCTGTATCCTTTATTTTTCATGTTTTAATAAAATTCAATGTTTATAAATTAATTATTGTTCTAGGAACTTTTGCCCTTGCGATGGCTTTTGCCGGAAATGACCTAGTGAATTTTGTGGGTGTTCCCATAGCAGCATTCCAAGGTTGGGAAGCTTGGTCAGCTTCAGGAGTGCCGGCTAATGAATATGAAATGACTGTTCTTGCAAATCAAGTAAGCACTCCCATTTATTTATTACTACTCTCAGGAGTTATTATGGTGCTAACATTATGGTTTTCTGAAAAAGCACAACGGGTTTTGAAAACCTCTGTCGATTTATCCAGACAAGATGCAGGTAAAGAGAGATTTCAGGCAAACTTATTGTCGCAGCAACTAGTGAGAATTTCCATTCTTTTCAATAAAGGATTAACCAAAATACTTCCTCAAAAAGTTAATAAATCCATTGAAAAACAATTTAAATTTGCAGACCCAACACCTGTAAATAAAATAGATCCCCCGGCATTTGATATGATTCGTGCTGCTGTGAACCTTATGGTAGCAAGTTTACTTATCTCTTTTGCAACCTTAGAAAAATTACCATTATCAACTACTTATGTTACTTTTATGGTTGCCATGGGAACCTCTCTAGCAGATAGGGCCTGGGGCAGTGATAGTGCTGTTTATAGGGTTGCGGGAGTACTAAATGTAATCGGCGGATGGTTTTTGACTGCATTTATTGCATTCATCATTGCTGCTATATTAGCATTTATTATATATACAGTAGGCGAAGTTTCCTTGATATTTCTTTTTACCCTTGCTATAATTCTTATAATAAGAACCTATTTGATAAGCAAAAAGGCAGCTGCCGAATTTAAAGAGGAAGAATTATTCAAAAAAGCAGAAAGCACATCTATAAAAGGGGTGATAGAAGAAAGCTCTGGCAATGTTTCTACAATTATGAAGCGGGCGAGCAAAGTGTATGCTGCTACTCTTGAAGGTTTGGCAAAACAAGATGTCAAAAAACTTAAAAATGCCAAAAAATATACAGCAAAACTCGACGGTGAGGTAGAAGAATTAAAAGATCATATTTTCTATTACATCAAAAATTTAGAAGGTCACGATGTAGGAGCAAGCAGATTTTATTTGCTGATTCAGAATAAATTACAAGACATCGCACAATCTTTAGAGTTAATCACTAAAGTGAGTTTGAAACACGTAAAGAACAATCACAAAGGGCTTAAATTTAACCAAATTAAAGACTTAAAAGAAATTGAATATAGACTCTTAGACCTTTTCCGTAAAACAAAAGTGGAATTTGATAATAAAACGCTGCAAAATATTGGAATTATTTTAGATGAAAAACAGGAACTTTTTGATTATGTATCCACACAAATTGAAAAGCAGATCGAACGTACCAAAGATCCGGATTCCAGTTCAAAAAACTCCACACTTTATTTTACTCTGCTTTTAGAGACTAAAGATTTGATTGCTTCAACCTTAGAAGTACTTGATCTATATTATGAAGAAACCAAAAAATCAATAATTAATCAAAAGGATACTAAGTTATTATAATTTTATTTAAGTAAAAATCTTCAAATTTCCCTATTAAAAAAAGGGAGGCCTCATCAGCCTCCCTTTTTTGCAAATTTATTTTCTTTTAAGATCCACACATCAAACAATCGTCATCTGCTTCTGCCGTTTTAGATTTAGCAAGGAGATCACGCAATTCTTGCGCAGTCAATGGTTTGTTAGTTTCGGCTGAAGAAGCATCTAATACAGCTACTTTTGGCTCAAGTTCTTCCTTCTTAGCTTCGTTGTTAAGGGTAAACTTAATGGCATCTACCGCAGATTTTGTGCGCAAATAATACATTCCTGTTTTTAATCCGCTTTTCCAAGCATAGAAGTGCATGGAAGTTAGTTTTGCCATATTTGCATTTTCCATAAACAAGTTCAGGGATTGTGACTGGTCTATAAAATAGCCTCTATGGCGCGACATATCAATAATGTCTTTCATGCTCAATTCCCAAACAGTTTTGTACAATTCTTTCAGATCTAATGGAATTCCATCAATATCCTGAACAGAACCGTTTGCACGCATAATTTCCTGTTTTAGATCTTCGTTCCAAAGTCCTAATGCCACTAAATCTTCCAATAAGTGTTTGTTCACCACAATAAACTCACCAGAAAGCACCCTTCTAGTATAAATATTTGAGGTGTATGGTTCAAAAGCTTCATTGTTTCCTAATATCTGTGAAGTAGATGCTGTAGGCATGGGCGCTACCAATAAGGAGTTTCGCACTCCGTGTTTTTTTATTTCTTTGCGCAATTTGTTCCATTCCCATCTTCCGCTTAGTTCTTCATCTTTTATACCCCATAAATTATGTTGAAATTCCCCTTCAGAAATAGGTGAGCCTTTATAAGACTCATAAGTACCATCTGCTTTTGCTTCTTCCATAGAAGCAGTAACAGCAGCAAAATAAAGAGTTTCAAAAATTTCCTGGTTTAATTTTTTTGCTTCATCGCTGGTAAATGGCAACCGCAATAAAATAAAAGCATCTGCAAGACCTTGTACGCCCAGGCCTATTGGTCTGTGACGCATATTGGAATTTCTAGCTTCCGGCACAGGATAGTAGTTTCTGTCAATAACACGGTTCAGGTTTTTGGTTACCCTTTTGGTTACCCGAAACAATTCTTTATGATCAAATTCCCCATTTTTTACAAACATAGGCAAAGCAATCGATGCTAAATTACATACAGCAACCTCATCCGGGGAAGTGTACTCCATAATTTCTGTACACAAGTTAGAGGAGCGAATGGTTCCTAAATTCTTTTGGTTAGACTTGCGGTTTGCTGCATCTTTGTAGAGCATGTAAGGCGTTCCGGTTTCAATTTGCGATTCTAGAATTTTTTCCCAAAGTTCCCTGGCTTTTATGGTTTTTCTTCCTTTTCCTTCGGCTTCATAGCTTAGGTACAATGCGTCAAACTCGTCGCCATGGCAGCTAAAAAGGCCTGGGCATTCGTTTGGGCACATTAATGTCCAGGTAGAATCGTCCTGCACGCGTTTCATAAATAAATCAGGAATCCACATCGCATAAAATAAATCGCGGGCGCGCATTTCTTCTTTTCCGTGGTTCTTTTTCAGGTCTAGAAAGTCAAAAATATCTGCATGCCATGGTTCTACATAAATAGCAAATGAACCTTTGCGCTTTCCGCCACCCTGATCTACATAACGTGCAGTATCATTATAAACGCGCAACATAGGTACAATACCATTTGAAGTCCCGTTTGTGCCGCCAATATAAGAACCTCTTGCCCTAACGTTATGAATAGACAATCCTATTCCGCCGGCAGATTGTGATATTTTTGCGGTTTGTTTTAATGTATCATAAATACCATCAATGCTATCGTCTTTCATGGCAAGCAAGAAACATGAAGACATTTGTGGTTTTGGTGTCCCGGAATTGAAAAGCGTGGGTGTGGCGTGCGTAAAATATTTTTTAGACATCAACTCATAGGTTTCCTTTACGGCTTCCATATCGTTAAGATGGATTCCTACGGAAACGCGCATCAACATATGTTGCGGCCGTTCTGCAATGGCGCCGTTTATTTTCAGCAAATAAGAACGCTCCAAGGTTTTAAAACCAAAATAATCATAGTTAAAATCCCTATTATAAATAATGGTGGAATCGAGTTCTTCGGCATTGGCCATAATGGTTTCATAGACCTCATCACTCAATAACGGTGCTTTTTTACCGGTCCTGGGATTGATATAGTTATACAAATCTGCCATCACCTCAGAGAAGGACTTCTTTGTATTTTTATGTAGGTTAGAGACAGAGATTCTTGCAGCAAGCTTGGCATAATCAGGATGTGAAATGGTCAACGTTGCTGCAATTTCTGCTGCAAGATTATCCAGTTCTGAAGTGGTAACACCGTCATAAAGCCCTTCAATGACACGCATTGCGACTTTAACCGGATCTACAAGTTCATTTAAACCATAACATAATTTACGTACCCTGGAGGTAATTTTGTCAAACATGATGGGCTCTCTTCTGCCATCTCTTTTTACTACATTCATAATTTTGATTTTTATATGTTGGTCCTGTTGATGCTATAGATGCTGTTGATTCTGTTGATGTTGTTTATTCTTCAAACTTATCGTGATGTTTTTCTATGCTTTTTAAAAAGTTATTAATTTTTATTCCTAATATATTTAGTCGTTTATGTAAATCAGCATATACTATTTCATCTGTAATTGATTTTGTATTAAATAATGTTTCTAAATGATCTATTGTTTCGTCGTTTGATGATAAAGCAAAAATTATAAATCGTATATGTTCTTTTTTATATCTTCTTTTTCCATAGCCTTCTACAATGTTAGATTTTACAGATTTTATGGACCGTCTTATCTGACTTCCTACCTCAAACCTTTCAAAAGGAAGGTAGGTTTAATGACGTTTCATGAGTATCAATTACAAGGGTTCTGGAAAGCTGCCATATTTGTAATTTCTTATAACTCATTGAAAATGTTGATACTATGTTTACTTTTGATGCTATAGTATCCATAGTATCTAACAAAGCCATTAAGGCTTTTAAAAATCTTCGTCGAAACTTATCTTGTTTGTTTCTTTATCTTTATTGGTAACTCCGGCTTTTTGGTATTCAGAGACGCGTTTTTCAAAGAAATTTGTTTTTCCTTGTAAGGAAATCATATCCATAAAATCAAACGGATTGGTAACATTGTATTCCTTCTCACATTTTAATTCTACCAGAAGCCTGTCTGTAACAAACTCGAGGTATTGGGTCATCAGGGTAGAATTCATTCCTATTAAACTTGCCGGAAGGGATTCTGTGATGAATTCGCGTTCAATATTAAGCGAATCAATAATAATTTCGCGGATGCGTTCTTTAGATACCTTGTTTACCAAATGGTGGTTGTGTATGTGTACGGCAAAGTCACAATGCACTCCTTCATCACGTGAAATAAGCTCGTTGGAAAATGTCAGTCCCGGCATTAAGCCACGTTTTTTTAACCAAAAAATAGAACAAAAAGCGCCTGAAAAGAAAATACCTTCCACTGCGGCAAAGGCAATCAATCGCTCTGCAAAACTTGGGCTTTCAATCCATTTTAATGCCCAGTCTGCTTTCTTTTTTATTGCAGGAAAGTTATCTAGTGCGTGAAAAAGTTTGTCTTTTTCCACTTCATCTTTTACATAGGTATCAATTAAAAGGGAATAGGTTTCTGAGTGGATATTTTCCATCATTATCTGAAACCCGTAGAAGAATTTAGCTTCGGCATACTGTACTTCACTTACAAAATTTTCTGCCAGGTTTTCATTTACGATGCCGTCAGATGCGGCAAAGAATGCTAATATATGTTTAATGAAGTAGCGCTCGTCGTCATTTAGCTTTTCATTCCAGTCTGTTACATCTTCACTGAGATCAATTTCTTCTGCCGTCCAAAAACTGGCCTCACTTTTTTTGTACCATTCCCAAATGTCGTGGTGCTGGATTGGAAAAATAACAAATCGTCCGGGGTTTTCTGCTAAAATGGGCTCTACTGCACTCATGTTTTACTGCTTTTGTATTAGTTAAATATTCTGTTTTTTTTGGTTGGATATCGGACTAACAAATATGACAAAACACGATGGATTTTGAAAGGTAAAACCGGAAACGTTGTCAACAAAGTTTTCAACATCAATAAATATCCTTGTTATTATTGTTTTGTTAAAATTAGTAATTATTTATCTGATTTTCAGTTTTTTATAATTACTTTATTGACGTTATGAACAATTTTAAGAACAACTCTTCAAGGCTTGAATTTGTCCCTAAACCCCAAGGTTTTAGAGGGATTAAAAGCGCATTAGAAAATAAAATAAAAATTCTGAAAAAAACGTAATTATTTCTTTATTGAACAAAAAAAAGTTGCTTCTGGGAAGCAACTTTGTTTATAACTTTTAAAAATGGATTAACTAACTCAAGTCGTCTGTGCCCATTTCACCTATGAGTTCCCAGAGAGTATCTATTTCCATATTTTCGCCGGTTGCTTTTACATAAAATCGATTGTCTTGCATCAATTGAATTACAGATTGATTTCTACTTTTGTTATATTCTTCAATGGCTTTAACGCCATTTTTTGAAACTGTTTTTCTAGTTTTGGTTTCGGTTTCTTCTTCAAAATCCATAGAAAAAGCCATTCTGAGACCTGCAGTTGAAAGGGCTCCCATTTCGCCTGCGCCATCGATGACTTCTACCTTAAAAGACCGGCTTTTATCTTCTGAACTATAGGTTGCTTCCACGGAGGCGATATTCATCATTCCCATGGCACCTGTTTTGAATGCGGTGCGTTTCATACCATCCACTTCGTCAGGTAACCAAGCTTTCATTTCCTCATTTGTAAGAGGTGTGGTTTCCGAAAGACCTTTAATGTCATCTTGCATTTTTGCTGATTCTTTAATAACGTTTGTGGTGTTTACTACACCATCTTTTGCCTCTTTTATTTTTTTAACGGCCGGGTTGTCTTTGCAAGAAAATGCCAGCATAGCAATGGATAACAGTAGAATTAGATTTTTCATAATTTATTGTTTTTTAATTAATTTTATATATGATTTCCTTACAAAACTATGCAAAAATCAGTATCTTCTTGATTTTTTCTCATAAAGATTTACCTTATAATATGGATTATTGCCCGGATATTGAGTTCCCACTACCAGGGTAGTCTTTGCAAGTTCTTTATTTGAAGCTGTCAAAAGTTTTAATTCCCAAGTGCCTTTGGGCAATTGAAAATCATACTTCCCGTTTTTGGCGTCAATTCTAAAACGAATCAATCCGTCTTGTAAGACCACTATTTCATGTTCAGAATTCATTTGAGCTCCATTTTCACTATAGTGATGTAGTATCACTCTGTAGAATTTATCGAGGACGGGTTTTGAAGTTGATCCTTTATTTCCGTTCCAGGAAGTCCAATTAGTTGCAGGCCATGACCATTTTCCTACAAATTTATTGGGTTCTGTTATTTCAAATGAAAATACACCTTTTTTATTGAGTTTGTAATTTTCAAAGACACCGGAAAGGATATATTTTCCATTTTTAATTTCTATCCCTCCATACAGAACTCCCGTGTCTGCATAATCCCCAAAAACACTATTATTGTAGGATACCAATTTCAATGCACCATAGCTGGTATTCCAGACTCCTTGAAATTTTTGGGCTTCTTGAGCGGCTTGTGGTTTCATAGAAAACGTAAAACAAATCAAGAAACAAAAGCTTAGTACTGCTTTTAAATTTTTCATATATTGAATTTATTAATTGTTACTCAAGTTTCGCACCAGAGTAGTTTTATGCAACAGCTTGATATTTAAATTCATGAGTATTTGTTATTAATCCAAAATCTTCAATATTTGATATTATTTGGCAGGTAATATATTCAATATCAATTGATTCTACTAGTTTTTCCAAAACGGTCAGTATTAAGTC
>Ga0209702_10000804_pt1 | contig 64736 bp, 50 predicted proteins | sample FRY01_FD_187210 | JGI IMG/M metagenome (GOLD analysis project Ga0209702, IMG submission 187210) | Freshwater microbial communities from Lake Fryxell liftoff mats and glacier meltwater in Antarctica - FRY-01 (SPAdes) (version 2) | ecosystem: Environmental > Aquatic > Freshwater > Ice > Glacier... | reverse complement strand
ATGAAGCAACTGATTTTTATAGTAAACAAAATAGAATAGCCTATATCCATTTTAGGAATGTAGTAGGTAAAGTACCTAACTATAAAGAAGTATTTGTGGACGAAGGAGATATTGATATGATACGAATCATACGAATATTAAAAAAGAATAATTTTTTGGGGGTACTAATACCTGACCATACACCTCAAATGACTTGCGATGGATCATGGTATGCTGGTATGGCTTATTCCATGGGATTTATGAAAGCAGCAATTACAATAGTACAAAATGAAATCTAAAACATAAGGTTTAACTATGGTTTACAAATCATAGTTAAACAATAAAATTTAGTACAATGGTCTCAATAAAATTTAGTCCTTTTATGAAGCACTTCTCGGTTTTGCTGCACAAAGGTGCTTCGCAAGATTGGGGAATAGGCGAAATAGGCAAGTCAATTCAAGACCTGACAAAAATTTTCTTATCAATAATATTGATATTTAACTATTATAGTTCAATAAAATTTAGCTCTTCTCTTTAGTTAAGTACTGAGCGGTTATTCGTCAAGAAAATAATGTTTTGATTTTTTATAAATTCATATAAATTTTTTTAGTTATGCCCAAAAATAATAGCACAAAATCATTGAAATGGTTACTTTATTTTATTGTGCCATTTCTACTCCTTTTGATTTTTAAATATGTTACAAAAAATAATGAAGGAGGTTATGAAACTTTAAATAATACTGCTGAGAATTACTATAATATCTCTGAGATGAAAGTGCCGGAAACGGTAGATTATAATTTTGACGTAAAGCCTATTTTATCCGACAAATGTTTCTTGTGTCATGGCCCAGATGCAGGCTCTAGGGAGGCTGGGTTAAGGCTCGACATTAAGGCTTTTGCATATGCAGCTATTGGCAAAAATTTAGATAGACATGCTATTGTCCCTGGCGATACAATCAATAGTGAAATGGTAAATCGAATCAACAATTCCGATATTGAGAAAATAATGCCACCACCGACAGCCAACTTATCCTTGACCAAATATGAGCGTAAAGTATTAACTAAATGGATTCAACAAGGTGCGGTTTGGAAAGACCATTGGGCGTTTCTTCCACCTGTTAAGAATGAAATTCCTAATGTGGCCAATGCAGAAAAGGTTGCCAATGAAATAGATAATTTTATTTTAAAAACTTTGGAACAGAAGGGTTTACAATCTGTTGGAAAAGCAACAAAAGAAAAATTGTTTAGACGTGTTTCTTTTGATTTAACAGGATTGCCACCAAGTGTTGATGATTTAGACAATTTTTTAAAGGATCGTAGTCCTAACGCCTATGAAAAAGTTGTAGATAAACTTTTGGCATCAACCGCCTATGGTGAAAGAATGGCCACCAACTGGATGGATATTGCTAGATACGCAGATACACACGGTTATCAAGATGATTTAGAGCGCGTTATGTGGCCTTGGCGAGATTGGGTAATCAGTGCTTTTAATAGAAATATTCCTTATAACGATTTTATAAAATGGCAGCTGGCCGGTGATTTGTTGCCCGATGCCAGTTTAGAACAAATATTAGCAACTGGTTTTAATAGAAATCATAAAATCACCCAAGAAGGTGGCGTAATTGATGAAGAATACCGTGTGCAATATGTATTAGATAGGGCAAATACTACTTCAAAAGCCTTATTGGGATTGACCATGGAATGTGCCCAATGTCACGATCATAAATACGATCCCATTTCCCAAAAGGAATATTATAGTTTTTATGGTTTTTTCAACCAAGTTGACGAAAAAGGTTTAATAGGTTATGATGAAATTCCAGAACCTAATATTACCATAACGGCAAAAGAAATAAAAAAAGTACTAAATTTTGTAAACTTGCCGGATAGCATCAAACAAGCCAAACCAATGGTAATGAGGGATAACAAAACAGAGCGTAAAACCTATATTTTAAATCGTGGTGCTTATGATGCACCAGGTGCAGAAGTACAATTAGCGGCACCAGAAATGGTAGCTCCGTTTGATGGTAAATATCCTAAAAATAGATTGGGCCTAGTGGAATGGCTGTTTAGCGAAGAAAATAATCTAACAGCAAGAGTAGCGGTCAACAGGCTATGGCAACAAATATTTGGTGTGGGTATTGTTGCTAGTAGTGCGGATTTTGGTAATCAAGGTGCGTTGCCATCACATCCTGAATTACTGGATTGGCTCGCCATTACCTTTAGGGAAGAAGGTTGGGATATGAAAAAAATGATGAAACGTTTGGTGCTCTCAAATACCTATCAACAAACTTCTAAAACCAATGATAAATTATTAGAAATTGACCCTAATAATAAATGGTTGGCAAGAGCTTCACGCGATAAATTGACAGCTGAAATGATTCGTGACAATGCCTTAGCAGTAAGCGGTTTATTGGTTGATAAAATTGGTGGTCCGAGTGTAAAACCATATCAGCCACCTGGCATTTGGGAAGAAACTACTTCTGGGCAGGGGTTAACTAAATATTTTATGGATAAAGGCGATAACCAATACCGGAAAAGTTTATATACATTTTGGAAAAGAACCGTACCACCACCGTCTATGATGACTTTTGATGCTGCTGGTCGCGATTTATGCGAGGTTGAACGACAAAAAACAAGTACACCATTACAGGCATTGGTTATGTTAAACAATCCTGTATTGATTGAAGCTGCACAGATGATAGCTTTAAACACCATAAAAGAAGGTTATTCAATGACAGATGAACAGCGTATTGTGCGTATTTTTAGAAAATTAACTTCAAGAACGCCAAATGTAGAAGAGAAAAAGCAATTATTGGTATTTTTAACTAATGCAGAGAAAGGATATAATGAAAAAGAAGCAACCAAAATAAAAGAACTGATTAAAGAAAATAAATCGATAAAGGCTGAAAAACTTTACGGATTGTCCGTGATGACAAGTTTAGTTTTTAACCTTAATGAAGCTATAATAAAAGGATAAACCCATGGAAGAACTTTCAAAACATTTTATCAATAATAATAGAAGACATTTTCTAAAAAAAATAGGATTGGGGATCGGCGGCTTGGCTGCAGCTTCTTTATTGGACCCTTTTTCCTCAATTGTTGAGGCAGATGGTTCGCCCTTGGCAGGAATGAATTTACCACATTTTGCCCCAAAAGCAAAACGTGTCATTTATCTGTTCCAAAGTGGTGGTCCATCGCAATTGGATTTGTTTGATCACAAACCGTTGCTTAATAAAATGAGGGGCGAAGATTTACCTGATTCTGTGCGTAAAGGGCAACGTTTAACGGGTATGACCTCAGGTCAAGCTAATTTTCCACTAGTAGGCGGTAATTTTAAATTTAATCAATATGGCGAATCCAGAGCATGGATGAGCGAATTAATGCCATACACCTCAAAAATAGTGGATGAATTATGTTTTATAAAATCAATGCATACAGAAGCCATTAACCATGATCCCGCAATTACATTTTTCCAAACAGGTTCACAACAACCAGGCAGACCGAGTATTGGTTCGTGGTTTAGTTATGGATTGGGTAGTTTGAATCAGAATTTACCAACATTTACCGTATTGCTTTCCAGAGGAACGGGCAGACCGTTTTCCCAGCCACTATATTCTAGATTATGGGGTAACGGATTTTTAAGTTCATTGCATCAAGGCGTACAGTTTAGATCAGGTAAAGATCCTGTTTTATATTTAAAAGATCCAGAGGGAATGTCTCGTGACGAACGTAGAAAAATGTTAGATTATATAAGTGATCTAAACCATATGCAAGAAGCCGAATTTGGTGACCCAGAAATCAATAGCAGGATTGCACAATATGAAATGGCGTACAGAATGCAAACCTCTGTCCCTGGAACTATGGATATTGATGATGAACCAGAGCATATCATTCAAATGTACGGTGCAAATGCAACAGTTCCTGGAACCTATGCTGCCAATTGTTTATTGGCAAGACGATTAATAGAACGCGACGTCCGTTTTGTACAACTATACCACATGGGATGGGATCAACATGAAAATTTACCAACACAAATTGCAGGTCAAGCCAAAGATGTAGATCAAGCAACTGCTGCTTTGATTATGGATTTAAAACAACGTGGTTTGTTAGAAGATACCTTGGTCGTTTGGGGTGGTGAGTTTGGACGCACCAATTACAGTCAAGGTATTTTAACGGATACCAATTATGGTAGAGACCATCATCCAAAATGTTTTACCATGTTTATGGCTGGTGGTGGCGTAAAACCAGGATTCACATATGGCGAAACTGACGATTTTGGTTACAATATCGTAAAAGACCCTATGCATGTGCACGATTTACAGGCTACCATGATGCACCTAATGGGAGTTGATCATACTAAATTCACACACAAACATCAAGGTAGAAGATATAGATTGACGGATGTTTCGGGTCATGTGGTTCATGATGTTTTGACTTAGTCATTTTTTAAAAAAGAAAAGAAAATAAAATAAATAAAGATATTAAATTCGATATATAATTGACTTTGTGGTCTTTTGCGAAACCTATTCTAGCTTTGCCTAAAACCCTTAAAATTTAGTAAATCAGTTAGTCAAATGAAAAATTTATTTATATCAAAAATCTAAAACCTTATGTCTATTTCAACAAACCGCAGAAAATTTTTAAAACAATCCACATGTTTATCCCTAGGAATTATGGCATATCCAACATTTGTTAGTGCATTTAGGGCAGATAATTATGACGATTTAATTATCGGTCATAATTCGCATCAATATAAAGTGAATATGAAATGGGGCAATTTGAATCCTTTGAAAACACCTGTTCAAGATTGTCATGAAATGGTGCAGGATTCTAAAGGAAGAATTGTGCTATTGACCAATCACACCAAGAATAATGTTATTATTTACGATAAGTCGGGCAAGTTATTGGAAACTTGGGGCACGGAATATCCGGGAGCTCATGGCTTAACTTTAGTAAAAGAAAATAACGAAGATTTTCTATTAATTACTGATTATGAACGCCATCAAATTATTAAAACAACTATTGACGGTAAAGTAATTTTTGAATTAGATTATCCAGCTGAAACAGGAAATTACAAAAATAAAGAAGAATACAAACCCACAGAAACGACTGTCGTGGAAAACGGCGATTTTTATGTCGCGGATGGTTATGGAAATCAATATATTACACATTACAATCACAAAGGCGAAATACTGAATGCTTTTGGGGGAAAAGGTACTGAGGACGGACAGTTTTTGAATGCACATGGTATTTGTTATGACAACAGAGATGCTAAAAATCCAAGTTTACTGATTTCTGAACGTGAAATGAATATTTTAAAACGGTTTAGCTTAGACGGAAAGTTTATAGAGTCTATTAAAGTTCCAGGAGCGTTAATTTGTCGTCCTGTAATTTATAAAAAAGAAATTTATTTTGCGGTATTAAAATCGAAAGAATCGCCTAATGCAGATTCAGGATTTTTACTGATAATGAACGAAAATAACGAAGTGGTTTCCTGTCCAGGAGCAACCGCACCCACATATAAAAACAATGAATTGAAGGAATTGTATCAAACGATCAGACTATTTCAATATCCACATGATGTTTGTATAGACGAAGATGAAAACGTATATGTCGCCCAATGGAATTCAGGCCAAACCTATCCTATAAAATTAACTAGAGTATAATGCGGACTGTTGTTGGAACCTTATTTTTATGGCTATTGATATTTAGTTGTAAAAACGAAGAGATTAAGGTGAATTATTTACAAAAGGAAGAAGTACAACTCGTACAGCCCAGAATAATGGCGTCAAGTATGGTTATTGATTCTTTTGTTACCATAAAAGCAGATAGGAATATTGACGGAGCGGAAATTTTTTACTCGGACGATGGTTCAGAACCCACACGAAATTCAACTCAATTTATCGAAAAAATAAAGATTAAAGAACCTAAAGAACTCAAGTTTAAAGCATTCCATAATAATTTTAAAGCGAGTGAAACCGCTTCCATAAAACTGTATAAAAAGGGATATTCTGCTAGTGATATAAAATGGTTTACCAATGTTCATGAAAAATACAAAGGTGTTGGGTCATTTACTTTAATTAATGGTAAAAAAGCTTCCTTGGAATATAATAACCCTGAATGGATGGGCTTTGATACCATCGCAAAAGCAATCGTAAAATTTCATAAAAAAACACACATTAAATCTATTGATATAGGTTACTTAAATGATCCAGCTTCTTGGATTTTCCCACCTACGGAAATTGAAATAATTATAAAAAACGTTACAGTGCAACATTTCAATTTTAGAATAGAGCCTTTAGTGGAAATGACCAACAGAGCAATGCTGACGTTTAATATGCCAATAAATCAAGAAGTGATTGCCTTAACTATTACATTAAAAAACGTACAAGAGATTCCTGATTGGCACGATGGTAAAGGTAATAGAGCTTGGTTGTTTATGGATGAATGGATTTTTAATTAATGAATCAAAAAATGAGATATAAAAAGTGCCTTTTTTTATTTTGCTTCTTACTTAGTTGCCTATTTGTAAATGCACAAAATACCGAAGAAGCTCCACGGTTTCTGTTATTTTTTGGGAGATTTCATCCTTTGCTATTGCATTTACCGATTGGTGCTTTGGTACTTACTTTTTTTGTGGATATTATCAGTAGGATTAGAAGAGATTACCCCCATAAAATCATAACTTACTCCTTAGGTTTTTCTGCTGTAGCTGCAATTTTGACCTCTGTTTTGGGCTATTTTTTATCCCTTGAAGGGGGTTATAGTCAAGAAGTGTTGGATATTCATTACTATTCAGGAATTTTGACAGCAATTTTAGCCTCTGTACTATTCTTTTTGAGTTTGAAAAATAATTCAGTGACTAGAAAATTAGTTTTACCTGTTTTTGTGGTTACATTGATTAGTTTGACTGTAGCAGGTCATTATGGGAGTGTATTGACCCACGGCGATAAATTTTTAACAGAATATGCCAGCCCAGCAAAAAAGGAACGAACTATTGAGGTAGTAGATAGTTTACAGATATTTAATGATGTTGTTTTTAAAATTTTAGATAGTAAATGTATCCAATGCCATAATCCCACAAAAACAAAAGGTGAACTTTCTTTGTTTTCCAAAGATGTTATTTTGAAAGGAGGCGAAAGTGGTGAAGTACTTGTTGCTGGCAATGCACATGAAAGTTTGCTTTACAAACAATTGTTATTGCCAATTTCAGATGAGGATCACATGCCTCCCGAAGGAAAACCACAATTGACCAAAGACGAAATCTGGTTGCTAAAGCATTGGATCGACAATGGGATGAAATTTCAGGGAAATTACGATAGAATTGTAAAAAATGATACCCTTAACAAGTTGCTAAATAAATATTTAATTTTTGATAAAATATTTATCTCTAAAGCTTCAAAGGCTAATATTTCCGAAGTTTCTGATGCGGGCTTCATGGTGCGCGAATTAGTGTCGGGCGAGGCTAGATTAAGTATTAAGGCACTAAATAAAAATATTACCAAAGCCCAAGTCAATAGTCTGTCTTCATTAAAAGAACAAATCGTGGAATTGGATTTCAGCAATATCAATCTAACCGATGATATGACCAGTGTTTTTAATAAAATGAAAAATCTAAAAATGCTGAGGTTGGACAATACCAAAGTTACAGACAAAACCTTAAAAAATATCCAAAGTAATAAAAGTTTGGAAGTATTGAATCTATTTAATACAGCAGTAACCAATAACGGACTAAAAATGTTATTAATAGAGATTCAGCCTGAAAGTATTTATGTTTGGAAAACAAAAGTGACCAAAGAAATAGCAATGGATCTTCAAAATGAATATAAGATAGCTATTTATAGTGGAATAAAGGAAGGTTTTTTGGAAATGAGCCGTTTGGATGTACCAATGGTTATCCCAGGAAAAACATTATTTATTGATACCGTTTCTCTCAAAATTCAAAGTAAATTCAAAGATATTATGCTTCGATATACGCTCAATGGGGATGATCCAGATACTACATCGAACATTTTTTCAACCTCTATAATTATTGGTCAAAGTAAAACACTGAAGGTCAAAGCATTTAAAAAAGGATGGTTGAGCAGTGATATTTTGCAAAAAGATTATTTTAAAATAAACCACAGGATAAAAGATTTTACAATTAAAGACAAGCCCGATCAACGCTATCCTGATCCTAATAAACTTTTTGATTTACAGGAAGCAAGTTTGCTATTTAATGATGGTTACTGGACCGGCTATTTAGGATATGATCTTAATACAATTATTGATTTGGGGGCGATAAAAAAGGTGGATAATATCTCCATAAATTGTTTGGAAGCAATCGGTAATTGGATACTTTTTCCCACAAAGCTAAAAGTATTGGCATCCAATACTAAAAATGGTAATTTTAAGCCTATTGGAGAATTGAATATAATTAGGAAAGATCAAGAAAGGATAGCCAAAAGAAAGAAATTCACAGTAAACATAACTGGTGCGGAAGCCCAATATTTTAAAGTAATCGTTGAAAACCCTAAAGTGCTACCAAAATGGCATGAAGCCGCAGGAAATGCCTCATGGATCTTTGTAGATGAGATTTTTGTTTGGTAGATTTATAGAAATTTAAATGAAAGTGCTCCAGTAAACAAAGGTTCACTTTTGATTTCACGTACGAAAGCTTTATTGATAGCGAAGAGGAAAATTTTAAAAGAGAATCAAATCCTCTCTATAATTCAGTTTTAGCTTTTCTTATTTTAAATAAAATATTATTAAAATCATGCTTGTAGTTGGAACATACACAGAAAAAATTTCAGAAACTTTCACAGGAAAAGGGAAGGGAGTTTATTTTCTATCTTGGGATTCTAAAACGGGAAACGCAGAAATAAAAAATCATGTTCCTGTGATCAACGCAACTTATATGGTGTTCTCTGATAAACATGCTTGTCTTTATGTAGTCGAAGAATTAGAAGAATATAGAAAGCCAAGATTTCAAGTTTATAAATTTAATTCAAAAGGAAATTTAAAATATAATTTAATACATGAAGAGGTTTTAAATGGAAGTTCCGCTTGCCATATAGATATTTCAGGAAATCAAGATGAAATTAGCATTGCTTGTTATACTACCGGCAATACTGAAGTTTTTAAAATATGGCCTAATGGGGTAACCTCCCATATCCAAAGTATAGCACATACTGGAAAAGGACTCAACAATATTAGGCAAGAAGCGGCTCATCCACATATGGTTACCTATCATAGCGATAAATTATTTATAGTTGATTTAGGTATAGATAAAATAAAGGTATACAGAAAAAATTCAATCGCATATGAGGAATTAAGAGCTTTGGAAATCTCGATAAAACCTGGAAGTGGTTCCAGACATATGGTGATTACGAAAGACGGGGTTATGGTCGTGGTATTATCCGAATTAACTGGCGAGATCTTTGTCTTCGAAAAGCATATAAATGGTTATAAGGTTGTCCAGGAACTAAATATTATGGCTGATGATTTTAAAGGAATACCAAGTTCAGCAGCAATTCGAATGTCGAGCGATGAGCAAACTATATATGTTTCAGAGAGGGCGACAAGTATAATTAGTGTCATAAAATATAGAAATAATAGTTGGCAAATAACTCAACAGATAGACTCAGGAGGAACGACCCCGAGAGATATCAATATTGACCCCAGCGGTAAATGGTTGGTAGCAGCAAATCAAGATTCTCATAAGCTTTCTTGTTTTAAAATTAACAGAAAATCAGGAGAACTGCGTTGGAAACATCATATAGAAATACCTTCGCCTGCATGTTTGTTTTGGCACTAGAATTAATTCAAAAAAGATATTAATGGGTTTAGTGAGAGAACATTTTGGGTAGGGGTTGAATAAGCAACAGTTTATTAAATGGAGTTTTAAATAAATTACCAACGTTGAAATCAGAAGTGATATTCAATCCCTAAATGAGTTTGGAAAATGGCTACATAAGAATTAGTCTAAACTTCACTCATTAAATTATACTATATAAATAGAGAAGGTATAGTAGGCACTTTCAGAAGTTATTCAATTGTTTGATTTTCAAAATATTAATTCAAATATTAAAAATAAGAAAACTCCGAATATGGGTCTGAGTCTCTTAAAACGGACTATTATCTTAATAACATATGATAAATATACGCAGATTTGATAATTTCCAGCATACTTTTCTTTATTATACAAATTGTGGATTTTGATTTGTATTTCAGTCGTTTTTTAGAGGAAGACCTTGGAAAGATTTATAGCGTAATTCCATAGAAATCTTTAATAAGTACATTTGGACTTCAAGATTCTGGTAAAGGACCACTTTCTATTTTTAGTCTACTAGGTAAAATTCCTTTAATGTTTTTAAAAAAGAACGAATCCTTAGTCAACTGCTAAAAAAAAATCAAATAAATTTATGGACATATGTAACAATCTTGTAATATTTTGAAATTCTTGTTATGCAAAGCAAGTAAGAATATTTAAGTACTATAATAGCATCAATATTTTCCACATTTTACTCAAAATAAGAAAGTTTTTTAATTTACTAGCTAGAAATTTAATTAAAAATTCTAACAACATCTTTGTATCCCGAAAAAAGGATAGTATTTTTCGATTTTGTTATATTTAAGGGCTTTTAATTAGTATAGATTGCACTAAATTTATTGTGAATTATAACTAAAATATGTTCAATATTGAGCTGATTTTAGACCTTGAGTATTCAAAAGACAAGTCAAAAAATATTTAAAAATCTCTGTTAAAGACAATAATACTAATTCAAAATGCTCGCCATTTCTTAAAACGGGAGAAACGACAAGGGTAAATTTTACGGAGCAATATTCCTTAGTCATAGAAATGGAAAAAGAGGAGATTCTTAACGGAATCTGTCAGAGCCTATGCATTTATTGAATAAAGTGAAACTTAATGATAATAGATCTTTCTTTTAAGATTAATTATTTAAATTAATAAAAATGAATAGTAATATATAGAATTAGAGTCAGGTATTGACAACTAAAGGCTCTACGAATAGACCTCATTTTAATTATAATTGAAGCTCAGAAATTTATGGCGTTAAAAATGAAAACTTAATTTTGAAATACTATTTTTATGGATAAAATTCACAACTATCTCCAGACTCTGGATTATGCCGTTGTGGTCATTTACCTTATTTTACTTATCGCTTTAGGCTACTGGGTAAGTTTCGTAAAGAAGAAAAAGCAGGATGAAAACCTGTTCCTCGCAGGGCATTCTCTGAAATGGTATAGCGTTGGGTTGACCATGTGGGGAACCAATGTAGGACCTTCGATGTTGATTGCTTCCGCAGCCTCTGGATTTAGCGTTGGAATTGCGGGTGCCAATTTCTCTTGGTTTGGGTTTTTGTTCCTCATGATGCTAGCAATGGTTTTTGCACCGTTTTATAGAACTACCAAGGTCAGTACACTACCTGAGTTTATTGGAAAACGTTATAGCGAGAGGACACGCGAACTTCTGGCGTGGTATTCACTTGTAACGATTTTATTGAGTTGGTTAGGAATCACCCTTTATACAGGAGGATTGCTAGTTAGTCAAATTTTGGGCTGGCCGCTCTGGATATCCATGACAGGGCTTACCACTCTGGCTGCGTTTTTTGCCATAGCAGGTGGACTTGAAGCGATTGCCATCACCAATATCTTTCAAATGGTGCTGCTTATCATTGTATCTCTTGGGCTTACAATTACAGGTATTGTTCAGGTAGGGGGGATAACAAATGTATACGAGGCCGTTCCTGCCGAATTCTGGATCTTGTTTCGTCCCAATAGTGATGTCAATTATCCTTGGTTGCCCATTGTATTGGGTTATCCAGTGATGGCGATTTGGTTTTATTGTACCGATCAATCCATGGTACAATCCGTTTTGGCAGCGAAGAACCTCAAACAGGGCCAGTTCGGTGTAAATATGATTGGTTGGTTGAAAATCATCGATATGCCCTTGTTCATTCTACCTGGCATAATTTGTTTCATTCTTTTCCCTGACCTTGCCGCACCCGAAGAAGCTTATGCTACTATGGTAACGAATTTGATGCCAGTTGGGATTATCGGACTTGTAATGGCCGTACTGATTGCCGCACTTGTGAGTACAATCGATTCCTCACTCAATTCATTGAGCACCATCTTCACGCTGGATATCTTTGTTAGGAGATTTAGACCAAATGCCAGCCAAAAGGAGATTATTCGTATCGGTCGCATCGTAGCCCTTATTGCTGCAGTCCTAGGTGTTTTTATTGCCCTTGGGATTAGTTCCATCCAAATTGACGATCTATACATCATGTTACAATCCATTTTAGCCTTTTTAGCACCACCCATGTCCGTTGTGTTCTTGATTGGCATCTTATGGAAAAAGGCCACTCCAGCCGCTGCAAATATAGTTTTGTCCTTGGGATCTGTTATAAGCATTGGCATTGGTGTTTGCTCGCTTTGGAATATTCCAAACAAGGAATTTTGGCCACATCCATTACTGTTGTCATTTTTTGTTTTTGTCGGATTGATGGCACTAGCTATTCTGGTTTCTTTGGCAACGATGAAGAATTATAAAGGGAGTAATCTGCCTCGATTAAAAGAAATCTGGTCGGAAAATGAAAGCAACTTATCCATTTGGTTTCTATGGGGGGCACTTGGGATTCTGACAATTGCTTTGTATATCTTTTTCAACTGATCCTTTAAATTGAGCTATCCATGGAAAACAGAAAACCAACATATCGTAAAAATAAAGTGCCAGCAGAACTTGTGCTCGGTACTGCTGGTCTTGGAGGCGTTTGGGGGCATATTGAACGGCGAGAATCCGTTGATACAATTCTCTATGCCTTAGAAAACGGGATTCAACGCTTAGATACGGCACCCGCTTATAATATTTCCGAGGAGATAATTGGTGAAGCCCTGAGCGAATGGAACGGGAAACGCCCCTTTGTTAGTACAAAGGTTGGTATGCTCAAAGGCGAAACAGCTCATTCTAATAATCATAATTTTGAAACAAGAGTTATGCATTCGAGCGTATCTCTGAGTATGGAACGTCTCCATTGCGAACAGTTGGATTTACTTTTTCTGCATGCTCCAGAACTAGTATTTGAGGAAGATGTGGAACGGGTGGTCGATTTTATGTTAGAACTTAAAAATAGAAAAATAGTGGCCAATATTGGATTTGGTGGAACACCGCCTAAAATCTATTGGCCTTATATCAAAAAAGGAGGTTTTGATATAGTTATGGGATACAATAACTTGGATGCCTGCTGTTTAGATGGTATGTTTGAAGATATTCCTTTTTTAAGAGGACAAGGGCTTTCCCTATATCAAGGCAGTCCATTGCATATGGGTCTTTTAGGTAACCGATTCGAAAGCTATGTACAAGAGGCACCTGAATGGATAACGAAAGAAATGGTTAAGAATGCCATAAAAATAAAGGGATTGGCAGATAGTGCTGGAATATCCCTTCCAGAACTCGCACATCGATACATTCTGTCTGTTCTAGAAATAGACTATCTGGTTTTAGGTTCGAGGAACATGAAACAACTTAAAAACTCACTTTCAGATTGTAACAAAGGCATACTGGAAGAAGACTTATTTAATAAAATTACAAAAATATTGATATGAACAATTTAGAAGGATTTAAACTTTGGAAGATACGTATGCCGTTGGGTAGGAAAATTGGCGACAATATGTGCTATTATGAACACCTTAACATATGCGTGGTAAAACTGGTCGATTCGACAGATAACATTGGTTGGGGCTTTGGAGAAAAAGTAGCGGACGGTTATTTTGCCAAGGAAGCCTCTTGGAATCAGCCAATGCCTACACTCAAGGAACTGGAAAGGGAGTTTATAAAAGATTACTGGCCAATGATGAAAGGACGAACCCCCGATGAATTATTACAGGGCGATCTCTTTAAAGGCGATTACTGCCTTAAAAATGCTTTGCGTTATGCGCTTTGGGACCTAAGTTCAAAAAGTAAGGGAATACCGCTCTATAAATTATTAAACCCCGAATCTACAGCCAATAACAAAATTTCATATGCAAGTGCCTGTGGTTATCATCAAAGTGATGAATGGCTTTGCGAATTCTACAAGCATAAGGTCTTTTCCCAAGGATATAAGGCGATTAAGATCAAGACAGGACATCCTGATGCAGATAGCGACTTGAGACGTTTGAGCGTAATTAGGGAAAGTATCGGTGAAAATGTCGAAATAGCTATAGATTCCAATATTGCTTGGGATGCCAAAACGACAATAGAACGAATCAATTATTTTCAAAAGAACGGTATTAAACTAAGTTATATCGAAGACCCATTGGCACCTACCGATCTGGAAGGTTACCGACTTTTAGAAAAAGAACTAGACATGAAGATTGCAGGACATGATTATATTCCCAATCCACATGATTTACGTCCCTTGCTAGATACGGGTGCAATCGATTTTCTTAGGGTAATTTATGGCACCGATTATGGATTGGTAGCCTCTGAATTGTCAAAGGAATACGACATTCCTATGATTGTTTCCAACACCTTTCTAGAAGTGGGTATCCATTTCGCTATTTCCAATGACCGCGTAAACAGAATTGAGTTTGCCGATCTGGGCTGGAACGATATGATAAAAGAGCCCGTACAGATTTTTGACGGGCACATGTTTCCGCTTCAAAAGCCAGGACATGGTTTTGAGCCTAAGATGGAACTTTTGGAGAAATGGGGAATAGATTGACCAATTGATCAAATTTCCTTTAGCAAGAATTAAAGCCTTTACTTATAAACTTACCGATGAGAGTGCTAATGTTGTTTTAACTGATATTACTGAAGATAGAGCTTAAGAAGCTGCAGACACCTTTAACAGAGTTGTAACTAGTTTGGCTCAGGAATAATATCACTTTTAATTTCAAGATTAAACTTTTTAATCGTAACCTTTTTTTTTGATTTTTTGAATTGTACATTACAGACTTTTAACAGGATTAAAAAAATATAATTTTATCCATAAACTATGGACAGTTTGAAGCTGAAAAATATAAAAGAAATCTAATTGCTATGAACCACTAAATTTTATTATTAAATGGAAATTATCGAATCTTCAATAATCTATGATGCCATAATTGTTGGGTCAGGCGCTGGTGGTGGTATGGCTACTAAAATATTATCCGAAGCCGGACTAAAAATTGCTGTTATAGAAGCGGGTCCTTATTTTGATCCCGGTGCCCCAGAGCAGCAAACACAATTAAAATGGCCTTACGAATCGCCAAGAAGAGGAGCAAGCTCCGTTCGCCATTTTGGAGATTTTGATAGTGCTTACGGCGGATTTAATATAGAAAACGAACCTTATACCAACGCCGAAGGAAGCGATTTTAGGTGGTTTAGATCGCGAATGTTAGGCGGTAGAACTAACCATTGGGGAAGAATATCTTTACGCTTTGGCCCAGACGATTTTAAACGAAAAAGTATAGATGGCTTAGGCGATAACTGGCCAATTGGCTATGAAGACGTCAAGCCCTATTATGATAAGGTAGATAAGCTTATTGGTGTGTTTGGCACTAATGAAGGGCTGCCTAACGATCCTGATGGTTTCTTTTTACCTCCACCAAAACCAAGATTACACGAACTTTTCTACATAAAAGGAGCTCGAAAGTCTAACGTGCCTGTTATTCCGTCCAGAATGTCTATGCTAACCAAACGCATCAATAATGATCGTGGCATTTGCTTTTATTGTGGACAATGTTCAAGAGGCTGTAGCGTTCATGCGGACTTTTCTTCTGGAACTTGTTTGATATTCCCTGCTCAAAAAAATGGAGGTCAAATAGATTTGTTTGTGAATGCCATGGTTCGCGAGGTGACAACTAATGAAGAAGGTAAAGCAACTGGAGTTTCCTACATCAATAAAGAAGATCGTAAAGAATATAAATTAAAAGCTAAAATTGTGGTTTTAGCAGCCTCAGCTTGTAGTTCGGCACGTATTTTATTAAATTCTAAAACCAAACAACACCCTAATGGATTAGGAAACAGTAGTGATATTGTTGGTCGCTATTTACACGATTCTACTGGCAGCGATAGGGCTGCATTTGTACCCGATTTAATGAATAGAAAAACTTATAACGAAGATGGGGTTGGTGGTTTACATGTGTATTCTCCTTGGTGGGGCAACAATAAAAAATTGGATTTCGCTCGAGGATATCATATTGAAATGTGGGGCGGTTTAGGAATGCCGAGCTACGGTTTTGGATTCAACCACAACGAGTTCAATGATTTTTTTGGACTAAAAGTAGGTGGTTATGGCGCAGGAATTAAAGACGAAGTAAAAAAATATTACGGCGCTACCATTGGTATGGCAGGCAGAGGAGAGTCTATTCCTCAGAAAGATAATAAATGCGAAATTGATTCCTCCAAAGTAGATGAATTTGGAATTCCTGTTTTAAAATTCGATTATAAATGGACGAATAATGAAATTCTTCAGGTAAAACACATGCACGATACTTTTGAAGAAATCATCCATAATATGGGTGGTGAAGTTTTAGGTAAAAAACCAACTAAAGAACAAAATTACGGAATAGCTCCCCCAGGCTGGATTATCCACGAAGTTGGGACGACCAGAATGGGGAATGATCCAAAAACATCGGTTGTAAATCAGCATCAACAATTACATGAAGTGGATAATGTTTTTATCGTAGATGCGGGCCCTTTTGTTTCGCAAGCTGATAAAAACCCAACTTGGACTATTTTAGCGCTAGCTTGGAGAACGTCAGATTATATCGTTGAACAGTTAAAAATGCAAAATATCTAAACATTATGGATAGAAGAAAAAGTATAAAATCAATCTTATTAGGTGGGATAGCCGGTGGTTTAGCGCTTAGTGGATGCAAACCAGACCATTCCCAAGTTACCAATGAAGAAATTGCAGCATCTACAGAAAGTTTTTTTGGAAGAACACCTGAAGAAAAACTTATTATTGAAAAATTAAATGCGGAACAATTTTTCAACGCACATGAAATGTATACAATTACCATTTTAGCCAATTTAATTCTACCTCCTGATGAAAAAGGCTCTATAACCGATGCAGAAGTTCCAGAACTCATCGAGTTTATGGCCAAAGATATTCCCACATTACAAGCTACCTTAAGAGGTGGCCTTATGTGGTTAGATCACCAAAGTAACAGCCTATTTAATGCGGAATTCAAAGTTTTAATAGAAGCACAACAAAAGCAAATTCTAGATACCATTGCCTATCCAGATATGGAAGTTCCAAATAATGACCGACCACTTGAAGTTCAGTTTTTCTCTTTAATGCGAAATCTTACTTTAACTGGTTATTACACCTCTAAAGTAGGCATCGCAGACCTAGGTTATAAGGGCAACCAACCCAATGTTTGGGACGGTGTGCCAAAAGATGTCTTACAACAACACGGCGTTGCCTACGAGGAAGAATGGCTAGCGAAATGTATCGACCAAAGTAAAAGAAACGATATTGCAGAATGGGATGAATTGGGGAATTTATTGACCTAAGACTCGAAACACATTCTACCAAAAAGATAGAAATAATAAACACTATTCGCAATGCCGAAAAGGTAGGAAGCGCTTCACTCTGGGAAAAGATCTTCAATACACAGGTCTTGCACACAACTTCAAAGTTTAAGAGATATTTCCAGTTATATTAAAAAGATTTATGATTCGGATATCTCCCACACGGTACTTAGTCAAATAACCGATAAAATAATTCCTAATGTAAAAGCATAGCAGAGTCGTCCGTTAGAGTCTTCATATTGTATCATTTGGTTAGATGCTATGCATTATAAGGTTAATATAGAGTATAAAGCTTTATATAATTTTCTAGGCATAAATAAAGAGGTACGTAAAGAAGTTCTTGGCACTTATATTTTAGAAAGCTAAGCTGCTAACTTTTGGTTATAGATATTGACTGATCTGAATCAAATAGAGCTAAAGGATATACTGATAGCCTGTACCGATAACCTCAATGGATTTACACAAGCAATCCTAAGTATCTTTCCAAAAACGCAAGTATAAAAATGTGTTGTACATCAAATAAGTAACTCACTTAAATATATAACAGCAAAAGATCAAATAGAGTTTCTAAAAGACTTAAAATTGGTTTATCTAGCTACTAAAAACATCAAAAAAATGGCTATCATCAATCTATAATTGGAGTTTGACTATTCAGCAATTATACATTAAATTTGGTGAGCGAATAAGACTAGATATTGTGGTACAAAAAAGCCAACTCTGACGCTAAGACATATTTTAAAAATAATTTGATCTTTCAACAAGCAATAATCTAAAGAAAAATCAAAGTATTTTTAAAATGTGAAAAAAAAACTGACAGTGTTTAAATTACAGACCCGAGCTAGATTAGAATATTGATCAATACCCTTTTAAGAATACCGTTTCTTTCAATACGATGAACTTTTACATTAATCACTCGTTTTGACCTACAAAATAAAGTATTACAATGAAAAACAAATATTTAATCTTATCACTACTTTTATTTAGTGTTTGTTGCTTTTCTCAGAGTCGCTATATTTCGAAAACAACAAAAAAGATTGTATTTACGAGAGATGGTGGGGTTTGTCAATGTTGTGGTATTTCTAAAAGCCTAGAATATGATCACATCACTCCATATTCTTGTGGTGGTGATGGTGGTGTATCAAATATTCAATTACTTTGTCAAAAATGCAATCGAAGCAAATCAAATAGTTGTTATTGTAAAGTACATAATAGGAGGGCCGGTACTAATTGTTGTGAAAACAGATTAACTAAAAAGTCAACAACGACTTCAAAACAATGCACAGGAACAACAAAGAAAGGAGTGGGTTGTAGAAATAAGACAACCAATACTAATGGCCGTTGTCATTTACACTAATAATCAACAAAACAATTTGACGAGGAATGAACAAGAATATATTATTTGCAATAGATCTGAATAAAGAAGAAATAATTATTTCAGATTCGCCAAAAGGAAGTAATAAAATAAATTTTATAGAAAGTATTGGGTGTCAAGATAATGAAATACTTTACAAGGCTGTTATTACTTTAACAAGCATTACTAATGCTTTCAATTTTGATATTGCAATTTTTAAAGCAATGGATAAAGTTTGCCAACTGATCTACAACAAACATAAAGAAATTATATAGTTTCCTTTTACGGAATCAATATACCAAAATAAGCTGTAAAAACGTATAGACGAACATCAACCACTAACAGGACCTAAAAGAAAATATATTTCAAAAGAATTAGCCTTGTAGAAAAAAAATATAACAAGTTATATTTTTCAGGGCTTATGAAAATTGTAATTTTAAAATATTTGAGAAATTTGCAAGTCATTTAATATTGATTGCTTAAAAGTGGCAAGTAGTATTGTTCTTTAAATGAATAAACAACAATTAAAAGTTAAAACTTTTTAGGGAATAACTGAAAACGCTGAGTTTAATTAAATCAATATAGCTATCATAACTTATTACTTAGTATCTATGAAACGTAAAAGTTTTAAAAATCAACTATAGAAACTACGAAATTTTATGAATTTTATTTACATCATTACTTGATAAAACATCTATAAATGAATCACTCATTAAATCAGATTAGAACAATGTAAATGAAAAATAACACTAACGAGCTAGTTTTTAGCTCATTTTAAGCGTAAACTAGTTGATTTTAATATATAATAATTTTTTTTAAAAATTAATGAATCAGAGGTATTTGAGTATTTCTCTTTATTATTTTAAATTAAATTAATACCTTAAAGGTTGAGCTGCTCTATAAATTTTTATTTATAGAATGTTCTATAAATCTTTTGTTTAAGACTGATTGGTGTTTATCAATTAAGATTTTTAATGTTTTAGACTTAAACACCAAATTGATGTCATTTATACAGGTGTTTTTAGTCTGTTAATATGAATATTATTCAAATTTTCGTTTAAAAAATCTCCAAAAACTTTTTACTAGATAACTTTGTACTTAGGTTTCGGCAAAATAGGTTTAGATATTCCACTTTCTGTCAATTTAAAAAATAATCTAGTAACTTTTCAAACTTTATATTAAAAACTAAATTTTGTAGTTTATCAATTAAATAAAAATAAAGCTGATTAAAAATACTAAAATATCGTAATTGGAGTTAAATCTATTAGACGTTTTTAAAAATGAAAACACTTTTATACCTAATATGTTTTATAGGATTTATTTTACCTGTACATGCGCAATTTTCTCCAGATTGTAGAACAGCTATTCCTGTTTGTGCAGATGTGCCATTTTCAGACAGTACCAATGGTCTCGGTGATATTGAAGATTTTGATCCTAATATCATTACAGAAACGGGCTGTTTAGAAAAAGGGAGTGTCAGCTCTGCAAATATAGAGCATAATACCTCCTGGTTTATATTTAGAGCCTTAACAGACGGACAAATTGGTTTTGATATTGAATCATTATCTCTTAGTGCAGAGTGGGATTTTGCAGTTTATGGTAGTTCTAGTGTAGATTGCCTTGCTATAAGTAACGGTACTGCGCAACCAATCCGATGTAATTACGAAGTAAATAATACTGATTTTACAGGCTTAGGTGTTAATCCTGAAAACGGACAAGTAGGAGCGCCAAGTTTAACCCAGAATTTGAATACCTATGATGAGTGGCTGGATGTAACTGCTGGTGAGATTTATTACATACTTATCAATAATTTCAATACTAATTTTGATGGTGACCCAGAGCCTTTTTCATTCACTTTTACTGGAGATACAACGGCTTTAGATTGCACATTTCGAGATCAGTTTTTAGGCTTAGATATTATCGCTTGTGAAGCAGATCCCTCTATTACGTTAAGCGCGTTAAGCTCCATTGCGGGGAATGACATTGCCAATGTAACTTGGTCCGTAGATTATACTGATCCAGATATACCTGATAATGCAAATTTGTTAAGCGGAAACTTGGCAGCAGCAGAAGAATTGGTAATACCAGCATTAATTTCAAATTCAGGACGTTACTTTATTGGAATAACAACCAATATGGGAAATATTATTTTAGATGATATATTAATTACCTTTTTCGGAACTCCAGTTTTAGAGGAAGTAATTACTTTAAACACAAATTTAAATACCAATCCTGATCAGAATAATATCGAAATAATTCCTCAAGATCTAAGTGGTAATGCCTCTTTTGAATATGCCATCAATAGAGGAGAATTTCAAGATAGTCCAATTTTTTTAGATGTGCCGCCTGGTATAAATACAGCCATAATTAATGACAAAAATGGATGTGGAACTACAGATGCCATTAAATTTTTAGTAGTTGGTTATCCGAAATTTTTTACGCCAAACGGAGATTTAGTGAATGATGATTGGAATATCAAAGGAATTGAAACCTTATCAAATCCTGCAGTTTTTATTTTTGACCGTTATGGTAAGCTTTTAAAACAGTTAGATGCCTTTAGTAGTTGGGACGGTACCTATATTGGTCGTCAAATGCCAGCAACAGATTATTGGTTCAGGTTCGAATATAATGCAGATGAAAGCGGAATTGTAGTCGCAAAAACAACCCAAAGTCACTTTACCTTAAAACGATAAAAAATATGCAAATCGCAGGTTCTTTTATTATAAAAATCATCTAAAAAACCCATCCCGAGGATGGGAATAAATACGCTAAAAGTTTACAGTATAGGTTAAGGTAGCATTTGTATTTCTCGCTGCTATGTTTAAAGACGGATTAGCGTCGGTACTTAAAATTCTTGTACTAAAGTCTTGATTGTTGGTGCTCATCGCAAAATCTAATCTGCTAGGGCCAAAATCATAACCTAAACCACCTGAAAATCCGTTTAAATCTCCAATGATATTATTTCTGTACGGACTTTGTTCGTATCTATAGCCACCGCGTAAACTTACCCTATCTATTCTGTATTCACCGCCAAGCCTTACAGTAGATACGGCTTGCAGTTGATTATTGATGAAATTATTTTCAGAAGCAAAATTAGGATCTGAATTTGGTCTTAGTTCTGCTTTAGACATATCTTGAAAACCGTAATCTACGCTCAATAAGCCATTTTTCCCAAAAACTATTGCTAAACTACCTGTTAATTTTTCAGGCGTTTTAATGGTGTATCTTTCGTATAAGTTAATGGTATTGAAGTTGATAAAATCAATGTCAACATCAGCTACTGTCGAATTTATTCGTTGTGAAAATTCATCATTTAAGCGATACCATGCTGGAGATTGGTAGCTTCCGCCCACCCTAACCTTTTCGCTAAGTTTGGCAATAGTCCCTAAACTATAAGAAAATGCAGATCCCTGTGTTCTCAGTAAATTATCAAAATCAGCAAAAATTACTTGAGAATCAGCATCATAACCACTTTCAGAAATTTCGGTTAATTGTTCTGAAAAAATACTATGAAAGTTTAATGAAGCACCAAAGAAAAGCTTGTCTTTATATTGTTGCGCTATGTTCGCCGTAAACTTATCATTGTATCCTGTGCTTATTTTTCTATACGTTTGGTTAACACTATTCGTATATTTTGTTAAGCTTACATAACCGGTATTGTCTTCATCATTCGGATCAACAGCATCTATAATACCTCCAAAAATCCCTAAAAACGCTTGCTGATTTACATAGCCAAGTTCAGAACCGATATTTAAATAGGCATCTTCAATAAATTCTCCATCTTGCAATTTCAAAGGTCCTAATGCCGTTCCTTGAGCAAAGTCTAAAAAATAGCGATCTATACCTGTTGTTGTGGAATATGAGGCATTAATTTGACTGTCAAAATTTTGAATGCGATCGTAATTAATAGCAAAACTAAGTTTTTTCCAGTTGGAATCTTTGTTGGTATTTTTAAAAACAAAAACACCACCAACTTGGTTTATCTCCATATTGTTAGTTGCCGTTTCTAAAAACAAACTATTGCCCATTCCAGCGGTGTTTCTTACATTAAAGTTGCTGCCAGAAAAGCTGACTATACTATTGTTAAAAATTGCTGAACCTGCGGGGTTAATATTCAAAGCCGATAAATCCCCACCTAGGGCACCAAAAGCACCACTCATGGCATGAAAACGTGCAGTACCTAGCGTATTATCCGTGCTGTATCGCAATACATCATTTATATTCTGAGCGGTACTGAAAGAACATACCAATATAGCTATTAAAATAAAATATTTTTTCATTTCAATTTTTTTCATTTCTTAAAACTAATTAATTTCCTCGGCTACCACCTCTGCTGCCACCGCCAGAAGAAGACCTTGAAGAACCTCCACTGCTGCCGCTACTCGTTCTGCCACTACTGCTGCTGCTACTCATTCTACTACTACCGCTAGAAGATGATCTGTAGCTTCCGCTTGAAGATCTACTGCTAGATGAACTTCTCATAGCTGGTGATGACCCTCGAGAACTGCTTCCAGAACTTCTATAGTTTCCACTGGAAGAACTTCTTGAGCTATTGCTCGGAATGTAAGTTCTGCTTGTTGGAGCCGCACTTCTTGAGCTTCTATAGTTTCCTGTGGAAGTTCCTCTTTGATAGGTGTTATTAGAGGATGTATTACCTCTATAGGTTGATGTATTTCTAGAGCTATTATTGTAGTTAGGTTCCACTCTTGAACTTCTTGCTGTTCTATAATTCGTATTTCTGTTTGCAGTTGTTCCTGACCTGTAAGCAGTTGAGTTTCTAGAAGTTGCAGCAGTTGAATTTCTAGAGGCATTATTCGATGTTCTATAACGCGAATTTGTAACATTAGATGATCCTCTCAACGGCGTATTTGTATATGATCTCTTTATAGCGCCTGAGCGATAATTGCCTCTTCTTCCTTGAGTAACGGCGAAGTTTCTGCCATTATCGAAGCCATACGCAAAATTGTTAAACCCAAAGCCAAAGTTGTTAAATCCATACCCAAAGTTGTTAAATCCTAAGCCGAAACCACCACCCCAACCAAAGCCACCGCCCCAGCCAAAGTTATTGAAACCGCCGCCCCAGCCAAAGTTATTGAAACGGCCGCCCCAGCCGCCACCCCAGCCAAAATTATTAAAACCGCCGCCCCAGAATGGGTCAAAACCCCAGCCACCAAAGCCGCCGAAGTTGTCGTGGTAATTTATAGATGTACTAGTTGGGTTTTGCCCCCAACCACCTTGACCATTGTAGGTGTTGAAGTTGTTATCGTAATTATCGTTTTGAAAAGCAACTCCAGAACCATCATCAATAGGCTGACTATAATAGCCATCAACATCTGTGAAAATTTCACTATTTAAAATATCTTGATACTGATCCGCTCTTCGTCCAAAATACTCAGCATATTGATTGCTATTATTTTCTACTTGTTGCGCTTGTCTTTGTCTAGGATTATTTTCAACCCTAACGCGATTGTTATTGGTCGAATATATGCCGTCATTATCGTAGTAAGATGATTGTTGATAGGAGCCACAAGAAACAAATAACAAAGATGTTATTGCCATATAAACTACAGTATTAATTTTGCTGTGCAGAGTGGGATGTATCATCATTATAAATTTAATTGTTGAACAATGTAAAAATAGTTAGTTTTACAAACTATTTTCAAACATAAAGATACAAGATTTGTGCCAAACTAAAAAGTATGAGTAAAAACTTAACAAAAAGAAGCGAGGATTATTCTAAATGGTATAATGAATTGGTAGTTCAAGCCGATTTAGCTGAGAATTCGGGCGTTAGAGGTTGTATGGTCATTAAACCATACGGATACGCGATTTGGGAGAAAATTCAGGCGGCTTTGGATAAAATGTTTAAAGAAACTGGTCATGAAAATGCATATTTTCCTCTACTAATTCCAAAATCTTATTTGAGTAAAGAAGCAAGCCATGTAGAAGGTTTTGCTAAAGAATGTGCAGTTGTAACGCATTACCGACTTAAAAATGCTGAAGATGGTAGCGGCATCATTATTGATCCAGATGCAAAATTAGAAGAAGAGTTAATTATAAGGCCAACATCCGAAACCATCATTTGGGATACCTATCGAAGATGGATTCAATCCTACAGGGACTTACCTATTTTAATAAACCAATGGGCAAATGTAGTTCGATGGGAAATGCGTACCCGTTTATTTTTGAGAACTGCCGAATTTTTGTGGCAAGAAGGGCACACGGCCCATGCTACTGAAAACGAAGCCTTACAAGAAGCAGAACAAATGATGAATGTATATGCCGAGTTTGCAGAAGAATTTATGGCAATGCCTGTCATAAAAGGAACAAAAACGGAAAGTGAGCGTTTTGCGGGTGCTTTAGAGACCTATTGTATTGAAGCCTTAATGCAAGACGGCAAAGCCTTACAAGCCGGAACGTCACACTTTTTAGGACAAAATTTCGCCAAAGCTTTCGATGTTAAATACGCGACTAAAGAAGGTACTCAAGAATATGTTTGGGCTACTTCATGGGGAGTTTCTACTCGATTAATGGGTGCACTAGTTATGACGCACAGCGATGATAATGGTCTAGTTTTACCTCCAAAACTAGCGCCAATTCAAGTAGTGATTGTGCCTATTTATAAAGGATTAGAGCAACTTGATTTAATTTCGGAAAGAGTAAAACCTTTAGTTAAAGAATTGCGCTCTAAAGGTATTTCTGTAAAATATGACGATAGAGATACCTATAAACCTGGCTTTAAATTTGCGGAATACGAGTTAAAAGGAGTGCCTATACGTTTGGCGATTGGTCAAAGAGATATGGATAATAATACTTTTGAAGTTGCGCGTCGCGATACTTTTGAAAAAGAAACGGTAAATGTGGATGCAGTCATTCAAAAAATTGAATTTTTATTGGAAGATATTCAGCAAAATATTTATAAGAAAGCATATAATTTCCGTGAAAATCATATCACGGAAGTAAACAGTTATGAAGAATTCAAAGAAGTTTTAGAAACTAAAGGAGGCTTTATTGCTGCTCATTGGGACGGCACTGCGGAGACCGAAGAACAAATAAAAAACAACACTAAAGCCACTATACGTTGCATTCCTATTGATGCTGTTTATGAAGAAGGTGCTTGTGTAGTTACAGGTAAGCCTTCAACAAAAAGAGTATTATTTGCTAAGGCATATTAAATTTTTAAAAAAGTTTAATTAGCTATTGCAAAGGTTAAAAATAGTTGTATTTTTGCATCCGCAATTGCGCAAGCGATGGTCCGTTCGTCTAGGGGTTAGGACGCCAGGTTTTCATCCTGGTAACAGGGGTTCGATTCCCCTACGGACTACGAAAAAATTCTGAATTACAAATTCATAATTCAGAATTAGTTTAATGGTCCGTTCGTCTAGGGGTTAGGACGCCAGGTTTTCATCCTGGTAACAGGGGTTCGATTCCCCTACGGACTACAGTTAACTAAATAAATTGAAAACTATAAATGTTAAGTCGAAAGTCCATAAAGACTAATCTTAATTTTTAATTTTTCATTATCAATTTTAAATAAAAAAAATAAAATGGCAAATCACAAGTCGGCGTTAAAGAGAATCAGAAGAAACGAGGCAGTTCGTTTACGTAATAAATACCAACATAAAACAATGCGTAATGCCTTGAAAAAATTACGTGGTGAAGAAGATAAAAAAGCTGTGGAAACTTTATTCCCAACTGTAGTGAGTATGATTGATAGATTAGCGAAACGAAATATCATTCACGCCAATAAAGCGGCGAACTTAAAAAGCAAATTATCTAAACTAGTAGCTGCACTTTAGGCAACTATCTTTTTTATATCATAATACTTATAAAAGCGCTCTATCTTATTGATGGAGCGCTTTTTTATTTCCTTATTTTAAACTTTCTCTTCATTTGAATAAAACCATAAATAATAAAATAATACGTTAAACCCATAAGAGAAAGATGTATTCTTTTGATCTAATTATATAATTCTATATTGGCAAAGTTCGAAAATGAATTATAAATTTTTATTGGAATGTACCCAAGTTGAAAAATTAATAATCCAAAGCCAATCCAAAATAGCAAGTTTAGTTTTGCAATCTAATGCCTTAAAATACTGCTATTTTATCTTAAATATATAATAATATAAATGAGTGAAAGCCCATCAAAGCTGTAAGCATATTCCTGCGATTTCAATAGAAAGTTTTAGAAAAATAGATTTACAATACTTACTAGAATAAAGCCAAAGGCTAAAATTAAAACTATTTTTCTATGGAATTTAGAGATGATAAAAATTTAAAAAATATATAGAAAAAACAGAAAGAAAATAAAATTGATATATTGTAAAATAGCGCATTATTTTCTAATAATTTTTCTGAAAAGAAAGAATTAAATCGAAAATAAATTTTAATTAAGTATCCTAATAATTCATTTATAAAAGTGTAAATCAATAGAATTGTGTAGTATTTAAATGGAGTATCAAAATAGTTTGGGTATTTAATTATACCTACAATTAAAGCCACGACGTAAAAGAGAATAAATGAATTTTCTAAAAAAAATATTAAGTAATTACAACTTATTAATCAAAAACCAAAACCATCTTCAGGTGGTGGCGACATGCGTGAGTCATTCAATATTAAACTTCCATCCCCTTGAAAAGCATTAAAATTAAAACCTGGCAATAGAGAAGCATAAGATTTTTGAGTAGTTTTTGTTTTACCCATCTCTTTTTTTAGTACAATAGGATAATTGCGAATTAATGCAGTTTCTTTTTTTTTACCACCTAAATTCTTAATATAAATACTAAGGTTCAAGGTATTAACTTTCATCGTGTATAGTATTAAAAAGGTATTCTGACGTGGATGTTTAATTTTTTTATTTTTTCAATATTCTTCCTTGTGTGGATAGTTAGAAAAATAAAAGAACTAGGTTTTAATCTCAACTCCAGCTGCTTTTGCCTCTTATTCTAAATAAGCAATATAGGTTTTTACGGTTTTTATATCGTACGCTCTATACCTTTAAGCAATAAATTTAGTTCCATCTTTAAAGGTTTCTTCTACAGCTTCAATTAAATTTACTATTTTATGGATGTAATTGTCATAGCCGTTTTTTGCTTCGTTTATACTAATAATTTTTTCGGGAGCTTCTATTTCCCTGCTAGGTTCTTGAGGTTCCTCGTCTGATTTATTTTTATGTGTTGCAGGCTAAAAATAATAACAAAGCCACCATGATAAACTCTAAATTATTTTTACTTTTCACACGATTAAGTATTAGCTTTAATGAAAAAAATAGTGTATTTTAGAATTTAGGGGGAGAAATAGTCTGAATGCCTCATAAACATATTTGAAATTCCTGAAAAAAAATAGAAAATACTAAAAAAAACAAAAGCCCGATAGTAATCACTATCGGGCTTTTTGTTATTTGTAGAATTGTATTATTGACTCATTGTCAATAAAAACTCTTCATTATTTTTAGTCTGTTTGATGCGTTGCTCAATAAATTCCATAGCTTCTACGGGGTTCATGTCTGCTAAGTATTTGCGTAAAATCCACATTCTTTGTATGGTAGTTTCATCTAACAATAAATCGTCTCTGCGGGTACTTGAAGAGGTAAGATCAATAGCAGGGAAAATTCTTCTGTTCGATATTTTACGATCTAATTGCAGTTCCATATTGCCAGTTCCTTTGAATTCTTCAAAGATAACTTCGTCCATTTTAGATCCAGTTTCGGTTAAAGCTGTAGCTATAATGGATAAAGATCCGCCACCTTCAATATTTCTTGCCGCTCCAAAAAAACGTTTTGGTTTGTGTAGCGCATTGGCATCAACACCACCACTCAATACCTTACCTGATGGAGGTTGTACAGTATTATAAGCTCTTGCCAATCTGGTGATTGAGTCCAATAAAATAACTACATCATGGCCACATTCTACCAATCGTTTTGCTTTTTCTAAAACAATATTAGCAACGCGAACATGTTCTGATGCTTCTTTGTCAAAAGTAGAAGCCACTACCTCACCTCGTACATTTCGCTGCATATCGGTAACCTCTTCTGGGCGCTCATCAATCAATAAAATTATTTGATAAACTTCCGGATGGTTAGCTGCAATACCATTTGCTATATCTTTCAATAACATGGTTTTACCTGTTTTTGGCTGGGCTACGATCATACCTCTTTGTCCTTTTCCAATAGGAGAAAACAAATCGATAATTCTCGTAGAGATAGTACCTTGGCGGTCCGATAAATTAAATTTTTCTTGAGGAAATAAAGGCGTTAAATGTTCAAATGAAACACGATCACGAACCACTTGAGGGTCTATTCCGTTAATTTTATTTACCTTTATTAAAGGAAAATACTTTTCACCTTCTTTCGGCGGTCGAACATTTCCTAAAACAGTATCACCAGTTTTTAAACCAAATAATCTAATTTGCGATTGAGAAACATAAATATCATCGGGTGAAGACAAATAATTATAATCTGATGAGCGCAAAAAACCGTACCCATCAACCATTATATCTAAAACTCCCTCACTGGCAATGATGCTATCGAACTCATATTCTGGTTCTTTATATCTGTTTTTAAGATCTTTATCAAAATTATTATTCTTTTCCTGCTTTGGTCGCGGATTAGGTTTATTTTGATTGGGATTATTGTTAGGATTGCTATTGGGATTACTATTTGGATTGTTATTGGGTGTGCTATTTGGACTGCTGTTTGAATTATTGCCTTGATTTTGGTTGGCATGAACAGGCGTCTTTTTTTGAAAATCCTTTTTTTGATTAGGATTATTCATATTTTTTTTAGGTTCAGGCGCAATTTCTCTTAAAATTTCAGTCTTTGAATCTTCTGTAATTTTTGAGCTAAATTCCTGGGGAGCTGGTCTCGGATTGGGTTTGTTCGGTTTGTTTTCTATCGGCCTTTCTTTTTCTTTCACCTCTATTTTTTTGTCTGAAGTGTCAGCAGCTTTTTTTTGAATTCTAGGCTTTTTAGATCTGGGAGCTCTAGTTTCTGGTTGGGCTGTTTTTTCCGAAGTGTTTTTGCCAATTACCTCTTGAACAACCTTTGGATTTGCGGCCTGCACGTCTAAAATTTGATAAACTAGGTCTAATTTTTTTGAGGTTTTGTACTTAGGTACTTGTAAACCTTCGGCAATTTCCTGCAGCTCAGGAAGCTTTTTTAATTTTAAATCTGAAATCTCAAACATTAATTGTTGAATAAATTATACGTCTCTAAATAATTGAAGTGTAGTGTAAATCTAGATATATTTTTGGAACGATGTCCTTAAAATTGGTAAGTGTTAGATTATAACGCAGCAATATTACAAATTATTTTCAATATTTCATTGATATTTCTCAAAAAGAGGCTTATTTTGCATCAAGTAATTAATTTTTAGAAATGATTCAACGAAAACAGACATTATATTTATTAATAGTGATACTTTTAACCGGTGCTTTGCCATTTTGGTTAAATTTATGGTCTGATGCTAATGGAAAAGAAATTTTTGCTCAAAACGATGTCTTAATTTCTGGAGCTTTTACTGGTGCTGCTGTATTGGCCTTGGTATCTATTTTATTATACAAAAAACGACAAAATCAATTTGTAGTAAACAGGTTGAATATGATTTTGAATCTTTTTTTACTAGGATTTTTCGTTTATCGATCGCTGAATTTATCTGGAGAAATTTTGGTTTCTGAGAAAGGTATTGGGATGCTGATTCCTATTTTTTCTATCGTGTTTTTAGTCTTGGCCAACAAGGCTATAAGAAAGGATGAGGATCTTGTAAAATCTGTTGATCGCTTGCGTTAAACCTAACATCTTAGTAGTATTAGTGCGTTAAACCCGGGGTTGTTCCCGGGTTTTTTAATGAATATACTGTCTAATGGCTAATGTCACAGGTCGAATGGCGAAAGTTTATTTTACTATCATCCATCATCTGCGGTTCCCCAACTCAATAATCGCTAAGTCTTTAATATTCTCCCCATCAATTACAAACTGTAACATCGTGCGCACTTCATGAAAACCATGTTTACCGCAAGCGCCTGGGTTCATGTGTAGTAGGTTTAATTTTTTATCCCACATTACTTTCAAAATATGCGAATGCCCTGAAATAAATAGTTTAGGTGGATTTTGTTTTATTTCTTCTTTAATTCTAGGGTTGTACCTATTGGGGTAACCGCCAATATGGGTCATCCAAACGCCAACATCTTCGCATTTAAATTTATGGTCAAGGGGAAAGTCTAATTGCGCTTTATTGTCATCAATATTCCCATAAACCGCCCTTAAAGGTTTTATTTTTCGCAAACTGTCTGTAACATGCAAATCGCCAATATCGCCTGCATGCCAAATTTCATCTGCTTTTTTAGCATACTTTATTATAGCATCGTCAATATGGCTATGGGTATCGGAGAGTAAAAGAATTCTTTTCATTAAAAATATGTCAAATGCCTAAAATCAAATGTCAAAAATTGATGGTCAAAGACTAAATTTTCTTTATTATCTTTGTCTTTTGCAAAAATAGCATATTCAATTGAGATATTTTGTTGTGTTTTCATACTTTGGAAAACAGTACCATGGTTGGCAAATACAGCCTAACGCGGTAACGGTTGAGGCAATTATGGAAAATGCTTTTTCGAAACTTTTAGGCGTAAAAATTGACTTAATAGGCGCAGGTAGAACCGACACAGGCGTCCATGCAAAACAAATGATTGCACATTTTGATGCTGAAATGATAAGTGATATTAGCGACATAGTCTATCGTTTAAATGCCTTTTTACCTTCGGATATTGCGGTTCAAGATATTTTTGAAACCAATTCCGAAGTTCATGCTCGTTTTGATGCGATTTCTAGAACATACGAATATTGGATTGTTCAAGAAAAAAATCCGTTTTTAAGCCATCATGCTCATTATATAAAATATCCGTTAGACATTGATAAAATGAACAAAGCTGCGCAAATTTTGTTGGAAAATACAGATTTTGAATGTTTTTCGAAATCTAATACTGACGTTTACACCTTTTTATGTAATATTTCACAAGCAAAATGGAGCCTTAAAAATGATGTTTTGGTTTTTACCATTACCGCAGACCGGTTTTTGCGAAATATGGTGAGGGCAATCGTGGGTACTTTGCTCGAAGTAGGTTTAGGTAAAATGGAGTTGGAGACTGTTAATGCAATTATAAAAAGTAAAAATCGGAGTAATGCTGGAGCGTCAGTGCCTGCAAAAGGCTTATATTTGACACAAGTTATCTACCCAGAAAAAATAAGGAAAATTGATGGATAAAACATCGGGAAAAGCATTTGATTATAGCTTGTTCAAAAGGTTAATAAATTATACAAAACCGTATAAAATTACTTTTTATGGGGTGGCTTTAGCCGCTATATTATTATCTGGTTTTTCAGTAATGACGGCCATCATTGTTGGGAATATTGTAGATGAAGCCATTACCTTAAAAGACGCAGATAAATTATTGTATTTAACCATGGCGATGCTTGGTGTTTTAATAGGGCAGGTGATAAGTCAGTTAGGATTTAACTATTACGCTAATTGGTTGGGAGAGTCTGTAATTAAAGACATTAGAATAGATCTTTTTACAAAGATGATGGGTTTTAAAATGAAATATTTTGATAACTCATCTATAGGTGTTTTGGTTACACGAGCCGTGGCGGACATGCAACGTATTGGTGAAATTTTTAGTCAAGGTTTTTTCGTGATTGTAGCTGATTTGCTAAAAATGTTTGTAGTCGCCGGGGTTATGTTGTACCAAAATTGGAAATTAGCTTTGATTGTTTTTGCTTTGATGCCAATTATCGCTTATGCTACTAGACTTTTCCAAAAGGCAATGAAAGTTGCATTTACTGAGGTTAGGGCAGAGGTATCTAACTTAAATTCTTTTGTGCAAGAGCGCATTACAGGTATGAAAATTGTACAATTATTTAACCGTGAGGAAACGGAAAAAGAAAAATTTAGAGTTATCAGCGAAAAACATCAAAATGCTTGGTTAAAGACGGTATGGTACAACTCTATATTTTTTCCGATTGCTGAAATAGTGTCCTCAGTAGCCATTGGTTTAATTGTTTGGTATGGTGGATTATTGAATATTGCCAATGTCGCTACTAACGAATACGGTTCTATTTTCGCCTTTATTTTACTTTCTGATATGCTGTTCAGACCACTACGCCAAATAGCAGATAAGTTTAATACTTTACAAATGGGCATGGTCGCTGCAAATCGAGTGTTTAAAATATTAGATAGTGATAACCAAGTTGAAGACTCTGGAACTTTAGATCAAATAGCGATTAAAGGAAACATAGCATTCAAAAATGTATATTTTGGTTATGTAGAAAACCAAGAAGTTTTACACGGTATTACCTTTCAAGTTAAAGCCGGAGAAACCATTGCAATTGTCGGCGCAACTGGAGCTGGAAAATCGACCATTATCAATCTATTAAATCGGTTTTATGAGTTAAATTCAGGTGAAATTTCGATAGATGATATCAATATTAAGGAGTTTACATTAACTTCTTTGCGTTCTAAAATTGCGGTGGTTTTACAAGATGTATTTTTATTTGCGGATACGATTGCTAATAATATTTCTCTAAAAGATGAAAAAATTACCAAAGCAACGATAGAAGCTGCGGCAAAACAAATCGGCGTTCACGAATTTATAATTAGTTTGCCTGGTGGCTATGATTATAATGTAAAAGAACGTGGGATTATGCTTTCAAGCGGACAGCGCCAACTAATTGCTTTTTTAAGAGCTTATGTGAGCAACCCAAGTATTTTGGTCTTAGATGAAGCTACCTCTTCTGTAGATACCTATTCGGAGCAATTAATCCAGAAAGCAACGGAAAAAATTACGGAAGGTAGAACCTCAATTATCATTGCACACCGATTGGCGACCATTAAAAAAGCAGACAAAATTATCGTTATGGATGCTGGCAAAATCATGGAAATCGGAAGTCATAAAGAACTCCTTAAAGAAGGCGGTTATTATAGTAATTTGTATGAAGCGCAGTTTTTGTCGGAAGAGGTGGTTTAAATTTATTAAAAGTATTAAACGTGAAATATGAAATTAGAAATACGAATCTTCTATTTTCTAAACTATTTTTACTAGCTAACATCAAAAGTTAAAAGTCTAAAATAAAATGTCAAAAGTATTTAGTACAAAGTAGATTTATTTTAAACTCCTAAACTTTTTTTACTACCGTATAAAGTCAAAATTTCAAAACCTAACACCCAACACTTAAAATTAAAAACTTTTTTACAAGAGGTCTTCTTTAATCATATTAGAGAGCTCATTTAAATCTTTATACAACATAAACTCTCCGTTTTTAATATAGGTAATCATGCCTGTTTCTTCACTTACTACTAGCGCAAGGGCATCGGTTTTTTCGGTGATTCCTACTGCGGCTCTATGGCGTAATCCAAAACGTAAAGGAATATTTCGTTCGTTAGATACGGGCAAAATTACGCGCGTAGCCACAATCGTATTATTTTCAATAATTGCTGCACCATCGTGTAAAGGGCTGTTTTTGTAAAAAATGCTTTCAATAATAGGTTGCGAAATTTCAATGTGCATTTTATCTCCAGACGACTTTACAAAATCTAAAGCATTATTTCTACTTATAATGAGCAAGGCGCCAGTTCTAGAATTGCTCATTTTTTCGCATGCGTTTAAAATAGCATTCACATCAGTACTTATTGAACCTACTTCTTGTTTCAAAAATTTAAAATGTTTTACAAAATTTCGTTTATTGGCAAAATTGGTAGAGCCAATCATTAATAAAAACTTTCTAATTTCTTGTTGAAATACAATGATAAGCGCAATTAAACCCACTTGCATAAAGCCACCGACCATACTGCTTATCATTTTCATTTCGAGTAATTCAGTGAGTTTCCAAAAGCCCCAAACAATAACAATTCCAATAAAAATGTTGATGGCAACAGTTCCCCTAACTAATTTGTAAATATAATACAGCAGTATTGCGACAAGAATAATGTCGATGAGGTCTGTAATCCTAAAATCTAGAAAATCTAAAAAATTCAAACTAAGTGGTTTTGGTAAAATTAGGAAAAATAGATGAACTTAAAACTATCTATTTACAGCGTTTAATTGCTCCACTATTTTAATACATTCTAAAGCCTCTTTAACATCATGAACTCTAAGAATATTCGCTCCTTTTAAAAGCGCAATTGTATTTAAGGCAGTAGTGCCGTTCAAGGCATTTTTAGCATCGCTTTTCAATACCTTATAAATCATAGATTTTCTACTAATACCTACTAAAATTGGTTTTTTAGTTATATTAAATAGTTCTAGTTTTTGCATCAACTCGTAATTTTGGGCTAAATTTTTAGAGAATCCAAAACCAGGATCAACAATAATATCAATGATACCTTTTTCATGCGCATCAGTAATTTTTTCAGAAAAATAGTATAAAATATCCTTCAAAAGATGGTTATAAGTGGTGTTTTGTTGCATGTTTTGTGGGGTGCCTTTTAAGTGCATCATCACATAAGGCACCTTTAATTGGGACACGAGGTGCATCATAGCTGCATCTAAGTTACCTGCTGAAATATCGTTAACCATTGCAGCACCAGCGATAATGCATTCTTTTGCCACCTTCGCCCTAAAAGTATCAATAGAAAGTACTATTTCAGGAAATTTGTTTACCAATAAATCCACAATGGGAACTATCCGTTGTAACTCTTCTGTTTCCGAAACATTTTCTGCACCGGGTCTTGAGCTATAGGCACCAACATCAATAAAAGTAGCACCATCAGCTAGCATTTTTTCTACTTGTGTTATAACGGTGGTACTGTCTTTGAATTTTCCACCATCATAAAATGAATCGGGCGTAATGTTAAGTACGCCCATAATTTTGGGACTATTGAGGTCGATAAGATTTCCTTTGCAATTGATGGTCATTTTTTTACTATAATTGAATAAGATTTCAAGTAATGACTTAACTTTAAAGCGCGATACTTGAACAATTAAAAATTTTGATCGAAATTTACACAAATTAGAAACAATTCATGCAGAAAACGTCAGAACAATACGATTTAGTCATTAAAACATGCAGAGATTTATTCTCAAAAAAAATGAAAGATTATGGTAGTGCCTGGCGGATACTTAGACTTCCTTCTTTAACAGATCAAATTTATATAAAAGCACAGCGCATTCGAAGTTTGCAAGAAAATGAAGTTCGTAAAGTGGACGAAGATGAGCAATCTGAGTTTATCGGCATCATCAACTATGCCCTTATGGCGCTTATTCAGATGGATAAAGGTGTGGTAGATCATCCAGATATGGCAGAAGAGGAAGCCTCAGAATTGTATCACAAGCACTTGGTTAATACAAAATCTTTAATGGAAAATAAAAATCATGATTATGGCGAGGCTTGGCGAGATATGCGTATAAGTTCTCTGACCGATTTAATTTTGCAAAAATTATTACGCATCAAACAAATAGAAAATAACAAAGGAAAAACTCAGGTGAGCGAAGGTATCGATGCCAATTATCAAGATATTATTAATTATGCGGTATTTGCCATGATTCATTTAACATCAAATTCTAAATAAAAAAATGAAATATTTAGTAGCCATAAGTAGAATTTTTGTTGGCATTTTGTTTATTATTAGTGGATTTATAAAATTGAATGATCCCGTAGGTTTTTCTTTTAAGTTAGAAGAATATTTTAGTTTTAGCGTACTTAACTTACCATTTTTAGAACCCCATGCCTTGAAAATTGCCATTGCAGTTGTGATCTTCGAAGTGCTTTTAGGAGTTTTGTTGTTAATAGGTTTCCGAGTAAAATTTACAGTTTGGAGTTTATTATTGATGATTGTCGGCTTTACTTTTTTAACTTTTTATTCCGCTTATTTTAATAAAGTAACCGATTGTGGCTGTTTTGGGGATGCTTTAAAACTAACACCTTGGGAGTCTTTTACAAAAGATATTGTATTACTCGTATTGATATTAATTTTATTTAAAGGGCATAAATATATTACGCCGATTTTTAGTGCTAATCTTAGCAGAATTGTTACCTCATTAGCTATCATAAGTTCATGTATATTTGCATACTACGTGCTGAATCATCTGCCAGCACTAGATTTTAGACCTTATGAAATTGGTGCAAATATCGAAGACGGAATGTCTGTGCCAGAAGATGCGCAAAAAGCTGTTTTTGATTATGCGTGGAAATTTAAAGTCAATGGGGAAGAAAAAGTAATTGTGACCAGAGGCGATTATCCATCGATGGATGGCGAATTTATCGATGTAGAAACAACCGAAATAGAAGCCGGTTATGAACCTCCTATTCACGATTTTACAATTGAGAAAAACGGATTTGATATGGCATCGGAACTATTACAAGAACCAAAATTGGTCATGGTAGTGGCTTATGATTTAGCGAAAAGTAATTATGAAGCTTTTGAAGAAATTAAAACAATGTCGAAAAAAGCTATAAAAAGTGGCTATAAAGTAATTGGCATGTCGGCTTCTAGTGAAGATTTTACCTTAAAACTAAGTAAAGAATATAGGTTGGTATTCGATTTTTATTTTACGGACCAAACCACTTTAAAAACTATTGTGAGGTCTAATCCGGGTGTTTTAGTCTTAGAAAAAGGTACTATAAAACAAAAAGTACATTTTAACGATATAGATGAATTGGAGTTCAATTAAATCTATTTCAAATTTAAATATCAAATATATAATACTATAATGAGAAATAAAATTGTAGCAGGAAATTGGAAAATGAATAATAATCTTCAAGAAACAGAAGATTTACTCACTGAACTATCTGCTAAATTACCCGATACTAATGCAGAAGTTATGGTAGCACCAAACTTTGTGAACCTTGCCATGGCAGTTCGTAGTTTACAAGAATCTACCATTCAGGTTATTGCACAAAATATGCACTTTGAGGAAAATGGTGCATACACAGGTGAAATTTCTGCAGATATGTTGTTGAGTGTTGGAGTTGATAACGTAATCATCGGACATTCAGAACGTAGAGCATATTTTGGTGAAACAGATGAAATTCTAGCGAAAAAAGTAAAAGTAGCCTTATCAAAAAACATGAGAGTTGTATTTTGTTTTGGCGAAGAGTTGCAAGACCGCAAAGCCAACAAGCATTTTGCGGTGGTAGAAAGTCAATTGAAAAATGGTTTGTTTGATTTGGATGCGACTGCTTGGCAACGTATCATTTTAGCTTATGAGCCTGTTTGGGCTATTGGTACTGGTGAAACTGCTTCACCAGACCAAGCGCAAGAAATGCACGCTTTTATACGTAAAACAATCACTGAAGCTTTTAATACTACCATTGCCAATAATGTATCTATTTTATATGGTGGTAGTGTTAAACCAAACAATGCCGTTGAAATTTTCTCTAAACCAGATGTTGATGGCGGATTAATTGGTGGTGCGTCATTAGTGGCAGACGATTTTATAGCCATTATAAAAGCAATTTAAGGCTTTTTTAATTTTTAAAAGGATGTATTAAAAACGGATATCCTTTTTCTATTCTTATTAAAATGGAACAAGAAAATATTTATATAGAATACCAATTTACCGTAAAGCCATTACAACCTGCTTCCGATATTTTAATAGCCCAATTAGGCGAGGTACTTTTTGAGAGTTTTGTAGAAACAGAGGAGGGGATTTTAGCCTACATTCAAAAAAATGATTGGTCTAATGATATTTTAAATACGATTGAGATTTTAGTCAGTCCCAATTTTGAGATTGATTATCAATATCAAGAAATAGCGCAAGAAAACTGGAATGCTACTTGGGAACAGAATTTTAATCCCATCCATGTAGATGAACAATGTGTAGTTCGTGCTCCTTTTCACGAGAAACCTAATGTGTTATACGATATTGTGATTGAACCAAAAATGAGCTTTGGTACGGGGCATCATGAAACTACCCACATGATGCTACAGCATATTTTAGAAACTGATTTTAAAAGTAAGTCGGTTTTAGATATGGGAAGCGGTACAGGCGTTTTAGCCATTTTAGTGGCTATGAAAGGCGCTACCGATGTTGATGCGATTGACATTGATAATTGGTGTTACTTAAATGCCAAAGAAAATGTAGAGCGTAATAATTGTACTCATATTAATGTACATGAAGGCGATGCGAGACTCTTGGGAAACAAAAAATACGATGTTATTATTGCAAATATCAATCGAAATATTTTATTGAATGATATTCCTACCTACGTAAAATGCCTAAAAAAAGAAGGAATTTTATTTTTAAGCGGATTTTATACTGAGGACATGCTTATAATTTCTGAAAAATGTAACGAAGTGGGTTTACAATTCATTTCCAATCTGGAACGCAACAATTGGGTAGCAGTAATGTATAGTTTTTAAGCTAAAAAAAGATTTGTTTTTAAAGAATTTGTATATTAGTATAAAATTGTATCGATGAGCACAAGAGAAAAGGTCTTAGAAGATCTACTTGTAGAAGAAGAGACCCAACAACAAAACGAAATTGTGTTGTATAATGATGAGGTAAATACGTTTGACCACGTTATTGAAACCTTAATTGGCGTTTGTGACCATACGCCTGAACAAGCCGAGCAATGCTCAATTATTGTGCATCACAACGGTAAATGTACAGTAAAAACAGGCGGTTATGATGATTTAAAACCTAGATGTAGTAAACTATTGCAGGCAGGTTTGAGTGCTGAGATAGTTTAGTGTTTATCTTCTATTAAAATCATTATCTTTAAAGCCATTATCTTTTGGTTTTAAACAACTTCATGCTACAGTTTTTTAAAAAAGTAACTTTTTTCTTCTGCATAAGCTTAGGTTTTTCCCAAGAAATACCACCTATAAATAACTTTACGCCACTTTCTTACAAAGGAGGAAATCAAAATTGGAGCATATCCCAATCGTCTCAAAAGTTTATTTATGTGGCCAACAACTTTGGATTATTAGAGTTTAACGGTGCCTTTTGGAAAACATATCCTTCGCCCAATGGGTCTAACATCCGATCTGTAAAAGTAATAGAGGATAAGATATTCACAGGTTGTTATATGGAGTTTGGATATTGGCAGAAGGATAATTTTGGTGATTTAAACTATCAATCATTAAAGCCAAAGCTTATTATTCCTATGGTTGAGGATGAAGAATTTTGGAATATTATTCAGCTAGATAAATGGATACTTTTTCAGTCTTTACAAAGAATTTATGTTTATAATACTGAGGATAAGTCTTTTAATGTCATAGCATCTGAAAGCAAAAGAGCCAGAATTTTCAAGAATAATGGGCTTGTTTATTTTCAGCAATCTAACAAAGGTCTTTTTAAGATCGAAGGTGGTAAAGGCGTTTTGGTTTCAGACGATGCGGTGTTTAAAAATAATGTTATTATTGATCTTTTTGAATCAGAAAATGGAAGCATTGTCGTGACTGAAAAATCAGGATTTTATAACTTAACAGATACTCAGTTAACAAGGCGGCAAATTTCTATCAATGAACAATTGTCAGGTGTAAATTTATACAGTAGCCTGCAATTAAAGGATAAAAGTTTTATACTTGGCACAATCTCTGACGGGGTTTATTATGTGGATGCTTCAGGTAATTTTATTCGGAAAATAAATCAACAAATGGGCTTGTATGATAATACCGTACATTCTGTTTTTGAAGATGTTAAGGGTAATATTTGGCTGGCTCTTAATAACGGTGTAAGTGTTATTAATCTAAATTCGCCGTTTAACGAATATATTGATAAAATAGGAAAATTAGGAGTTGTTTATACAACTGCAGTTTTCAAAGACAATTTATATTTAGGAACAAACCAAGGTTTATTTTATAAAGATAAAAATAGTAACGATGCCTTTAAAATTATTGAAAATACCAACGGTCAGGTTTGGTTTTTGAAAGAACTAGACGGGGTTTTATTTTGTGGCCACAACGACGGTACTTTTCTTGTTTATGAAAATAAGGCAACTTTAATTTCTAAGCTATCAGGTGCCTGGGATATTAAAAAAATACCAGGAGTTGATTTTTTATTACTGCAAGGAAATTACAAGGGTCTGAGTATTCTTAAGAAAGTAAATGGAGAATGGACCTTTAGTAATCCCATTGAAGGATTTGAAATTTCAAGTCGGTTTTTCGAGTTTACAGCAGACAAGGATGTCATTGTAAATCACGAATATAAAGGCTTATTTAGATTAACATTTGATTCCGAGTTTAGCAAGGTTATCAAAGTTGTTGATAGGCCAAGGATGGGCTCTGGTGCTAGTTTAGTAACCTATAAGGATACTATTTTATATAATTCAAATAATGGTGTTTTTAAATATATTGAAGCTGAAGATCAGTTTAAGTTGGATATTTTGTTCCGTTCATTATTTTTTTATAAAGAGGAGCAGCCCATAGGGATTATTGTTTCGGATATACAAAAAAATCTTTTATGGGCGTTTACAGATAAAAATATTATTTCAGTAGCGCCCAATAAGTTTAACGGCAAGCCCGAAGCTCAAAAAATAGCAATTCCTAGTTTTTTTAGAGGAGGTATTGGAGTTCAAGGTTTTGAAAACATAACACCAATTGCAAAAAATAAATACTTAATAGGCATCTCTAATGGCTACATTACCTTAGATCTAAATAAAATAAAAACATATAATTATAAAGTCATTTTAACACATATATTCAATAAAAAAGCAGATTCCTCGGCTCTACATAAAGTACCATTATATGATGAGGAAAACGAGTTTAGTTTCCAAGAGAACAATTTATACTTTGAATATAGTGTTCCTAATTTTGAGAAATACGCTGAAGTTAATTATCAATATCAATTATATGGACTCAATGAGGCTTGGAGCGAATGGACAAGTGATGCTAAGGTTTCGTTTGAAAACTTGCCATTTGGGGATTATACTTTTAATGTAAGGGCAAAAATAGGAAATAATCTTAGTGAAAATACAGCATCCTTTTCTTTTGAAATTCGAAGACCTTGGCACTTGACCAATTTAGTATTGATAGCTTATGTATTGCTTTTTATGGCTATTGGCTATGTAATTCATCGCTTGTATCGAAGATATTATCGCAGACAGCAAGAGCTAATCGTTAAGGAAAATAAAAAGAAACTAAAACAAAAGAGAATCAAAACGGAGAAAAAGCTGATCCAAATAACAAATGAAAAGCTAAATCTAGAAATTGAGAGTAAAAGTAGAGAATTGGCTATTTCAACCATGAGTATTATAAAGAAGAACGAATTTTTAAACGCACTCAAGACAGAGTTACAGGAAAGTAAAACCGATAGTCAAATTAATACCGTTATTAAAACTATTGATCGGAATATTAATAATGAAGATGATTGGAAATTCTTTGAAGACGCCTTTAATAATGCCGATAAGGATTTCTTGAAAATAATAAAGAAAATACATCCTGAATTGAAACCCAACGATTTACGTTTATGCGCTTATTTGAGGTTAAATTTATCCTCTAAAGAAATTGCTCCATTGCTCAATATTTCGGTTAGAAGTGTAGAGGTAAAACGCTACCGATTACGAAAAAAAATGGATTTACCCCATGAAAGTAATTTAGCGGACTATATTTTGAATCTTTAAATCCATACAAATACTTTTTATACTACAACATTACCTATACAGTTTCTATTTTTCTTCCTATTAAATGTTATATTTTAAATTAATTTTATAACAATTTTCTTATTATAACATTAGGATTTTAATAATTATCTTGGTTTTCAATGTTATATGTATATTTTTTGTTGTGGTATTTTATTAGATTCTTATTAGGTATCATCATAAATTGTGTTTTCTAAAAACTCAACAATATGAAATACATTTTTTTGTTCCTTTCAATATTTTTAACAACAGCTGCTTGGTCTCAGGAATTTTCTATTAGCGGAACGATTAGGGATGCTAGTGTAAATGAACTTTTACCTGGGGTAAATGTGTTGGTTAAAAATCAATCTAGGGGGACTACCACAGATTTTGATGGTAATTTTACCATTGATAAAGTTAAGGTCGGCGACATTTTAATAATATCCTATCTGGGGTATGCTATTAAGGAAATGGTCGTACAGAATTCAGTTCCTCTGGACATTACTTTAATGGAAGATGTCAGCGCCCTTTCAGAAGTGATTGTCGTAGGTTACGGTACACAAACCAAAAAAGAAATTACTGGGGCGGTTAGTGTTGTAAGTGCTCAAACCATAGAGGATTTAAATCCGACCAGAATAGAGCAGGCGTTGCAAGGTCAAGTAGCTGGTGTGCAAATAACTCCTGAATCTGGTTCGCCAGGTAGTGGCGCTTCTATTAGGATACGTGGTATCTCTACAAATGGCGATGCAAGACCTTTAATTCTAGTTGATGGTAACGTCATCGAAGATTTAAGTGTGATTAATCCGGGAGATATAGAAAGTATCAACGTATTAAAGGATGCTACCGCTGGTATTTATGGGGTTAGAGCGGCTAACGGAGTTATTTTAATTACCACTAAAACAGGTAAAAGAAATACCGATCTAAAATTTAGTTACGATATGTTCGGAGGTTTTCAGCAAACTTCTCGAAAAATCCCTGTCTTGAATGCAACAGAATACGCTTTAATTACCAATGAAGGGTTTGCCGCTGGTGGTCAAGCTTTGCCTTTTCCAGATGTTTCTAGATTGGGAGAGGGTACCAATTGGCAAGACGAAGTTTTTCAACAAGCTCCTATTTTTAATCACAACCTAACTTTAAGTGGTGGTACTGAAAAATCTTCTTATTCCTTTGGAACTTCTGTCTTAACACAAGACGGAATTGTTGGTGGTAGTAAAGCAAATTTTAAAAGATACACCACCAGAGTCAATTTTGATACTAATCTACTCGATAATCTGGTGCTTACCACCAACCTCATTTATACAGGAACTAATGATAAAAATTTAAATGAAGGTGGCTTAGGTTCTGTGTTGTTTAATTCGGTAAATAATGCACCAACTTTTAATGTAAGAGACGCAAATGGCCAATTTACCCTAGCGGAAGGTTTGGGGAATGAGATAATTAATCCTTTGGCGCAAATTGCGGATACTTACAATACAACCGTTGTTGATAAGCTTATGGGTAAAATAGGACTAAAATATTCTTTTTTAGATGATTTTAGTGTAGAGTCTAATTTCCAATTCAATTATGCAGAAGTGCAAGGTCGGTTTTTTCAACCTACCGTATTTTATGGTTCTGGAAAAGTTTTCAACAATCCAGGGAGAAACGTGTTGTCCATAAATAAAGATATATTCAGAGATTATACTTGGGATAATTTTTTAAATTATAATAAAACCATATCAGGCGACCATAATATTAGCGCAACCTTAGGGATGTCTGCCTTTAGAACAACAGGCTTATTTTCTGGAAGTACACAAGGATTTTTCGAAACTCCTATTGACTTTGCGAGTGCTCAAATCGAAAATACTGTAGATCAACGAAATGAGTTACAATTAAGTGGTCGCGCCAATCAGTTCGACGAAAGGCTATTATCTTACTTCACGAGAGTGCAATACAATTATAAAGGTAAATATTTAATTTCTGGTGTGCTTCGTAGAGATGGTTCTACAAAATTTGGCCCAGAAAATAGGTTTGGCTATTTTCCTTCGGCTTCTTTGGGTTGGGTTGCTTCGGATGAAAGTTTTTTGGTAGATAATAATACCATCAACTTTTTGAAGTTTAGAGCTAGTTATGGAATTCTAGGCAACGATAGAATACCCTCTAACGGTTTTCGGGGGGTTTTAAGTGGTGAAGCCGCTTATGTGTTTAATAATCAATTGAACGTGAGCGGTAGAGCGGTCGGTGTATTGCCTAATCCACAAATACAATGGGAAGAGCAGGAAAACCTTAATATTGGGGTCGATTTAAAATTATTTAACAATAAAATCGATATCACAGCCGATTATTTTACAAAAACAACTAATGAATTATTACTACAACCTCCGGCTTCTGGCATACTTGGTGTTTCCGCACCAGGATCTCAACCGCCAGTAGTTAATGCCGGTACCGTTGAAAACGAAGGGGTCGAGTTTGCTATTGGCTATAAAACATATTTCTCTGACGACTTTGATTTTAGTATCAACTATAACGTAACCTTTTTAGAAAATAGAGTACTTTCTGTAAATAACGGTACAGGCTTTGTACCTGGAGGTGGTTTTGGAGTAGGTCAAGATTTTCCTGCAAGGTTTCAGGAAGGTCAACCAATAGGTTATTTCTTTGGATTACAAACCGATGGTATTTTTCAAAATCAGAGAGAAGTTGAAGAACATGCTACCCAACTCAATGCAGCTCCAGGAGATATTCGTTTTATAGATGCTAATGGTGACGGTGTTATTAGTCCTGAAGATCGTGTGGCTATTGGAAATCCAATTCCAACAGTAACCATGGGGCTTAATTTATCCTTTAATTATAAAAATTGGGATTTCAATTCGTATGCATTTGCATCACTTGGGAATGAGATTGTACGCAATTATGAAAGGGTACAACCATTGGTCAATCGATCAGTTTATACTCTAAATAGATGGGTGGGCGAGGGAACATCAAATACAGTTCCAAGAGTAACCACCGGAGCTACCTTAAACAATCAATTTTCAGATTTTTTTATAGAAGATGGTTCTTTTGTACGCATACAGAATGTTCAATTGGGATATTCTTTTCCGAAGAATCTTTCAGGGCGTTTTGGAGTCTCTAAATTAAGACTTTACGCCTCAGCAAATAACCTATTCACATTGACGAAGTACAGAGGCTTTGACCCCAATGTATCCTCTGGCAATCCTGTGGGAGCAGGAATAGATGGAGGAGTTTATCCAGTACCAACAACCTATTTATTAGGAATAAACTTAAAATTTTAACGCGATGATAAAGAAAACTATTAAAATAAAATATTCGCTGCTACTGTTCATTACGGTATTTTTTACAAATTCATGTGGTGATGAATTTATAAATGTCGATGCGTTTGATGAAAACTCAGAAGACTTTTTTAATTCGCAAGCGGATTATGATGCAGCCTTAATTGGTGCTTATGACTTATTGCAATCTACTTACCTTAATGTAATGCTGGGCGAAATTGCCTCAGACAATACCTTAGCAGGAGGTGAGAGTGCAACTGATGTTCCAGGAATTCAGGAAGTTGATGATATGACCCATACGCCACTTAATGAAGATCTTCGAAATATTTGGAGTTGGATGTTTGCTGGGGTGAATAGAGCAAATTATATCTTAGAGTTTAAAGATAAAACCGACTTTGGAGGAAAAGAAGCCATTATAGCAGAAGCTACTTTTTTAAGGGCTTATTACTATTTTGAATTGGTAAAATGGTTTGGAGACGTGCCTTTGGCTGTCGATAAGCGTTTCCTATTCGGTGATCAAGACGTTGTAGAACGCACGCCTAAAGCAGAAGTTTATGCTCAAATAGAAATCGATTTACAATTTGCGGCGGCAAACCTCCCTTATGTACAAACAGAAACGGGACGCGTAACTAAAGGGGCAGCACAAGCATTATTAGGAAAGGCGTATTTATTTCAAAATAAATTTACAGAAGCTGCTGTAGTTTTAGATGACTTAATCGCAAACGGTCCTTATGATTTAATTACAGATTATAGTACCATGTTCGAAAACGATAATGAAAACAATATAGAATCTGTTTTTGAAGTGCAATATATTGATGTTGAAGGGGCTGGGTTTAGTTGTTTGCAATGCAGTGAAGGAAACGTAGCCGTTGGTTTTAATGGGATTAGAAACTACACTGGTCCGCTATTCGATTCGGGATTTAGTTTTAACGTGCCTACACAAAAGGTGGTTGACGCCTTCGAAGTGGGTGATGGCAGAAAAGATGTAGCCATTTTAGATATTTCTGCTTGGGCTAACCAAAATTCAGGAGTTTCTTTTGTTGAAGGTTATGAGCACACGGGCTATTACAATAGAAAATATATCGCAAGAAAAGGTGACTCAAACATTGGTGATGCCAATCTTACAAATCCCAATAATTACAGAGCTATTCGTTTTGCAGATGTTTTATTAATGGCGGCAGAAGCAAATAATAGAAAGCCTTCAAGTGATGATACCAAAGCACGAGGTTATATCAATAGAGTTAGAAATCGTGCTTTTGGAGATTTGAATCATCAAATTTCATTATCTGGTGCGGCATTGACAGATGCTATTGCCATTGAACGTCAATTAGAATTGGTGGGCGAAGGTCACCGATTTTTTGATCTTGTGCGCACAGGAAGGGCAGCACAAGAAATACCAGGGTTTGCTACCGGTAAAAATGAAGTATTTCCAATACCCTCCATCGAAATAGAATTAGCAGGTAATCGTTGGAGTCAAAATCCTGGATATAATTAAAAACTAAACTCAAGACAAATGAAACATATAAAAAAATTACTAGTATTTTTTATAGCAATCGGCTTTCTAGCTTCTTGTGAAGAAGCAGAAACATCTTATGCACTGCAAGATGTATCAGCCCCAACGAATGTAAAGGCAATTTTTGATATATCTCAGGATGATACTGGAACCGTTAAAGTTACGCCAACCGCAGTTGGTGCAACATCATATGAAATTTTCTTTGGAGATAAAGACAATGAATCTCCCAAGGTAACGGCTCCCGGGGAAACGGTAAATCACATTTATGCAGAAGGTGAATTTACCTTGCGTATTGTCGCTATCGGGCTTACAGGCTTAACCAGTGAGTTAAGTAGAATAGTTACCATAGCCTTTAGAGCACCATCAGGGCTAACTGCTGCTATTGTAATTACGCCAACAAATCCTTTTGAAATTACAGTTACGCCAAGTGCAACAAATGTAACCGTTTATGATGTATTTTTTGGAGACGTTGAAAATGAAGAGCCTAAAACAATTATGTCAGGTGAATCTACAACCCACCTATTTGCTTTGGCGGGAGAATATATAGTGCGAATAGTGGCAAGAGGTGCTGGATCAGCAACTACGGAAATTACACAAACGATAACCATAAGCGGCGCTGCTGACCCAATAGTATTGCCTATAACTTTTGATGATTTAAGTGTAAATTATGCTTTTGTAACATTTAACGGCTCCTCTTTTGAAGTACTTGATAATCCAAGTTTAACGGGAGCAAATACCGTTGCATCAAAAGTAGGTGCCATTACAAATTCAGGTGCTGCTTTTGAGGGAGGTGCCTTCAATTTAGGCACTCCTGTTGATTTTAGTGGTGCGAATAAGACTGTTGCCATGAAATTTTGGTCCAACGTGGCAGTTCCAATTTTATTAAAATTTGAAGGAGGACTAAACGCAGCGCGTGATAATGAAGTTGTTGCCAACCACGGTGGAACAGGCTGGGAAGTGGTTAGTTTTAATTTTACTACCAATGGTATTAAAAGTTTTATAAATGGTGCTCCTGATAATGGTGAACCTTTTATTCCAACTGGGCAATATGCCACTATAGTTATTTTTGTAGACGGTCCTGGAAATACTGCTGGTACTTTTTATATAGATGATATTGCAAAAGGCACAACTACAGGTGGAGCGACCCAGCCAACTGCTGGCCCTGCCGTACCGGCAAGGGCTCAAGCTAATGTTTTATCTATATTTAGTGATGTATATACCGATCCAGCGGGCGTAAATTACTTTCCAAATTGGGGTCAAACTACCACCTACGAAGAAATAGATTTAAGCGGAGATAAGATTATAAAGTATGCAAATGCTAACTACCAAGGTATCGATTTTGGTGGTGTTATTAATGTTACGACTTACGATAAATTTCATATTGATGTTTGGTCTAATGATTATACTCAAATTCCTTTCTTTATGATTAGCTCTGGTTCTGGCGAAAGAAGTGTCATCTTAAATGTAGTGCCCAATCAATGGAATAGAATTGAAATTCCTTTGTCTGATTTTACCAGCCAAGGTTTGTCGATGAATGATATCATACAATTTAAGCTAGATGTACAACCAAATAATGGCGGCACCATATTTTTAGATAATGTATATTTTTATAATTAAAAATTAGAGCTATGAATAATTTTAAAACTATAATTCCTATTCTTTTTCTATTCTTGGCAGCAGTTAGCTGCCAAGAAGATGAGCCTAGCTTAAACGCTATTCAAACGCCTTCTGAGCTACAAATTTCAACGAACATTAGTGATGATGGAAGCGGTTTGGTAGTTTTCACATCAAAAGCGGTGAATGCCATAACTTACAAGTACTTTTTTAGTGATGGTACTACCGAGTCATCGCCAACAGGTATTTTTACAAAACGTTTCACAAGAACTGGGCTCAATACTTATACCGTAACTATTGTTGCCTACGGAATGGGAGGTATTAGTACTTCTGAAACCATACTTATTGAGGTTCAAAGTGATTTTTCGGATGCAGAAGCCATCCAGTTTTTAACGGGTGGAACTTCTAAATCGTGGTATTGGTCTGCTTCGGAACCAGGACATTTAGGTGTTGGTCAAAATGATGCAGATGCCACTAAAAATTATTTTGCTAATTTTTATCAGGCTACCCCTTTTGAAAAGAATATTCCTGGTGAGGCTGATTGTTTGTATGAAGATGAATTGGTCTTTAGTTTAAACGGGGAAAACTTAAATTACGAACTTAAAAACGGTGGAAGAACCTATTTTCACGGTTCTTACCAAAGTGTTACAGGCGGTACAGCTGGTTTCGATTTCTGCTACGATTTTAATACGACTGGCACAAAAACAGTCACTTTAGCCCCTTCGGAGTCTTTTGTAGTTGCAAATAATGTTCCACAGCAAACAAGAGGTACGGTATTAAATTTTACCGATGAAGGGTTTATGGGCTATTATATTGGCACAAGTTCTTATGAGATACTATCAATTACCGCCAATCGCATGGTGGTAAGAGGCTTAATGGGTAATAATGCAGGTTTGGCTTGGTACCATATTTTTACCAATCAAAAACCTGTTCAAAATTCCGTAGTACCCACAGTTGATGTAACTTATAGCAATTTAATTTGGGCAGATGAATTTAATACAAACGGTGCTCCTAACCCTGCCAATTGGACCTATGATCTTGGTGCCGGAGGTTGGGGTAATGGGGAGTCTCAACACTATACCAACCGTGCAGATAATACCTTTGTTGAAGATGGAATGCTGAAAATAACCGCAAAGGCAGAAAGTTTTAGTGGTAGTAGTTATACTTCGGCACGTTTAAAATCTCAGGGTTTATTCGGTTTTACTTATGGTAGAGTTGATATCCGTGCTAAATTACCTTCAGGTGGCGGTACTTGGCCTGCCTTGTGGACTTTAGGTTCTAATTTTAGTACCGTTGGCTGGCCTGTTTGTGGGGAGTTAGATATTATGGAGCATATTGGTAACAATCAAAATGTGATTATGGCGGCCATACATACGCCTTCAAGTTTTGGAAACACGGTAAATAAAGCATCGGTTAACATCAATAATGTAACCACAGAGTTTCGTGTGTATTCTATGAATTGGTCGCCTAACCAAATCTCATTTTTAGTGGATGACGTAATCTATTATACCTATAATCCTAACTCAAAAAATCTTCAGAATTGGCCTTTTGATGCTGATCAATTTTTGATAATGAACATCGCTATGGGCGGTACTTTAGGTGGTGCCATTAGTTCTGGCTTTTCGCAATCAACTATGGAAATAGATTATGTAAGAGTTTATCAATAGTTGAGTTGATTAATTGAAGGAGAAATCGATATTTTACGTCTTGGTTGCTCCTTTTTTTAGGTAATTATTTAGGAAAACAGAACTTAAACTAATTTTTGCTTAGCACTAAAACTCAAAAATTTAATTAATGAATAGTAAAGTGACAAATACAGGTAATTCAGACATAATAGAAGAGCAGCATAACATTCAAGGTAAATTAGTTCAAATTGAAAATGAAACTTTTCACAAGATTGAAAATAACGATGCGATGCGTCCATTTTTCATGAGTATCGTAAGCGACTCTAACCATTGGATGTTTATATCGAGTAATGGAGGCTTAAGTGCGGGCAGAAAAAATAGTGATAACGCATTATTTCCATATTACACCGATGATAAAATCACGGAGTCTCGCGAAATAACAGGCAGTAAATCTATTTTTATGGTGCATAGTACTAGCGGTGCTAAAATATGGGAACCTTTTTCAGACCGTTTTGATGGTCTCTATAATGTTACTAATAATTTATACAAAAATACTTACGGGAATAAAGTTATTTTTGAAGAAATCAATCATGACTTAGGGCTAACCTACAGCTATGAATGGAACTCATCTAACATATATGGTTTTGTAAAAAAATCAATTTTAATAAATACTACAAAATCCTCCGTTAAAATTTCTCTTTTAGACGGAATTCAAAATGTGATGCCCTATGGCGTCAGTTCTGACTTCCAAAATTCTTCAAGTAATCTTATAGACGCTTATAAAAAAAGTGAACTAGAAAAAGAGACTGGCTTAGGTATTTTTGCGCTAAGCGCAATTATTGTTGATAAAGCGGAACCTAGCGAAGCCCTAAAAGCGAATATAGTTTGGTCTTTGGGCTTAGATAATCCAAAATACCTTTTGTCTTCTTTACAGCTTAAAAATTTTAGAAAATACCATTCAATTACGGAAGAGCTTGATGTGAAAGCAGAAAAAGGGGCTTATTTTGTCAATGTCTCCATTACTTTGGAAGCAGAAGCACAAAAAGAATGGATGCTAATTGCCAATGTTAATCAAGATCAGTCTGCTATTGTTAGTGTTTGCGAAAGCATTAAAACCCAAAAACATTTACAAAGTTTAATTGAAGAAGATATAGCCAGAGGAACAAAAAAGCTTATTGATTTGGTAGCTTCTTCTGACGGTTTACAAAGTACGGCAGACAGTTTAAGAGATACTCGTCATTTTGCGAATACCTTGTTTAACATCATGCGAGGTGGAATTTTTAACCATAATTATCAAATCCCTAAAAAAGATTTTATCCATTATTTATCAAAGGCAAATAAAGAAGTATTTGCAACTTCAAAACAATATGTAAACGAATTAGCCGATGATTTTTCACTTTCAGAATTAAAGACCCTTAGTGACAAAAGTGATGATATTCATTTTAAAAGACTTTGTTTAGAATACATGCCGTTGAAATTCAGTAGAAGACATGGCGACCCAAGCAGGCCTTGGAATAAGTTTTCTATAAATACCTTAAGTGAAATAGATGGATCTGAAATTTTAGATTATCAGGGCAACTGGCGTGATATTTTTCAAAATTGGGAGGCTTTGGCTTATGCATATCCTGATTTTGTGGAAAGTATGATTCATAAGTTCTTAAACGCCACAACCTTTGATGGCTACAACCCGTATCGTGTAACTAAAGATGGCTTCGATTGGGAAGTTATAGAAGCGCATGATCCTTGGTCTTATATTGGGTATTGGGGTGACCATCAAATTATATACTTATTAAAATTTTTAGAGTTTATAGAAAATCATAATCCTGGAAAATTAAATAGTTATTTTAATCAAAATGTATTCGTTTATGCCAACGTACCTTATAAAATTAAGACCTACGAAGAAACGCTTAAAAACCCAAAGGATACTATAGATTTCGATTATAAGTTAAATGAAATTATAGACAAAAAAAGACTAAAAATAGGAGCAGATGGTGCTTTGCTTTTGGACCGCAGTGCAACTATTTACAATGTCAACTTCATTGAAAAAGCGCTCGCTACACTTTTGGCTAAAGTCTCCAATTTTATTCCAGAAGCGGGCATTTGGTTAAATACCCAGCGCCCAGAGTGGAATGATGCGAATAACGCCTTGGTTGGGAATGGAGTGTCCATGGTCACGCTTTATTACCTCAAACGCTTTTTAAATTTTTTAGGTGCAATGGTTGAAAACTCTGCGCTTAAAGAAACTTTAATTTCTGAGGAGTTATTGCAGTTTTTTAATAGGGTTTCAAAAACGTTTTATAAAAATAGAGCTCTTTTAATAGGAACGATTTCAGATACTGATAGAAAAACTATTGTAGATGAACTAGGTAGTGCAGGTAGTTTGTATAGAACAACCATTTATAATCTGTCTTTTACAGGTAATAAAAAACCAATTAAATTAAAAGATATTGCACAGTTTATAACGATAACGACTGCATTTTTTGAGCATACTATTAAAGCCAATAAGCGCGAAGATAATTTGTACCATGCGTATAATTTAATGACTGTAACCAACGAAAATGAGGTATCTATTTCTTATTTAGACGAAATGTTAGAAGGGCAGGTAGCCGTTTTAAGTTCGGGTTATATTTCTTCAATAGAAAGTTTAGAGTTGTTAGATGCTTTAAAAAGTAGTAAATTATTCCGAGAAGACCAATACAGTTACTTCTTATATCCGAATAAAGAATTACCACGATTTCTCGCTAAAAATATAATTTCGTACGAAGCTATTGCAAAGTCCGAATTACTACAAAGGTTGATAGCAGATGGTAATGGTCAAATAGTTAAAAAAGATAGTAGAGGCGACCATCATTTTAATGGCAATTTCAATAATGCAAAATATCTTGAAGCAGAATTAAGTAAACTAGAAGACAGCCCGTATTCGGATTTGGTAAAAAAAGATAAAACGCTATTACTTGAGACCTTTGAAAAGGTTTTCAACCACAAAGCTTTTACAGGGCGTTCAGGGACTTTTTATGGATATGAAGGTTTAGGTTCTATTTACTGGCACATGGTTTCTAAATTGCAATTAGCAGTGCAAGAAACTTGTTTGAAAGCCATAGAAGATAAAGAAAGTACCGAAGTTATTGGTCGATTATTGGAGCATTATTATGAAATAAACGAAGGTATTGGCGCGCGCAAATCACCGTCGGTTTACGGGGCTTTCCCAACAGATCCATACTCGCATACTCCGGGAGGTAAAGGAGCACAGCAACCGGGTATGACAGGGCAGGTGAAAGAAGATATTTTGTCTCGAATAGGAGAATTGGGGGTTTTCGTGGAGAACGGAAAAATAGTTTTTAATTCCTGTTTATTAAGACAAGCAGAGTTTTTATCAACTGAGAAGGAATTTAATTATATAGATGTTGACGGCAACGAAAAACAAATTTCATTAGCAAAAAACACCATTGCTTTTACCTATTGTAAGGTGCCAGTAATTTATAACTTATTTGATAAAAATGGAATTTTAGTAACATTCAAAAATAAGAAAACCAAAAGTTTCGACCGTTTAGTTTTAGATAAAGAGGTATCGTCTGAAATTTTTAGCAGAACAGGAGAAATCGAACAAATAGCTGTTTTTTTAACTAAAGGTAATTTTAACTAAACAAATCAATAAAATTAAAAATTATATGAAAACAGCCATTTATTTCTTTTTAACAATGCTTGTTTATTCATGTAATAATGGGATGAAAACTGAAATGGCTTTGAATCAAGAAAAACAAAAACAAGATATAAGTGCGAAAGATATCTTAGGAAATCCAGCCTATCTAGCAATAGCTTATGGCGGATACAGAGGAAAGTCTAGAGACATACAACCCACTCTTGCGGAACTAAAAGAAGACCTTAAAATTCTCAATGCCATCGGTATTAAAATTTTAAGGACTTATAATGTGCAATTGCCCCATGCCAGTAATGTGGTAAAAGCGGTAAGCGAACTTAAAAAAGAAGATGTTAATTTCGAAATGTACGTTATGCTTGGCGCTTGGATTGATTGTAAAAATGCTTGGACAGACAAAGTCCCGAATCATGAGGTAGAAAGTGAGCAAAACCGAAGAGAAATTGAACGCGCTGTAGCCTTAGCCAATAAATACCCAGACATAATAAAAATTATTTCCGTTGGTAACGAAGCGATGGTAAAATGGGCTGCTAGTTATTTTGTGCAACCAGATATAATTTTAAAGTGGGTAAATCATTTACAAGACTTGAAAAAATTTAACAAACTTCCTAAAGATTTATGGATCACGAGTTCCGACAATTTCGCCTCATGGGGTGGTGGTGGAGCTGAATATCATGAGGAAAACTTAGAAAAACTAATAAAAGCCGTTGATTACATTTCAGTACATACATACCCTATGCACGATACACATTACAATCCTGTATTCTGGGGTGTTTTAGAGTTTGAAAGCGCATTATCTAAGGAAGAAAAGATTAACGCAGCGATGATTAGAGCAAAAAACTACGCTAAAACGCAATACAATAGCGTGCAAAATTATGTAAAAAGTTTAGGTGTTGATAAGCCTATTCATATTGGTGAAACAGGTTGGGCTAGCGCTTCAAACGATCTATATGGTGTATCGGGTTCAAAAGCTACAGATGAATATAAAGAAGGTCTTTATTATCAACTAATGCGAGAATGGACAAATGAAGCAGGTATTTCATGTTTCTATTTTGAAGCATTTGACGAAGCTTGGAAAGATGCCAACAACCCTGAGGGCTCAGAAAATCATTTTGGATTATTTGATATTAATGGTCAAGTAAAATATGCGCTTTGGGATTTAGTAGATCAAGGGATTTTTAAAGGACTAACAAGAGGTGGCAATCCAATTACAAAAACCTACAATGGAAATAAAGAAGAATTATTAATAGAAGTTTTAGTTCCAAAAACAAAATAAGAATGAAAAATTATACGATACTCCTTTTTATTGCGATAATGAGCTTGTGTTGTAAAAGTACCTCGCAATTTGATGTGCAGATTAATGGAAAGCATATTTATTTAGATACTACAAAATATACTATTAAAGGGATATGTTATCATCCAGTTCCTTTAGGTTCAGATAGTAAAAGAGACTTTAGAAACCTAACGCAGGATTTGGCATTAATGGTGGAAGTAGGGATAAATACAATTAGAGTTTACGAGCCTATTCAAGAAGTTGAGGTTTTAGATGAAATTTACGAATCAGGAATTAAGGTGATTATTGGTTTTGGCTACAATCAGGGTGGAAAAAACGATATTTTGTCAGGATCTTTTATCGAGTATGTGAATCAATTTAAAACCCATAAAGCTATTTTGTTTTGGGAGTTAGGTAATGAGTATAACTATCATCCAGAATGGTTTGAGAGCGATATAAAAAACTGGTATAAGGCTATGAATGATGCAGCCGCCTTAATTCATAAAAATGATTCTTCTCATCCTGTTAGCACAGCTCATGGTGAATTACCAGATTCCTTAGCGCTTACTATGAGTCCAAATATCGATGTTTGGGGATTAAATGTTTATCGATGGGATAGGCCAGCAGCAGTTTATTCAGAATGGGAAGCAATTAGTGATAAGCCCATGTATTTATCAGAGGCAGGAGCAGACAGTTACATGACTATAGCAAAAGAGGGCTATGAAAAAGGGGCAAATGAAAAGGCACAAGCAGACGCTACCACAAACATTTTAAATGCCGTATTTGAATATCAAAATATAGGTTCGGGAGTTACTTTATTTTCATTTACTGATGGTTGGTGGAAAGCTGGTGATAATTTTACTCAAAATGTTGGAGGTTTGGCCCCTGAGAGTAGCGGTGTTCCTTATGATGGCACAGCAAATGAAGAATATTGGGGAATAGTAGATATTAATCGAAATAAAAAGCAAGCCTTTACTGTGCTTAAAACAAAATATTTAGAGTTGAATAAAGGTGAAAATTAACGTCTAGAATTGTCAAATTAAAAATATATAGGTATATTTTTTTTTAGCTTGTTGTGTTATGAGTTGTACTGATAAAAAACAAACCTTAGAGATTATCGTATTGGAAACTTCCAAAAGCGGAAATAAACTCGCAAACATAGCGACTGTTGAAGCTCGAAGAGATGCTCTGAAAATAGAATTATTTCCAGATAAAAAATTTCAAACCATAACAGGTTTTGGAGGTTCTTTCACAGAGTCTTCGGCCTACCTATTAAATAAACTTAGCCAAGCGAACAGAGATTTAGTCTTAGAGGTATATTTTGGTGAAAGAGTCGCAAAATATTCCCTAACTAAAACACATATTAATTCTTGTGATTTCTCACTTTCTAATTATTCTTACGCTCCTACTGCGGGCCATATAGCGTTAGATAACTTTTCCATTGAAGAAGATAGGGGAGCATATAATCCCGATGATAAAAAACGCTATGGCGCTCTCTAAAGATGGATTGAAAATTATTGCATCTCCTTGGACTGCACCGCCATGGATTAAAGATAATAATGATTGGGTGGGTGGTAAGTTGTTGCCAGAATATTACGATACCTAGGCTTTATATTTCTCTAAGTATATAGATGCTTATAAAGAAGAAGGCATCTCTATTTGGGGATTAACTGTTGAAAATGAACCACTCGGTAATGGAAATAATTGGGAGAGTATGCATTACTCGCCAGAAGAAATGACCCATTTTGTTCAAAACTATTTAGGACCAAAATTAGAGGCTGAAGGTAAGGCATCCAAGGTAATTTTGGGATACGATCAAAATAGGGGTGATTTAAAAGAGTGGGTGGACGAAATGTTTAAAGATGTAGCCTCCTCAAAATATTTTGATGGTACAGCAATCCATTGGTATGAAAGTACTTTTGAGGTATTCGCTGAGGAGCTACAATATGCGCATCACAAATCACCCAATAAACATTTAATAGAAACCGAAGGTTGTATTGACGCCGAAGTGCCAAAATGGAAAGATGATAAGTGGTATTGGACTAAACAGGCAACGGATTGGGGTTGGGATTGGGCGCCAGAAGATCAAAAATACTTACACCCAAAATATGCTCCTGTAATGCGTTATGCTAATGATATTATAGGTTGCCTAAATAATTGGGTAGATGGCTGGATAGACTGGAATATGGTTTTAGATACCCGAGGTGGTCCAAATTGGTCTAAAAACTGGTGTATTGCTCCTGTAATTGCGAATCCAGATAGCGATGAGGTTTATTTTACACCACTATATTACACCTTATCACATTTTAGCAAATATATACGACCTGGTGCTGTAAGAATAGGTTTTAATAATCCAGATAGGGAATTAAATGTTACCGCAGCTAAAAATCCAAATGGAAGCATAGTTGTGGTAGTCTTTAATGAAAAAAATAAAGCTAAAACAATAAATTTATCCTTAAACAGAAAAAATATTGGCATAAACATTTCGGCTCAAGCCATACAAACCATTATTGTTCAGAACAATTAAATAGTTACTAACTAATAAACCAAACAAATATGTCAAATCAAAGTATAATCGCAAAAAGTAAGGTACCAATGGGTCAAAAAGTGGCTTTTGGAATAGGCATGCTTGCCAATCAAATGTTTCCAGCTGCTTTAGGTATTTTCATGGTAGTTTTAGTACAAGACTTGGGATTCCCTGGATGGATGTGGGGTGTTATTTACTTTTTTCCGAGACTCTTCGATAGCTTTACAGACCCTATTATGGGATATATATCGGATAATACCAAATCTAAATGGGGAAGACGACGCCCATATGTTATTCTTGGGGCTATTATCATGGGTACCGCATTTATAATTATGTGGCAACTTTATAAGGGCGCTGGAGTTGATTATAATTTCACTTACTTTATGTTCTGGTCATTTATATTTTACTTTGGGATTACTATTTTTAGTGTGCCATACGTTGCCATGGGCTATGAGATGAGCGATGATTTTCATGAACGTACTAATATTATGGCGATTGCACAATGGATTGGGCAATGGGCTTGGGTTATTGCTCCTTGGTTTTGGGCGATTATGTATGATCCAGCGTGGTTTGAATCGGCAGAAGTTGCTACCCGATCGCTTGCCATTTGGGTTGGCGTCATTTTTACTATTTGTGCTATGGTACCAGGTATATTTATTAAAAGTAAATCAACATTGAATGAAAACTATTCTCCTCTCAATTTAAAAAATATAGGAAATAGTCTAAGAGAAATAGGATCAGGTTTTGTCAGTGCTTTTAAAATGAAACCATTTAGACAACTTTGTATTTCTACATTCTTAGTGTACAATGCCTTTATGACGATTGCATCTTTCTCATTCTTTATCATTGTTTACCATCTCTTTGAGGGTGATGCCGGTGCTGCAGGTGTCTGGCCCACACTTTTTGGATGTTTAGGAGCTCTTGGAACTACCTTTTTTGTCATTCCAATTGTGGCTAAGATGTCAAAAGCTATGGGTAAAAAGAAGGCCTTTTTGATTTCACAGGCAATCTCTGTTTTTGGATATTTGATGCTTTGGTTCTTGTTTATTCCAGGCAAACCCTATATGTTCATTTTTGCACTACCTTTCTTCTCTTTTGGTATTGGAAGTCTATTTTTATTAATGATGTCTATGACAGCTGATGTTATTGATTTAGATGAGCTTAATACCGGTTTAAGAAGGGAAGGCACTTTTGGGGCCATCTATTGGTTGATGGTAAAATTTGGTTTTGCAATTGCCGGCGGATTAAGCGGTGCTTTTATGAGTTCAGTAGGTTTTGATTCAGGCGTAACTGTTCAGCCAGAAGGTGCGGTTGATGGGTTAAGGTTAGCTTTCTCAGGAATTCCTATTCTGGGAACGGTCATTGCCATGATTGTCATGCGTAATTATAATGTTACAGAAGAACGTGCTGGGGAAATACGTGCAGCATTAGAAAAAAGAAAAGCGACTAAACCTTCTGGTTATGTTAAAATGAAATTGCTTTCAGATATTAGCATACCAAATGTATCAGAAGCCGAATTTAAACTGAGGTATCCGCACTTTTTTACCACTAAAATAGATTTTGATGAAGTTTCAACGAAAGAAGCAATTCAATCTGAATTTACAGCAGTTTTTAATCAAGGAATTTCTGGTATTTGTTTTAGTGCTTACAAAAGTGGACAGGGTCCAGGAGATTATATTTCAGACGAGCAAATACGTTCACGACTAAAAATGCTTAAACCACATACGGAATGGATTAGAATTTTTTCGTGTACAAAAGGACATGAAAAAATTCCAAAATTAGCTAAAGAACTAGGCTTAAAAACGATGGTTGGTGCTTGGATAAGTAACAATTTATTAGAGAACGAAAAAGAAATACGATCCTTAATACAGCTAATGCAAAATAATTTAGTTGATATTGCCGCTGTAGGGAATGAGGTATTATTTAGGGAAGAGCTTAAAGTAGAAGCAATTATTGGCTATATAAATCAAGTTAAAAAAGAAGCAAACGGAATTCCAGTAGGCTATGTAGACACCTATTATGAGTTTGCCAATCGACCAAATTTAACTGCCGCTTGCGATGTAGTTTTAGCCAACTGTTATCCTTTTTGGGAAGGTGTATCCATAAAAAATGCTGGATTTCATTTGCAAGAAATGTATGCCGTAGTAAAAAAGGCGGCGCAAGGTAAAAAAGTAATCATTACCGAAACAGGTTGGCCAAGTAAAGGTGATTTAATAGACCAAGCCTTACCCTCAAAAGGCAATACAATGAAGTATTTTATTAAGGCACAATTATGGGCTAAAAACGAGCAAATAGCTATGTTTTATTTTTCATCGTCTGACGAATCTTGGAAAATACACTCAGAAGGTTGGGCAGGCACTTCTTGGGGATTATGGAATGCGAATGATGAATTTAAATATTAATATACTCAGTAAAATATATATAAAATGTCATACAGAAACGAGGAATATCATGCTTACAGCGGCTTAGATTTTACAGAACATTCTGGTATTGAATATAGTAAATACTCCACTAAAGAAGATTTAAGAAAACTTTGGAGAGCAACTTTAGACAAAGGAATACATGGCATTTGCTTTAGTTTGTATGAAGATGGTCAAAAACCGGGTGATATTATTTCAGAAGCTCAAGTAGAAAGGCGTATAAAAATTTTAAAACCATATTCAAAATGGATTCGATCTTTTTCATCTGTTGAAGGAAATGAACATATCCCTCGAGTTGCTCACAAATATGGAATAAAAACTTTGGTTGGTGCTTGGTTAGGACCAAATAAGGAAGATAATGAAAAGGAAATCGAATCATTGATAGCCATAGCGAAAGAAGGTTTTGTTACAATAGCCGCCGTAGGTAACGAAGTATTGTATAGAAATGATTTGCCATTAGACGAATTATTAACCTATATAAAACGTGTTAAAGCGGCTATACCTAAAGATATTCCTGTTGGCTATGTTGATGCCTATTATGAATTTTCTACTCATCCTGAATTGGTTGAGATTAGTGATGTAATACTCGCTAATTGCTATCCTTATTGGGAAGGATGCCATATAGATGGTTCCTCGGGGCACATGCAACAAATGTATAGACAAGCCCTGCTCGCCGCTCAAGGTAAAAGAGTCATCATCACCGAAACAGGTTGGCCAAGTGAAGGCGGAAGTCTAAAAGGCGCATTTTCATCGGAAGAGAATGCTATAAAATATTTTATAAATACCCAAGCTTGGGCGTCAAAGGCCAATATAGAAACCTTTTATTTTTCTTCTTTTGATGAGTCTTGGAAAGTAGGCAACGAAGGCGATGTTGGTGCTTACTGGGGTTTATGGGATAAAAATGAAGTTTTAAAATTTTAGCAAAACTAATTACCAAATTATGGAGTCATTTAAGGTTCTTTTTTAATGCGGCAGTTTGTCTTTTAAAAGTCCATAAACAAAAGTTCCCAATAAGGCGGCAGCAATAGCAATAAGTATGCTAAAAACACCTGTGCCTAACAAAATATACATTGGTCCCGGACAAGCGCCTGCTAAAGCCCATCCCAATCCAAAAATGGTACCTCCTAAAATATTTGCTTTGTAGTTCTTATCCTTTTCAGCAGGGTTTATAACTTGACCCTCGATACTTTTTAACTGTAACTTTTTGGCAATTAAAAAAAACAAAAGCCCAATGGTTACTGCCGAACCAATAATACCGTACATGTGAAAAGACTGAAATTTAAACATTTCATATATTCTATACCATGAAACTGCTTCAGATTTTACTAAAACAATACCAAAAAAAACACCTACTCCTAAGAATTTTAAAAATTTCATGGATTAAAAATTAAGGGTAAAATAAAAAAAGTCATGACCAATCCTCCGATAAAAAAGCCAATAACGGCAAACAAAGAAGGAAGCTGTAAATTGCTCAAACCAGATATGGCATGTCCTGAAGTGCAACCGCCAGCGTACCTTGTGCCAAAACCGACTAAAAAACCAGCAATAACAAGAATCGCAATTCCTTTTAAGCTCAATACAGCATCCCAGCTATAAATTTCAGGTGGTAAAATGGTTGCGCCTAAGTTTTTAAAACCTAATTTATTTAAATCAGTAATGGTATTTTCACTTAAATTTATGATTGAACCATCAGATAAAAATCGGACGGCTATAAATCCACCAATAATAGCACCTAGGACTACAGTTAAATTCCATCGTTCAGATTTCCAATCGAACTTAAAAAAATCGGCATATTTACCTGCGCCACCCATAGAACAAAGGGTTTTTAAGTTAGATGACATGCCAAAAGATTTTCCGAAAAAAACCAAAAAAATCATTGTTAGTGCAATTAAAGGGCCAGAAACATACCAAGGCCACGGTTGAAGTAGTGATTCCATCATTTTTTAATAGCTGTTGCTTTTATTTTGATGCCAAGATAAAGGTTTTGATAGACTTTGCAAAGCGACGAAATGCCGATTTAGAGCAGAAGTTTTTTGATTATATAAATTAAGATTTTTATGCTACTCGTTTCAGTTTAGAGGTTTTACCTGAGTACAAGGTTGTTCAAGGCTTTTTCTATCAAGGCGACCAATATTCAAATCGGATTAATTTTCTGTTTTTTATGGTAATTCGTATGCGTCATGATCATTTTTGCAAAAAAAATGACGATTGCTCCGTTTAATTCTTTTCCAAAATTTTAGACTAAGATCTTACAAAAAATTTCAAGGAGTTGAGTTATATAGGCATTAGAACTTAAATTTTGGTTGTCGTATTTTATATTACTTAAAATCTGCAACTCATAAATTTGCATGATCTAAATGTTTTTTACAGAAATAAAAATGAATTCTGGTTACATTTTGTTTAAATTGGTCTACAATTGGTAGAAGGTAGTCCGCATTAAATTGCCAAAACGAATTCACTTTGAATTTTTGTGCATCAGAAGGTATCATTAAATTATAGCTATATTGAATTTTTCGAAGTGGAAAAATATCTAAAATAAAGGCTTTAAATTAAAATATGGTATGAGTATTAATTGTTCGTAAATATGACAACAACAAAAAAAATAAGTCTCAGCCGTCTGCTACAGTTCAGAATTTTCCTATTGTAGGTATTGGTGCTAGTGCTGGAGGTCTTGATGCTTTTAAGCGATTGCTCACGGCAATTCCTGAAAATTCAGGAATGGCGTATGTGTTGGTACAGCATCTAGACCCATCCCATGACAGTATGTTACCAGAGATTCTGCAACGCGTAACCAAAATTCCGGTGCACGAAATTACTGACGACATTAATCTCGCTCCAGACCATATCTACATTATACCTGAAAACAAAATTTTAACTTCAACAGATGGAGTGCTACAACTCGCTCCGCGCGAAAAAAATATTCTAAATCTTTCTATAGATATTTTTTTTACTTCCCTTGCGGAAGTGCATAAAGAGTTTGCTATAGGTGTAGTTTTATCGGGCACAGGTAAAGATGGCACTAAGGGTTTAAAGGCTATCAAAGACTATGGCGGAATTTGTATTGCTCAAGACTTAGAATCGGCAGCCTATGAAGGTATGCCCGAAAATGCAATCAATGAGGGAGTGGTAGATTTTATTTTAGCCCCTGAAAATATTCCAGAGCAGCTTTTACAAATAAATAGCGCCTATAAAACAGGTCAAGCGCTAACAAAAGATCAGCAATCGAACAGTGATGATGAAACGGTTTTTAAACAAATTCTTCTGCTTCTTCGCCAGCGCAGCGGGGTTGATTTTACGCATTATAAAGATCCTACTTTACGCAGGCGCATTGCAAGGCGGATTGCCATTGTAAAAAAGAAAAATCTTACCAATTATTTAAAATTTTTGCGGACTAATAAAGCTGAACAGGATGCCCTGTTTAAAGATATGCTTATTCCTGTAACCTCTTTTTTCCGTGACCCAAAAACGTTTCAGGCATTAACTGAAACCGTTTTTCCTGCTATTCTGAAAAATAAAAATCCCGGTGCCCCTATTCGAATCTGGATTGCTGGTTGCTCGACAGGCCAAGAAGCATATTCAATGGCTATTGGGCTGCAAGAATTTTTTGGAGCAAATCCCCATAGCTATCGAGACCGACCAAAAATTCAAATCTTTGCTTCGGATATTTCTGAAATAGCCATCAAAAAAGCGCGATCAGGAGTTTACAAGGTAGCCGATGTGGAAATGCTTTCTGCATCGCGGCTAAAAAATCATTTTATAAAAAATAATGGCGGCTATGAAGTAAAAAAACTCATACGTGATATGTGCGTGTTTGCGCCGCATAATTTTTTAAAAGACCCTCCATTTGCAAAAATGGATTTGATTAGTTGTCGTAATGTGCTCATTTACATGGATACATTTTTGCAGCAGAAAGCATTCGCCACGTTTAATTACGCATTGAAAGAAACCGGATTTCTGCTCCTCGGTAAATCCGAATCTGTTGGCGCATCATCCGATTTGTTTGCGCAAGTAGCAAAAAAAGATAAAATTTATTTACGCAAGCATGTTCAAGGCCGTTTTAGGCATATTATTACCGAACCGAAAGAAGAAGTCTTGACCAAGAAAACTAAAACCATAGCTAAAACTGAAGCAACACAAACCGATTTCAAAAAAAGTGCAGAGGCCATTATGATTTCCAAAGCACCTGCAAGCGTTGTTGTCAATGATCAAATGGATATTGTGCACATTCATGGAGATCTCACCCCTTTTCTTCAGGCACCACAGGGCAAACCCACGCACAATCTTTTGAGCATGGCACGAGATGGTTTAACCTTTGAATTACGAAATGCCATTGGATTGTCTAGTTTAGCTGGGACGAATTTTTACGGTCATAAATTATATATTTGAATTATGGCAAGAAGATACGACAATGAATTAAAGGTTACAATAGTAGAGCTATTGCAATCAGGAATTAAAGCA
>Ga0209702_10000803_pt1 | contig 64803 bp, 66 predicted proteins | sample FRY01_FD_187210 | JGI IMG/M metagenome (GOLD analysis project Ga0209702, IMG submission 187210) | Freshwater microbial communities from Lake Fryxell liftoff mats and glacier meltwater in Antarctica - FRY-01 (SPAdes) (version 2) | ecosystem: Environmental > Aquatic > Freshwater > Ice > Glacier... | reverse complement strand
TTTAAGGTGAGACAGCAATAGATGAAGTCATAGTGACCACTTGATTCAACAGGGGGGGTCACTTTGATCACTTCAACTATTTTGCTCATAAGTTGGGCAGTGTAGTATCGGTATAAGGGTCAATTTCTAGTGCAATTTATACCGCTAGGTGGGGCGATTCATTCCTGCTTATTAATAAAGTCTGATTTTTTTATAACAAAAATTTTGAGGTTGGCTCAGAAAACTGATGGAGGTACTTGACTGTATTAACCAAAAGATGGGGCGCGGAACAATGAAGCTTGCCAGTGAAGGGTTCAAACAACCCTGGCGAATGAAGGAAAGCAACAAAAGCCCAAACTACACAACCCAATCGACTGACATACCCGGCGTTTTATAAAAAATTAGTAATCGTTCGTCCAAAACACAGTGTATGTATTGCCGGATGGGACCCAAATAAAAAATGGGTTGGTCGGGCATGGTGGGGTGATAGTTTCGTATAAATCTGAAGGGTAGTGGTCTTTTTTGTTACTGCCATTCTGGACAAGTAAATACATATATCTGTTGTGTTAACGTGTTAACTTATTTTGATGTGCCACTAGGCTAATGAGGGAACAAGTGAGGGACTGCAAAACCATTTGGGTGCCAACCCTATTAAACACTTGACATTTGGCGGAGAGCGAGGGATTCGAACCCTCGATACAGGTCTACCCCGTATGCTTCCTTAGCAGGGAAGTGCCTTCGACCACTCGGCCAGCTCTCCGTTTTATGCTTTTTTACTACATTACAAGGGCGCGATACTACGCGAAACTTGTATTAAAATCAATGAAAAAGATTTAGGCTTGTTCTAATTCGAATGCTTGGTGTAAAGCGCGTACAGCAAGTTCCATATACTTCTCTTCAATGACTACCGCAATTTTTATCTCGCTGGTAGAAATCATTTGTATGTTAATGCCTTCTTCTGACAATGTACGAAACATTTGGCTTGCCACGCCTACATGAGAGCGCATACCTACACCAACGATAGAGACTTTAGCGATATTGCCGTCGCCTTTTATTTCACGAGCATGAATGCAAGGTTGCACTTTGTTGCGCAGAATCTCAAGCGCTTTATTCATTTCGTTTTTATGCACAGTAAACGTGAAGTCTGTCGTGCTGTCAGCACCTTGGTTTTGAATAATAATATCAACATCAATATTGGCATCTGCAACTGGACCTAAAATCTGATAAGCAATGCCCGGTTTATCTGGCACACCTAAGATTGTGATTTTTGCTTCATCACGATTAAACGCGATACCAGAAATAAGTGGTTCTTCCATATGATCGTCCTTGCTATCTTCTTCAAATGTAATAAGCGTACCTTCTCCATCTTCTTCAAAACTAGAAAGTACGCGTAATTTAACTTTATATTTTCCCGCAAATTCTACAGAGCGGGTTTGTAAAACTTTGCTACCTTGTGAAGCGAGCTCTAGCATCTCTTCGAATGTAATTTTATCTAAACGTCTTGCTTCAGGCACGACGCGCGGATCAGTGGTATAAACGCCGTCAACATCCGTGTAAATTTGACACTCATCTGCTTTTAGTGCTGCGGCCAAAGCGACGCCAGTGGTATCAGAGCCACCACGACCTAGCGTGGTGATATTGCCTTTTGCATCACAACCTTGAAAGCCTGCGACGACAACGACATAGCCATCATCCAAATCTTTTTGCATATTATGGTCATCTATATCAATAATACGCGCTTTACCGTGGGATTCGTCGGTTAGGATCCTTACCTGTGAGCCAGTATAACTTTTTGCTCTAAAACCAAGCTCTTGTAAGGCTAGGCAGGTCAAGCCAATGGTTACTTGCTCACCAGTTGAAATAATCACATCTAGTTCACGTGGATCTGGCGTTGCTGTCACTTCATGTGCTAGTGCGACTAAACGATTGGTTTCACCAGACATGGCGGAAACTACCACCACAATTTGATGTCCTTTTTTCTTAAAACGCCCAACTCTGCTTGCTAAACTACGAATGCGGTCTGCATTCGCAACTGAAGTCCCACCGTATTTTTGTACAATTAATGCCATGATTTACGATCTAAATAATAAGTTAATGTTGTGTCTTTTGCTTAATCCAGTCTTGCACACTGGCTAATGCCTGAGGTAATTGACTCGCATCCGTTCCACCAGCCATTGCCATGTCTGGTTTCCCACCACCTTTGCCGCCGACTTGTGAGGCAACATGATTAACTAACTCACCAGCCTTAATCCTTGCGGTTAAGTCTTTGGTTACGCCAGCCGCCAAGCTCACTTTTTCATCGTTAACGCTAGCGAGGATAATGACACCAGATTTAAGCTTATCTTTTAATTTATCCATGGTGTCACGCAAAGTATTGGCATCCGCGCTATCTAAAATAGCCGCCAACATTTTAATGCCATTAACATCAATTGCCTGCGTAGCTAAGTCATCGCCTTGTGATGAAGCTAACTTGCCTTTAGCAGCCGCTAATTCACGCTCTAGTTTTTTGATTTGATCAATGAGTCCATCAACACGAGTAGGCACATCGGCAGGCAGTACTTTTAATGTGCTAGCAACGCCACCTAAAGTTGTTTCCATGCTTTGCATATACATTAAGGCATGTTCAGCCGTCACTGCTTCAACGCGTCGAACACCAGCAGCAACACCACCTTCCGCGACTATACTGAATAAACCAATATCACCAGTGCGCAAAACGTGTGTGCCGCCGCAAAGCTCAATGGATGATCCAATATCTAAAACGCGAACTTCGTCGCCATATTTTTCACCAAACAGCATCATAGCGCCTGTTTCTTTGGCTGCATCAATCGACATTACGCGCGATTGTGTTGCGACATTGGCAAACACTTCTGTATTCACAATCCGCTCTACCTCGCGAATTTGTTCGTTAGTCATTGGCGCATTATGTACAAAGTCGAAGCGAGTTTTCTCCATATCGACTAAGCTACCTTTTTGCTGCACATGGTCGCCTAATACTTCACGCAATGCTTTGTGCATTAAATGCGTAGCAGAATGGTTACGCATGGTTGCCATGCGGGCTTGCAAGTTAACTTTAGCATTAATGGCATCTCCAACTTTCAAGAGGCCAGTTTTTATTATGCCGTGATGTCCGAACACCGTTGCCTGTACTTTTTGCGTATCTTCTACCGCAAACAGCCCACTACTAGATTTAAGCTCGCCACAATCACCAACTTGACCGCCAGACTCTGCATAGAAAGGTGTATTGTCTAAAATAACGACACCTTGATCGCCTTCAGATAGCTGTTCAACAGATACGCCATCTTTATATAATGCGGTGATATTGCTTTTGGTTTCTAGTTGGATGTAACCATGAAAGGTAGTCGCAATGCCAGCGTACTCTAAATTAGCCGCCATTTTAAATTTACCAGCTGAGCGCGCTTGTTCTTTTTGACGCGCCATTACAGTATTAAAGCCCTTAATGTCGACACTAAAACCTTTTTCTCGACACATATCTGATGTTAAATCTAATGGAAAGCCATAAGTATCATGCAGCTTAAATGCAACGTCACCACTAAAAATTTTTCCATCGCTTAAATATTTTTTTAAGAATTCAGCTAAAAATATTTGCATACCATTTTCAATGGTCTCAAAGAAGCGATCTTCTTCTTGTTTTAACGTCGCGGCAATGCGCGCTTGCTCTGAAACCAACTCAGGGTAAGCTTCACCCATTTCGCTGACTAAATCAGGCAACATTTGATAAAAAAAGGCTTTTCTAGTGCCTAGTTTATAGCCATGACGAATCGCGCGTCGAATAATACGGCGTAACACATAACCACGCCCTTCATTACCTGGAATGACGCCGTCTGCAATTAAGAAGGAGCAGGCGCGAATGTGGTCCGCTAATACTTTAAGGCTAGGGCTTGCTAAATCAGTCGTTTTTGTTTCACGTGCGGCGGCTTTAACCAGTGTTTGAAATAAGTCAATTTCATAGTTGGCATGCACACCTTGCAGTATCGCTGAAACACGTTCTAAACCCATGCCAGTATCTACACTTGGTTTTGGCAACGCGTGCATCACGCCAGCTTCATCGCGATTGAACTGCATGAACACATTATTCCAAATTTCAATAAAGCGGTCGCCATCTTCATCTGGACTGCCCGGAGGGCCGCCTGCGATATGTGCGCCATGGTCATAGAATATTTCAGAACAAGGGCCACAAGGGCCGGTGTCACCCATCATCCAGAAATTATCGGATGCATAACGTGCGCCTTTATTGTCGCCAATGCGAATGATTTTTTCGGCAGGCAATCCAATTTCTTTTAGCCAAATATCATAGGCTTCATTGTCATCGGCATAAACCGTTACCAGTAATTTTTCGATGGGTAGCTGAAAGACTTCCGTCAGTAGTTCCCATGCGTATTTAATCGAATCGCGTTTGAAATAATCGCCAAAGCTGAAATTGCCTAGCATTTCAAAAAAAGTGTGATGACGCGCTGTATAGCCAACATTTTCTAAATCATTATGTTTTCCGCCTGCGCGCACACATTTTTGGCTAGACGTTGCGCGCGTGTAAGCGCGTTTATCAAAACCCAAAAATACATCTTTGAATTGATTCATCCCTGCATTCGTAAATAGCAGCGTAGGGTCTTCATGCGGCACCAATGAGCTAGATGCTACGGCGGTGTGTGCTTTAGATACAAAAAAGGCTATAAACGCTTTTCGAACGTCATTGCTACTTGGATTGCGGGGAAATTTAATCGTCATTATCTTGTGTGCTAAGTACTTTTTTTATCGTGTCGAAGCCAAAACCACGGCTTTGTAAGAATCGTGCCTGTTTTGCCCATTCATTGCGGTCGGTTGCTATTGCTTTAAATTTCTTACGCCAAACTTCAGTCGCATGTTCCAATTCATTTTCTTTTATTTCAGATACGGCATCCGCAATTAAATCATCTGCAATGCCTTTTTCTTTTAATTCATTTGCGACTTTGACGCTGCCAAACTTTACTTTTCTGGCATTAATCAATTGCGCTGTAAATCGCGTATCAGACAACCAACCTTTGGCTTTGAAATCGGCTAATAATGCAGGAATATCATCCGATTCATCGGCATAAGTTTTAAGCTTTTGTCCCAACTCAACCATTGAGTATTCACGTTTACCCAAATACTCAAGCGCACGTTGGCGCAACGATTTCTGTTGAGCTTGTTTCAGCTTATTCGTCATCTTCTTCGCGCGGCGCAATCATTTCATCAAGTAAGACTTTAGAATTGCTACGAATTTTTGCATCAATCTCATCAGCAATAGCTGGATTTTCTTTTAAAAATTGACGTGCATTGTCTTTGCCTTGACCAATTTTTTCACCGTTATAGCTATACCATGAGCCTGCTTTTTCAACAAACTTCAAGTTGACGCCTAGCTCAATAATTTCACCTTCACGTGAAATGCCTTCGCCATATAAAATATCAAATTCAGCTTGCTTAAATGGTGGCGCTACTTTGTTTTTAATCACTTTAACGCGCGTTTCTGAACCAACGACTTCATCTCCGCGCTTAATAGCACCTGTGCGGCGAATATCTAAACGCACGGACGCGTAGAATTTAAGTGCGTTACCACCAGTGGTGGTTTCTGGATTGCCAAACATCACACCAATTTTCATACGGATCTGGTTAATAAAAATAACCAAGGTATTAGTTCGTTTGATGTTGCCAGTTAACTTACGTAACGCTTGGCTCATTAGCCGTGCTTGTAAGCCCATGTGCGAATCGCCCATGTCGCCTTCAATCTCAGCGCGTGGCGTTAGTGCAGCAACAGAATCAATCACAACAATATCCACAGAGCCTGAGCGCACCAACATGTCAGCAATTTCTAATGCTTGCTCACCAGTATCTGGTTGAGAAATCAGTAAATCAGGTACGTTCACGCCTAATTTGGCAGCATATTGCGGATCTAACGCATGCTCGGCATCAATAAAAGCGGCGGTACCGCCTGCTTTTTGCATCTGTGCAATCACAGAGAGCGTAAGCGTTGTTTTACCAGAAGATTCTGGACCATAAATTTCAACCACGCGACCGCGCGGCAAACCACCAATGCCAAGTGCAATATCTAATCCTAATGAACCAGTTGATACAGATTGAATGTCAGCATCAATCTCGCTATCCCCCATGCGCATAATCGAGCCTTTGCCAAATTGTTTCTCAATTTGAGAAAGGGCTGCTGCCAGTGCTTTGCTTTTATTATCATCCATATGCTGTTCCCTTTGTATGAGCTACTTTAATTAACTTGTAATTATTTCACATTTTGCCATTTAAGGTAAGGGTTAAGGTTGCGTGTTAATGGCTTATTGTGAGAAACTTATTTGAGTTAAATAAGCCGTTGAATGGAATGAAAAGTAGCGTGTCAACGACAACCATGTTTAACCGTTTGTTGCCAATAGGGGAGTAACGCTTTACTAGGAGTACAACAGATGAAGTTCATTAAAACTATCATTGCAACAGTTGCGATTGTTGCAGCAACAGTGTCAACGGTACAAGCGCGAGATTCATTTAGCATTGGTGTGAATATTAGTGGAAATAGTCCTAGGCATGGATATTCGACTCATTCCATCGGCACGCACCGTCATGCGCCAGCTTTTTATGGTTATAACGGCGCGCCTATGGTTTCTTATTCTCCACAACCTATTGTTTATTACGCGCCGCTAATCTACTACAACCATTACCAGCCAAGTGCATATGATAGGCGCGATGTTCGTCGTCATAGGAATGCGCATCATCATCATGATGAGGAGCGTCGTGGTAGACGCTAGCTTCAGTTTTGATGGTTGATTAAATCCATCAGTCCGTTTAGTAATTGAATAACAGACTGATGGCGAATGAGTTGGCGATCACCTGTGAAGTGTTTGGTCATAGTAATGATGGATCTATTTTTAATGGCATAAGCAAAACAAACAGTACCTACAGGTTTGTCAATTGAGCCACCCGTGGGGCCAGCGATACCAGTAATGCTGCCTGCAACATCGGCAAGGCTATGATGCAGTGCACCGATTGCCATTTCTTTTGCGGTTTCTTCGCTCACAGCGCCATATAGAATGAGCGTTTTTTCGGATACATTGAGCATGCTTTGTTTGGCTGCATTCGTATAAGTAACAAATCCACAATCAAACCAAGCAGAACTACCTGCAACATCCGTAATAGTAGCAGAGGCTAAACCACCGGTACAGGATTCAGCCAGTGCAAGGGTGAAGCTCTTTTTTTTGAGCGTCTGACCAAGTTGCGTGCTCAGGTTTAAGAGAGCATCCATACCAAACCCTTTAAGCAAATCATGGCATAGATAGCAGCCAGAAAATCATCAAACATCACACCAAAACCACCTTTTAGTTGTGCATCACATTGGCGAATAGGGAAGGGCTTCCAGATATCAAATAATCTAAACAAACAAAATGCCACTAACCACCATTGCCATTGGTTTGGCAAGATGGTGAGCACCAACATCATTGCCGCAATTTCATCCCAAACAATGCTCCCATGATCGCTGACACCTAATGCTTTTCCCGCAACATCGCAACAATAAATACCAACGATAAAGACACTTGCAATGATGGCCAGTTGAACATTAAGTTGGTATGCTGATATGAGGTAAAACAGCGGAAAACCAACCAGCGTGCCGAATGTGCCAGGTGCTTTTGGCATTAGGCCGCTGCCAAATCCTAGCGCTAAAAAGTGGGCAGGATGGGCGATTAAAAAAGCAAGATTAGGTTGTTTAGGCAAAGTGGTCATATCCTAGTGTGGTCATGTTTAAGTTTTGCTGTGCAAATTGCACGGTTAGCTTACCGGTTGCATTGGTTTCGCCAATCCGCGTTAAGCTTACATTTAAGGATGCTGCTACTGCTGCAATAGCCTCTCTTTGCTTTGTTGCGGCGGTAAAGCACAGCTCATAATCATCACCGCCAGTTAAGATGGCGCGCTGAATACTCGATTCTTGTAACTGGTTTTTCAGTATTGCAAAACACGGTATATTTTCTAATACTAATGTTGCACCCATTAAGTCAGATTTAACCAAATCCATCCTATCTAAATGAAAGCTAGAGGCTTTAAGTATATGGCTTAAGTCAGCTAGCAAGCCATCAGAAATATCAATACAACTGTTTGCAATATCGCGTAAAGCTAAGCCAACAGAGACGCGGGGTTGTGGTTGGTGCAGGGCGCTTAACGCAATCTCGCGCGACTTGTCATCTAATGCTATTTTTTGCTGCAAGTGCGCTAAACCTATAGCCGCATGGCCTAAATGACCACTTACCCAAATGTCATCACCACTCTGGGCGGCGCTGCGCGTAAGCGCCTTTCCAGTGACAACTTCGCCCAGGATAGTGACACTAATATTCAATGAGCCGCGGGTAGTATCGCCGCCGATTAAATCAATATTGAATGCATTAGCACAGGCAAAAAAACCTGCTGAAAATGCGCTTAGCCAATCTGCATTAATCTCGGGTAAGGAGATGGACAGTGTTGCCCATTTTGGTCTGGCGCCCATGGCAGCCATGTCTGAAATGTTCACGGCAAGTGATTTCCAGCCAATGTCATAAGGTGCAGCATTTTGAAAAAAGTGAGTACCTTCGACTGACATATCGCTTGATACTGCTAATTGATGACCTGCAGAAATTTTAATCAGCGCAGCATCATCCCCTACGCCCAAGTCCGTTTGAGTCGTATTGCGCGTAAAATATTGTTTAATAAGGTTAAATTCAGCCGACATAGTATTCTAATGACGTTGCTAAGCGAAAAGCAAAAAAAGCGGTTGTAAAAAGAGTAACATCATTCGCGCTACTGTTGCTTCGGGCGAAACGCTTGAACAATCGCTACGTTTGTTTCTATAAAAGGCGCGCCAATCAAATCTAAGCAATAAGGCACAGCAGCAAAAATACCATGGACTTTGCTGTTGCCAGCATCATCTTTTAATCCTTCTAGCGTTTGCGCAATTGCTTTTGGTTGGCCAGGTAAGTTAATGATTAAACATTGCTTACGTATAACGGCAACTTGACGCGATAAGATCGCTGTTGGAACAAAATTCAAGCTAATTTGGCGCATTTGTTCGCCAAATCCTGGCATCACTTTATCGCCAACAGCTATGGTTGCTTCCGGCGTGACATCACGTAAAGCAGGACCAGTGCCGCCGGTGGTTAAAATTAAATGACAATTTGCATTGTCTACTAAATCAATCAGCGTGGACTCTATTATTTCTTGCTCATCAGCAATTAGGCGCTTGTCTAGCTCCATAGGGGAAATCAGCGCCTGCGTTAACCAAGCCGCTAAGGTTGGAATGCCTTTATCATCATATATACCTTGCGAGGCGCGATCGCTAATAGAAACTAAGCCGATTTTGATTATTTTGTCTTGCATGTGAATTGTTTGTTTAATATTGTGTCAATAACGATGCTAGATTATCACGATAAACATTAAGGACTTGGAACTATGATGAAAAAAATGCTGTGTGTGGCTTTGGTGATGTTTTCTATTCAAACAGCACAAGCCTCCGAAAATTTGTATGAAAGCAATTATAAACAACAGAATAATACCAACTTAAAATCGAAGCAAGCCAATCCGGATACTAAAATGTATGTCAGTAATCACTTTGATGAAGACAATATTAGTATGCTAGAAAGTGGTTATGACATGATGGGCAGTAGCGGTTTTGAATCCGGTAGTATTGCGCCTGATTTGGCGCTAGAGCATGCAAAGACGATTAATGCAGACGTCGTATTAGTTTATAGTAAATATGCTTCTAAAAAGTCATCGCTATCAACATTGCAAACCATCAAAGAGGCAGCAAAGTCAACTGGTGAAATTGATGAGGATGTACTAAAAGGTGATGCAGAACAATATAATTACTATGCGAGTTATTGGGCAAAATTGCCAATGCCATTGCTTGGTTTACATGTCATTAAATTGAAACATAAAGAAAAAGACAGCAATCTCGTGATTGAAGATGAAGGATTAAAAGTATTAGCGGTAATTAAAGATTCGTCAGCTTTCAAAGCCGGCTTAAAAAGAGGTGATATTTTGCTTAAAATAGATGGCGTTAAAATGTCAACGCCAGCGCAACTTTCGCAGGCGGTTGGTCAAAAGAAAGGTAAGGAAGTAAAAGTTAGCTATGAACGGGATGATAACTTAAAAGAAACTAGCGCTAAATTAATTGCTCAGTAATTTTTACGATTTGAAGTTGTTAACCAGGGTGATTCATTCGCTTTGATCTGCTTTTTGCTGGGCGGCTTCTGTTGTTTCCCGCAATAGCTTGAATAAATCTCTAGCACTTTTGGGCGACTTGTTGTTTTCTCGCTCTTTATATGCATTTCGGCATAAGGTGCGAATCTGTTGTACGTTTGCGTTTGGGTAAGTTGCGAGAAACTCCTGTAACGCAGCGCATTGTGGTTCAGGCGCACCCTCGATAAGCCGATCTCGCCAGCGCTCTAATTGATGGAAACGAGCATTTTCCTCAATATTTTTGCCTTCCCAACGGGCGAGTTGATCCTCAATTGGTTCAATATCGGTATCACGCATAAGGCGCCCAATATATTGCAATTGTCGGCGGATTGCCCCATTCGCCGTCAGGCGCTTAGCTTCCATGACAGCATCATGCAACCGCTCTTCTAAATGTAGTTTATTAATTTGGTCTTTTGTTAATTCAATTAACTTTTTGCCAACTAATTGTTGCTCATCAGCTTCCGCTTTGCGTTTAGTTTTACTAATAAACTCTTGTTCGACATCTTTTTCTTGCATGTTTTTAATAGACTTTGCTTTAGATACTACCGATGCGCTGTATCATAACAGCTTTAATGATTTACTTTAATCGATTGCTGTAATAAATGGGGCATGATGAAACAAGACGCTTTAAAACAAATTAGTGAAGACGCACTTAACGTAGCTAAACAAGCTGGTGCATCGGCTGCAGAAGTTGATGTCAGCTTTGGTACAGGACAAACTGTTTCTGTGCGTAAAGGCGAAACAGAAAATATAGAGTACAACCGCGATAAAGGAATTTCTGTCACGGTCTTTTTTGGAGACAAAAAAGGTTATGCGAGCACTTCAGATTTTAGTCCACAAGCGATTAAAGATACTGTTAAAGCAGCTTGTAATATTGCTAAATTTACAGCAGAGGATCCATTTTGTGGGCTAGCCGATGCCAGCTTAATGGCGCAAACAGTTCCTGATTTAAATTTATATCACCCTTGGGCGCTAACAGTAGAAGAGGCTGGCGAAATTGCAAAACGGTGCGAAGCGGCCGCATTAGCTGTCGATAAAAAGCGTATTACAAACTCGGAAGGGGCGAGTGTCTCAACCAGTGAAGGTCATTTTGTGTATGCCAATACCCATGGATTTTTAGGCGGTTATCCCAGTTCTCGGCATAGCATCAGTTGCTCAGTGATTGCAGAAGCTGCAGGCGCTATGCAACGTGATTACTGGTATAGTTCAGCCAGAGATGCAAAAGATATGCGCACTGCAGAATATGTTGGTCAGTTGGCGGGTGAGCGCACTGTGCGACGATTAGGTTCTCGCACAATCAAAACAGGACAATACCCAGTGATATTTGAAGCGCCTTTAGCCAGTGGTATTGTTTCTTCATTGGTGAGTGCTATCTCAGGTGGTAATTTATATCGAAAATCCTCTTTTTTATTAGATAGCTTGGGGAAGAAGATTGCTTCTTCATTACTGAATATTGAAGAGCTGCCGCAGCTTGAAAAAGGCTTGGCAAGTAGCCCCTTTGATAATGAAGGAGTTGTCGCCAAGCCGCGTATGCTAGTAAAAAATGGGGAATTGCAAGGCTATATTTTATCCAGTTATTCTGCTCGAAAATTAGGCATGCAAACAACAGGGAATGCTGGCGGCGCCCATAATTTAGTAGTGCAACACACGGAACACTCGTTTGCGGAGCTGTTGGCGATGATGGGGACTGGTTTAGTTGTGACTGAGCTCTTAGGTAATGGCCTAAATATGGTAACAGGGGATTATTCACGTGGAGCTGCAGGATTTTGGGTTGAAAACGGTGTTATCACTTATCCTGTTGAAGAAATCACAATTGCAGGCAATCTGAAACAAATGTTGAATCAAATTATTGCTGTAGGAAATGATGCGGTGATGCCGAGCGCTAAACAAACTGGCTCGCTACTCATCGAGAGTATGACGGTTGCAGGTGGCTAAACTGGTTCAGCTACTAAATGCACATAAGCCTCTTAATAGAGGCTTATGATTGTGACATTACTAAGGGTTTAATGCAGGTAAATTAAGGTGTTTTTTGCGTTTCAATATCCATATCTTCATTTACCGACTCGAATTCATTATTTAATAGGCTTAATGGTACCAATCCGTCTTGTACCTGACTAGCACGACGCTGTAAGTAGGCATCTCTTAAGAATGCGTAAGAATCTAACGAAGCATTGCTTAAAATATCTGTAGCGTCTAATAACCGTGTACGTTGATCGATAATTTGTGCTGCTCGCAATTGATTATGTAATCGGATTTGACCAATATTGTGGGTATAAGTAATTGGGTCGGTAGTAATACCATCAACAATAATCCCAGTAGCATCACGTAATGTGCTCGGTCCTAGAAACGGTAATACTAAGTAGGTGTTATTACTGACGCCCCAATGACCAAGGGTTTGTCCGAAGTCTTCTCGATTACGCGGAATATTATCCATGCCGGCAACATCAATTAGACCTGCGATGCCAAAGGTGCTGTTGATCACAAATTGACCAGCTTCAGTAAATGCATTGGCAAACTTTAACTGCAGTAGATTATTTAATACCGATGTCACTGAGTAAAGATTAGAAAAGAAGTTGGTAACGCCTTTTCTCACAAAAGCGGGCATTACAGTTTTATAAGCGGTTGCTACTGGCTTTATTACTGCTTTGTCAGCAACATCATTAAATTTATAAACACCTCTGTTAAATGATTCTAGAGGGTCTTTATTGTCAAGTGTCGCGCAGCCAGTCGCTAACATTACTAGTAAGCAGCTGAAGAGTAATTTGATGAATGTAAACTGCATATTGATTCGCTATCTTTATTTATATTTTCGTTAAAGGCGGTGCGCTTGAGTCGTTGCAAATAAACAACGTTATATCATTATCCTTAATAGTACTATGACTGTCTATCAAATAAATTAGTACTTATTTTATCACTTCATTGCTGTTGTAAAAATACAACTTCATAGCCATTTTTTACGGTTGCCTATGCGCATTAAAAAGTCTTTGATGACAGCTTAACTTAGCTGATGGCTTGTTTATATAACTGCAATACAAGTGCTCGCTGAGCGCTGTGATCAACAATCGGTTCAGGATAGCTTTCGCCAATGATTATCTTGAGTTCATTTTGGCGAGGGGATGGCATTTTCCATGGTTCATGAATTTCTTTATCATTGCACTTTGCTAGCTCAGGCACATATTTTCTTATAAATTTTCCTTTCGGATCAAAGCGTTGGCTTTGGGTTGTTGGGTTAAATATACGGAACCAAGGCTGCGCATCGCAGCCGGTTGATGCAGCCCATTGCCAACCGCCGTTGTTTGCACTGAAATCAAAATCAATTAAATGTTCTGCAAAATAGCGTTCGCCCCAGCGCCAATCGATAAGCAAGTCTTTGACCAGAAAGCTGGCAACAATCATCCGCAGTCGATTATGCATATAACCTGTTGCATTTATTTGTCGCATTGCCGCATCAACGAGTGGAAATCCTGTTTTTCCAGCACACCATGCTGCAAACTGTTGCGCGTTATTGGGAAACGCTAATTCATTAAATTGTGGGCTAAACGTGTGAGCTGATGCTAGCTGAGGATTGTGATGCAAAATTTGAAAATAAAAGTCACGCCAAATCAATTCATTCAGCCAAGTTTCAGCGCCAGCATTGCTTACATGACGTGCAGTTCTTGCCAAATGGCGGATAGAAACTGTGCCAAATCGCAAATGCGTTGAGAGATAAGACACGCCTTTGATTGCGGGAAAGTCTCTTGCTGTTTTGTATTGTTCTATGCGCGTGGTGAAATCTGCTAATAATTGTTTACCGCCTGCCATGCCCGTAGGTAATGGCATATCGGTTAAGTTGGTTCGTTTGAAACCAATCTCGTCTAAACTTGGGAGCGCCGTAGCTGTTACTTTAGCTAAATGATTGGTATAGGCATCAACGGGATAAGCTTTTAAGTAAAAATCATCTAGCTTTTTAAGCACGGCATTGCGATAAGGTGTAAATACACGGTATGGCTTGCCGCTAAGATTGAGTATTTCATCTTTTTCAAAAATGACTTGGTCTTTAAAGCTGTGATAATCAATGTGGTTTGCAGCTAATGCAACTTTAACTGAGGCATCACGGGCTATTGCGCTCGGTTCGTAGTCATGATTAACAAATAAAGCTCCAATAGACAGCGCATTGGCTAATTTCGGGATTATTTCAGTGGTTTTTCCATGTTGCACTAATAAATCACCACCATGTTGCTGAAGCGCTAATTTAAGCTCTCGCACACTCTCCCAAATAAATTCAACCCGTCTGTCCGCCTTATTGCTTAAGGCATCTAAAATATCGGTATCAAAAACAAAAATACAGTAAACGTTTTTAGATATTTTGAGTGCGTGATGAAGCGCAGCATGATCATAGTCGCGTAAATCACGACGGAACCAAACAAGACTATTTTGATATTGCATTTGTTTTAATGGGTGAGTTTATTCACGGTGATATGGATGATTTTGTATGACTGTGTAAGCGCGATAGAGTTGCTCAGCCAGTAAGACGCGCACAAACGCATGCGGCATTGTGAGCTTGGATAAAGACCAACAAAAATCTGCTTGTAAAATAAGCGATGGATCTAAGCCATCCGCGCCGCCAACTACAATGCTGACATCGCGTCCCATTTCTTGCCAAGACTGCATCATGCTAGCTAAATCGACGGTTGTTTTTTCTTTGCCATGTTCGTCGCAGGCAATCAGATAGTCTTTATTGGCTGCTTTGAGAATACGCGCTGCTTCAGCTGCCTGCACAGCAGGATTTTTGATACCATCAGAGCGTTTATCTGGTTTTATTTCAATAATTTCAACCATTAGCTCACGTGGCATACGCTTAATATATTCAGCACATGCCATTTCAACCCAACTAGGCATTTTGTGCCCAACGGAGATGATTTTAAGCTTCATGCGAGCGGAGTATCGATTTTATGCTGAAGCAGCGTTTGGCTTGCCCGTAGTCACATGCTTACCTTCGCCGCCCCATAATTGCTCAAGATTATAATAAGCACGTGTCGCTGGAATCATGATATGCACAATCGCTTCACCTAAATCAACCAGTACCCACTCACCTTCTTTTTCACCTTCTAGACCCCGCGGATGGTAGCCTTTAGCTTTTAATTCTACGTAGATATTATCGGCGATAGCCTTGGTTTGACGTGATGAATTTGCACTGCAAATAATCATGTAGTTAGTCATAGAAGTGAGTTTTGAAACTTCCAAAACGGTAATATCAAAACCTTTGATATCTTCGATTGCGTTTACGACCGCGTCTTTCATTGCGATTAAATCTGACAAGTGATTACCTTTAAGAATAGAGAATTAAGCAGCTTGCGCTGGGATTTTACTTTTGAGTTCTTTGATGCGATTAAAATCATCAACATAAACCAGTGTAGGGGCAAACGTTTCCAACTCAACAGCATTATATTGTGCATAAGTCGCGATAATGACAATGTCATTTGGCTTCGCTTTGTGCGCGGCTGCGCCATTGACTGAGATGATGCCTGAATGGCGCGCTGCGCGAATGGCATACGTGGTAAAACGCTCTCCATTGGTTACATTATAAATTGCAATCTTTTCATATTCGCTAATATCAGCGGCTTCTAATAGCGCCTCATCAATCGCGCAACTGCCTTCATAATGAAGCTCGCTGTGCGTGACATGCACGCGGTGAAGTTTAGATTTAAGCATCGTTCTTTGCATTCAGTATAGCCAGTCAATCTTACAAAGGTAGCATTGTAATCAATTCAAGGGTTTAGCGCAAAACTCAATATTGTCAATTAAGCGAATATTGGCTAAGGTGGCTGCGGCTAAAATCACTAATTGCTCATCATCTTGTTGCGCTGGTTTAAGTGATGACACCTCTCGAATCGAAACGTAATCGACCTGCCAGCCTTGTTTTGTCAACTGTTCAGCTGTTTGTTTTTCAATAGTTAAAAAGTCAGCTTGTGAGGATTGAACCGTTTTGACAGCAATATTGAGCGCCTGATTAAGTTGTACCGCCTGCGCTTTTTCTTGTAAATTAAAATGACCATTGCGCGAACTGAGGGCAAGTCCGTTGGTTTCGCGCACAATATCAGCGGCAATAATCTCAATGGCATAGTTAAATTGATTAACAAGCGCTCGAATAATCGATAGCTGTTGAAAGTCTTTTTTACCAAATACCGCAATATTAGGCTGTACGAGGTTAAATAGTTTTGCCACAACCGTTGCAACGCCCGCAAAATGCCCAGGTCTGCTAGCCCCACAAAGCTCGGTTGCAGTAGGTGGCGGCTTAATTGTCATGTATTGATTCAGTGAATTTCCATCAAAATTGGGATAGATTTCTTCAATGGTCGGCACAAAAACAATAGTTGTACCTGCTTTTGCTAACTGCTCGCAATCGGCTTCTAACGTGCGCGGATACTTTTCTAAATCAATCGCCGAATCAAACTGTAATGGATTCACAAAAATACTGACAACAACACATTCTGCATGTTGTTTGGCAATAGTCACTAGTTGTAAATGGCCAGCATGTAAGTTGCCCATGGTTGGGACAAAGGCAATGGCAGGGCAATTTTTTAAGGCTTCTTGTAACGCCGCGCTGGAATGAACAACCTGCATCTGTTTAGCTTGCACTAGTAGCTGTGCTCTTTCGCAGGGAAAGATTGGTCTTTAACCGCTTTACGATAAGCGGCAACGGCATCTTGAATACTGTCATTGTCTTTTAAAAAATTGCGCACAAAGCGTGGCAATCTAAAATCGCTAGGTGCCTTATTCGCTGGGCCAGTATAAATACCAATCAAGTCTTGTAATACCAAGACTTGTCCGTTGCAATCAACGCCAGCGCCAATACCGATAGTTGGCGCTTTAATTAACGCAGTAATTTGAGCTGCCAATGTTGCTGGTACCATTTCTAGTACCATTATACTCACGCCTGCATCATCCATTGCTTTAGCATCAGTGATGATTTTTTGGGCAGATTCTGCTGTTTTGCCCTGAATTTTGTAGCCGCCAAGTTGATTCACCGATTGGGGAGTAAAGCCTAAATGCGCACACACAGGCACCCCATGCGCCACTAAATAACGTGCGGTTTCCACCCGTTGGCCACCGCCTTCAAACTTAACCATACTGGCACCAGACTTAATCAGCCACTGTGCATTTTTAAGCGCGGCTTCATTGTCATGCTCATAACTGCCTAATGGCATATCAGCAACAATTAAGGTATTTGGTGCACCAGCAGCAACACTTTTAGTGTGATAAGTCATGTGATGCATACTGACGTTCAGTGTATTTTCTGAGCCTTGCAACACCATGCCGAGTGAATCGCCAACTAACAATACATCAATACCAGCTAGTTCCATTAATTTGGCAAAAGTAGCGTCATAGCAAGTCAGCATGACGATTTTCTCGCCAGCAGAGGTGAGTTTGCTTAAATGGTTCAGCTTATTGTTTGAATTAGATTGCATGCAATTTATTCGAAATTAGGATTGAAATATTCACGACGACCTTGAAATTGGCCAATGCGCTCGACTAATAAGTTAAATGCTGCTTCGTCTTTAATAATATTAAGTTTTTCATTATTCACAATCAGCACAGGCGCTGCATCATAGTTATGGAAATATTCGCTATACGCAGTAGTTAAACGCTCGATATATTGCGGCGGTATATTTGACTCATAGTCAATATTACGTTCCGCAATACGATCGGTTAATGAGCTTAACGGCGTTTGTAGATAAATAACCAAATCAGGCTTAGGTGACTCTAATTGTAAATGATGATAAATCTGATGATAAAGTGCATATTCTTCATCATTGAGGTTTAAGCGCGCAAATAGCGGATCTTTTTCTAAAAAGAAATCAGCGGTAATCGGTTGCGAAAACATATCAATTTGACTGATATCAGCAATTTGACGCGCACGCTGAAATAAGAAAAATATCTGTGTTTGCAATGCGTAACGTTTCGGATCTTGATAAAAACGCGCTAAAAAAGGATTTTCTTCTGCTTTTTCGGATAGGAGTTGCGTTGAAAACTTTTCAGACAACATGCGCGCTAACGTCGTTTTTCCGCTGCCAATTGGCCCTTCTACAACAATAAATGGATATTGATTAAAAATACTCATGCTGAATGATTGCTCAGTTTTTGAATGCCTTGGTTTCGGAAAGCTTCTGCTAATTTTACAACATTACTCTGCTTGGCAATAACATCCTGATAGCTAATCACCAAGCTTGATGCAATCTCAGCCAGTGGTAATAAAACGAAGCCGCGCAAGTGCATACGTGGATGCGGTAGTGTTAAAAAGTCTGTTTTTTGCACAATATCGTCATACAACAGTAAGTCTAAATCTAACATACGCGGCGCATTGGGAAAAGGGCGCTCGCGGCCAAATATCTGCTCAATATTTAATAACGCAGTTAACAAAGATTTTGGCGTTAACTCAGTTTCAATTTCAGCGACCGCATTAATAAAATCAGGCTGATTATCATAACCAACAGGTTCGGACTGATAAAGACTAGAACATTGCAACACGTTTGTGTTTGGTATTTTGGCTAGTGCGGACAATGCATTGTTGACCTGCGATACTGGGTTGCATAAATTGCTCCCCAAAGCGACATAGGCTTTATGCACTGTTAGCTTCCTTAACTTCAGGTTTTTTTGGCTTGTGTTTGCGTCGTTTTTTTGGTGTTGTATCTGGCAGTAACATGGCAGTCCGTTGTTCAGCATTTGCATGCGCAAAGGTTGTCCACCACTCACCAATTTCAATTGCAATTTCGCCTGATTCAGCGCGCAACAACATAAAGTCATAAGCGGCACGATAGCGAGGGTGCATAATCAATGTAAAAGGACGCTTGCCAGCGCGTTGTTCAAACCGCGGCTGCATCGCCCAGATTTCTTTCATGGTAGCAACAAAGCGGTTATGAATGGCTAATTTATTAGCTTGTAATTGAATCACTTCATCCATCGCTTGATATAAAGCGGGAATCATCGGTGCATGTTTTTGTTGCACTTGCCATGCTTTTAACACTTCGTGCCATAGCAAAGTGGCGAATAGAAAGCTAGGGTTGGATGATTTACCTTCCATAATGCGATCATCCGTATTTTTGAGCGCTAACATGACAAATTTCTCACCCAACGGCTGTTCTAAGACGACGTCTAGCAGCGGCAGTAAGCCATGATGTAAATGTTGTTTGCGTAAAATATTAATGCTTTCGATAGCGTGGCCAGATAAAAAAAGCTTTAACATTTCATCAAATAAACGGCTAGGCGGCACATCTTGTAATAAATGCGCTAACTCAGCAATTGGTTTTTCGGTCGCTTTATCAATCTTCAGTCCTAGCTTAGCGGATAATCTAACTGCGCGTAACATACGCACTGGATCTTCTTTATAGCGCGTGACTGGCTCACCAATCATGCGTAATAAGCGCGCATTGACGTCAGCAACGCCGTGATGAAAATCCAAAACCTCTTGTGTTTTTGGGTTGTAATAAAGTGCATTAGCGGTAAAGTCGCGTCTTACTGCATCATCTTCCAAGCTACCAAAAATATTGTCGCGCAAAATACGGCCGGTATCATTGGTTGATGCATCGCTTTTGTTCTGACTATTGTCGTGATGTCCGCGAAAGGTCGATACTTCAATTGTTTCTCTACCCCAAAGTACATGGACTAAGCGAAAGCGCCTGCCGATAATGCGGGAGCGGCGGAATATTTTATTGACTTCTTCTGGCTCTGCATTGGTTGCAATATCAAAATCTTTTGGTTTAAAATCTAATAGCAAGTCACGCACAGCGCCGCCAACAATATACGCATCAAAGCCGGCGTTTTGCAAACCTTCGCAGGTTTTAATCGCGGCAGAACTAATTAAGTCTTGATTGATTTTATGTTTTTTAAACGAGATGATTGTAGCGGAATTAGGTCGGTTTAACGCAGCTTCATTGATCGAAACTTCTGCTTTCACACGCTTACTAAAGACTTTGTTAAGAAATTTTTTAATCATTGATTGGCCGTATTATTCCAAAGAACATCGCTAATCCCTGCTTCCTGATTTAACACGCGACATAACACAAATAATAAATCTGAGAAGCGATTGATATATTGTAATGAAGTTGCTGTTAGCTTTTCTTCTGCATCAAGTGCGTGCATAGTGCGTTCTGCCCGCCGACAGACTGTTCTGGCAAGATGGCAATAAGCTGACGCGCGAGTGCCTCCGGGTAAAATAAATTCCTTGAGTGGTGTTAGTTTGTCATTCCATGCATCTAGCTGTGTTTCTAATGCATCAATCCGCTCTGCTTTTATCAGTGTCATATCTGGCATGCAAATCTCACCACCAAGATTAAATAAATCATGTTGGATTGCGATTAGGAAACTCCGAATGCTATCTGAAACAGGTTCGGTTAGTAGCATCCCAACCACCGCATTCAGCTCATCAACATCACCCATGGCTTGTACGCGTAAGCTATTTTTTGCTACTCTTGTACCATCACCAAGCCCCGTTGTGCCATCATCGCCAGTGCGTGTATAAATCTTACTTAATCGATTACCCATAGCTTGCATTTCTAATATAATTGGACATTATAAATCATGCAAAACAATTTATTGAACAATAAACCATCAAATTCGCTTCCTATCGGCATCATGGACTCTGGCGTAGGTGGGATTTCGGTTTTGCATCACATTCGCAAACTGTTGCCGCATGAAAGTATCTACTATATTGCGGATAGTTTATATGCACCTTATGGTCATAAAGCGCCCATAACAATTACCGAGCGCTGTTTTGCCATGAGTGATTTTCTGATTGCGCAAGGTGTTAAAGCAATTGTCGTGGCCTGTAATACTGCAACAGCTGCTGCTATTAAAGCGATGCGTGAGCGCTATAGTTTACCTATCATTGGTATGGAGCCTGCAGTTAAGCCAGCTGTATTGGCCAGTAAAAATGGCATTATTGGCGTTTTAGCCACAGTAGGCACAATCAAAAGTGCGCAATACGCAGCATTGCTTGAAGCTTACGGTGCAGGCGTCACTGTGCTAGCTCAAGGCTGTGATGGCTTAGTTGAGTGTGTGGAAAGCGGTGCGCTAGCGGATAACACGGCGCGGCAGTTGCTTAATCAATATTTGACACCACTTTTAGATGGTGGAGCAGATACGATTGTTTTAGGCTGTACACATTACCCCTTTTTACGGCCGTTAATCGTTGAGATTGTTGGACCAGATGTTGCAGTCATCGACACAGGACAAGCGGTTAGCGCGCAATTGCAGAAAAAGCTGTTGATAGCGGGATTAATAGCAAATCACACACAGCAGCCAAACTTAATATTTTGGACAAATAGTCAGTCCAGTCAAGCGAGTCAAGTCATGCAACAACTTTATGGAGAAGCGGTAGAAGTTAAGCAGTGGTAGTAAAGTAATCTCCACTAGCCGCATAGTTTAAAAATCGAGTAGCGTAGTGGCGCTGAGTTTGATCGTTTTTAATTGCGCGGGGCTGAATCTACTGATCGTAGCGGTCTTGCTCATTCACTCGTTTTAATGGTGTGAAACCACTTCGCCGGCTTTTAGTTTATATTTTGTTCCGCAATAAGGGCAAGCTACTTCGCCCGTCTTGCTAATGTCTAAAAACACGCGCGGATGTGATGCCCAAAGTGCCACTTCATCGGTTGGACAATGCAGTGGCAATTGTTTTGCTGTTACTTCAAACTCTTTAACATCAGACATCAACAATCCTTTTATAACGACATGGTTTATAACGACGTGGTTGATAACAACTGTATTTAAACCAGGGTTAACCAATGTGCGTGTTTAGGTGATCTGCCTTTAACCGCATCAAAATACATCGCTTGTAGTTTTTCAGTAATCGGTCCACGCGCGCCGCTGCCAATCGCACGATTATCTAACTCGCGAATTGGTGTAACCTCAGCCGCTGTACCAGTAAAGAACGCTTCATCTGCACTATAAACTTCATCGCGTGTAATGCGTTTTTCAACCACTTCTAAGCCAATTTCGCCAGCCAGTTGAACAATTGTATCGCGCGTAATGCCTTCTAGGGCACTAGTTAAATCAGGCGTATAAAGTTTGCCATGACGCACAATGAAAATATTCTCGCCAGAACCTTCAGCAACAAATCCATCAACATCTAATAATAGTGCTTCTTGGTAACCGTCTTGGGCCGCTTCTTGATGCGCAAGAATACTGTTCATATAGTTGCCATTCGCTTTGGCTTTACACATGGTGATATTCACATGATGACGTGAAAATGAAGATGTTTTAACACGAATGCCTTTAGTAATTGCCTCTTCACCCATATAAGCGCCCCAGCTCCAAGCCGCGCAAATCACATGCGTTGATAATGTTTTTGCAGAAATGCCCATTGCTTCAGAGCCATAAAACGCCATTGGACGAATATACGCAGATACTAATTTATTTTCACGAACTGCTGTTTTTTGCGCTTCTGAAATAGTCGCTTTATCATATGGCAATTTCATTCCCAATATATGTGCACTACGGAACAATCTATCCGTATGATCTTGCAAACGGAAAATTGCAGTGCCTTTATCGGTTTCATAAGCACGCACGCCTTCAAATACGCCCAAGCCGTAATGCAGCGTATGCGTTAATACGTGGGTGGTGGCATCACGCCAGTTGACTAATTTTCCATCGTACCAAATAAAACCATCGCGGTCAGACATTGAGCTCGGTATTGCCATGTTGCTACCTTAAAATTCACAGAAACACTATTGTAAACTAAAGGCTGTAATTTTCTCAGCATGTTAAAATCAAAAGTGATTATTTATTGGAGTTTTTTTGATGTTTTATCCTATTTTTAAGTTTGGTCGCCAACTTTTTATGATTCTTACACTTTGCCTGCTGGCTTCGTGTGACAGTAGTCAACCTAGTGCAAGCTTTGTCGGCACTGATATTACAGGCGCAGATTTTTCTAAATCACTTGCATTAACCGATCACAATGGCACGCCACGCACGCTAAATGACTACAAAGGTAAAGTTGTTTTAATGTTTTTTGGCTTTACCCATTGCCCTGACGTTTGCCCGACCACGATGCTAGATTTAAAAAACACAATGAAATTACTCGGCGATAAAGCCGATGCAGTACAAGTGCTGTTTGTGACGGTTGATCCTGAGCGAGATACACAAGAAGTGTTAGCAAAGTTTGTTCCTTCATTCGATAATCGATTTATTGGCTTGCGCGGCGATGCGAAACAAACCGCCGAGACGGTTAAAAACTTTAAAATATACTATGCAAAAGTGCCTGGCAAAAGTGAGGCTGATTACGCCATCGACCACAGCGCAGGTATGTATGGCTTTGATAAAAAAGGTAAAGTGCGATTATATTTAGGGTATGGACAAAAGCCAGCAGATATTGCGAGTGATGTGGAGAAGTTACTGTAAAGGGTTCAAAAAATAGGGCGTATTTGCAAGCGCTACGCCGTATTGAACTTGATTTACATCCGATGTAATTGAGGTGAAAGCTGCTTCAGTTCTTTTTCTGCCTGTTTGTAATCAGGATAAATACTTTCTACTACTGCCCAAAATTTGGCAGAGTGGTTCATTTCTTTTAGATGCGCTAATTCGTGGCAGACGACGTAATTGATGATATGCGGTGTTGCTTGTAGCAAACGCCAATTCAATCGAATATCCCCTCGGCTACTGCAACTGCCCCATCGCGACTGGGCGCTGGATAATTTAAGGGGGGGTGTGCTAACGCCTAGCTTCGCCGCCAAAACCGCTAAGCGTCGTCCAAAATCAATCTCTGCTTGTTTTTTATACCATTGAATCACTTTTTGTTTGATGATGGTTTCGTCATCTGCTTGTGGGGAGGTAATGGTTAAACTGTCGTGATTAAACTGTGCTATTTTATTTTTTGCGTCTTGCACAAGGCGAAGATTAATCGCATTACCAAGCAATTGCAGCGTTTCGCCGTCTTGCCAAATAATCGGCGGAATATGATTTTTTTTGCGTGTATCTAATTTGCTCAAAATCCAATTCGATTTTTCTTGGATGAGTTTCTTTAATTGAAATTCTAAAATATATCTAGGCGCATGAACAACCAAGCCATCTACGGTGATTTTTAAACCTACCGTACGACGTGCTCTGCGTTCCAAGTGATATGGAATGGTTTCGCCATTGCTCAGTTGAATAGACTTTATTGTCATTGGGATTGGGCTGAAATTAATTGGATAGCGTTAGCATCTCAGCTTCAATCCAATCTTCCACTTGTTGATTAAGTGCATCAGGCTTTAAGCCTGTTGATTGAATGGGTTTGCCGATGCTGACTTGAATCACCCCAGGGTGTTTTAGCCAAGAATTTTTTCGCCAAAACTCACCTGCATTATGTGCAACAGGCACCACTTGCGTTTGCGTATGTATGGCTAACCAAGCGCCGCCAATATGATATTTGCCACGACTACCCGGCGCGGTACGGGTGCCTTCTGGAAAGATAACGACCCAGAATTTTTTCGCTAAGCGATCTTTGCCTTGTGAGACTAGTTGTTTCAAGGCTTCACGACCGGCTGTACGATTAATCGCAATTGGTGAAGTAAGCGCGAGCGCCCAGCCAAAGAATGGAATGAGTAATAGTGAACGTTTGAGTACCCAAACTTGCGGTGGAAAAATCAATTGCAATGCTAATGTTTCCCAAGCGGATTGATGTTTACACAGCATAATACTCGGACTCTTTGGGATATTTTCACGACCTTTTACGGCAAAACTTAAACCACAACTAATGCGTAACCACCACAACATACAACGTGCCCATCGACTTAAAAAGCGATAACGCGTTTGCGCTGGAAAAGGAAAAGCGAGTAGACCAATTGTGGTAAATGGAATGGTGAAAATCCACAGGCCAAGGTTAAAGATAAGTGAGCGAATATAAATCATTGTTGATTTTAATGGTTAGCTTTAATAATGGATGATGATATGGTCAATGGCTTCAGCTAGGTTGGCAAAAACCAAGGTATTTGTTGGCAAATTGCCGGCGGCCAATGTTTCTTTGCCTTTGCCTGTTTTGACCAACATTGGATGGCAACCAACATTGGCAAATGCTTGCAAATCGCGTAAAGCATCGCCCACGGCAGCGACATTGTTTAAATCAATCGCGAAGCGATGGCCGATATCTTTTATCATTTGGCTTTTTGGTTTTCGACATTCGCAGTTATCAACAGCCGCATGCGGGCAATAAAAAATCGCATCAATACGACCGCCGACTTGCGCTACGGCATGATGCATTTTGTCGTGAATAGCATTGAGTGTGACCATATCAAACATCCCGCGCGCAACGCCCGATTGATTGGTGGCAATGACCACGCGAAAGCCATGCTGATTAAGCAGGGCGATGGCTTCTAAGCTACCTGCAATCGGAATCCACTCATCTGGGTTTTTAATAAAGTGGTCGCTATCTTTATTAATCACACCATCTCTGTCTAAAATGACTAGTTTCATTGGTCCAGTTTCACTATTCCTGATTCACAGTTATCAGGTTAACTCGCTAGTTTAGATAAATCAGCAACACGATTCATGGCTTGATGCAAAGTTGCCAATAATCCTAAACGATTCGTTTTTAGCGCAGGGTCCTCAGCGTTTACCATGACGTGATCAAAGAAGTCATCAACAGGTGCTTTTAATACGGCTAACGCTTGTAGCGAGCCAGTGTAGTCGCCTGCTTCAAATAATTGATCTGCATGAGCTTTTGTTGTGCACAATGCGGCAGCCAGTGCTTTTTCAGTTGGTTCTTGCAATAGGCTATTGTCTATTTTAGTTGCAACTTCACCCTCAGCTTTACGCAAGATATTGCCGACACGTTTATTGGCTGCGGCTAATGCCGGCGCTTCGGCCAAGGTTGCAAATATTTTTACTGCAGCAAGACGTTGAGGAATTTCATGGAGCAATGCAGGTTCCAGCGACAGCACCGCATCTACTTCTTGCGCACTGGCACCTTGATCTTTTAAATTAACGCTTAAACGATCAAAGCAAAAGGATTTAATGGAAGTCAATACTTCTGCATCACCATTAAATTTTTCTAATGCCAACTTGATTAGTGGCTCAAATGGCAACGGTGATTTTGTATCTATCAACAGACGAATAATGCCCAAAGCTTGACGGCGTAACGCAAATGGATCTTTATCGCCAGTCGGTTTTTCACCAATGCTAAATAAGCCAACTAGTGTTTCTAATTTATCTGCTAATGCAACACAAATGCCAACCTGGCTGCGCGGCAATTCATCGCCTGCAAAGCGCGGCTTATAATGGTCTTCGATGGCAAAAGCAACCTCATCATCCAAGCCTTCATGCTGCGCATAATAGCGGCCCATAATGCCTTGTAGCTCTGGAAATTCATTCACCATATCAGTGATTAAATCGGCTTTTGACAAGCGTGCAGCTTGTTCAGCTTTTGCCACTAAGTTGGCATTGCCAAGCTGTTTTGCAATTGCACCAACGAGGTTAACGACGCGTTGATTACGTTCACCTTGTGAGCCAAGCTTGTTGTGATAAACCACTTTATCTAAACCAGCAATACGGCTTTCCAATGTCTTTTTACGGTCTTGATCGAAGAAGAATTTTGCATCGGCTAAACGTGGACGCACCACGCGCTCGTTACCACCAATTACTGCGCTGGGATCCGCTGGATGAATGTTAGAAACGATTAAAAATTTGCTAGTGAGTTTGCCATTGCTATCTAACAGCGGGAAGTATTTTTGGTTAGACTTCATGGTCAATACCAAACACTCTTGCGGCACTTCTAAATATTCAGTTTCATACTGACCAAGTAACACATTGGGCAACTCAACCAATGCTGTCACTTCGTCTAATAAATCTTCATCATCAATCGCAGTTAAACCTTCTTTATCAGCCGCGGCTTTTAATTGAGCAGCAATATCGGCTTTACGCGCTTCAAAGCTAGCAATTACAGCCCCTTCAGTTTTTAGTTGCTGTTCGTAGCTGTCTGCGTTATTGATGGTAATGACTTCTTTAAGCGACTCAAAGCGATGGCCTTTTGTGGTGTTGCTCGCGCTTAATCCTAATAGGCTAATTGGAACAATATCATTGCCATGCAATGCGATTAAGCTATGTGCCGGGCGCACAAAATTGACTGTTTCCCAGCCATCGTTAATTTGATACGCCATGACTTTAGGAATGGGTAATTTTGCTAAGGCTTCTTCGATGGCTTTTTGTAACCCTTCGCTTAGGCTGGCACCTATTTTAATGATGTCTATGACTAAATTATCAGCTTTTCCATCATTTTCTGTTCTCAGCTTAGCAACAGCAGAGGCCTCTAATCCCATACCATCTAAGCGTTTTAATAACGCTGGCGTGGCTTTTCCGTCAGCATCTAAACCAACTTTAACGGGCATCAATTTTTGCGCGACTTGTTCATCAGCTGCTATAGCAATGACGCCCGTAATATGGGTTGTTAAACGACGCGGTGTGGCGAAGTTGGTCACCACTGAATCGCTATTACTCAAGCCTTGTGACAGTAATGACTCTGCTAACACTTTTGCAAATGATAAACCCAATGTTTTTAACGCTTTTGGCGGCAGTTCTTCAACCAATAATTCAACTAGTAAGTTTTGCGTGGTCATTTACTTTCCATTTATTCACTACTGTCATTCCGTGCTTGACCCGGAATCCAGTGTATTTGTTTTGTCTTTAAAGTCGCTAGATTCCGACTTTCGTCGGAATGACGGTTAAGCGGTTTCTTTTTTCTTCAACTCTGCTAATACTTCATCAGCCCAATTTTTAGGCGCCATTGGAAAGCCTAAACGGGCACGGCTATCTAAATAACTTGCAGCAACGCTACGGGCTAGGTTGCGAATGCGACCAATATAAGCCGCGCGCTCGGTCACAGAAATCGCACCACGCGCATCTAATAAATTAAACGTATGCGCGGCTTTTAATACTTGCTCATAGGCGGGTAACGCTAATTTCTCTTCCATTAAATGTTGCGCTTGTTTTTCATGTGCATTAAATGCGACTAGCAAAAACGCAACATCAGAATGTTCAAAATTGTAGGCAGATTGTTCTTTTTCGTTTTGCAAAAAAACATCGCCATATTTCACGCCTGGAGAATATTCCAAATCGTAGACGTTTTCTACGCCTTGCAAATACATGGCTAAACGTTCTAAGCCATAGGTGATTTCGCCGGTAATCGGTTTGCAGTTAATGCCGCCAACTTGTTGGAAATAAGTGAATTGGGTTACTTCCATGCCATTTAACCAAACTTCCCAGCCTAAGCCCCATGCCCCTAAAGTTGGATTTTCCCAGTCATCTTCTACAAAGCGCACATCGTTTTGTTTTAGGTCAAAGCCTAAAGCTTCTAACGAACCTAGATATAAATCCATGATATTCGCTGGTGCAGGTTTTAGCACTACTTGAAATTGATAGTAATGTTGTAAGCGGTTTGGATTTTCACCATAACGACCGTCATTTGGACGGCGGCTTGGTTGCACATAAGCGGCTTTCCAAGGTTCTGGGCCTAATGCCCGTAAGAAAGTCGCGGTATGGCTAGTGCCAGCGCCGACTTCCATATCGTACGGTTGCAATAAAGTGCAACCTTGTTTATCCCAATAGTCTTGGAGTTTTAAAATGATTTGTTGAAAACTTAATACCATGTGTGTACGCAAAAATATCTAAAAAAAAGATTTTACATGAATATCGACTTGTAAGACTAACTTAAGCCGCTGTTTGCGTAGTTAAAGCTTCAATTTGAGTGGTCGATTTTTATTCGTCATTTGACGTAATTGAGGCTATATCGTTTTTATTCCATTGTGATTTGTGCCGCTCTTTGATACATTGAAAGGATGATTGGTTTTATTACAAAGCGTTTCACTTTTACACTTATTCTCTGTTTGGGAATAATGCAACTGCTGTCGCCTTTTCTACATGCGCATTACAATAGTAATGTGCAAAGAGATACTTCTTTACTTCATATACACACGATACAAATACATTCGGCTACTAAATCACTTTCACTTCATGGCTTTAGTGATATACACACTGAGATTGTTGCACAGAACCTTGATTCTGCTGTGGTCGATATTGGCCAAGGAGTCAACAATGAAAAGCATTTTGATGCCTCTGCTTTTGTTCTAGTTTTAATTGCCATTATTAGTTTTATTGTTGCATTCTCGTTGCCGCATTGCAGGCCCTTACCTACTTTTAAACAGAGTTATTCTAATCGGCGACCTTTGTCGCACGGCCCGCCAAACGCTTAAAAATACTGAGTGAACGATGTCTTCTGGCATCCGTTATTGTTATTTTTAGGAGTTTTCAATGAAATCTATGACATGGCTACCTGCTTTCTGGCTGGTGTTGATTTTGGCATTTCCATCGGCTTGTATAGCGCTTAATATTGACGTCACACATGAGGATGAGTTACAGGTAAGCACTGTATTAAGTTTACGTGATGTGTTGAACGCAACGGTTAAGTATCAACCACAGCAAGCACAATTGCAATCACAGGCATATGGCGTTAAGGCAAAAAAAGCACTTGCAGACAGTCTGTTGCCGTATTCACCAGCGATCTCGCTCTCACATCAAAATGATACTGTAGGCAGTGGTCGCGGTGAACGTGAGTATGAGGTGGCGCTCAAGCTGCCAATATGGTTACCCAGCCAGCGAGATGCCAGAGCTAAGGTGGCAGAGATGAGTGAACAATTTTATGCAGCTGGCCAAGCTAGCTTATCTATCAGAGCAGCTGGCCTTTTACGCGATGCCTTGTGGGAAATCGCACTAACAAAAAATGCATTCGTATTGTCTGAAGCGAAGCATATCAGTGCGAAGACGCTGCAAGAAAAAATAAACAAAAGTGTGTTGGCCGGTGAAACTGCTAAAACAGATTTACTTCAAGCGCAACAAGCAACTTTGCTTGCAGCTAAAAACGAAGTGCTAGCACAGGCCGAAGTGATGCATGCGCAATTTAGATATAAGTTGCTCACTGGATTAGATCAATTACCGCAAAGCTATGCAGAAAAAAAGTCTGAGTTGATTAGTTTTGAACAATCTCCCACTTGGCTAGAAATGCTGACTAAGGTGGAAAGTGCAGAACAATCTCGTCATCTCGCACAGGTTGAAAAGAAGGAAAACGTACAGGTTCAGATTAATGCAAGATCGATTATAGGTGCATTTGATACGAAATATAATCAAAGCATGGGTGTGAGCCTAAGCATTCCATTCAATATTGAAGGCAGTACGACACCGATTATGGCAGCTTCTGAAATGGCATTAGGTAGCGCACTTTCAGAGCGTGATGTATTAAGAAATGCATTGGAGGGTGCCTTACATGAGGCCGATCATAATCTTGAGGTGAGTGAGCAAGCATTATTGATTGCTAAACAACATGATGCGATTGCCAAAGAGAGTTTGCGCTTGGCAGAAAAGGCTTATGCACTTGGCGAGCATGATCTTGCGACTTTATTACGGATTAAAGATCAAGCGTTTGAAGCTGAGCGCAGTTACCGAGCCACAGAAATACAACATCAATGGAATATTGCTCAATATAACCAAGCGGTAGGAGTTTTACCATGAATAAATTAACGAGTCTTTTATTAATAACCTTATTGCTACCTTTTGCTACGCTTGCTGACACGCTAGTGCTCAATGATGCAAAAATCAAGAAAATGCAAGTGATGATGACTGCGGTGATTGACAGTCGACATGGCTTCTCTCGCACTTACAGTGGTGAAGTCATGGTGCCCAATCAACAAAATCAAGTGGTCAGTGTGCCACAACAAGGTTTAGTGATTGCGTTAATGGTGGCTACAGGGCAGGAGGTGAAAAAAGGCCAAGTGATTGCTCAATTAAGCAGTGCTGAATTCGTCGGGTTGCAAGGGGAATACCTTCAAGCAAAAACAAAATTATCCTTAGCAATAAAAACAGCGAGTCGTGATAAAGCCTTGGCAGAAGAGGGAATCGTTCCACAACGTCGTTATCTTGAGTCACAAAGTATGCAAGTAGCCTTGCAAACTGAAACTTTACAGAAAAAACAGTCTTTGAGATTGGCCGGCATGTCAGAAGCTAGTATTAACCAGCTAAATAGTGCAAGTAAAATGCAAAGTATCGTCAGTATTGTCGCGCCAATTTCAGGACAAGTCATTGCACAACACGCAAAGGTAGGAGACCGACTGGATGGCGGTATGCCCTTATATCAAATCGCGCAACTTAATCCGCTTTGGGTTGAGATTAATGTGCCAATAGAGGAAGCTGCTAATCTTGCAAATGGGTTAAAAGTGGCGATCTCTAAAAGCAAGGCGAGTGGTCAAATCATTGCAATATTACGTAGTGTGAATAAAGCAACGCAAACTTTACAGGTGCGTGCCGTAATTAATCAGGGTGCAAATGCATTATCTTTAGGTCAATTTGTTGAGGTGGTTATGGCGATCGACACACAAACTGACAGCTTGCAAGTGCCTAGATCAGCATTAGTCAGAAATGGCAACCAAAGCTTTATTTTTAAACGCATTAAAAATGGTTTTGAGATTGTGCCTGTCACTTTAATGAATGAAGACAGTGAATATGCTTATGTCAAAGGTGAATTGCGTGATGGGGACCAAATTGCATCTAAAGGATTAGCTGCACTCAAAGGTAGTTGGTTAGGGTTAGGTGGAGAATAATGCTTAATTTTATTGTTGAATTTTCGTTGCGCCAACGCATTATGGTGTTAGTGCTGGCGGTTCTATTGAGTATTGCCGGTTTTGTAGCCTATCAGCAATTGCCCATTGACGCTTTTCCAGACGTGTCATCTACTCAGGTAAAAGTGATTGTGAAATCACCGGGCATGACGCCGGAAGAAGTAGAAATGCGGATTACGGCGCCGATTGAGGTGGAAATGTTGGGGATTCCTAAACAATCTGGGTTACGATCTGTCGCTAAATATGCGTTGACCGATATAACGGTAGATTTTGAAGATGGCACTGACATTTACTGGGCGCGTCAGCAAGTAAGCGAGCGATTAAGTAGTGTATGGGCAACTTTGCCTACTAATGTATCGGGCGGTATCGCGCCAATGACGACACCTCTGGGTGAAATGTTTATGTTTACCGTCGAGTCTGAAACGTTGAGCTTAGAAGAAAAGCGTAATTTGCTAGACTGGGTCATACGACCACAATTGAGAACAGTACCTGGCGTGGCAGATGTCAATGCCTTAGGTGGCTTAGTACGAACATTTGAAATTGTACCCAACAATGCAAAAATGTATGCACGTGGCGTTAGTTTAAATAGCTTACGCGATGCCATTATTGATAACAATCATAATGATGGGGCGGGTCGATTAGTTGACAATGAAGCTGCGCTGTTAGTCCGTTCAGAAGGGGCGATTAAAACCTTAGAGGATGTGCGAGATATTGTGGTGAATAGTCAAGATGGTAACCCAGTCTTTGTCGCGGATGTTGCAGAGGTTCGCATTGGCGCACTGACACGCTATGGCGCAGTTACAGCGAATGGCAAAGGAGAGGCTGTTGAAGGACTAGTCCTTGGCTTACGGGGGGCTAATGCGCGTGCTGTTGTTGATGGTGTGCGTGCAAAATTATTAGAAATTGCACCGACTTTACCAAAAGGGGTGACGACCAATGTCTTCTACGACCGAGGTAATTTAGTTGAACGTGCCGTTCATACCGTGAATAAAGCGCTAACAGAAGCTGTTGTATTAGTCATTATTCTACTAATTCTCTTTTTAGGTAACTGGCGTGCAGCATTGACGATTACTTTTTCGTTGCCACTAGCCGTTTTGACCACTTTTTTATTAATGAAACAATTTGGACTGTCCGCCAATCTGATGAGTTTGGGTGGTTTAGCAATTGCCATCGGGATGTTGGTCGACTCTTCAGTCGTAGTTGTAGAAAATATTATTTCACATTTAGCACATACTCCCGATAAACATGTGCAATCAAAAATGAGCATCATTATTAATGCGATGCGCGAGGTAAGTTTGCCCGTTGCATCTGGTGTGGTGATTATTATTACCGTTTTTTTGCCATTATTAACCCTACAAGGTTTAGAAGGTAAGTTATTTTCACCGGTTGCCATGACCATTATTTTTGCACTTGCAGGGTCATTAATTTTGTCTCTAACGGTCATTCCAGTGATTGCTTCTTTTTTAATTAAAGATCAACACGAAGGGGAGCCGTGGTTAGTCAGAAAGTTATCGGCAATTTATGCACCTGCATTAAAAAAAGCCATGTTGCATCCCAATAAGTTGCTTGTTGGAGCAGGTATTTTATTGCTATTAACGGTTGTCGTTTACTTCTTTATTGGTAAAACCTTTATGCCTGTAATGGATGAAGGCGACATTATTATTGGCGTAGAAAAGTTACCTTCGATTACCTTGCAGCAAAGTGTCGCAACGGATTTAAACGTTCAACGTAACATATTAAGCCAAGTGCCTGAAGTCAAAGGGATGTATTCGCGTGTAGGATCTGATGAGCTAGGTTTAGACCCAATGGGCTTAAATCAAACAGATAATTTTTTAGTTTTAAAGCCCCGTAATGAATGGGGGGTTAATACCAAAGAGGCTTTAATTGAAAAGCTGCGTGCTGTCATGAAGCAAACGCCTGGTTTGGATTTTAGTTTTACTCAGCCAATTGACATGCGTGTTAGCGAGATGGTTTTAGGCGTTAGAGGCGATCTGGCGATTAAAATTTTTGGTGAAGATTTGGATGTGCTGAGTCAAACCGCGCAAGAGATTCTTGGTGTTTTAATCGGTATTGAAGGCAGTCAAGATGTCTATACGCCAGAGAACAGTGGTATTCAATATCTGCAAATTAAGATTAATCGCAGTGCTGCTGGCAAGCTTGGCCTGACAATCGCCGAGGTTAATCAAATTCTGCAAACTCAAATAGAAGGACAGCAGTTAGGCATTGTACAAGAGGGAATAAGGCGCACGCCCATTTTATTGCGGGGTAGTGATGATGTTAGATTTTCACCGAATAATTTTAGCCATTTACTGATTACATTGCCCAATGGCAATAACATCCCCTTATCAAGCATAGCTAGTTTGGAGCGTACAGAAGGCCCTGTTAAAATTGACCGAGAACGTGGAATTCGAATGGTGGTGGTGACGGCAAATGTTGAAGGGCGTGACTTGGTGAGTTTTGTTGAAGAAGCCAAACAAAAAGTAAGTGCGCAAGTTAAGTTGCCACAAGGCTACTGGATGAAGTGGGGTGGTCAGTTTGAAAATCAGCAACGTGCTGCACAGCGCCTTAGTATTGTTGTCCCCATTGCGATTGCGCTTGTCTTTTTATTGCTTTATCTAACCTTTGGCTCAATCAAACTGGCCGCCATGATTCTATCGAATATTCCATTGGCAATGATCGGTGGTGTATTTGCTTTATGGATTTCTGGAGAATATTTATCGGTACCAGCCTCCGTCGGGTTTATTGCGCTATTGGGTATTGCTGTTTTGAATGGAGTAGTCATGGTCTCGTATTTTAAACAGCTGGATTATGAGGGAATGCAAAAAAGCTTGATTGCTTTTGAAGGTGCTAAACGTCGCTTAAGACCAGTATTAATGACTGCCAGTATTGCCGTATTTGGATTGATTCCACTGTTATTTGCAACAGGACCAGGCTCTGAAATACAAAGGCCTTTAGCCATTGTTGTTATCGGTGGGTTGATCACTTCTACTATCTTGACCTTATTTATATTGCCGACTCTTTATCATCGCTTTTTTGGTAAGGACGAGTAACTCAATATTGGGTTGCCAACAACGAGCCGCACTAACTAAATCGCTGTTTGATGAGTAGCCCAATTAATAAGCCAAAGCTTAAGATAATGAATGGCCAGTTGCCCCAAAGTACATATGGCGTTGTGCCTTTGTAGCCTTGCGCAGTTATATTGAGCGTAGTGGTAATGTCATGCGGCGCATGGGCGAGCACATCCCCGTGCTGGTCTATCATGGCAGTGGCGCCAGTATTGGTCGCGCGCAATACCATGCGACCTGTCTCTAATGCTCGCGCTTGTGAGAACTGCATATGTTGGTCAGCCGCGTAGGATTGACCATACCAAGCGTCATTGCTGATGTTCACTAAGATGGTGGCTTCAGGCAGTTGGCTAATAATTTCTTCCCCAAAGACATCTTCATAGCAAATATTAACCGCCACTTTTTGGTTGTTCAGCTGCATAGGTTGTTGTTGATGACCACCGCGCGATAAGTCACTTAGCGGCATATTCAGCCAATCACGATAAATCCATCCAAATATTTTTTTTAATGGAATAAACTCGCCAAAAGGCACTAAGTGATTTTTGCTGTAGGTTTGTATTGGCGCTGAACCTAGACTGAACGCACTATTAAAATAGTCTTGCGTGTTTCGATTGTAATCAACCATACCAACAATAATATTGCTATTGTATTGTTGCGCATGTGTGCTTAATTCGTCTTTAATAGCAGGATCAAGCTGGCTGGCAATCACAGGCAATGCAGTTTCTGGTAACACAATTAAATCGGCTTGGCTATTGGTTGCCATGGCAACATATTGGGCGATTGTAGTGTGGGCTGCATCTGGCGACCATTTAATATCTTGCGGAATATTACCTTGAATAAGGCTTGCGCTGAATGGTTTGCCAACTGGCGATGACCATGGCAAGACCTTTAAAATGGCACCAGCAGCTACAAGTATTGTGATTGAGGTGATGACGTTGCGGCACCAACTTAGGTTGATTTGTTGTTTGTTGGCAAGCCAAATGCCAAACCATGCAGCGATGCCGACGGTAATTGTTGAAACACCATATACGCCAATAATCGGCATGTACCCCGCTAAAGGACTGTGCGGCGTTTGGCTATAGCCAATTGTCAGCCATGGAAAGCCAGTAAAAATCCAACTGCGTACCCAATCAGATAGCCCCCATAGCACGGCAGTGCTTATGCTTAAATAACCAATGCGCTTACTGAAATAGCCAACCAATGCGGGAAATAATGCCATAAATGCACATAAACAAAATGTACAAAATCCTGCAAACCACCAAGGCATGCCGCCAAAGTTATGCAAGCTGATATAAATCCAGTAAATACCAACCGTATATAAACCTAAGCCAAAAAGAAAGCCCAGTGCTAAGCTGGCTTTTGCTGACGGCGCTTTTGCCCATAAATAAACGATGCCGATTAGCGCAATGATGGTGGCAGGAAAAAAGTAAAACGGCGCAAAGCCAAGTACGGCAAACGCACCAAGTGAGAAGGCAAATAAAGGCTCTATTTTTTTAGGCATGATATGAATGATTAGGTTTTAAATTATGATGTTTTAAATCATTATGGCTTAAGTCATTCCGGTATAAGTTCATCGTGATGAATGCCAGTGCTTGCACAGTATAAGTGAAAGCGATGGAATGTTAAAAAAAGTTAATAACAGTGTGATTAATCCTATGCGTCTTGACAATTATTTAGCGACAGTAGACTATAAATGCTGGATTAATAAATCTAAAAAACCTAATCTAGGAGACAAAAGAATGAGCATGTATTCAGAGTTTAAAGAGTTTGCGTTAAAAGGAAATGTCATAGATTTGGCTGTTGGTGTGATTATTGGCGCAGCATTTGGCAAGATAGTCGACTCTTTGGTTAAGGATATTATCATGCCTATTGTTGGCAGTATTTCTGGCAATCTTGATTTTAGTAGTATGTATGTGGTGTTAGGTGAAATGCCAGCTGACACGGCCAATAATTTGGCAGCAATAAAAGAAGCAGGTGTGCCAGTATTAGCTTATGGTAGTTTTATCACGGTTACTATTAACTTCATCATTTTGGCATTTATCATTTTTCAAATGGTGCGCGCAGTTAATAAAATAAAAAGGGCCGAGCCCGCTGCTGCGCCAGAAGCGCCAGCTGCAGATATTGTGCTATTAACAGAAATCCGAGATGCGCTTAAGAAGAACTAAAATAGAGTGCATTAAGATAAGCATGCAATAAAAAAGGGCGATTCAATCGCCCTTTTTTATTATGCATTAGCAGTGACTATTTTGACAAGTCGTAAGTATGCTCTGAATCACCAGCCACTTCAGAGCCATCATTATTTAAAAACACCACTTGCACCACTTTCTCACCAATAAAATCTAACTCTGTTGTCTGATAATACACACCATTTTCATTAGTATTGATGTTGTGATAATGCCAGATAGAAGCAACAATCCGGTTAGAGCCTTTTATTTTTACATCATCCGCTTTGGCCGGCTCGCCAAGTTGCGCCACAATTGACTTCTTGTCTAGAAGCTCAATCGCATCGATAAACTCTTTCTCTTTTTTAGGTAAAGTAGTTTGGACAGCTGAATCTGATTTGGCCGATGTTTGCGCTGTCGAATCAGATGATTTGGTGTTGACTGAAGAACAAGCAGCACAAAAAGCCAATAATGCAATGATCATTAATCGTTTCATTTTTTAATTTCCAAAATAATTTTAAATATGAGTTCCAAGCATTAAATTGGTTCAATTATGGTGGATGCATCTGGTAAAATTTCAACCAAAATGGAATGTAGGCGTCTGCTGTCAGCGCGCACAACGGTAATACTCAGGTTTTCAACGATAATATGGTCGCCGCGTTTTGGCATATGACCAAATTTATTGACCACTAAACCACCAATTGTTGAGAACTCTTCGTCACTTAATGTTGTATCGAGCGCTTCATTAAAGTCTTCAATTTCTGTCAATGCTTTGACGCGATAGTGTTTTGCAGATTGTTCAATAATGTTGTCTTCATCCTCATCGTAATCATATTCATCTTCAATATCCCCCACAATTTGCTCAAGCACATCTTCAATGGTGACCATGCCTGCTACACCACCGTACTCGTCTACAACCATGGCAATATGGTTACGATTACTTCTAAATTCTTTGAGTAATACGTTAAGGCGTTTCGATTCTGGGATAAAAACAGCAGGGCGCAGCATGTCGCGCACTTCAAAATCTTCTCCTGCATAATAACGGAGCAAATCTTTGGCGAGTAAAATGCCGATGACATCATTTTTATCATCTTCGATAACAGGAAAACGGCTATGTGCCGTTTCAATCACATGCGGAATAAAGGTTTCAGGCGGATCGGTAATGTCGATGACATCCATTTGCGAGCGTGGAATCATGATGTCCCGCACTTGCATTTCGCTGACTTGTAGCACACCTTCAATCATAGCAAGCGAATCACTATCCATTAAATGATTTTCGTATGCGCTATGTAACAGTTCGACTAACTGTTCGCGGTCTTCAGGTTCGCGCAGTAGAAAGTGACTTAAACGTTCTAATAAACTTGGTTTGTTACTTGTTTCCGAGTCGGAAGCCATGCATGGGACTCTATGTAATGAGATAAGGGTTAGGATACCCTAATTGTAGTAAGGTTGTCACCTCAATAGACTCCATTAATGCAGCTTGTTCATCAATTTCATGGTCATATCCATGTAAGTGCAAAACGCCATGCACGGTTAAGTGCGCATAATGCGCTTCAATCGTTTTCTGTTGTGTGTTTGCTTCAACTGCAACCACCGGCGCACATATAATAATATCGCCCATTAAATGTGGCTCTTCCGTGAGTGGAAACGTTAATACATTGGTCGCATAATCTTTGCCACGATAAGCTAGGTTAAGCGCGCGACCTTCTGCTTCATCCACAATACGAATTGTGACTTCAGTATCAATGCGCAACGCAGCTTTAGCCCATTTTCTAAATTGAGTTTTGGTCGGGATGTTGTAGGCATCGCTTGCAACTTGCAGGTTTAGTTGGATAGTTGGCATGGTAACGTTGAGTGATGGATGACCTATTTGCGGATGTTGGCAGAAAAATCAGTATCATTTGATTGCTGTGCCTTTAGATTAATATAAGCCGTCTGACGCAAGGCCTCAAAAGAAAGTCCTTGTTTGTCTAGCTTATCTTGATCATAGAGATATTCTGGCCAATAGCCACTTGCCAGAATTTGCCAACTAAAAGGAATTTGCAGATGGTTAGCTTGCATTACTTTCCAAATATCAGTTGTGCAATTCGTCGTTAGCGAGTTATAAAATGCTGGCGCATGGTTAAGCGCGTTAATTTCTTTAATATATTGCATCAACATGGCGCGAACATTGTTAATAGGCGCATTGATACGATATAGATAAGCGTCTTCATTTGGATTGTGTCTATGGTTTGTGCGCAACCGAATCACATCGCGCTCATCGGCAACCACATAATACAATTCATATTGCCTAAAAAAACCTTTGATGGTTGAAAATGTCTCATCTGATTGTTTACGCGCTTCTATCGAGATAGCTAAATGATGATGATTGCCAAAATCAAAGCTGACTAAGGTATGCGCAATGGCTGGACCCATCCAATAGACGGCAATAAGATCAACGCCTTTTAATTGGTTTAAGTCATACACCTTGTCGTAATAGGCGGGTGTGTAATCAAATTCACTGCGATAGCTAAAATTACGCACATTGTGCACGGTGACTAAATGATCGTTAACAGAGATTGTTGATAAGCGTGCCACATCGGTTTGCCACTGACGCTCGTTGGATGGCGTTAAGTTAAGATACCAAAACAGCATTAAAAAGAGTGAAAACAAGTAAACCAGGCGAAAATTCGATAACGCTGTGCGCCAGATTGAAGCGAATGCAAGTAATGCAAAGGTGGCGAAAATAACGGATATAGCAATGCTTAAAAAAAGTGTATTTTGGCCTGCATAGCAAAAAGCCAGTGTTCCCCAAACAGCAGTACTTATGATGAAAAGTGCAAGCAGCAGGGTAAACGCTCGTCGCATTAGGCTAAACTTGATGATTGCCTTCATACGTTTCGTAAGCATTAATAATCTTTTGCACCAATGGATGGCGCACAACGTCAGCCGATAAGAACTGGGTAAAAGCAATTCCTTTGACGTCTTTTAGAATTTTTTGCGCTTCAATCAAACCACTTTTTTGACCACGCTGTAAATCAATTTGCGTCACGTCGCCCGTAATGACAGCTTTTGTACCAAAGCCAATGCGGGTCAAAAACATTTTCATTTGCTCTGGCGTCGTGTTTTGCGCTTCGTCTAAAATAATAAAGCTTTGATTTAAGGTGCGACCGCGCATATAAGCCAATGGCGCAACTTCAATGGCATTGCGCTCAAACATTTTAGTGACGGTGTCATAGCCAGCTAAATCATATAAAGCATCATAAAGCGGTCGCAAATAAGGATCAACTTTTTGGTTTAAATCGCCTGGTAGAAAGCCTAAACGCTCGCCAGCTTCAACAGCTGGTCTAACCAATACAATACGTTTTACACGGTCGCGCGTCATGGCATCCACCGCGCTAGCCACCGCTAAATAGGTTTTACCTGTTCCCGCTGGCCCAATACCAAAGGTGATATCGTAATCTTGAACTTGTTTCAGATACTCAATTTGACGCGGAGTGCGACCATGTAAATCGCCACGTCTCGTCATCAGTACTGGCATGCTTGCGCTTGCTTCCACTTCATCGGGTTCAAGTTTCTCAATCTCAACTAAGCCTAGCTGAATATCTTCTAACTCGATAGGCTTTTTAGCGCGGATGTAAAAGTTCTCGACCAACTGCGCCGCCATCCGCATATTTTCTTTTTTTCCGGTGATGCTAAAGGTCGCGCCACGACGATTGATATTGACTTCAAGTGCGGTTTCAATCTGTTTGATATTTTCGTCTAAAGGCCCACATAAGTTGGCTAGGCGAGCATTATTTTCTGGCTGCAGTGTAATTTCCATAATGTTGAATTGACGATTAAATCAATTCACCTTGTAAGCGTTTTGGGTTATCTGTATTGGTAATCTTAACCATAACGAATGAGCCGATTAAAGCATCATTTTTTGCAATGGTCACAATGCGGTTGTTATCGGTTCTGCCAGCCAATAATGAGCTGTCTTTTTTAGAGTCGCCTTCAACCAAAATACGTTGCGTTGTACCTAACATTGCGTGGCTAATCGCATCGCCTTGTAAGTTGTTAATCGCTTGCAGTTTATTCAGACGCGCTAATTTTATTTTTTGCGGCGTGTCATCTTCAATAAACGCAGCTGGCGTCCCTGGACGCGGGCTGTATAAAAAACTAAAACTATAATCAAAACCAACGTCTTGCATCAACTTAACCGTTGATTCAAAGTCTTTTTCCGTTTCGCCTGGAAAGCCAATAATAAAATCTGAAGTAATCGTTAGATTCGGACTAGCAGCTTTTAATTTGCGAATAATACTTTTATATTGCAGCACGGTGTGATTACGTTTCATTGCCATCAGTATACGGTCGCTGCCTGCTTGCACCGGTAGATGTAGTTGCACCGCAAGTTTGGGAATATTAGCGAAGCAGTCGATTAAACGTTCACTCATTTCATTCGGATGGCTAGTGGTAAAACGAATACGCTCTATTTGTGGAATCTCTGCGATGGTTTCTATTAACAGCGCTAGATCTGCTTCAATATTTTCATAATCTGCACGATAGGCATTAACGTTTTGGCCAAGCAAGGTAATTTCTTTAACGCCTTGTTCAGTAAGTTGTATCGTTTCTGTCAAAATATCTTCAAAAGGGCGCGATACCTCTTCGCCGCGGGTATAGGGTACGACACAAAAGCTGCAATATTTGCTACAGCCTTCCATGATGCTCAGAAACGCGGTTGCACCTTCTACTTTTGGTGGTGGTAAATGGTCAAATTTTTCCACTTCAGGAAAGCTGATATCCACTTGCGGTACGCCTGATTGTTGACGGTTTTTAATCATTTCTGGCAAACGATGCAAAGTTTGCGGTCCAAAAACGACATCTACATAGGGTGCGCGTTTGATAATATTTTCGCCTTCTTGCGAGGCTACGCAGCCGCCAACGCCAATTACTAAATTTGGATTTTTGGCTTTGAGCGGAATAAAGCGACCAAGGTGACTAAAGACTTTTTCTTCTGCTTTTTCACGAACTGAGCAGGTATTCAGCAAAATGACATCAGCATCTTCTGGCGTATCAGTTTCTACCATACCATCACTTGCGGCTAGCATATCTTTCATGCGTGAAGAGTCGTAGACGTTCATCTGACAGCCGAAGGATTTAACAAATATCTTTTTTGCGTTGGTCACGAATGAGTGGGTTTTCAGTGAATTGGTTAAGAGAGATATTTTAACGCATTTGACCCGACTATGTATTTTGGAAATGCGTTGACGGATATAGAAAAGGCATGTTGTAAATTGTTCATTAATAGGGAAAAACTTGATTAGCAAGGTAAAATAAGCCATCTTTTAGAAATAAAGTTTGATATGCAAGCACTCCCTATTTTTATGAATATTGTTAATCAGTACTGTGTGGTGATTGGCGGAGGCGATGTTGCAACGCGAAAAGTCATCATGTTACTGAAAGCGCATGCGGCGATTACGCTGATTTCGCCAGTGGTTTGCCATGAGCTACAAGCAATGATTGATGCAGACAAAATAAAATATCTGAATACAGTGTTCGCACCGGATCAATTAGTTGGCGCGCGTTTGGTCATTGCTGCGACTGATGATGAAGCAGTAAACGAAGCGGTTTCTATCGCAGCGCAAGCCGTTAATATTCCTGTTAACGTCGTAGATGCGCCAGCTTTATGTACGTTTACCATGGGCTCGATTATTGATCGTAGCCCTATTGTGATTGCCGTTTCATCAGAAGGTAATGCGCCAGTACTTGCCCGCTATGTAAGGGCAAGAATTGAAACCATGTTACCCGCGGCTTATGGCCGTATTGCTGAAATTGCAGGTGAGTTTCGTGAGCAAGTGAAAGCTAAATTCACTACAACCCAAGCGCGGCGGATTTTTTGGGAAGGCATATTGCAAGGCCCTTTAGTTGAGCGCGTGTTATCAGGGCAAGACCAGGCAGCTCGTGAGTTTCTTAAAGAGGCACTAACGAAAACCGATAACACGCTACATCAAGGGGAAGTTTACTTGGTTGGCGGTGGTCCAGGCGACCCTGATTTACTCACTTTCCGCGCCTTGCGATTGATGCAGCAATGTGATGTGTGTGTGTATGACAAGCTAGTTAGCCCTGAAGTGATGGAGTTGGTCCGTCGTGATGCCGAGCTGATTTATGTAGGTAAAGAACGTGATCAACATACGTTACCACAAGAAGAAATTAATCAACTATTAGCTAGGCTGGCGCTTGAAGGTAAACGTGTATTGCGCTTAAAAGGTGGCGATCCATTTATATTTGGTCGAGGTGGAGAAGAAATTGAAACCTTGATGCAACATAATGTGCCGTTTCAAGTTGTTCCTGGCATTACTGCTGCGAGTGGCGTGTCGAGCTATGCAGGTATTCCGCTCACGCACCGAGATTATGCGCAAGCTTGCCTGTTTATAACAGGGCATCTAAAAAATGGTTCTTTAGATTTGGATTGGGAAGCCATGATACGGCCGAATCAAACCTTAGTTATTTATATGGGTTTAATTGGCTTAGAAGGGATTTGTCAGCAATTAATTAAAAAAGGCATGGCGGCAAGTATGCCAATTGCCATTGTTCAACAAGGAACAACAAAACGGCAGCGTGTGGTCACAGGCACTTTGTCCGATATGCCGGAGAAGGTCAAGTTGGCGCAATTAAAGGCGCCTTGTTTAACGATTATTGGAGAAGTAGTCCTATTAAGGGAAAAATTAAATTGGTTTAATCCAACAGCATAATGCTAGTTGCAGTCAGTTTTTGTAGCCATAACAGCAAAACATAAGCAAGTTGATTTGCTTATCTCAATTAGTATCCCCGTGACGGTCAACTGACCAAGATGAAGATGCACTGCGCGATTCGTTAATCTAAAGAAATGTATTGGATTACGTGGTTAAGACTAGCAGTATCGTTACTTTTTCGAGTAAGGTAATCAAATCGTAAGCGCACTGCCGAGGTGGTCTCATTCACTGTGCTAAGGGTGTTAGTGACTATAGTAGTCAACACTTAAATGATATGCGGGTGCAAGCCGACAGGTTGCTGTAGTTGGCTAAGCAAAATGGCTGTAACCGCGCGGAAAGTAAACCAATCTGTAGTGCTGGTGAAGACAATATTAATAACGATGTTGAATAGGGAGTGACACCCGTGCCTCTAATCCGCCATCTTTTCGATTAATTAGTTGCAGCGTGCCATGATGCAACTTAGCAATGCGGTTGCTAATGGCTAAGCCTAATCCGCTTCCCCCTTCGTTTTTCGTTCGTGCGCTATCAAGTCGCTCAAAAGGTCTCAATAAACGTTCAGCTTGATCAGCAGGGATGCCTGGGCCACGGTCTAACACACTAATGATAATATCTTCGGCAGTAATCCGACTTTCAACAATCACATCCTCTTTAGTATAGGCGTAAGCATTGCCAACCAAGTTGTCTAGCAGCCGTTGCATGGCTAGTGGGCGTAAGGGAATAAAATAAGTAGGACTTAATTTAACTTCTAGTTTGCGGCCTGCGCGCGCTTGGCGTTCAGCAAGCGCGCTTAGTAACACGTTAATATCCATCATTCTGGTTGATTCACCCTCAACGCCGCGTACAAAGTCTAAGAACTGATGAATAATATTATCCATGTCGGCAATATCTTCAATCATGCCTTCCTTCATTTGAGCAGATTCATTTGCCGGCAGTAGCTCAACCGCTAATCGCAAACGCGCGAGTGGTGTACGGATGTCATGGGAAACGCCAGCCAATAATAGTGTGCGTTCACTATCTAGTCTAATTAATGCATCAGCCATTTCATTAAAGGTTTGATTCACCTCACGTAGTTCATCCAAGCTATCTTCAGGTAGCTTGGGTGCAGGTTCGCCATTGCGTAATTTATCTGCGGCATAAGCTAATAAATTCAAAGGACGATTAATGCGTGCCGCCATAATATAAGCACCTGCCAGAGATAAAAGCCCAATCAATGCTGCCCAACCCAACCAATGCAGTGGAAAAGGACGATCGACTTGGATTTTAGGAATCACGACCCAGAAATCATCAAGCTCTACGTTAAAGCTAATCCACAAGCCAGGCACGCCATAATGATTGATTGTAATAATGGTTTCTTCGCCCAATCGCTCGCGAATCTTTCTTGCAATGAGATTTACAAAAGGATCTTCAGGTAATGCTTCAATTTGCTCCATAAAGTCCGCAGTATAAACGCGCACACCTTCACGACCCGATAATTCAGAAAGCAACGCACCTCTTCTATTCTCATGAGCGGCGATTAAAGAGGCGCGCGTATAGTTAACGATGGTAATCGCTTGCAACGCAGCCATTTCAGCGCGCGGTTCGCGATCAAAGTAGTCAAATATCTTGAGTGAACCATAAATGCTGATGGCTAATAGAATAGCAATCAATAACATTAGCCTAGCTAGAATAGTGCGCGGAAGTAATCTCAATTTAATTGATTATTTCTATTACGTTCAGCAATTAATGTTGAATTATTAGTGATTGGATACACCATCAGGAATAAAAACATAACCGAATCCCCACATGGTTTTTAAGAAATGAGGTTGTGCTGGATTGGGTTCTATTAAACGGCGCAAACGGGAAACTTGTACGTCAATGCTGCGGTCAAAAACATCAAGCTCTCTGCCGCGTGCGAGTTGCATTAAGCGGTCACGCGATAGTGGTTGTCTAGGATGTTCAGTAAACACTTTTAGCAAGGCAAACTCGCCACTAGTAATCGTGATATTTTCGCTATTTTTAGTCAAACTGCGATTGGCAGCATCGAAAATGAAATCACCAAATTGGAAGGTGTTAGTATCAGTTTCACTTGCTTTTGGACTCTGCTCATGACGACGCATAACTGCATTGATGCGTGCTAAAAGCTCACGCGGATTAAATGGTTTGGGCAGGTAGTCATCTGCACCCATTTCTAAGCCAATGATGCGATCAACTTCGTCACCTCTTGCGGTTAACATAATGATGGGCGTGATTATGTTTTTTCCTCGCAAACGGCGACAGATCGCTAAGCCATCTTCGCCAGGCAACATTAAATCTAATACAAGTAAATCAAAATGCTCAGCTTCTAAAATAGTATCCATTTCTTTAGAATCTGAGACTGTTTTAATATCAAAACCTTGTTCAGTTAAGTATCGCTGTAACAATTCACGCATGCGCAAATCATCGTCTACCATTAATATTTTTTTGATCTCAGCCATATTCACCGCTTTATTAAGTTGAATTGCATTTGTAACATCATTTTTACAATAAAATGAGTATAGGTCTTCGTGTTACATAAATCTAGAATAAGGTGAACTTTTCTTTAAATAATTGGCTCATACATCTTATGTATGATAAAAAGATAATTGGTTACAATTTATTACAATTCTATGTGCGAATGAAACAATCCATTTACAAAGTTAACTCATGATATCCAACCGTTAATAGTGATATATTCTTATTCTTACGGTGGTAAATTAATTAAGAGTCGATTTATTTGGAGTTAAAATATTAAAATATGTTAACAAATAAAATACTATTTCGGTCACAATTTTTGGTACTCACGATGATGAGTGCGGCCTTTGTTTTTCCTACGATTGCTGGGTCAGTTTCTATTGCAGACTCTGCTGATTTGACTGGATCTTTATCATTGTCACCTGATGTAAATCATACTAATTCCGGTCTAGAAAAGACACTTGAGCATAATTTTAGTCCAGTTGATCGCGCACGATTACGCAAAGCATTAACAGACTACGCAGTCAATAATGATCCTGAGCATATTAAAATAAATCGCCAGCGACAAATAATGCGGGACAATCTGAAAGAGCGATTCGCACAATGCAATGCTGATTTAGATGATTCGCTCGATCGTCAAGAAGTAACGGAGTGTTTGCCACAAATTGCGCGTCATTTTAATGCGGTAGATGTGGATGAAGACAATGTCATTACTTTTGAAGAGCTTGAGTTGGCTGATGCTAAATGGAGAGAGCGTCACCGAGCCGCTGAAGCTAGACTGGAAATACTGAGAATTAAAGAAGCAGAAGCTGAAATTAAAAATAAAGCTGCAAAACCAAAAGAAAATAAACAAGCAGCCACTGTCGGCCAAAATCGAAGTTAGCCCCATATCCGTTTTTCGCCATTCTAATCACGTTTTAAATAACCATTTTTGATTCTTCAACTGTGTGGGCTAGTGTTGCGTTATGAATAATGCCGCCCAAGCTGTTGTTCAAATCCTTGGTTCTATCAATGAAATCGATGCCCGTCAGTGGAATGTGCTAGCAGAAGGTATGCCGCTGCTCAATCACGCTTTTTTAGCGGCATTAGAAGTATCAAAGTCCGTTGGTGACGGAACTGGTTGGCGACCATGCATCATTACTATTACTCAGCAAGATGCTTTAATTGGCGCTATTCCGCTTTACATTAAAAGTCATTCTTATGGTGAATATGTGTTTGATTGGGCTTGGGCCGATGCGTATGAGCAAAATGGGCTGGCTTACTATCCAAAATTACTTGCCGCGATTCCCTTTTCACCTATTACAAGTACACGCTTACTTGCAAATAATCATGCAACGAAATTATTACTCATTGAAGCAATAGAATCGTTCATGCAAAAGCATTCGCTTGCCAGCGCACACGTGCTATTCCCCAATGACGAAGATGCTGCTTTATTGGAGCAAACTGGTTGGATGAAGCGGACTGGTGTTCAATTCAGATGGGAGAATGTGGGTTATCAATCTTTTGAAGAGTTTTTGCAAAGCTTGAGCCATAACAAGCGTAAAAGAATTCATCAGGAACGTAAAAAAGTTGCGCAAGCTGGTGTCATCTGTCAATTCATTAAAGGCACAGAAGCAAACGAAGCAGACTGGGACTTTTTTTATCAATGTTATTGCATTACCTATAAAGAGCATCGTTCAACGCCTTATCTTACGCGTGCATTTTTTGACGAGATTGGTAAAAATATGCCGCAGCATATTTTATTAGTAATCGCAGAAATCGCGAGTGAACGTGTGGCTAGTACACTCAATTTTTATAACGCAGATACCTTGTATGGGCGCTATTGGGGTGCTACGCACTTTGTTTCAGGATTGCACTTTGAGCTTTGTTATTATCAAGCGCAACAGTTTTGCATTGCTGAACATATTCAATACTTTGAAGGCGGCGCACAAGGTGAGCATAAGTTAGCACGTGGCTTTAAACCGCGACCAACTTGTTCTTTTCATAAAATCGCACATCCTGATTTTGAACGGGCGATTAAAGATTTCTTGGCCAGAGAAGCTGATGGTATTGCCAGTTATACGACAGAGTTAGAAGAGCGAGTGCCTTTTAAGGCCGACTAATGACTAAGTAATCTGTTTGCCGTCTCAACTAATAAACTGACCTGTATTACTGAGGGTCAAGTTATTAATGACTGTACGCAATTTGGCAACGCTTGTAGGTGCCAAATCAACACTTGGACTCTTGATCGCCATATGAATCGTGGTTTTTGTGTTGCGATACCTATAATTACTGTCGCTGGTATTATCATCAATGCTGCTCATTTTGCTCGATAAAATCACTACTTTTGACCACTCATTATTTGGCACTCTATCAAGTAAAAGCCTTTGCCATTTTGAGTGGCGCACTGGCATTTATTTTAAAGTCATCCAATTAAGGATCGACATCTTCAACATTTAAATAAGCACTGGGTTAGCGCCAACATTATTTAAAATTGCACTTGACACCTGAATCCGCCAACAGGGATTCAGATCAAATTGGCGATTACGTAAAATCATTAGCATGTTTTACGTCAGTTTATAAGGGTTAAAATTTGTCAGTCATATAAGATGAACTCATCAAATCACATTAAGTTTGATGTGTTTCAGAAAGTTAACCAACAGGAGAAATATGATGTGGACAACACCAGCAGCAACAGAAATGCGTTTTGGATTTGAAGTAACAATGTACGTAATGAACAAATAAGATTTGTCTGTTATGCAAAAAGCCCAACAATTGTTGGGCTTTTTTGTTGGCGCTGATATTGATGTGACTGTGTTAAAGTCATTTTTTTAGTTAAAAGTCATTTGTGGTAGAACCGTGATAAAAACAGCAATATTTGATATGGATGGCTTACTAATTGATTCTGAGCGCATCATTATGCAAGCTTGTATTCAAGCGGCAAAAGATGTTGGCATTACTTATACCCAAGCAGAGTTTGTCGATTTGATCGGCCGTTCATCGTCAGATGCCAGTCGCATCATGGCAGAGCAACTCAATGGTGTGGAGAATCTAACTAAAATAGGGCTAGGCGTAGAGCGCATATTAAGCGTGCGCAATTATACTTTTCCGCTAAAGTTAGGCGCTTTGGAATTGCTGCAATACTATCAATCAAACAACGTTATTTGCGCAGTTGCTTCTTCTTCGCCTATTAGCCATATTCAACATCGGTTAAGTCAGGTTGGCATTCTTGATTATTTTAGTAGCATCACCAGTGGACAAGAAGTGGCAAACGGCAAACCTAGCCCTGATATTTATTTATTAGCGATTAAACGGTTAGGTATTTCAGTAGAAGAATGCATTGCATTTGAAGATAGCGAACCAGGTGCACATGCTGCGATTGCGGCAGGCTTAAAAGTTGTGGTAGTGCCAGATTTGAGACAACCCAGTGATTTTGTCAAACAAAATAGCCACAAAGTAGTCGCGAACTTGGCTGACTATTTAACCGAGCTCTCCATTCAATAAACACGATTTCTTTATTCATTGATTGTTGCATTATGCATACTTATCCATCGCTGACACTGTTAGAACAAGCCGAATTGCCAGCCCTCATTGCTGTGCCAATTTTGCTGGCTAACAAGTTTAAAGATAGTACGCATGCAGTTTTTTTATGTGAAACAGACGATGGGCGCATGGTGCTCAAAGTATGCGATGAAGGCTCAGTTACGCTCTCAGGTTTTTGGCAGGGTTTAAATGATCTCTTTTTGGCTGATTTTCCAACTAGTTTAGCGCAAATAGGGCACACACATGCCTTGATAGCAAAGCATGGTTATTGTGCTATTCCAGATTATGTAGCATCCGGTCGTGGCCGGTTTGTATTAAGCCGGTTTATGAGCGGAATAGATGTTATTTCTAATGAAGTTAACGACGGAATGGTCATGCAATTGGCCAAGCATATTGGACAATTACATCAACTCACGCAGTCAACATGGGGCAATTTACATGCGCCGGTTTATCAAGCGCACGAGTGGAATAAACGCTTGTATGCCACATTAGCAGCATTAGCAGCGCAAGATGACATAACAATCCCCAAGTCATTAATGGCTAATGTGTTAGCGCAAGCCAATGCCATAAATGAAACTCAGTTTGTACCGATTATGTTGGATTTACGTTGGGATCAATTTAGAACCGCAGCTCAAGGCAAAAGATTGGCTTTAATCGATTTAGACGCTTTTGTGATTGGGCCACGGGCTTTAGAGCTTGTCTTGCTTGAGTATGTATTAACTGCGCAGCAATTTGCTTTGTTTAAAACAACTTATATGCAGATGAATAATTGGCCTGATTATTCTGCACAAAAATCCAGCTATCAATTACTCCTGTTTTTAATGCAAGTATTGGGCGAGACTAATTTAGCTTGCTGGATGAAACGAATATAAAGTGCGTTATAACCCAGGTGTTTGCTGCCTGTGTAGTCTTATCCAACTCATATAACCAGCAACAGCAAGAATGGTATTAAGCACAAATAAGGCGGCGGTAGCGTAATAGCCCGTTTCAATATACAACACTACAGCGGCAGCATCGATGACAACCCAATACAACCAATTTTGAAGGATCTTCTTAGCCATCAACCAAGTATTCATCACCGCAAATACCGTGGTGTAAGCATCAAGCGTAGGACTTTGTGATTGTTCAGTCACTTGCAGATAATAGGTTGCTAAAGCACTAATCACTACGCCGATCACAATAAAGAGCAGGTTTTTAGACAAGCCCCAACGGGTAATGGCTAAATTAGCTTCAGCTTTACCGTTTTTTTGCCATAACCAATAACCATAAACCGCCATGCCCATATAGTAAAAATTCAGCAGAGCTTGCATGGGAAGTTGCCCTTCCCAAAATAGCGCGGTATAAATTATCGTGCTAAAAAACGCAAACAACCAACACCATTGCGACTCTTTTGCTGCAAGCAGGATGTAAGCAACACCCATCAGGGCGGCAGCAACTTCCCAGCCAGATAGCTGGCTAAAAGCAGTGATGAAAGAACTGAGCGTTATATTTTCCATTGTCGGCAGTTTGGCTTAATGGTCAAACATCCACCACATCAGCACGGTCAGTCCCAATAAACTTCATGGCAAAAACACTGTGTGGCAATGCGGCAAATACTGCCTCCATCTCCGCATCAAGGCAATCCATCACCTCGCGATACTCACCAAATACTTGTGTGCTAAGGCTATTACGTTTAACCACTAATTTGGTATTGGTTTCTAGTTTAGCGATAAACGCTAAAATCGGCTTTTCATAGCCTTCGGTTAATGGATACAAGCTGATATCTACTGAAATACGCATGTTTTAACTCCTTAGTTTTTGAGTAAGAGGGCAGTTTCACCCTCTTGATAATTAATAGTCGTAAGTAGCCGTTAAGCCAGCTATGCGAGGCTCTCCGAGCTGTTGATAACCTTGGGCACCAAAGCCTTGATCGAAAAAGAACCCACGCGTTGCGTAATCTTTATCCAATAAGTTTCTAGCCCAAATACTGACTTTCCAGTTTTGATTATATCGATAGTCGGCGCTTGCATTGACTAATGCATAAGCATTGGATCTTGAATTGTGGCTGTCAGAGAAGTAAAAAGCATCTTTACCCTCGATATTTGCCCGTAATATCCATTGTGGCGCTACATACCACTCAGCACCCAAGCTGTACTGATATGCAGGTGCATTCGCAACATCACGACCTTCAGGACTAAACGCATTTGAGTCTGGATTTTTATAGTGATCAAACTCAGCTTTGAGTAAGCCAAGCGAACTAATCACGCGGAATTTGTCCGTTAAGAACCAGTCTAGCCCAGCTTCAATACCCATATGTGTTGCTTCAGCTGCATTGTCATAAAATTCAATGAATGAGGGGCCAACTTGAGTAGAGCTTTTTGTTTGCGCATCTTTACGCTTTGCATAAAAAGCTGCAAAGTTAGTCATTAATTTACCGTCTAGCCAGCTCGATTTTACGCCAGCTTCGAGGTTCCACATGTACTCTGTATTAAACTCTCTTTGGCTTGGAGTAATTCTATTATCATTATTAATGCCGCCTGGTTTATAACCTCGTGTTAATGAGGTGTAAAGCAATTGATCTTTATTGGCTTGATAGTTTAGACCCAACTTGGTGCCATATAATATTTCACTAACATCTTTCTTGAAATTGTCAGAATCATTATATTGAGCTTCAAAATATTCGACGCGCGCGCCAGTTATTAAGGTTAATTTGTCTGTTAAATGACTATCAAGCTGACCGAAGACGGCAGTATTTTCTGTATCAAAATTACCATTAAGCAAGGATGGAGCCCCATAGTTGATGTTTGATTTAAACGCTTCATCTTGATTGAAATGATATGCGCCAATAGTCCAGTCAGTTGATTCATTAAAAATACGACCTGCATGATCAGATAACGCGCGCACCTCAAATGAGTAATTATCACGATCACGTTTATAGTTTTCCGTACCACTATAGCCAATAGCAAGACCTTTTGACCAGTCACCATCAAAGCTATAAGTGGAGTCGGAGTTTAGATAAGTTACTTCAGATTGAAGAATAACTGCATCAGACAATTGCCAGTTAGATTTAACAGCAAATGCATTTGTATTTTGTTCATCGACCCCTGGTTCATCTGAGTTGCTATTACGACTATTATCTAAAGTAAATGCATCATAGCCATTATTAATATCTATATGCATAAAGGTAAAATCAAACGTTAAATCCTCAGTCGCAAACAGCTTGAATTTACTGCGGAAGGTTAACTCATCTTGGTTTTGTGTGTTATCACGACCTAAGGTCAAGTTGTCCATATAGCCATCTGACTTATGGCTATAAATAGAAGCGCGACCAAGTAACTGATCTTCAACAATCGTGCCGCTAACAGCAGCCCCAAAGTTCCGTGTGTTGTAATCAGCAAACCCAGTTTGCGCACGCAGTCTAAATTCTTTGGTGGGTTCAGCGCTGCGCATGTTAATCACACCTGCGATTGCATTAGGTCCAAATTTAGTGCCTTGTGGCCCACGCAATACCTCAACTGAATCAATATCAAACATGGTGGCAGCGCCGCCAAGACGACTAAAATCAATACCGTCAATGATTAAACCAACGGATGGATTGATAGGGCTGTTATATTGACTACGAATTCCCATGCCACGGATTTGATAGAATCGGCCGCGAGAAGCACCGCTAGAAACATTCACATTCGGTGCAAGATTTAACACTTCTTCTAAATGCTGCGCACCACGAGATTCAATCGTTTCTGCATCAATTTCAGTTAAACTGACAGGTGTTTCTGCTGCGGTGCTTGGGCGGAAGTCTGCGCTGACAATCACGTCAGCTACTTTTATCTTAGTATCATCTGCTGCAAATGCAGGGTTGATTGAAGCGTTTGTTAACAAGAGTCCAATTAGCGATAAACGCTTAGTAATCGGTTTCAAAGAATATCCTTTCTATAATCATTATAAAAAGGACAGGAGAGACTAGCAGTAAGAAGTAACGTTATTGATGGATGGTTCAAAAAATGAACGGACACCCAGATCAATTAATCTGCTATATAAACATGCTCTGCCTGTCCCTACGCCAGTATTAACTGGATCAGGTTCATTGGGTCCCTCTAAATAAGAGATCTCAGGCAGTAAAGCCACCCCAAGGCGATTTGATTTTGCAATCAAGCAAGAATTATACGGTGATATTGATGCGTTGCCTAATGGTCAAATGCATTTGCTATGCCAAATGGGCAAATTGCTCATATGGGTCATCACCTGTTTAACTCGGTAGACAAACTATTGTTTTCGTTAAATACTATTAAGTAATTGTCTCGCTGGCATATTGAGAAACCTACGTAAGCCTAGCCATGCGGCAAACGGAATAGCTAATACTGAAATGAGCGTAATGGCCGCAGTTAACAGCACATTAAACTGAAACGGAATATTAAAAATTTGGGCGCTAATGTAATACGCTAATGCATTGGCGGCAATGGTCGCGATGAGGGCTGAAATAAAACCAATGCAGGCAAACTCGACTAAATAAGTCACACTGACTTGACGACGCGAAGCCCCAAAAACTCGCATCAATGTTGCTTCGTTGATGCGTTCCTCGCGCGTAGCAATCAGCGCAGCATACAACACCGCCAATCCTGCCAATAAACTAAAGGCAAACACATACTCGATGGCGTTGCTCATTTTTTGCATAATACCTCTCACTTGTTGCATCAGTGCGGCTAGATCAATAACGGTCAAATTTGGATAGGCATTGATTAATTGATTCATGGCCGCATTGGCGCCTATTGGTAGATGAAAACTACTAATATAACTGGCTGGATAATCATCTAACACACCCGGCGGCGTGACTGCAAAAAAGTTCGCGCGCATCGTATCCCATTCGACTTTTCTCAGGCTTGTTACCTTCAGCGTTAGCGCATCACCTGCCACATCAAATACCAGCTCATCGCCTAATTGAATGCCCAACGTGTCAGCCAACCCTTGCTCTAAAGATAAATACGGTTGACCATGTTCTGCTGGCGTCCACCAGCGTCCAGACAACAATTGATTATCCGTTTGCATTTGAGCCGTCCACGATAAATTAAAATCACGATTAGCCAAACGTTTAGCGCGGTCGTCTTGCCACTCTATGGTATTCATTTCTTTGCCGTTTTTACGCACTAAACGCCCACGCACCATCGGAAACACAGTGTTGCCCTTAATTTCCTGTGTTTTAAAAAATCGCTTTACGCCGTCAATTTGATTAGGCTGGATATTAATAATAAAGCGATTAGGTGCATCTAGTGGCAATGATGCTTGCCAACTATTAATTAAATCGTTACGCATTAATGCCAGCACCATCAACACCATTAAGCCCATGCTAAAGCCCATCATCTGCACAGTCGATAATCCAAATCTTCTTTTCAGGCCATGCACGCCAAGCTTAATATCACCTAATAGCCTATTGCTAGACGATGAAGTCAATGACGAGCTAAACAAACCATTAGCCAATGTAATGATGAGATAAGAAAAAACGATGATCACCACACACAGCGCAGTTAACACTAAGATGGTTGAAATTGCTAATTGAATATTACGCGCCTGCCAAACGATCATCGCGCCCATCACCAAGGCTGCGGGTAAAAACTTGGCTTGTACTGAAAGTGGTTGTGATAATGTTTCGCGGCGTAAAATATGCATCGCAGTCAGATTGCGCATCTGCCAAGCATGCGGCAATACGACGGCGAACATCATCGACACACTGGCGATCAAACCAACAAATATTGGCATCATCGTCGGCGCGGGTAATGTTTCTACAAACAAGCTGCCCGCCAATGTCGCCAAGCCAAATTGCGTCATAAATCCCAATAAAATACCCACTAAAGCACTAAAAAAAGCAATAAATATCGTTTGGATGGCCAAGACTTGCAGCACCATCCTTTTTGCCGCACCAAAGCAACGCATCAAGGCAAACATATCTAAACTTTGCCGAATATAAGGCAAGCTAGACAACGACATCGCGACCATCGACAGGATGACGCTTACCATGGCAGATAAACCTAAAAATTGTTCGGCCTTATCCAATGCAGATTTAATTTCTGGCCGCGCATTTTTTACATCTTGTATTTTTTCATCAGCAGAAAGCATTGGCTTAGATTGCGTAGAAAACGCATTAATTTGTTGCGGGCTAGCAGCTAACAATAATTGATACTTGACGCGACTACCATATTGAATCAACTTGGTAGCAGCTAAATCTGCTGCATTCATCATCAGGCGGGGCGCAAAGCTAAACATATCACCACCACGCGATGGCTCACCCAATAATAATGCACTAACGCGCAGCGTTTGCTCACCAACCTTAACCGCATCGCCTACGCCAATATTCAGCAAAATAGCCAATTTTGGCTCAATCCAAACCTCACCTTGTTTAGGTGCGGCTTTAACTGCGGTGCCCACGTCCGTTGCTAGCAAACCTAAGCTCAAATCACCTCTGAGTGGAAAAGCAGATTCAACGGCTTTAATTTGTGCCAATTGATTGGTTTCATTAAACACAACCATGCTGGCAAATTCATACGTTTTAGCAGTTGCAATCCCTAACGCTTTTGCCTGCTTAAGCAACACATCGGGGATTGCATGATCCGCCGTCACGGCAAGATCGCCACCTAATAATAAGCCACCTTGTTGATTTAACGCACTTTCTACCCGTTGGGTAAAAAAACCAATTGCCGAGATTGCCGTTACCGCTAGCACCAGTGAAAAAACGAGCACCCGCAATGCACCAGCACGCCACAAACTTAAGGTTTGCGTCCAGGCCAGTTGTAAACTTAACATTATAATGCTGCCAAATCTGGCAACGCTATTTGTTCGGTCAAAACACCATTTTCAAGTCTTAGCTGGCGCTGGCAACGATTAGCCAATCCTACGTCATGCGTCACTAAGACCAATGTCGTTCCCGTTTCAATATTCATTTTGAACAATAAGTCGATAATCATTTGCCCTGTTGCGTTATCCAAATTACCCGTTGGTTCGTCTGCAAATAAAATAGCTGGGTTAGTGGCAAATGCACGCGCAATCGCCACGCGCTGTTGTTCACCGCCAGAAAGTTGCTTGGGGTAATGTCGCATACGCGCGCTCAATCCAACGTTATTTAATGCCTCATGGCTGCGTTCTGTTGCATGCGGCTGACGAGTGAGTTGTAGCGGCAACATGACGTTTTCTAGAGCTGTCAACGACGGTAATAATTGAAAAGATTGGAAAATGAACCCCATGTTTTCTGCACGTACAGCCGCTCGACCATCTTCATCTAAACTGCTAAATGGACTATTTTTAATGTGAACGCTGCCGCTAGTTGGGATGTCCAAACCCGCAAGCAAACTCAATAGTGTCGATTTTCCAGAACCTGAGCTGCCAACAATGGCGATTTGTTCGCCATTAAAAATAGATAATTGCAAATCGCGCAACACTTGAATTGGCTGCTCATGACTGATAAATTCGTAAGTTAAGTGTTGCGCTTGTATAACAGGAGATGGTTGATTCAATGTTTTCCCACTTTTTATTCGTTGTTAAACCGTTAAAAATAACGCAACAAGCCAGATTGTGCTTATTACGGTTACTGAGCGTTAGTCTACTTGGCTTCAGTTTCGTTGCATCCATTTCACACACCAATGCGGCAAGCCCATCAATTTTAGTTTATGGTGACAGCTTATCCGCCGCCTATGGTCTCAAAAAATCACAAGGCTGGGTGGCTTTGTTGCAAAACAAACTAGCCGCTGATCGTTATCAATATAGCGTCATTAATGCAAGTATCAGTGGAGAAACAACCAGCGGCGGCTTAAGCCGATTAACCAATACGCTTGCTAAAACAAAGCCTCATATCATCATCGTAGCGTTAGGCGCTAACGACGGTTTGCGCGGGTTGCCTATTAAAGAAATGACAGCCAATCTAAATGCAATTATTACTCAAAGTAAAAAAATGAATGCAAAAGTACTATTAATTGGCATGAAAATACCGCCTAATTATGGCGCTCAATACACAAACGCTTTTAGTCAGGCTTACCAACAATTAAGCCAGCAACATCAAGTATCACTGGTCCCGTTTATGCTCAATAATATTGCAGCTAAACCAGCGTTGATTCAAGAGGATGGCTTGCATCCTAATGCACTTAGTCAGCCCATTCTATTAGATAATATATGGCCCACATTACAACCACTGCTTAACCGATAAACGCCACAGTCCCAGCAATTTTTTCTCGCCTTCCAGAGGTGTGCCAAACGCGAGATAAATGGCTTTATTGATCATGTGTTTGTCTTCATTGATTGTCACGATAATAAATCCGAAAGTGCTTATACGATTCCGTCGTGTGACAATGGGCATCTTACCCAAGTAAGCCTTGAGGGTTTTAGCCATCAAACCATTGCGGCTGTTGGCATTACCACTATCGCTAACTAAAGGATAGCTGAGTTCCGCTTGAAGGGCTTTCTTAACCGCTTACTTCATGAAGGGTTGCATATATTTAAAAAATACGCTTGAATTATAAATATATGATAAAATTAACAAATATCGCATAAATATGTTATAAACAGGAAAAGTAAAGTAAATGACTTTTAGCGAAAGATGATCAATCGCTGGTTATTAATCTCAGTTAATCAACAATTAAGTAAGTTTTTTTAGACCAAGTCTTCAATGATGAAGTCATTTTTTTGTGCCGATCCTGTTGATAGTTATTGTAAAAGGTAACAGTGCATATACTGAAACGAAGAATAAAAGAGTTCTTAATTAAACTTGAAACCATGTCAAAGCGATTTGTTTATTGCGTTTTTGCGACGTTTAGATAGTTTGTTTTTCAAGCTATATAGCTGAAGTTGATTAGCGATTTTTTAATTTTGTGTGAGTAAATAATGGAAAATAAAAAGGACTGTTTATTAATTGGTGAAGGCGTGAGCATCACCGGAAAAATAACACTTCCTGGTACGATCTACGTATACGGTGATTTGAACGGTGAAATAACGGCCTCTGAAATCCAAGTAGGTCAAAATGGCAAAGTTACGGGTGATGTTAAAGTTGACATTGCTGATATTAAAGGTGAAGTTGTTAACTCTATTCAGGTTAAAGACACGCTGATTGTGAGATCGACTGGAAAGATTTCCGGTTTAATCAACTATAAGACTTTAGAGATTGAGCATGGCGGCGTAATAGACGGAAAAGTTGTGAAGGTAGCAGTTAAAAATGATTTGTTGACCTCTGACAGTCCTGTGGAATTAATCGAGGCCAATGAATAATGTTTAATTTGGCAACAATATTTAGAGGTGTTATTGTTACACCGAGAGTATTTGTTAAAAAGTTATGGTTCTATCATTATCAGGATTTTAACCTGATTTTTGAGCAATCAGATGTACTGCATTATTTCTATGTTTCTACTAAGTCACAAAAGTTTATCTCTAGAGCTTTAATTGTTTTTATCATTACAACGCTTAGCCTAGTCATTACGCTCACTATTTATAGCGGCATCACAGCATGGCGCATTCAAGCCTTAGAAGCTTCAAAATTAGTGATTGAGCAAAAAAGAGCTGCAGCACTAGCTGCATTGTCTGCATTGTCTAACACTAATTCGCAGGATAAGTTATCGCACCTGGAGAATAAATCACAGGAAGATCTTATCAAACTTGCAAAAAACTATCGCGATCAGCATGAGGAAATGCAGATGTTGATTGAATTTTCATCGCAAGAGCTTAAATTGGCGAGCTTAGCCTTAAAAGAGGGTTTGATAGCGTCAGGGGTTCCTTCAAGCAAGCTGCAAAAAGTGATGACTGATCCATTAAAGTATAAATATGGCGTTGGCGGCGATTCTAATGAAGTTACATTGGATAGAAAAAATAGTCTAACAAGTAAATTAGCACTGAATTCATACAGAAATAATGTGGTGCAGCTTGAAAAATTAAAGCAAGTCTATCACTTTCTGCCTAGTAAAGCGCCAGTGAGTAAAGCAGTTATTTCATCAAAATTTGGTGTAAGGGTGCATCCCATTACTCAAAAGCTGACCAGGCACGAAGGCCTAGATTATGCGCCAACTTTTGATTTAAATGCTAAAGCAGTGCTTCCCGGCGTGGTCGAGAAAGTGGAATACTCAGCGCTAGGCTATGGCAACATGGTATCGCTGCTACACGCAAACAATATAAGAACGACTTACGCACACCTTGATAATATAAACGTCGCAGTTGATCAAAAAGTTAAGCTGGGAGACGTGCTAGGACAAGTGGGTAATACCGGTTTTTCTACAGGAAAACACCTGCACTACGAAATATCCATTGATAAAATTAAGGTTAACCCATTAATTATTACAGCGATGGCAAAAAATGTTCAATAAATTTAAACAAAATCTAGTGGTTAAACTTGACCAAGAAGAAGTGCCATTGGAAAGTATGACTTTGGTTTCAAATAATTCAACTTTGCAAAGTTCTCAATCAAGGCAATTATCTCAAAAACCTTCTATTATTAGTGAAGGGACTTCATTTGAAGGCAATATGGTGTTTAACGGCATTTTGCATTTGGATGGTAAATTTAAAGGCAACATCAAAGCAGATAAAATTATCATCGGCAAAAATGGTAGCTTTAAAGGTAAATTTGAAGCTGATGCAGTTATTATTTTTGGGGATTTGCAAGGCGAAGTAGATTGTAGAAGTTTAACGCTAAATACAGGTTCAACAGTAAGCGGTAAAATTAATTACTGCTCTATTAGAGTGGAACTTGGTTCATCCGTCGAGGGTGAGTTAAACTGTGTTTACGCTTAGCAACCCTCAAAAAATTCAATCTTAAAATCAGGTAAGCAAAATAAGTCATTAAGCAAGCCTTGGCCCTACATTTAAGGTAGGTCGTAGCGCAAGCGATATTACGTAGTTTGTATACAATCACGCAAGGCCTTCACAAGTTTGACTTCAGTCTTGGTTATCAGCGATATAAAAGGTAGCTTTTTTGGCGACGTTTGTTGCTAAAATTGCTGCATGTTGCTTGTCAATAACTGTTTCTGAAAATGCTTAGTGTTACTCGCAATATGTTGGTTTAATCGCTCTACCATGGTTTTTTCAGTGCCTACGGCTGCTATTTTATTGATTTCGTCAGATACAGTATTAAGCACGTCTAATAAATTACTTGAAACTTCTTCTTACCAGTTATCTAGTGCATACACTGGAAATCTGCCTCGATGTTTTTCCGTAATCGGTACGCGTAACCTTTAACTATTAATTTTATTCATAACATCTGCAAAGTCAGGGTATGCCATAAACCATGAGATTATTGACTTAAATGAGCCAGGATGCGTATCTCAAACCTTGTACTAAGTTCACTTGTAAATAGCGAAGTAAAAGCACCTACAGTATTAATCATGAATTGATTAAATATAGAATAGTAAGCTTTTGAAGTTGATCTTGTTATATATAAAGAGGGTAGGCAGACAAACCCAATTTTATTGCCAAAACGTTGCCAAAAAATAAAATTTAGATAAAAAAGGGCTCCCATCGCTGGAAGCCCCGTAGAGTGGTGGTGAAAGAGTCACCAAAACATTATCCATAACTATTTGATTATAATGGAATTAATATTTTAAATTAAAAGATATACCGTCAAATATACCGTCTTCTAGTATGAATCACCAAGCTAAACACTGCCACCCATACCCTCAATAAACGTATTAATAAAGTCTTGAATCTTGTCAGCCACTCGCAACAAAATAGGTTTACGTTCTAGTATTTTTGGCTTGTAACTCAGTGCTTCCACAATTTCTTGGTCACGTGGCAAGCGGTTAGCAAATGTGTAATTATCAATTAAGTTTTGTAAGGATTGTGGCTTTATGTTTTCTTCTGAACATAACTTTGTAAGTGCTTGTTGTTGATTTGCTGACCAATACTTTTCAAATTCAGCAATTACATTATCGCTAGCTTTAAGCTTGGGTAGGTTTTCTTCAATAAAATCTTCGATTAATTTTCGTTTGCTTCTTAATTGCACTTCGCCAGCAACCAAATCAATAATTTCTTTTTGGCGTTTCTTCACATCATCTGGTGCTAGTTTACGGAGGCTCACCAGCAAATTAAGAATATAAGCCACATTAATTTGGTCTCTATGAATCAAATCTAGCTCAAAGTCCACATCGTTAAGTATGGATTCTTTTTCTGTACCAGCGTCCTTTTTAACCTTATCGTATAAGTCTAAATATTTACTTTTGTAGTCTTCAAATGTTTGTGCCTCAATGTTTAAATCAGCATCTTCATAATCAGAAAAGCTGCTTAGTATATTTTTGATGCGGAGCAATTCTCTAAACTTAGTCGCAAAGGCTAACTCAGCTTCTTCATCAGGCAAGTTATCAACACTTTGCACTGTTGGCACAAGTTCTAAAAACTCCTCTGCTACTGCATTAAACTTAGCGACATAATCCTCATAAGGTTCAAGCAACACGGTTTCTTTAGCGTCTTTATTTGAGAATAGTGCGATGGCTTCATCAGTGGCTGTTTTAAGGTTTCTAAAGCAAACAATATTGCCTTGTGATTTTCTGTCATTCAGAATGCGATTAGTGCGTGAAAATGCTTGCACCAGCCCATGATGTTTAAGGTTCTTATCCACATACAGCGTATTAAGTCTTGGGCTATCAAAGCCAGTTAAAAACATATTCACGACTAACAATATATCGATTTGCCCAGCTCTTACCCGTTTGGCAATATCTTGATTGTAGTTATAAAACGATTGACTATCATTGGTGCTGTAATTGGTATTAAACATTTTGTTATAGTCATCAATATAACTATCTAATTTGTCACGGTTGCTTTGATTAATCTGAGCGCCAGTTGGCACCTCTAACGATTCTTCTGGAATCAAGCCATCTGTTAATCCATCAGCATCTTTACTTTCCTCATTGGCTGCATAGCTAAATATGGTCGCTATTTTTAATGGGCGTAATGTTTCTGTCTGTTTTTGTTTAAACAAATCGTAATACTTAGTTAACGTATCAATACTGCTGACGCAAAACAACGCTGTAAAGTCTGGCTGCTTCGTTTTTTGTGCGTGGTGGTCTAGTATGTAGTCTGTAATCTTTTCTAGGCGCTGAGGGCTCTCTAACAGCTCTTTAGTGTCTATATCCTCTACCTCAATATCAATCTTGTTGGCGCTGTCTTTATACTGATACTTACCAACATATTCCACTGCAAAGCGTAAGACATTACCATCTTTAATCGCATCTACAATTACATACTTATGCAAACATTCATCAAACAAGTCTTTAGTGGTTTTGTTCATGGCTGCACTGCTTTTGTTTTCTGCCAATATCGGTGTACCAGTAAAACCAAACATTTGCGCGTTGCTAAAGAAGTTCTTAATGTTTTGATGTGTTTCACCAAATTGGCTACGGTGGCATTCATCAAAGATAAACACAAACTTTTTATCTTTTAGATAGGCAATCTTATCTAAGTAATGCTCTTTCATAATGGCGTTATTAAGTTTTTGTAGTGTCGTTACTATCAGCTTGGTGCTGTCATCTTTAAGCTGTTTCACTAAATGTTTGGTGTTGGTGGTGCTGTCTACACTGCCTTTGCTGAAACCATTAAACTCACGCGCTGTTTGGTAATCTAAGTCTTTACGGTCAACCACAAATAACACCTTATGCACTTTAGGCATTTTTTGGATAATCTGGCTTGCTTTAAATGATGTGAGCGTTTTACCACTGCCCGTCGTGTGCCAGATGTAAGCATTGTCTTTGCTATTTTTAACTTTATCCACCAAAGCTTCTGTGGCATAAAATTGATACGGTCTTAATACCTTAATCACACCGCTTTCTGTAATCACGCTGTAATGCGTAATCATCTTAGCAATATGGCAAGGCTTTAAAAACTCACCAGCAAACTCATTTAAATCAGATAAACGCTTATTGTCTTTATCTGTCCAAAAAAACGTTTGTTGAAATGATTGCTGTTTATTGTTTGAAAAGTATTTGGTATTAACACCATTACTAATAATGAATAACTGCACATATTGAAATAACCCAAAGCCTGCATCATAAGACTCATGCTGGTAACGGTTAATTTGATGAAACGCCACTTTAAGCTCTGCGCCACGGCGTTTAAGTTCTATCTGCACCAATGGTAAACCATTAATGAGTATCGTCACGTCATAACGGTTTTTACGCTTGCCCTCTATGCTGATTTGATTCGTGACTTGAAACTCATTTATGCACCAATCATCAGTATTTAAAAATGTCAGCCACACCACACTGTCATCCTCACGGTGTAAGGCAAATCTATCACGCAATAGTTTGGCACGCTCAACCACTGTGCCTGTATTTAAATGAATCAATACACGTTCAAACTCTTTATCGGTGAGGCTAATGTCTTTGTTATGTATCTCTAACTGACGCTTGAGGTTGGCTAACATCGCAGCTTCGTCATCAATGCGCACACGCGCATATTCCATGCGTTCTAGTTGCTTGATTAAGCTTTCTTCTAGCACCAGTTCTGATTGAGTAGCAGCCATATTGATTACACGAACATATGCTGTAACAAGCCTTGCTTGTATTGCTTTAACGCACTTGAGCATGCTTATCAACAACGCGGAAAACCCAAGGGGTTGATGTTTCATTCAGATCAAGGCAGTCAATATACTTGCCTGAAATTTAGACAACACCTTTGGAGTTATCGGATAAAACAAAGCATGAGTCGTCGCGGTAACTGTTGGGATAATGCGGTGGCGAAGAGTTTCTTTGCGACGCTGAAGAAACAAGCGGTACATGGCGAGCGTTTTTTAACCAGGCATCAAGCGCAACAAACGATATTCGAATACATTGAATGCTACTATAATCGAGCACGTAGACATTCTACAATCGGTTGGGTAAGTCCTGTCGATTTTGAAACTGCCTATTACAAAAGTATCGAGGAAGTGCTTGTCTAATTAAATGGCTAGGTTCAAATTTTAGTTAGACAAAAAATAGCACACCTGATTCTACATGCTAAATAATAGTAAACATACTAATATATGTACTACATTATGGTAGTCACCCGTTATGTTAGACATATAATAATGTCGAAACAAGAACGGAGAAATACAAATGAAGGGTATCAGATATACAGCAGAATTTAAGGTAGA
>Ga0209702_10000802_pt1 | contig 64875 bp, 54 predicted proteins | sample FRY01_FD_187210 | JGI IMG/M metagenome (GOLD analysis project Ga0209702, IMG submission 187210) | Freshwater microbial communities from Lake Fryxell liftoff mats and glacier meltwater in Antarctica - FRY-01 (SPAdes) (version 2) | ecosystem: Environmental > Aquatic > Freshwater > Ice > Glacier... | reverse complement strand
TCGTCATCTTCCGCAAGGTATGCTTCGGAACGCGCAGCGCCAACGGATCGGAGAATGTCGCGGTCTTCGCCAGCATCGTCGAGACCGCAAAAATACGCGGGTGTTCCGCGCTTGATATCTTCGAGGCACTGCTCACCGAAGCACCCGAAACGGCCCACGGGATGCTCTTCCCGGCGGCGGCGAGGGCGGGGTGAAATCGGCTAAACTGTTACCCTGACCCCGTCTACGTCTCTCTGACCCCGTCTCTGATACAACCGTTCTCCGAGAAGTAATAAGAACTTTGTCCCCTTGCGATAAAAAAATCCGATGTCTCTCTGGCAGACCGTTAGTTCTACCCGTTTCACGGCTTCTGGCAGCCACTGGAGCGCTGGCCCCGGCAGCGGCGCGTCACGCGATGAACTTGGCAAACGGGTGGAACCGGAATCGATTGTTCGGATCCATTGTCTTCTTCAGCGTTTGAACGCTTGTCGCCATGATCTCGGATCCGAAGATCTCGGATGCGACCGACGTGAGGCCAACATCATCGGGCTGCGAGTGTGTCCCGCTGAAGTCCACTCCAAGGCCCTGAACCTTTCGGGCCTCCTTGACGATGTGATTGGTGCGGTCTACGATTTCCCGGCGCTCTGCGAGAGTCTTCGAACTCGCATCATAGAGCGTGACGAGGTCCACGAAGAACGCGTAGTTGCAGTTGCCGCTCGGGACCCTCGAATGCTTCTGCACCGCGCCGCCGAGGGAGCGAATCTCGATGATCGAGAGCTCAGCTTCGTCAAGAGGTGCGCCGCCGACGATGGTATCGCTCACAAAGTCGATCTCATCCTCTCCTGGACTCCCTTCGGTGCCCATGCAGTGGTAGAGCGTTGCGAGCGGATTGCCCTTTTGCTCCGCGATCACCGGCCATAGCGCCGCCGCAGCCTCATACCACGAGGCCCAGTGACCCTGCGCAAGGGCGGGAAGCTTCATGGAGGCTGCAAGATCTTCGAGCGGCTTCACAAATGCGCTGGAGTCCCCCTTGAAGGTGTCGTAAAAGACGGTGGTCGCAACAATTGCCTTGGTGCCTGTGACCACGATCTCGAGGGAGACCGATTCGTTTGGGATCACATGCTCCCGCATAAACCGCATCGCCTCTCGCGAGTAACTCACCGCCTGTTCGCGCGTCTCGAAGCCGAAGACTCTCTGCTCGGCGCCCTTGACGACGCTTGCGTCCGCCACGCGGATGGTCAGGTCGACTACGATGGCAAGCGCGCTACCCGCCCCAAGCATTGCGGTGAAGAGTTCGTCGCTGGGCGTGAGCGTGAGGATGTCGCCCGCAGCCGTGACCACTGTCATCTTCACCACGCGCTGCCCGAGCAGTCCGAGCCGCCGAGAAAAATAGCTGCTCAAACCGCCGTTTGTAACATATCCCGCAACGCCGACACCGGGGCCAGTTCCGACGGGAAGCGCGCCGCCTTGCAGCTTGACGGCCTCGACGAGTTCGCGGAAGACGACGCCCGATCCCACGGTAACGAGCGAGTCATCGCTTGTCCGATGGAACTCGATCGACTTAAAGAGAATCAGATCAATGATGACGGCTTCCCCACTTGCGACCAGTGCCGCGTTGGATGACTCGTGTCCACCGCAGACGCAGGCGATAGACGTCGTCGCGGGAAGCGACTTCACGATCGCTGCGATCGCCTCAGCCGATTGGGGACGGTAGATGTTGCGTGCGAGGCTCGTTACGGCAGTCGACGTTCCGAGCACCTTGTTCCCGCTCACGCTCCATGCTCGCTGGGCGAACCATTCGTCGTTCGAGATCGCCAATGCCTCCGGTAGAACCGCCGAGTCACCGGGGAATACATTCGCACTCGCTTGACTGACGAGGAGCCCGGCGCCCGCCGCAGCCGCTCCTCGGACCATCGCTCTCCGTGACAACTTATTCTCTGGATTGTGCATAACTACTGTTAATTGCTAGGAATTTGCTTTTTCACTTCTTCCGCATCCTTGCCGCCCTTGGGCTGACGAAGAAGGGGGGGGCTAACCTAACCCCAAGAATTGCCGGGCAAAATTGATCTCAGGAACACTTTTTTGCAAGGGGGAATATCAAATAATTAACTTGGTATCCAAAAATTTCAGGTATGCGGAGACCGGGTGTTTTTCGTGTCAACTTTGGAAGCACCTGCGCCTGACGAGGAAATAGGCCGGTGGTCGGAACTTTGCGATTAACCTGGGGAAGGAGAGCGTATTCTGGTTGTAGCAGGGTATTAGATTGCCATTCCGCAGCACCGCTCGTGCGCGATTTCGGCCCACCGATTTGGCGGTACCCGAGCGTCATGTGCCGAAAAACGGCACCTCCGCTGCGCCGCAGGCACACGAGCGCCCAGCGCCATCACAATCTTCGCGGTTCCCGCCGACATGGCCGGGACTTTCAGGGGAGGCTCACGCCTTCTCCTCGCCACGCTTCACTCCGGACGCGCCGGACGCGCCGCACGCGCCGGACGCGCCGCACGCGCCGGACGCGCCGCAGGCTCTCCGTTCAGGTCGTTATTTAGCTCCGCAGGGGCTTGGCCCCTTTCCTTGGTTCTTACTTGGTTCTCTGAACGCGCTCAAGGAACGGGGCTTGCCTAAGCACCTGCGGAGCGAAGGCAACGACACAATGACACAAAGGAAATTCCGGCCACAGAGACCAAGGCGGGCCGCAGGGGCGGTTGCGAAGAGAGGGGGCGTCGCGGAGGGTGTTGGGTGAATGTTAGATTGATAATTGGTTCCCCGTCTCATCCGAAAAGACAACATAGGGAACCACGAATGGGACGAAATTCACGAATGGAGAATGGTAGGGCGAACCGTCCCGGTGAGCCGATTGGGTTTACGGACCCCGGACGGCTGGAGCACCCAACCCCGCACCGGAGCCCGATGCGGCTACCTTGCGCGAACGGCGGACCGCAACAAGTAGCGGAGCTCGGCCCGAGCGAAGGATTGCACGTCATCGTGACATCGGGGGACGCGGAGCTGAAGGCGGCGGGAATCGTTTCGCTGTTCCAGGCACCCGGATCGCCGGCCCGCCATGTGTGGAGACCGCTCATCACGCCGAAGGAGTCATAGAGGTGCCGCAGCGGGTAGGTGGCCGGGCCCCACTGGTGGGTAAGCTGATTGCGGGGATTGTAGGCGCGTGTTAGGGCAATGTTAGATTGGAATTGGTTCCCTGACCCCGTCTCCGCGAACTTATCCAGATCAGCGCGGATGTTGTTGAGCTGGTTGGCATCGGTTTCCTTAGACAGGGTGACGCGGCCGTAAAACAGCTGAAAGCCTTTCTCGATGTCTTCCGCGGTGTTCTCGAAGTCCAGCACGAAGGTTTCCTCCTTGCCCGCCGTGGTGCGGTTCAGGCGGGAGAGCGTTTGCACGCAGGCCACACCGCTTCCAGCTTGGGCAGCTCGGCGGTGTTCAGGGCCAGCTTGGCGATGCGGCTTTCATAATAGATCGGCTTCGTCGCCTCATTCGCCACGGCGCGCTGGATTTCTGTGCGGCATTCATCAGTGAATCCCCGTGAAGGTGCGGGCTTCCTCACGGTTCTCCTCTGGTAAGAGTTCGATGAGTTGGCCGTTGATTGTGCGCAGCTTGTCGAAATCCTGTTGATGAATCGCACGCTGGCCTGATTCGATTAGAAGCGATGCTTGCGCCTCATCATTTAGGCGCGAGCGCTGGCGGCAGAGGGAATTGAAGTGCTGGACCAAAAACTCTGGCTGTTTCAGCAAAATGCCGATTGCGAGAGTTCTCAAATCTTCGGTTCGCTGCTGAATCGACTTGGGGTTCGTGGCCTTTAGGAATGCGTGCTCCTGGGCTTTGATTTGATCGAGTTTGAAGCGATCGCGGTCACTTCCATGCTGCGAGATCAGGCGCTCGCACTCATCCCGCTTGTCCTCGTATTCTTTCCGCGCCTTCACGATCCGCTTGTCACTCGTCAGTCGGTCAATTTGCTGGGCAAGGTCGCGTTTTCTATCTTCGAGTTTATAGCGATCATCTGTGACATCAGTGGCGCTCAACTTCGCGGCCTTGTCGCCGACATCCAAGATGGCCGACTCCAAGCGCTTCAATTCTTTGGCGGTTTCATACTGGTCATTCTCCGTTGCTTCGTCGAGTTCGTTATCGAGGCGCTGTTGAAGCAAGCTGAGATGGTGGCCGAGATTAGAAACGTCAACGGTCCGCTGCTCCGGGTTGAAAACCTGGGCGAAATCTTGGCCTGTCGCATTCACATACGCTTCCACTTTGATGATCCGTGATTGATCCATATCAAAAGCCAAATCGATGTCTGTTCCCTTGGGGACATCTCTCGTGATTTGGCTACCTGTGATGAGCAGAGTTCCAATCTCCTTGGCCGATTCTGGTCCAGAGTCGGCGGGGCCTTCACGCACAATGATTCTGATGGCGTCAGCCGAGCCACGAATCAGCGTGCGGGAAACCGAGGACGTGCGCTTTTTCTTTGCTGGGAGAAGTGAGTTCCGCGCGAAAATACATTCAAGAGCTGTGCTGCCATGCTCATCAGCCGAATCAATCTCAATGCAGATGTCTTGTGGCAGTGTCTGGCCTGCCACCGAATACTTCCCGTGGGCGACCTGGATCTCAGCGAGGTTGTTCGGAACTTGGTTGCCGGCAGTATCAAGGGTTCTGAACTCAAAGACGTTGAAAGCATCCTGCTCCAGCGGCAAATCCTCGAAAATTCTTCCAGTCAACGGTTTATTGCCAGAATCGAACCCGCCGTCGGCACGGACGATTCGATAGCTCAAGCCAGTGAACTCACCTTCGACCTTTGCTGAAAACAGGATTTCAGTGTCACGGGTTTGCAGTACGTAAACTGCCTTGATGCTAAACTTCGCATCGGCAGTCGCAGCCCCGTCGCTTGCCGTCTCACTTTGAATCGCTTGGGTTCCGGCAAAATACGCTGCGCCCACAACAATTGCGGTCGTGGGGTCAATATCAGTGACTACTGGAATGTTCAGGAGTTCACCGACTCTCTGCCTCACGAGCGGCACCAAGGTCGAACCGCCAACCATCAAGACGAAATTCAAATCTTTGGACGACAAGTTGTTGCGGGTCAGGATGGCTTTGATCATGTCAGCCGTCCTGTCGATGCTTGCCTTGATCAGATTCTCGAAATCAGACCGAGTTACCGAGAACACGACATCATGTTGATCATCGAGATCGTCAGTGACTTCGATCTCAATCTCCGATGACAGTTTGCTCGACAACTCAATCTTCGCTTCCTCCGCTTTGTGGAGACATTTTGCCCACAGATTGTTATGCTTTCCGTCCTGGCTTTTCATCTGATTCGCCAAATCCGCGAAAGTGCCGGACTGCTCCAGTTTAGGAATGATGAGGCCTTCAACGATTGAGGAATCGAAGTCCACCCCACCGAGAAAGTTGTCACCTTCGTGATCGAGGATTTTCAATTCGCCGTGTTCGGTGCGAACGAGCGCAACGTCAAACGTACCGCCGCCAAGGTCATACACCAGCCACTTGCCCTCTGGCATCTCCTTCTCTTTGCGCTTGTTGGCATACGCAAGGCTCGCCGCGATTGGCTCTTGGAGCAGCACGACCTGTTTGAACCCTGCCTGTTCTGCTGCCTGCTTGGTTGCGTTACATTGCATCGTATCAAAGCTGGCGGGAATGGTGATCACGGCAGCATCCACGGTTTGCCCCGTATGCACGAACCCCTTAAGTTCCTTGAGCACTTCGGCAGAAAGATCGATTGGCGTCCGAGTCTGTCCAAGCGACTTGATCTTGAATCCTTCGGCGGTTCCCATCTTCCGCTTGAACCGGCCGACCACGTTGGCTGGGTCTTTCTCCTGATATTCAAGCGCCTTTTCGCCAACGATGATTCGGTCTTTCCGATATGCCACCACGCTTGGCAGGCTGTCCTTGAACCCACTCGGGTTCTTAAAAATCTCGATCTGCCCTTTGACAAAACGAGCGATGAGAGAGTTGGTCGTGCCAAGGTCTATTCCAAAGTTGATGGTTTCCATATTGGTGGGGTGAGTGGGAGTGTGTTGAATGGTGGCTATTGAGCTGCGGGTTTGGAAGCGCTGGCGATGACTACGCCCTTTTGGATAATCCGTGAAATGCCGTTACACGTCAGCTTTATGATGGGCTTCAAAACTTCTGTTATCACAAGACCTTCATGCTCTGTGCCTGTAATCGTTGCCTCAACATCAGTTCTCGTGATGGCGTATTTTTGGCTGATGGGATTCTCGATGACGAATTGCGCTTCGTCTGAATCAAACGCCTCCTTCAGCTTTTCAAGCGGACGACTGAACCTGGCTGGATCATCCACCTTGGAGAGCCTGCGCTCAATCTCAAAAACTTGATTCAGCACGGTGAAGACGGACTTTGGCACTTCGATGATGGCTTTCATTGGGTGTTGTATGGCATTTGCCTACTTCTTGGCTTGAGATTGGATGAGCTTGATGATCTCGACAAGCTTTTCGACTATCACGGCATTCCAGACGCTCCTGCGATCCATCGAAAAAGAAACTGCTTCCGGCTGCTTGGCACTGACGTGAACATGCCCTTGTTTGTCGGAAAATGACAATGCCGCATATGGAATCGTGAGTTGTTTCTTCCACCACAGCGAGCCAGTTTCGCACTGCACACCGTGTTTTGTGAGCAGCAATGGTCCCACTTGCTGCGTTGATCCTCCCGTCGCGATTTTCTCAGCCAGCCCAATGACCAGAGTTGGGAGAATCTGGTGACTCAGTGCATTCAGTATCGCAGTGAAATCTTCTTGGGCTTGCGTCTCGCTACGGAACATCCGTTTGCACTCAATTGAAATGGACGTGCCTGCGCCGCAGGCTTCGATGGCATACGACGTATGGGTGGGGATTCCGTTGGTGTATTGTTTGAACACACCAAAACGAAGGCCATTGACGCTCTCAGTGGCAATCCGCGTATCGTTGTAGCGAATGAACGCCTTGTTGATCTCGATCTCATCGGAACGGATTTTCACGACAATGTTCCAGCGAGCGGTTTCTGCCTCCTGTTGCTTCCGATCTTTGAGAATTCGCTCCAGCTCGGACTTGTCCTTTTTGAGCTGATCAGCCAAGCCGTCATCCACCAGTAATTGTGATGCAACGCCGGTTGCCTTCAGGGCCTGATCCGTCAGTTCATGCTCATTGTGAAGGTCGATCCCCAGCGACCTCAGAGCACGGCCCAATTCAGTTCTACCGGTTTTACATTCATCGGGAAGGGAGTTGGCGAGCGGCACAGAGAACCATGCCATCGGGTCTGGGGTTTGTTTCCACCAGTTGATGCCTTCCGTTGTTCCCAGCCCTTCCAGGTAGCCTTTGATCTCAGATGCCCTGGCCTCCATCCACTTGTTTGCTCGTCTGAAATAGTCGAATGCGTCAACGGCTGGTAGGCGTCCCGAACTGAGGGCTTGAACCAATTCTGGATCATTCAAATCAAGCGCCTGAGCAAGTAGCGCCTCGAAATTTGCCAGAAACGGCGAGTGAATGAACCCAAAGAAGGCTTCCTCACCGCAGGTCTTGTCGCGCATCTGCCAGTAAGTAGGTCTTGCCGGCGGTGGCGGCGCAAAGGGAGCCGAGAAGAAGGCAAAATAGAGCGGGTCACCATGAGAGAGGAACCTGTTCAACTCAGGGCATTCGTAAATGACCCAATGCCAGCGAGGCTTCATTCCGCTTTCATCGTCAAGGTCGTCCAATAGCTGACGCACTCGTGACTCTCCGATTTCGGCACCCTCCAACCAGTCTGCGCGACCATCGTTAAGTTGGATCTGTTGGATGACTCGCTGCTTGAGCTTGCGCAGTGCCGCGCCGTCAGGCATTTCGGTCAAACGCCCGTTAACGGCAAGAATCTCGAAGGGATTCAAATAGCGTTCATAAGGCTGTTTGCATGGCGGCAGGCTCGCTGCGAATTCGCGAACTTTGGCCGAAAGCTTTTCCAACCGTGGTTTGATTTCTTCCAAGCCCTTCTCGGATGGTTCATATCCAGGCTTGCGATGCAGCGCTTCACGGTAGGCATCAGCGGCATCAAGCCACTTGTTGAGCTTTCGATAGACCAAAGCAGCATTGCTGGGATGGCATGGATCGTTGCCCAAGCGGGCCGATTCGAGAAACGCTGCCAAGGCTCGCCATACACCACTTGATTCACCAGATGCGAGATGTGCACGCCCCAGCTCATTGCGCCAATGCGAATCGTCTGGCAGCAACTCTATCAGCACCTCGCAAGCACTGATGCGTTGTGCGTTGTTTTTTAGCTTCTCCGCACAGATTGCCATCCCCTTCCAAGCGTTCACCATGCTGGAATTAATCTCCGTTGCTGTCTCGTAGGCATCCAAACCTGCTTGCCAATCTTCAAGGTTTCGATGGCAGAGACCGAGATTCGTCCAAGCAGCGTAATTCTCTGGCGCGACTGCTGTGCATTGTTCAAATGCATATTGTGCTTCAGTCCACCGGGCCAGTTCAATCAGAGCGAGACCTCGATTGAAACAGAAGTCGTCATCTTCCTCCGACGCGAGCGGATCGGCTTCCTCCGCTTCCTCATAAGCCTTGACTGCCTGCTCCCATTTCTTCGTTTTGTAGAAACGGTCGCCAAGCTGTTTTAGCTCATTATAAGTTGAAGCACTCATCGGTGGGTGTCGTGATGTTAGGCGGCTTGTTGGTTGTCGCGACATTTTCCATCGTGTCTATTTTTCGCGAAGAACCCTAGGCAGGCGGGAATCTGCGTGCTGGCGAACAGCTGGCTGCGTTGAAAAGTGAAACGTGAGAATGATGAAGGAAGCGGTGACGGCAGGGTTTCCGGTTTGAGGCCGCGCTGGCCGAGCCTCTGGGGGACGCTGGTGTTGTTTCGCATGGGCTCGCGGGTGGTGACGGCGGCGTAGTCCTTGCTCCACTCGTAGCCGTAGGGCGGATTGACGAACTGGAAGTCGAAGCGTTTGTCCGACAACTGATCGTTGGAAAGGGTGCTGCCGAACTTGATGTTCTTCGTGTCCTTGCCCTCTGGCTCCAGAATGAGCATGTCCGAGCGGGCGATGGCCCAGGCCTGGGGATTGAGTTCCTGCCCGTAGAGGAAGACTTTGGACTGGGGGTTGATCTGCTGGATGTGGTCCTTGGTAAGGGTCAACATGCCGCCAGTGCCGCAGCAGCAGTCATTGACGGTGCGGGCCACGCCCTCGCCACTGGCCAGATCGGCAATCGCCCACAGGAAACTGATGACGTTATTGAATTTGGCGGGTTCGATCATGGGATTGGTGTGTGCTGCGAGGAAGGCTTAAACGCTTCGAACTTGCCAGTAACCAAATGAGAGTCCGAAAAAATCCAGATCAAAGGCTCTCGCTAGGGCAGGGACTTTGGCAGATATGCTCGGGAGGCATGATCGAAGCAAGATCTTTACGGGACAGGCACGGGCAATACAAGGCAAAACAGGGTGTCTCAGGGCATCAAACAGGGTTGGGGTAGGACAGTCTTAGGGGGCCCCCGGGACGATTTTTCACCTCCCCGCTACCCGAGCCGCCCTTCGGAGCCGGTCCATATAATTCGCCCTCCGCCCCGCCGGCAAAAAGAAACTGTTCTCATCCCGCGGCACTGCTACCGCCCCCGCATCAATATACGGCCGAATAATCTTCCGCCGAGTCGCCAACTCCACCGCGCACACCGCCGAGTCCAGGCGCTTTCCCTTTTCCTCATCGCCCAGGCGACCCAGGCGACCCAGGCGACCCAGGCGACCCAGGCGACCCAGGCGACCCAGGCGACCGGCACGGCAGTGCTCTGGACGGCGACGGGATTGACCGGGCTGTCGGCCGGCTTCGTCACGGTGCTCTTTTTCGCCCTCTGGAGCGACGCCTGCGGCCCCCGCGAACTCGGGCGCATCCTGGGTGTTGCTCAGGGGATCACCGTGCTGGCATCCGCCCTAGGAGCACGATCCCCCACCGGATCGGGCGGGCTCACGCATCCCGGTGCGTCGGGACCGGGCGGGCGGGACGGAAGCGCTCGAGATGCTCGAGGGAGAGGCGGCACGCGGGGTTGGCGACGCTGCCTATCGCCGCCCTCACGATGGACTCGAGCCTCTCTGGATCGGCTTCGGCGCGGAGGTTCAGGATGATCTGGCCGGCCTCGATCGGTTCGTCGAGTTCCTGCCCCATTTCCGGCAAAAAGTCGTTGCGCACGAGATTGACGACGGCAACCTCCCCGACGAACGCGTTTTCAGGGCTGAGGGTCATTTTCAAATGCGCAACCTCGGCCCCGTCGGCGACGAGTAGCTGCTGGATCTCGCGGGCGAGTTGCTGGAGCAATGGCGTGGCGTCGACTTCCCCGTCGGCTCTCAGCTCGATGCTAGCATTGAGCCAGCCCAGGAGCGCTTCGCCCCCGGCGTAGGTGTCGTAATCGATCTCCATCGAGACGGCCCGGACCTGCTCCTCGGACTCGAGAATGGAGAACCACTCATCCAACCCCGCTCCGGTGCGGGCGGAAATCGAGAGGACGCGGGATCCCGGAAACTCGCGCTCGAGAGCGGTGCGGAGTTCCTTTACCCCCGCTTCGTCGAGCAGGTCGCTTTTTGAAATAACGATGAGATCGGCCTCCTCGAGTTGCTTGCGGTAGATATAGACGACCTTGTCAGAGAAGCCGGGGCCGCTCTCAAGCCCGAGAATACGCCGGGCCCGCATCGGATCGACGAGCACGGAGAGCGGCGCGACGGAGAAACGCTCGCCGTAGATGCGGCGGAGCGGGTAGGTCACGGTGGCGACGAGGTCGGTGCAACTGCCGACCGGCTCGGCGATGAAGACCTCGGGGGCCGCATCGGCATCAAGGCGCGCGGCGGCATCGACGAGGGAGTTGAACTTGCAGCAGAAGCAGCCGCCGGCGATCTCCTCGGTGGCGAATCCGCGGCTGCGCAGCATCAGGGTATCGACGAGTCCGCGGCCCTGGTCGTTGGTGATGAGTCCGATCCGCTTGCCGGCGTCGGAAAGGTGACGCGCCACGGCGGCGACGGCGGTGGTCTTTCCGGCGCCGAGGAATCCACCGATCATCAGGTAACGTGCGGGTGACGCCATGGCGCGGAGGGTGGAAAGACCTGCCGCAGCCTGCGGGAGTCTTTCCCCGGGTGAAGCGGGCGGATTTTCACCAAACTCGAAGCGGCAACAGCCGAGGTCGAGGATCTGTGATCCGGTGCGGGAGCGCAGGCGGCTGCGGAAGTCAGGATTGATGCCGATCCACTTGAACCGGCCCTCACGCGTGACCGTGAGAATACCGGCCTCGTGGAGGATGCGGACATGGCGCGAGGCGTTGTAGTCCGAGAGAGCTACGCGGGAGGCGAGATCCCCGAGGGTGAGAGGGCCCGGGGCGGCGACGAGGGTGCGGACGATGCTCCAGCGGGATTCGTCGGAGAGCGCCCGCAGGTAGGGCAGGCAGTCGTTGTCGGGGCGTGGCGGCATCGGTTCCAGTGACTCCCGAATCAAGGGCTCGAGTGCTCGCGGAGCAACTGAATTTTACCCCCTCCCGGTCCCCCTCCCGGTCCCCCTCCCGGTCCCCCTCCCGGCTCAAACAATCTCCCGTATCACCTCTCCGAAATCGCGCTCGAGCCTCTTGTGACCGGGGACTTCGAGGTCGTGAGCGTGCAGCCCCATCTGGTGCAGGAGGGTCGCATGCAGGTCGGTCACGTAATGCGGACTTTCCACCGCATGAAAACCGAGTTCGTCGGTCGCGCCGTGGGCGATCCCGCCCTTGATCCCGCCGCCGGCCATCCAGACGCTGAATCCGTAGGGGTGATGATCGCGCCCGTCCGCTCCCTGCGATCCCGGGGTGCGGCCGAACTCGGTCCCGAAGACAACGAGCGTCTCCTCGAGCAGTCCGCGCTGTTTCAGGTCCTTCAACAGACCTGCGATGGGACGATCGACCTGCATCGAGAGTCGGGAGTGCTCGGCCTTCAGCTTTGAGTGCTGGTCCCACGCCCCCGCCGCGCCGTCGCCATGCATGATCTGGATGAAGCGCACCCCCTTTTCGACAAAACGCCGCGCCGCGAGGAGCTGCTCGCCGAAGGGCCGGGTCTCTTTTTGATCGAGTCCATAGAGCGCCTGCGTCGCGTCGCTCTCCCCGGAAAAATCGATGATGTCCGGCACCGCCGTCTGCATGCGGTAGGCCAGCTCGTAGGATTTGATCCTCGCCTCCAGCACCGCATCGCCGGGATGGCGGTCGAGACTCAGCCGGTTGAGCCGGTTTACGAGACCGAACCCGAGACGCTGCTCCTCTGCAGGGAAAGTGCCCTCGGGACTCGCGTAGTCGAGCGGGTTTTTCAGGTCCACCTTTAACTTCACCGCGTCGTAAGCCGGACCCAGGTAATGGCCGTCTCGGGGATCGAAGAAACGCGGCCCCATGTTGATGAACTGGGGTAAATTCTCATTCAGCGTGCCTAGCCCGTAGTTGACCCAGGCCCCTATCGTCGGCACGCGCGGGTCGAGCATGTGGCGACCCGAGTGAAACTGGACCTGGGCCCCGTGATTGTCGTCCGTCGTCCACATCGAGCGGATCACCGCGATGTCATCGATGCACGAGCCGATGTGGGGAAACCAATCGCTCACCGCGATGCCGCTTTTGCCATATTTTTTGAAACCCGTCTGGAGCGGGTAGACCGTGTTGCGCGGCTGACCGTTGGCATCGTTCACGACGACGACGCGGACATGCTTGCGGCGTTCCGGATCGAGGACCGAGGCATAGGGCGTCTCGCTGATCGATTTGCCCGCATACTGATTGAGGAGCGGCTTGGGATCAAAGCTCTCCATGTGACTGACCCCGCCCCGCATGAAGAGCCAGATGACACTCTTCGCCTTCGGCGCGAACTGTGGCCGCCCGCCCGGCGGCAGATAGGCGTCAGCCCTCGGCGCACCGAACCCGTCGCGGGCGAGCATCGCGTTCAGCGCCAGTCCGCCGAAGCCGAGACCGGCACGATGGAGAAGATCGCGGCGGCGGAGCGACCGCAGCCATTCGGGATCGATTCTGGAATCAGGAAATTTCAAGACATCTCCACTGTGCCAGAGGAAGGGCCTTCAAGTCAAAGCTCCAAAGATCCCCGCCCCCAGCGTGATCGCGGAGATTTCGGAAGAAGATCCATCAGCCGACGACACCATCGACAAACAGATGCGGGAAGAACAACGCCTTTCCAGGGAGGAAAATCTGTTCCCTAAGTGCCCCGCCCCGCCCTCACCGCACCGTCACAAAGTCATTGTGATTGAGCAGCGCATGGACGAGGCGGGCGCGAATCACGACCGCGGGATCGTCGGCTTTTTTCACCGAGTCGAGCCGCGAGATCTCGTGCCAGTATTCGAGGCAGGCGGATTGTTCCTCCTCGTCCGGCGATCTCCCTAACAGGAGTATAAACACATCGCCGATGAAAGCTATTTCCCCGCCCGGACCATCCGCGTGAAGCCGGGCCGCGATCTTCTCAGCCATCTCGAGAGAGAGCCCGCTGTTCGCCAGGGCGAGGGCCTGCTGCGGCACGATGCTCTCGGTGCGGCGGTAGCATTGGAATATGTCGGCATTGTCGAACATGGTGAGGAACTTGTCCTCCGCGTCGCGCGAATGAGTCAAATAAAGTCCGCGCCGTTTCGAGCCGCCGTTCGGGGGCACGGAGGGCCCTCCTGCGGTGAGGTCGAGCTCGCCACCAAGTTGGAGGAGGCTGTCGCGCACGACCTGCGACTCCATCCGGCGCGGGTGAGCGCGCCAGTAAAAGCGATTCGTCGGATCCGCTGCGAGGGTGTCGGGATCCGCGTCGGCATTCGAGGAGCCGCGCCGATAGGCCTCCGAGGTCACGAGGAGGCGGTGGAGCTGCTTGAAACTCCAACCCGACTCGATGAACTCTGCCGCGAGCCAGTCGAGCAGTTCGTGATGCTCGGGTCGCGGGGCCTGGCGGCCGAAGTCAAAGACAGTCTCGACGAGCGGCTCGCCGAAGTGCCGCATCCAGACATGATTGACCGCAACGCGGGCGGCGAGGGGATTCTCCCGCGAGGTCATCCACTTCGCGAGCATGAGACGGCGACCGGTGCTCGTCGGCGAAAAGGTCGCGCCGTAGCTGTCGTCTTTGTGCTCGGGAGTCTCGAGCGCTTTCTTTGCTCCGCGCAGAGGAGTGTAGACAGTATCCCCGGCGGCGATTTTTTTCTCCGCAGCGGCGAGGGCATCGTTTGCCGCCTTGACTTTTTTAGGGTCTCCGTCAGGGCTGAGAGTGAGGAGATCGAGCCGGGCGCGGGCCGCCATCATTTCCCCCTCGCGCTGTGAGGCGATTTTGGCGAGGGCTTCGTTCGGCTTTGTCAGGGCGGCGGTGTCGGCCGCGAGGACCGCTTCGAGATGCGCGAGTTCGGTCTCTGCCATAGAAAGAGATGCTTTCGCCAGAGCCACCGCCGACGGACCGTCGAAGTCATCGTGGAGCCAGGTGCCTGCGGACGAGGTTGGTGTCTCGGCAACAACGACCTGCGCTGCCGCGACGGCGAGATCGGCCTCCGCCCGGGCGAGAGTCTTTGCCGCGCTCGCAATCTTTTCCGTCGCGGCGGAGAGTCGATCGTGCCGAACATAGTCCCGCGTGGCCGGAGCCCACTCCCCGGGCGGCAGCGTGACGGGCTCGATGGGCGGGGCGAAGGCGGCAAAAATGCCCGGGACGGCGGGCGTGATTTTTACTGACTTGTCAGGCTGTGCCGGATCGCCGCGGAGGTGGAGAAAGGTCGGTTCGTCAGGGTGATCGTCAAAGGCGCGGGGGATGCCGTTTTTTTCAAAATCGACCATGCCCGGCACCGGATCGAGCCTCACCTGATGCGGCTCGAAGAGGGCGCGGAAGTTGTAGTAGTCGACCGCCTCGATGGGATCGTATTTGTGATCGTGGCACTTCGCGCAGTTGAGAGTAAGCCCGAGGAATGCCTTGCCGGTGCTCTCGATGGTGTCGTCGAGCCAGGTCGTGCGGTTGAAGAGGTAGTAGTTCCGCGCGAGAAAGCCGGTCGCGCGGACCGCGTCGGCATCGCCGGGGAGGAGTTCGTCGGCGGCGAGCATCTCGTGAATCATGCGGTCGTAGCCCTTGTCCGCATTGAGGGACTCGACGATCCAGTCGCGCCAGTGCCAGAGGTGTTTCTGACTGTTGCGAAGCTGGTTGCCGAGGCCGTACCAGTCGCTGTAGCGCCACACGTCCATCCAGTGCCGGGCCCAGCGCTCGCCGTGCTGCGGACTGGCGAGTAGCTCATCGACGATCACTTCGTAGGGGCGTTCGTCGCGGAGCTGCGCCCCCGTAGGAGGCAGCCCGATCAGGTCGAGGTAGAGACGCCGCAAGAGCAGGCCGCGCTCGGACTCGGGCCCGGGTTGCAAATGATTCTCCCGAAGTTTCGCGCTGAGAAAGGCGTCGATCGGATTGCCCACTTCGAGACCTGCGGGGAGCGGTGGCCTCTCGATGCGACGGAACGACCAGTGATCGCGGGGATCCGCCTCGCCCTTTTCGCCGGGAGGCACGGGTGCCCCGGCCTCAATCCACGAGCGGATCGCGGCGATCTCGGCGGGCTTCAACGGCGCGGCCTCGAGCGGCATGCGCTCGTGTGGGTCGTCGATGGTGAGACGGGCGAGGAGCCGGCTCTTTTCCGGCTCGCCGGGGACGATCACGGGGCCGTCATCGCCGGTGGTCCGCAGCAGCTCCGCCGTGTCGAGGCGCAGCCCCGCGTTTGCCTTGAGAGCGCCGTGGCAGGCATAACATCGGGCCTGCAGAACCGGCTTGATGTCCCGCAGATAATCCGCCTCTGCCTCGAGTGGATGCAGCGGGACAAGGAAGACCCCGAAGAGGATCCCCTTTCCGACGAAGGCCTTTGTGTTGGTAAAATGCACTGATTCTGCGCCGCGCTCCGCGACATTCCTCTATTTCAAGCGGAAAGCCGCAAAAGGCCAAGCTCATTTCCCTCGCAATCACGCCAGAGAAAGCAGGAACATCTGAAAAGGGAGATTTTGCTGAAAGAATTCGCGCTAAGAATTACGTATAGGAAAACGTATTGAGAGTTTACCCATCTCATCGCATTCTGTTTTCCCCTACCATGAATCTGAAAAGACTCTTTTTTGCCGTTACCACCATCCTGCTCGCCCTCGGATCCACGCTGCCCGCAGTGGCGCAGCGCACCAACATGTCGGCCCGCGAGGCGATCGGCCTGGTCTCCAACCAGTTCGGCCCGCAGTCCGTACAATGGCTCGCGGAGATGCGGGCCCAGGGCGGCATCCCGCAGCCGTCGGACTGGCAACTCCTCGCCTACGACGAGCGGGCCCCGCGTCTGCTCTATCGCTTCTGGGCCGGGGGTGGTCGAGCCGGAGACGGGGGCGTCGATGACACCCGCTACCCCGACGACGTGCCGGTAGGCTACTTCAACGCCAATCAAATCGGGGTGGACAGTGTCGCCGCTTTCACCATCGCCGAGGGCGAGGCCCGCAAAGCGCGCATGGCCTTCGACAGTTGCGACTATCTCCTCCGTGTCCGCGAGTACTCGACCGAGCCGGTCTGGCGTCTCGAGCTGCTCGATGCCTCGCGCCGGCTCGTCGGCAAGCTCTACATCTCGGCGAACAGCGGCGAACTGCTGCGCACCGTCTGGATCTATCGCGACCAGCGGGCGAGGACAGACGGGCTCCCGCTCATCATCGACTCTTTCGCCCCGACCCGCCAGACGGTCGATCAAAGTCTCTCCGGCACCGGGTATCCCGGGATCGATCCTTTCACCGGCATCGCCGGCACGGGGATCGGCGGCGCGGGCGTGACCCCTGCTCCTTCTCAAGTCCCCGGCGGCATGTCCGGGATCCACTCCGTCCCGCTGCCCCCTGCTCCGGGAATGTCCGCGGCCGGCGCTCCGGTGGCCGGGCCTCCCGGCGGGATACAGCCGTACTCACCGGTCGATTCGCTGGGTCGGATCTCGCCTGACGGGATCCCCGCTCCCCCGCCGCTCGCCCCGGCCGCACCGCAGGCTCCGGTCGCGCCGCCCGCTCCGCCCGTGGCGATGACTCCCGCTCCGGCACCGGCACCGGCTCCCATCCCCGCGCCGGTAGAAAGACCTGTCGCGAGCACGCCGGAACCGGCAAAACCGCCCGTTTCCTCAGGATCGGGAGGCGGCAACTCGGAGCGCATCCCTCCGCCGCCCATTCCGCGCTAAGAGCGGCGCTTCGCCAGTCGCGAGAGCGCCTCGACCGTCCAGACGACGGGGTAGGCTTTCTCAAAGTACCAGAGACGGGCGAAGTAAAATCCAATAGGGGACGGCTCGAATACCGTCCCCTTTTTCGTGGCTTCCATCAGCCATTTTTCACCATGCTCAAGGGCCTCGTTCGTTGCCGGGCAATCGGCGGCCGCGCCGGCGAGGGCGCTCATCGCGAGAGCGGTTTCCTCGATCGTGGAGGGGGTGCCGTCACGCAGGGAACCCCAGCCGCCATCGCTGTTCTGGTGGCTCCGCAGCCAGGCGAGGCCGGGAGCAGCGAGGTCATCGCGTCCGGTCTGGAGAAAGGCGAGGACAACTTTCGCCGTGCCGTAGGTCGGATTTTCCTCATCGGCGAGGCGATGCTGATTGCCGAACCAGAGGGGGTTCCACGATCCGTCGGGCCGCTGTTGTTCCCGGAGAAATCGGAGCGCTTTTTCCACCCCGAGGTCGATACGGAGCCGCAAATCGGCAGACACGAACGGTCGCCAGACGTGCCAGGCGCGCAGGGTGTGGGCAGTGAGGTCAGGCGAAGAACGGTCAAAGGGCAGCGCACCCCAGCCTCGGCAAAAGGTGGGGATGCCCCCGTCGCGATTCTGGAGATCGAGGAGCCATCGCACTCCGGCGACGGCGGCGGCAAGGGCGTCGGCGCGCTCGCGGGCGGGATCGAGAGCCGCGAGCGCGAGGAGCGCGCCGGGGGTGTCGTCGGCATCGGGCACGCCGCCGGTGAGGTCGGTCCAGGCCCAGCCGCCGGGGGGTGAGTTGGTGAAGGGGTGGACCTCGCGATACTGCTGCCGCAAGAGCCAGTTGAGGACGCACTCCTGCCCGTCAAAGAGGGTCAGGCCACCGGCGACACCCTCTCGAGTCGGCTCGACGGGCGGCTCGACGGGCGGCTCGACGGGCGGCTCGACGGGCGGCTCGACGGGCGGCTCGGGATGGATCGCGAGCGCTTTGACGGCAAGAGTCGTGGCCCAGGTCGCCAGATTCGTGTCGATGGGCCAACTGCCGTCTGCCCTCACGGTCCGGAGGAGAAACTCGACGCTCTTTTTCACGACGGGATGATCGGTCTCTCCCGCTGCGACGAGGGCCATGGTGACAAAGCCGGTCAGTGGAGCGGCCTCGAGGAATCCGCCCGAGGCAGGCTGGATCGAGGTGAGCAGGGCGGAGAGCCGCGGCCAGAAGGGATGCTGTTTTCGCAGGCGATCCGCCCTCTTCCCCGCGCCCTTCCGATAGCGGGCGTAGCCAATCGCGATGAGCGCGGGCAGGGCGTAGCTGACGACGGGCAGCCGCAGGGTCGCGAACCAGGTGCGGGGGAAAATAGCGAGCTGAAAGGGCAGCGGCAGCACGAGCCCCCAACCTGCCGGGCCGAGGGTGCCGCAGATCGCGCAGAGCATCAGGATGGGCACGGAAAAGGTGCGGTCTTTACCATAGCGAGCCTTGACCGTCTCGGCGATGAGTCGCGGACTCAGCGAGCCGACGTAGTCACGGATCCAGCACGAGGCTTTGTTTACCGAAGCCTCGCCCCCGACGGCGCCGAAGCGGGTCAGGGCGGACCAGCAGAGCAGGGTCGTGGAGATGTTGGAAAAACTCTTCGTCGTGTCGCCCCATCCGCCATCGGCATTCTGGTGGGCGACGAGCCAGTCGCAGGCCCGCGCTACGGAGGTGCGGTGGGCCGCCTCGTCGACGGTGCCGAGAGCGACGAGGGAGGTCGCGGTGGAAAGGGCCGAGGTCGAGAGCTCGCCCTCCCAGTGGCCGGCCGCATTCCGGTGATCGAGAAGGACACGGCGGGCATTTCCCAGAGTTTCGAGGAGCAACGGAGACGTCATGCAGGCCGGTCAGAGAGCGAGATGCCCGAGGGCGAGGAGCCCGTAGTAGGTGTATTCGATGTCGAGATCGTCGTCGTCCCACGTTCCGTGGAAGCCGCCCGCCGCGGTCCAGAGGGAATCGACGAAGTCGAGGAGGAGATCTTTCTTTGCCCCGAACTCAACCTGTAGGCCGTCGAGGGCATGGAGCGCCACGGCGGTGGAGAGCAGATCCGGCACCGGGGCCTGGGGAAAGGGCAAAAATCCGCCACCGGGGTGGAAGGAGTTCAGGATCCAGTGCGGTGTCTCGGGCGGGATGGGGAGGCGCAGATTGCGGCAGAGGGTCACGGCGGCGGCGGTCGCGGGGACGTTCGGGATGGGCAGATCGACGTCGTTGGCCCAGGCGCCGCCCGGCGTCTGCAGGGATTCGAGGCAGCGCGCCACACCCTCGGGATCGGGTAGCGAGAGGTTGTGGTCGGCGTAGGCCCCGTAGGCGAGGAAGCAGGCATAGGCCGAACCGGTCTCGTCGTCGTCGGACTGATTGTACCCGCCATCGGGCGTGCGGTAGGTCTCGATGCGCCCGTAGACAGGGGCGAGCTTCGCCGCCGGCAGCCGGGGAGTGAGCGCCGAGGAGCAGCGCGCGAGGCAGCAGAGATGGACAAAGTCGAGCTCTTCGAGCGCGGCCATGCGGGTCTCGAGAAAGGTCTTTAGAGAATCCTCGGGCAGAGACACCTGCAGGGCCGTGAGGACGTCGATTGCGAAGCTGGTGTAGTAGAGGTCGGACGCCCCGTCGCGGTCGCGGAAGCCCCCGTCGTCATTCTGCTGTGAGCGGACGTAGCTCTCGACGAGGCCCGAAGCCTCGTCGCCGAGGACGGTGCGCGCCAGCCGCGCCACTTGCAGCATCTCGAGTCGCAGAGACATGGACTACTTGCGGGTCGTGATTTTGTTGTCGATGTCCTGCGTGAGATCACCGGCAAACGTGTCGACCGCGATCTCGGTAAGAAACCTGTGACGACTGCTATTCTCCACCTCGCCCAGGAGCGTCACGATACCTGACTGATAGGCTACGCCGGGAGATTTCACCTCTTTGAAATAGGGAACCAGAAACTCGTCGGCGAGACGGTTCCCCCAGGCCACCGGGTAGCGATAGCCCTCGACCTTCAGCTCATTGACGATCTCGTGTTCGGGAAAAGCCTCTTTCATTGTCGTGGTGATGCGGTCCACCTGGATGCGACTTTTCAATCCGCCGGTAATGGTGATTTTTTTGTCTGCCATCCAAATTTTAAAGATCGGCTCCTCCATCGGACGAGGCTCGCCCGTATCGCTCACAGAGGCGGGAGCCGGGGCCTCGCCCGCAGGAAGAGGCGGTGCGGGAGCGGTCGGGGGCGCAGGCGCAGGCGCGGTCGGGGGAGCGGCGGTGACAAGGGCATCCTTTTCCTCTGCTACGGTGCGCTGCTGCGGCTCCTCGCATCCCGTGAGAATCGCGCAAAGAAAGAACAGCGCCGCAAAAGGGGGTTTGAAATGTGGATTCATCGATACTTAGTAGGTGGGAGCGGAAAGAATGATCCTCACGCCGCCCGGAGTCCAGCAGGACTTCCGCGTTTTCGCACAATAGGCGCGTTGGGACTAACACGATACATGAACAAAATTTACGATTTTCTCGTCATCGGCGGCGGTAGCGCCGGCTACGCAGCGGCCCGCACCGCGCACGATCTGGGCCTCAGCACGGCCGTGATCGACGGCGCGGCAGAGCTCGGCGGGCTCTGCATCCTGCGCGGCTGCATGCCCTCGAAGTCTCTCATCGAGTCGGCCAATCGCTACCGCGCGATGCGCCGTGCTCCCGAGTTCGGCCTGCGGGCGGGAGAGACCTCGGTCCATCCCGAGGAGATCATCGCCCGGAAACGCCGTCTCATCGGGGAATTCGCCGAATATCGCCAAGGTCAGCTTGCGGACGGACGGTTTGACCTCATTCGGGGAACCGCCGCCTTCACCGGCCCCCATACTGTCGAGGTGAACGAGGACGGCGCGAGCGAGGCGCGAACGATCGAGTTCAAGACCGCCCTCATCGCGACGGGCTCGTCGGTGAGCCGGGTCCCGATCAAGGGACTGGACGAAGCGGGCTACTGGACCAGTGATGAAGTCCTCGACGCAGAGACGCTGCCCGACAGCGTCGTCGTCCTCGGTGGCGGCGCGATCGCGCTGGAGATGGCCTGCTACCTCGAGGGGTTGGGCAAAGAAGTCACCGTCATCCAGCGTAGCAAACAGGTTCTATCAGGGTCGGACCCCGATGTCGCCGGAGCCCTCGCCACCGCTCTCTCCGAGCGCGAGAATCTCACCCTCTTCACCGACACCTCGATTCGCGAAGTGCGGCTCGACAGCGATACCGGGCAAAAGACGGTCGTTTTCACCCACGAAGGCGGGGAAAAATCGATCAGCGCCACGGAGATCCTCTATGCCCTCGGTCGCTCGCCCAACATTGGCAGGCTCGCGCTGGATGCTGCCGGCGTCGAGGTGGAAGAGTCGGGCGGCAAGGTTCCCTGTGGTCCTGACCAACGCACGAGCGTCCCTCACCTCTTCGCCGCAGGCGACGTCTGCGGCCCGCACGAGGTCGTCCACATCGCGATCGAGCAGGGCGAAATCGCCGCCCACAATGCCGCCGTCCTCCTCGGGAAAAAGACCGCCCCAATCCGCGAGATCAGCTACCGGCTGAAGCTGCTCGGCATCTTCACCGATCCCGAAGTGGCCATGGTCGGCCTTTCCGAAGCCGAGGCGAGGGCGGCGGGCCATCATTTCGCGACCGCGAGCTACCCCTTCAACGATCACGGCAAATCGATGATCAAAGGCGAGATGCACGGATTCGTGAAGATGATCGCCGATAGCGAGACAGGGGAAATCCTCGGCGCATCAGTCGTCGGGCCCGAGGCGGTCGAGCTCATTCACGAAGTCGTCGTGGCGATGCATTTCGGAGCGACCGCCAATGAATTTCTAAAAATTCCACATTATCACCCCACTCTCAGCGAAATTTGGACATATCCTGCAGAAGATCTTTCCATTCCCGGGTGATTCATCTATATTTTGATCGATCTCGGGAATTCGCCCGGTTTCTTGATTAAAAATTCTAAGAACTTTTACCGTGCTCAAGCAAATCATCAATCAAGACGAGAACTCTCAAGCCGAGGCCGGCAAGCCCGCAGATGAAGCTGCCGCCACCTCGAAGCCGAGAGTCGCCTCCCCGATTTCCAGCTCCCTCACCGGGAACAGAAACATCCTCTCGAGCGATGTGGAGATCAAAGGCAAACTGCGCTTTTCCAACGATCTCATTATCGACGGCCGCATCGAAGGCGAAGTGAATTCCGAAGGTGACCTCACCATCGGTGAGAACGCCCAGATCGTCGGGAACATCAAGACCCGCTCGGTCGTCGTCTTCGGCAAAGTCGAGGGCAACATCACCGTGACGGACCGCTGCGAGCTAAAGCAGAAAGCGATCCTCCACGGCGACGTTATCGCCGGCAAACTCGCGATCGAGGAAGGCGCGACCTTCATGGGCGCATCGACCGTCGGCACCCCCAAGTCGGGCGGCTCTTCCGCGAAGCAGCCCGCTGCGCCCCCGACCCCGGCTCACGAGGGCGGCGAACACCACTGAGACTCTCTGAGCGTTTTCTACAAAGTTTCACCCCATGCTACCGTCATTCCGACGGCAGGGAACCAGCGCGCCGGAGCAATCGGGCGCGCTTTTGTGTAACGATCTCCCCTGACCCGTGTTCGGCAAACTACATCGTGCGAGGAAACTCGACCTCACCTGTCCCTACTGCGGTCATCTCCAGCAAGAGCCCGCCATGGTCATCTCGTCCTTCTGCCGGTCGTGCGGCGAGCACTTCCGCGTCCGCAAGGGGGGTGCGATCGCGAATCCCGCACTGAAGGTCTCGGGCATCGCCGAGATACGGCCCAACAAACCGAAAAAACACCTTTCCTACCCGACCACCGGCGAAGGTGCCGACGGCAGGGGTGACGACACGGCTCCGCCTCACGACTCGTGGCTCGTCAATGCCGAGGAAAAGGAAAGCGGCGCCCGCGCCCTCACCCGCCCCGAAGAGGGAGAGCCCGAAGAAGTCGTCGGGATCTCCGCAGGCGCCTTTTTCGGCCTCGTCAGCGAAGAGGAATCTCACCCCGAGCGCGAGGACGAAGACAGTGCCAAACCGGTCATCGGGGGCAAAGCCCAGAGCCGCGACTCCCTCGCCCAGGGCTCGATGGCCGCGCTGATCCAGGCGAGCGGCCCCACCGTGGTCGCCGGCAAGGAGAAGATGCCGCCGAACTACGTCGCCCCCAATCCCCGCCGGAAGGCGAGCGACGCCGTCCCCGAAAGCGGCGTGCGCTGCTTCCGCTGCTATCACGTCCAACCGGTCTCGCGCTTTGCCAAGTCGACCCAGTGCGAACGCTGCAGCGCCTACATCAGCCTCGCGAACTACGAGATCAAAGCGGTGAAGAGCCACACCCTGCGCACCCGCGGCGATGTCTCAATCGCTAAAAAGGGCGGGCTTATCAACGATTCCGAGATCGCCTGTCACCACCTCACCGTGAGCGGCGCGATCGATGCCACGGTCGACTGCTCGGGCGATGCGATTTTCCGCCATTCCGGTGTAGTCCGCGGCAAACTGTTCTGCGAGCGGCTCGTCATTGAGAAAAACTGCGAGGTCGTCTTCCCCGACGGAGTCATGACTGAGCGTGCCGACATCAACGGGCATCTCATCGGCGATATGACCTGCTCAGGCAAGGTGCGGATCGCCCGCACCGGTATCATCGAGGGCGGGCTGACGGCGGTGGATCTCGAGACCAAAGACGGCGGCCGTGTCTCGGGAGAGATCGTCATCGACCCGGAGACGAAGACAGAGCTGTCGCTCAAAAAGGGATTTAATCCCACAATCATCGGTTGATCCGCCGGTCTGCGTCGACGCGACTGCCGATTGACGGGCCGGACATCCTCCCTTTCATTTCCTTTACCCCCACGAGCAGCCCTATGAACGCCACCCTCACCTCCACCGACCTGCGCGCCGACATCCTCGCTCTGAAAAAAGAGCGCAACGCAGTCATCCTCGCCCACAATTACCAGAACGCGGAGATTCAGGAGATCGCGGACTACGTCGGGGATTCCCTCGGCCTTTCTTTTCGCGCGCAGGAGACCGAGGCCGATGTGATCGCCTTCTGCGGGGTCCACTTCATGGCCGAAACCGCGAAGATCATCAATCCCGAAAAAACCGTCGTCCTCCCCGACGCCAACGCCGGCTGCTCGCTCGAGGACTCGTGCCCGGCCGAGGATCTCGATGCTTTCCTCAAGGAAAATGCGGAAAAAAACTACTACGTCATCACCTACATCAACTCATCGGCGGCGGTGAAAGCGCTCTCGGACGTGATCTGCACGAGTGGCAACGCCGTGCGCATCGTCGAGGCTGCCCCGACAGACCGGCCCATCCTCTTTGTCCCCGACCAGAATCTCGGGTCGTGGGTCTCGCAGCAGACCGGTCGCGAGATGGACTTATGGAACGGGAACTGTTACGTCCACGTCGAGTTCACCCGCGAGAGCATCCAGCGGATCAAGGACGAGTATCCCGATGCCGCCGTCGTCGCCCATCCCGAGTGTACCACGGCGGTGCGTCTTCTCGCCGACGAAGTCTGCTCGACGGAAAGGATGATCGACTTCTGCCGCGATTCCCCCTGTGAAAACATCATCGTCGTGACCGAGGCGAACATGCTCCACCGGCTCCGCCGCGATGTCCCCGGGAAGAATCTCATCGCCGGGCCGACCGACCGCTGCGCCTGCGCCGAGTGCCGCTACATGAAGATGAACACCCTGGAAAAACTCTACCTCTGCCTGCGCGACCTCAGCCCTGCGGTGGAACTCGACGAAGCCATGCGCGAGGCCGCCAAGGCCCCCATCATGCGTATGCTCGAACTGAGCAAGTAACGTCAATCCTCTCCCCTCCCCCCTCCAACTACCCCCCCGACCACGACATGAACGACTATCGCTGGGACACCACTTTTACCGACCTCTTCAACCGCTGTGTCGAACGCTACCGCGGCGGCGACAGTGATTACGAAGGCTACTACTCCGACGAAGACGCTGCTTTTCTCACCTCGATCGGTTACAAACCGCGCGAGTTCTTCGACTTCGTCGAGGACTACGCCGACGGCGGCGAGCCGAGCCCCTCTACCGCCGTGATGATCGCGAGCGTGCGCCGCGACTACCTCCGCCACATCATGAACGGCGAACTCAGCAGCCATATCATCGACCCCGCGAGCCTCCCCGGCAAGACCGAGGCGGTCGAGGGGATCACCTGGCTCCCACGCATCCTCGTGAAAGCACGCGGCAAGCTCCGGGGCGAGCTCGACCCGAACACGATGTTCTGCTGCGGCGGAGACCGCAAGTTCCTGCGCGATCACGCAATCGCCCCGGCGGACTTTCTCCGGGCAGTCTGGGCCGCCGACGAGGACGATGCGAAGGTCATCGAGTATGTGAAAAAATACTCCCGCGGCTGAGCATGATCCGTTTCCCGAAGGCCGGTCTCGCGATCGTGACGCTCGCCGTCGCGCTGCTCGCCGCGCCCGGAGGTGCCGGGGCTCAGGAAAGCCTCGCCGATCTCCCCGACTTCCGCGAAGGCTGCCAGGCCCTCGCCGACGAGCGTTTCGAGACCGCCGTGCTTCACTTTGAAGCCTGCTGGAAAATCGTCGAGGAGAGTGAGAGCGGCAATCCCGGGGAAAACTTCGTCGCCGCCCGACTCCTCGAAGCCCTCGTCCGGGGCGGAGCCACCGCCGACGCGATCGAGTGGGTGCGCGAGCATCCCCTGCTGAGGTCGTCGCCGGACACGAGTCACTGGATCGCCCTCGCCTTCCAGAAAGAAGAGCGCTTTGACGAGGCCGCCGATTACTACAATCTCTACCTCTCTGCCGTGCCCGGGGCCGGCAACACGGCCCATCTCAATCGTGCCATCTGCCTCGCCCGCAGTGGCAAAGCAGAGGCCGCTTTCGAACTGGTCCACGGTCCCATCACCCCCGCCTCGCCCGGCGAAACGCTGCGACTGGCCCAGATCGCCGCCGCCGCCGGGCGCTACGTCGAGGCCCTCGACTACCTCGGGGGGATCGCCCCCGTCGACGCCGATACGGCGGCCCTGCGCTTTCCCCTCGGTCACCTGCGTACCACCATAGAGGTGCGGACAGGGCAGCGCGCCGCCGCTCTCGCGACCGCCTACCGGCTCATCGAGACCTCGCCCGACCCCGCCGCTGCCCGGCTCGCCTTTCTCCTCCTCGAAGCACTCCTCGAAGACGGGCGGCCTGCCGACCTCGCGGATCGTCTCGCCGGCTGGGAGACAAAGGCGGACTTCCCCGGTCGGGAGGCCGCAGCGCTTTTTCGTGTCCTCCTCCTTCCCCGCGAGAGCGACGCCCGTGAGACGCTGCGCGACCTCGCCGCGAGCCTCGGCGATCCCGACCTCAGGGAAGAATGCCGCCTCCGCCTCGCCGAGTTGGAGCCCCGACCCGCCGGGACCGCGTCCCCCTCGACCTCCACTGCCGGGATACCGGCGAGCAGCCTCGCCCCCGACATCCTCAGTCGCCTCGATTTCTCCGCCGCACGCGCGACCTATCACACCCGCGCCTTCGAGCAGGCCGCCCGGCGATTCATCGAACTGGCCGACTCGCAGAGCGGCGAAGAACGCAGTCGCAATCTCTACAATGCCGCCGTCGCCGCCCTGCAGAATGACGACGGCACCGCCTTCGCCGCCTACGAGAGTGCCCTCGCCCGCAACAATCCCCGTTCCCTCCTCCTCGCCGACCTTAGCTACCTCGGCGGTCTCTATTTCGCGGCAAAGGGCGACCCGCTCGCCTTCGAGAGGCTCAACACCTTCACTCGCGAGAACCCCGATCACCCGGCCAACGTCGAGGCCCAGCTCGCCCTCGCCGAGATCCATCTCAATCAGGCCCCGGCGCGCCCCCAGGCCGCCCGCGAGATCTTCGAAGGGCTCCGCACCCGCCCTCTCACCCTGACCCAGAGCGAACGACTCGACTACACCTCGATCTGGGTCGAGCTCACCGACAACAATGCCCCCGACCTGATCCGGCGGGCCGAAGAATTCATCAAGGACTGGCCCAGCTCCGCTTACCTGCCCGAGGTCATCATGCTGCTCGCCTCGGAGCACTACCAATTAAAAAATCAAAAAGCGGCAGGCGAGTATTTTGCCCTCGTCGCGAGCCGCTTCCCCGACTCTCCCTACGCGGACACGGCCCGCTTCTTTGATGTGCTCTCCTCTGCCCCCGGCGATGAAACGATCGCAAAATGGCGGGATCTCATCGCCACCGGCGGCGCCTTCACGGCGGAGGCCCGTCACGAACTCGGGCTGCTCTATCTCTCGGTCGACCGCTTTGCCGAGGCCCGCGGGGAGTTCGAATGGCTCATCGAGAATCTCCCCGCAGAGACTCAGTTGCGCTTTGCTGCGATGGCCGATCTGGGGGCCGCCTCCTACCTTGAGGCCCTCGCCGAAGATAGAGATCCCGCCAAACTCGAAGAAGCGGCGAACGTCTTTGCCGCCCTCTCCGGCAATGCCGGGGCGCCCCCATTCTGGCGCTACAACGCGGCGGTGCGGCGCGGCAAATGCCTCGAAGCCCTCGGCCGTGACTCCATCGCCCTCGAGATCTACCGCTCCATCGTCGATGAACGAAAATCTATTTCGTCAGTGATAGGGAGCGATAGTGGGACCGGGATACCCCTACAGGAGACCGAGTGGGTCTTCCGCGCCGGCTTTACCGCCATCGACATCCTCACCGCCGGGAAAGACTGGGCCGCCGCGATCAGCGTCGCCGACGCCCTCTCTGACAAAAGCGGCCCCCGGGCGATCGAGGCCACCCGACTCGCGGAGCGCCTGCGGCTGAAACACTGGGTCTGGGACTAAAGCCGTCGATTACTTCGCAGTGAGACCGTCGAGCGCCGGGAACGGGAAGTCGGTCGAGGGAACCCGCTCCGAAGTCATGAGCGCCTTGATCCTCGCCACCACCTCCGGATTTTCCGCCCCCACATCGCGCGACTCCGAAGGATCGGCGACGAGATCGTAGAGCTGCACGGTGAGATCCGCCTTCACCCCTTTCTTCTTCAGGCCCGCCCGTATCCCCTTCCACCGCTGCCCGAGCCAGACGGCCTGCTGCCCGCCGTAGCTGGGGAACTCGCGATAGAGAAACGGGCGCTCGAGCTGCGTCTCCCCGCGCAAAGTCGCGGCGAAGCTGATCCCGTCAATGTCCGTCGGCATTTTCGCGGCGGCTCCAACGAGATCGAGAATCGTCGGCAGCCAATCCTCAAAACCGATGACCCGCTCGCTCGTAACTCCGGGAGCGATCGTTCCTTTCCATCGCGCGATCTGGGGCACACGGATACCGCCCTCGTAGAGCTCGCCTTTCAGCCCGCGCAGGTCGCCGACACTGTTGAAAAAATCCACGTCGACTTCTTCCCGCAAATGGGTCGCGCCGTTGTCCGAGGTAAAAACGATAAGGGTGTTTTCGCCCAGGCCGAGTTCGTCCACCAGATCGACAATTTCCCCGACCTGAGTATCGAGCTTCGAGATCATCGCCGCGTAGGCGGCACGCGGGGTGAAGTGGGGAGTGTAGCCTCCCTTGGCGCGGACGAAGGGAGGATCGTTCCACTTCATCGCGAGGTAGGGCTCGAGGTCTTTGTCAGGAACATGCAGGGCGACGTGGGGGATCACACTCGGATAATAAAGAAAAAACGGGCCTTCGCGATTCTCGCGGAGAAAGGCGAGGGCCTGCTCGTGGATGCGGTCGGGCGCATAGTCCTGTCCTTTGAAGCGGTCGTAGCTCGCAGGATCGGCCGGATCGGCCCCCGCCGCGAGGCCCTCGTGACCGGGCACAGGCGGATCGTTTTTCAGCGGGAAAAGTTCCCCGTCGCTCCAGAGCGTGGCCGGGTAATACGAATGGGCGTGGGCCTGGCAGTTGTAGCCGAAAAAGCGATCGAATCCCTGTTTGTTGGGATTACCGTCGGACGAGACATTGCCCAGCCCCCATTTGCCGAAGGCCCCGCAGGTGTATCCCCCGGCTTTCAGCAATTCGGCGATCGTCACATCTTCGGCAAAGAGCGGGTGCTGCCCCTCGGGTTTGGCCGAGGCGTTGTCCCGCACCGTCGCGTGCCCGGGGTGTTTGCCCGTCATCAGGACACAGCGCGAGGGCGCACAGACCGCATTGCCCGAGTAGGTCCGCGTGAAGAGCATCCCCTGCGAGGCGAGATCGTCGAGGCGGGGGGTCTTGATTCTTTCCTGCCCGTAACTGCCGAGCTCGCGATAGCCGAGATCATCGGCGAGGATGAAGATCACGTTCGGCTGGTCCGCAGCGGAAAGAGCGGACGCGGCGAAGAGGAGGCAGGCGAGGAGAGATCGGGCGGGTTTCATCGGGTCAATTAAAGCGCGAAAAAGGCCCTGCGTAAAGCCCTCTTTGCTCGCTGCGCGTTTGCGGTCATATTCCGGCCATGCCCCTACACCTCGACTCCCTCTCGCGCCGCCGCTTCCTCGGTGGTGGCGCCGTCCTCGCCCTCTCCCCTTTTCTCCCGAGCTCCGCCGCCCTCGCGGCCGAGTCGCAAACCTGGGCCCTGCTCTCCGACACCCACATCGCCGCCGATCCGGCTCTGAAGTCCCGCCAGGGGGTGAACATGGCCGACCACCTCCGCCGGGTCGTCGCCGAGGTCCTCGCGGAAAAAGACACCCTCGCCGGCGTCATCATCGACGGCGACTGCGCCTACGATGACGGCCAGCCGGGCGACTACACCCTCTTGCTCGAGCTACTCAACCCTCTTCAGTCGGCCGGACTCCCGATCCATTTCACCCTCGGCAATCATGACGACCGCGAAGTCTTCCGCTCCGTCCTCGGCGCGGCGGCGGGGACTTCACCCGTCGCGGCGAAATACTGCTCCCTCATCGAGACCCCGCTCGCGAATCTCATCCTCCTCGACTCCCTGCGCTATGTGAACAAGGTCGAGGGCGAGTTCGGGGCAGAACAGCTCGCCTGGCTCGGGAAGCTCCTCGAGGCCGCGCCTGGCAAACCAGCCCTCGTCATCGGTCACCATTACCCGCAGGTCTTCCGCGAAGACATCATCCCCGGCGATGAGAAAATCAAGATCAGCGGGCTCGTCGACAGTGAACCCTTCCTTGAGGTGCTGCGCACCCATCGCTCCGCCAAGGCCTACATTTACGGACACAGCCACAACTGGCTGACGAAGCAGGACGCCGACGGCCTCCACGAGATCAATCTGCCGCCGACCGCCTACGTCTTCGACGAATCCCGTCCCAACGGCTGGGTCCGCGCGACGCTGGCGGCGACGGGGATTTCGCTGGAGTTAAGAGCGCTGGATCCCGCACATCCGGAGCATGGGAAAGTGCGTGCGTTGGGGTGGCGGTGATAGATTCCTCCCTCCCCCCCCGCCCCAAGAAAACGGCGTGAGAAATCCCTGCCTGCGGCTACCTTGCGCGATGGCCCTCCTTGGCAGAATCAACACTCTCCTCATTGTCCGCGAGTCGGACCACGGTTTCTATCTCGACGGCGGTCCGCTCGGGGAGATCCTCCTGCCGACGCGGGAGATCCCCGCCGAGGTCGAGCAGGGCGACGAGGTTCCCGTGTTTGTCTCGCGCGATTCCGAGGACCGCATCGTCGCCACGACGTCGCTGCCGAACTGTCAGGTCGGTGACTTTGCGGGGCTCAATGTCATCGAAGTCCATCCGCGGGTCGGGGCCTTCCTCGACTGGGGGTTTCCCAAAGATCTTCTTCTCCCCTTCGGCGAACAGACTCGCAAGGTCGGCACCGGTGAGCGGGTCGTGGTGAAAGTCATCATCGACGAAAAGACCGACCGCATCGTCGCGACGACGAAACTCGGCCGCTACCTCGACAAGTCCCCGCCACGCTACGACACCGGCCAGCCCGTGACGCTGATCGTTCTGGAAAAAACGCCGCTCGGCTATGCCTCGATCATTGATCGAAAACATCGCGGGCTCATCCACGAGAGCGAGGTACACCGCCCACTCTCCCCCGGAGACGAGCTCCAGGGCTACGTCCGCGCCGTGCGCGAGGATTACAAAGTCGATCTCTCCCTCGAGCCGGTCGGCTACAGCCGCGTCACCGACTTGTCGGACCGCGTCCTCCAGCTCCTTCGCGAAAATGGCGGGCGCATCGCGATCGGAGACCAGAGCCCGCCCGAGGCAATCCGCGAAACCTTCGGGGCGAGCAAAAAGGCCTTCAAGCAAGCGGTGGGCAATCTCTACAAACGTCGTCTCATCGAACTCGCTCCCGGGAGCATCGCCCTGATTGCGAAAGGCTGACTTGCGAAATCGGTTGCTCCTTTTCCTTCCCTGCCCAAAGTCTCTTCTCACCCCGGAACCACCATGAAAGCCCCCGCCCTTGTCACCCTGATCACCCTGCTCTCTCTCTTCGCAGTCTCGTCTCTCAGCGCCAAGACGCTGAAATTCAGAGATCACGATCCGAAGCGCTACGAACTCTCCGCCCGTGCAAGCGAGATCGACGCAAACGCGAAGCAGCACCCCGAGATCGACTTCACCTTTGAAACAAAAGACGGCAAACCCGCCGACATGCAAAAGGCCTCGGTCGACACCTCCGTGCCTCCGCGCGGCAAGCTCGTGATCTGGCTGATGGGGCACAACGGCGAACTCTTCAGCCGACTCAACTCCTACGGACTCCACGCGATCCAGCCGCACTACGCCAACAAATGGTTCGGCATCGTCTGTCAGGAAAAGCCGCTCGATCCGCAGGCACGTGGTAATGTCAGGCTCGAGGCGTCCATCGGCGAAGACGTCAGCGACGCCGTCAACATTCCCAAGCCCGACAGCATGATGGAGCGTAGCTACCAGTTCGTGAAATGGCTCGCAAAAGAGAATCCCGAGGGCAAATGGGATTACTTCCTCACCGACGACAGCAGCGGTCTGCGCTGGGAGGATGTCATCATCTCGGGGTCCTCGCACGGTGCCACGACGGCGGCCCGTTTTGCGATCCATACCAAAGTTGACCGCGTCGTCGCCCTCTGCGGCCCCCGCGATCAGGATCAGGACTGGCAGTCGCTGCCCTCGGCGACACCGGCGAACCGCGTCTTCGGCTTTTCCCACGTCCTCGACGGCGGCTGGGTTGATGACCACTACTGCCGCTCATGGGAGCTGATGGGGCTCCACAAGTTCGGACCCATCGTCGATCTCGACAAGGTCGCCTTTCCCTACGGCAACACGCGCCGTCTCATCACCAACTTCGACGTCGGCGGCGACGGGAAGAAGGCCCACAGCTCCGTCACCCCCGGGAAAGCGTCCGCGAAAAAAGCCGACGGCACCTACCTCCACGAAGACGTCTGGCGTTACCTCTACACCCATCCCATCGATGAAGTCGGCAGTCCCGTCCCCATGGACGAGACCTGTGAAAAGGAAAAACACTGATCCGCTTTTACCGCCCACCGCCCACCGTAAATGAGCAACGACCCGACCCCGCCTCTCGATGCCATGTCCCTGCGACTAGCCGCCGCGAATGCCCTCATTCGCCGGCGACGCACGATCAAGCCCGGAGACATGATGGAAAAACCGGTCGAGCCGAGGCACCTCGCGAGCATCCTCGAGAATGCGAACTGGGCTCCCACCCACGGCATGACCGAACCCTGGCGCTTTTTCATCTTCACCGGTGACGGCCGCCAGCGCCTCGCCGACTACTGCCAGTCCCTATACCAGAGCATCACGCCGGAGGCGGAATTCCGTCAGGACAAATTCAATAAGCTCGGAACCCTTCCTCTCCAGGCCCCCGTCGTCATCGCCGTCGCCATGAAACGCCAGGAGATCGAGAAGATCCCCGAACTCGAGGAGATCGAAGCCGTCGCCTGCGCCGTCCACAACATGCACCTCACCGCCTCGGCCCTCGGCATGGCGGCCTTCTGGGCGACCCCGCCCCTCGTCTACAGCGACGAGATGCGCGCCTGGCTCGGTCTCACCAATCCTCACGACAAATGCCTGGGCCTCTTCTACCTCGGCTGGCCAAAGTCCGAAGAGTGGCCCGAAGGGAAGCGGGGGGATCTGGCGGGGAAGATTGTGCATGTGTTGGGGTAGATTTTAATCCGAAGAGCACCTGCATCATTGTCGGGCGCCGCTGATCGGTCTACCGTGTCAGCATGAAACTGGCACGCATGCCGGACGGCAGTCCGGAGATCTTTTTTACCCTGCAGGGAGAAGGCCGCAACACCGGCCTGCCTTCGGTCTTCATCCGCGCCTCGCTCTGCAATCTCCATTGTCAGTGGTGCGACACCGACTACACCTGGAACTGGGAGGGCACGAACTACGCCCACGAAAAGGACGCCGATCCCGCCTACCGCAAGTACCGGCGTGAGGACCAGATCCTCGACCTCAGCGCGGACGAGATTGTCGCGGTGGTGGCAGCCTATCCCTGCCGTCACTACGTCTTCACCGGCGGCGAACCGCTCGTTCAGGAAAAGGCCTGGGGCGCGCTCATGATCGCCCTTTGCGACGCCGCCCCGCAGGCGACCTTTGAGATCGAGAGCAACGGCACTCTCCTGCCCGGCGCCGAATTTCTCAGCCGCATCGATCAGATCAATCTCTCTCCCAAGCTCGCCAACTCAGGCGTCGCCCTGGACTTGCGCTACAAGCCCGAGGTGCTGCGCGCGCTCGCCGCGACGGGAAAAGCCGACTTCAAATTTGTCATCGGCGACGAGGCCGACCTCGCCGAAGTGCTGGCCCTGCTTGACGAAGTGCCGATACCTCCCGACCGCATTTTCCTGATGCCGAAAGCGATCTCGGTGTGCGAACTCGAGGCAAATCAGGCATTCGTCGCCGCGCTCGCGCAGGAGCATGGTTTCCGCTATTCCGACCGACTCCACCTGCGGCTCTATGGGGCGAAGCGCGGGGTGTGAGGGAGTTCAGGGCTCGAAACGAATCGTCTGGCGGGCCGTCGTCACGCTCGTCGCTCCTCCTCTTCGCGGGTCCATTCGATGAGTTTGGACTGCAGTAACTCCTTGGAGGGTAGATACAGTTGGTACTCCCGGGCATGAATGTTCGCGCCTTTTGGCAGGGTGAGCTCCACGACGGTTTGCTTTTTCCGCTGACAAAGCAGGATGCCAATGGTGGGGTTTTCTTCGGGCAGCTTGATCTCGCGATCATAGTAGTTCACATACATCTGCATCTGGCCCAGATCCTGATGAGTGAGCTTGTCGAGCTTGAGATCGAGCAGGACGTAGCAGCGGAGGAGGCGGTTGTAGAAGACAAGATCGACGAAGTAGTGGTCTTCATCAAAAGTGAAGCGGCGCTGCCGTGCCTCGAAGAGGAAACCTTTTCCAAGCTCGAGGAGGAAGTGCTCGAGATGATCGATGATGGCGGACTCCAGATCTGACTCGGAATAACCCGCTTTCTCATTAAGGCCGAGGAATTCGAGGACATAGGGCTCCTTAAGAAGGTCTTCCGGTTTTGTAATGACTTGGCCTTCGATGGCGAGCCGCTTCACGCCTTCTTTGTCGCGGCTGAGAGCGAGACGCTCATAGAGTGCCGATGCCTTTTGTCGCTTGAGTTCGGGAACGGACCACCCTTCCTTTGTGGCCTCAATCTCGTAGAACTTGCGTTCGTCGAGATCTTTGATAGTGAGAAGGAGAACGTAATGAGTCCAGCTAAGGGTGAACGGTTGGTTCTGAAAATGCGTGGCAGAAACACGGAATACGCCGATAGGCCGCTGACCAATTTCAGGCTTTGCGAATTTAACAGTAGGCTGCTGTTGAATTCGGAACCCGTTCTCCATGAAGAACTTCCGCATCAACTGAAGATTGGTGACGGAAAACCCTCTCCCAAATTCTTCCGTAAGACGAATCGAAAGCACTTTGACCATCTCATCGCCATACCCGGCCCGCTTCTCCCCCTTCTGCTCATGCTCGACGATGCGGCGACCGATCTGGAAATTGGTCATCACCTGGAGTGTGTTGACGACCGAGACCGCGCTCAGGCGAGCAGATGTGATGAGATCTCTCACCTCAGAGAGGAGCGGAGAAAGCCTATCGGGCCTCGATTTGGCGGCGACCGCGCGTTTGCCGGTTTCTTTTTTCTTCATCGTAGAACGGGAAATCCGACCGATTCTCTCAAAGCGGTTAGACCCCGAACTTTCTACGACCTCTCCCCGTCTCAGGCAAGAAAGTATTTCCCCCAACCCGCCCCCTCACTCCTTCACCGAAGCCTTGCGCAGCTTGTCCATGATCGCTTTGCCGACGCCGCGATCGGGCACCGGTTCGGCGATGATCTCGTCGATCTCGAGTTTGTCGAGTTGACCCAGCATGTGGAAAAGTCGTATCCCCGCCTCGGCGACGCGACCGGATCCGGGGCTCAAAATCGCCACCTCGACCCAGTCGTGGCGCAGCAGGTAGCCGTCCTTCTCCTGCCCGCGGTAGCTGAGGAGGGCATAGCGTTTCCCCTCTTCGGGAACGAAGTCCTCGGGCTTCGTGAGGAGCCGCAGCGGCTTGCGCGGGGCGTAGTGGGTCGCGAGCATCCCGGGGGCCTCGGGAGCGGAGTCTTCGACGGCTTCGTTGCGGTCGAGGAAGACGACTTTTCCGAATTTTTTCAAGTCCTCTGCCGTAACAGGACCGGGGCGCAGGATCTGGATGATGGGTTTGGGATCTGCCGCGACGATCTTCACGATGGTCGACTCGAGCCCCTCGGCGCAGGCCCCGCCATCGATGACGAGGGGGATGCGGCCCTCGAGCTGGTCCATCACGAGCGCGGCCGAGGTCGGGCTGAGACCGCCGAAGATGTTCGCGCTCGGCGCGGCGATGGGACGGCCGAAATTCTTGATTATGCGGTGGAAGATGGGGTGCTCGCACTGCCGCACCGCCACGGTCGGGAGCCCCGCCGTGACAATGTCAGGGATGACGGGCTTTTTCGGAAGGAGGAGCGTGAGCGGCCCGGGCCAGAAGGTCTCGACGAGCTGGATGACCGTCTTCGCGATGTCGGCGGGGATCTCGGCGACCTCCCAGAGCGTGTTCTTGTGCGGCACGTGGACGATGAGCGGGTCAAAGTGGGGTCTGTCTTTTGCCGCGAAGATTTTCTCCACGGCCTCGGCATTGAGCGCATCGGCACCGAGCCCGTAGACCGTCTCGGTGGGGAGGGCGACGACCTCACCGCTCTGCAACATTGTCACGGCACGTCGTATCGTCTCGCGGGTGTTCTGCTCGTTGTCGGTTAGGGCCAGTTCGGTCTGCATGGAAAAGGGGGGGATTCTAGTTGGGCATCGGCCCGGTCCAAGGTATGCTTGGGCTAGTGAATACGACAGGAAAACGTGCCCGCAATCTCATTTTGATCGGATTCATGGGCACCGGCAAGACCTCGGTAGGCATGCGCGTGGCGAAAAGTCTCGGCTGGCGCTTTGTCGACACCGACCGGCTCATCGTGAGCAAGGCCGGAAAACCCATTCCGCAGATCTTCGAAGATTCGGGTGAAGATGCCTTTCGCGAGCTCGAGACCGAAGTCCTGCGAAAGTGCGCGGCGGGGTCAGGCCAGGTCATTTCCACCGGCGGCGGCATCGTCACGCTGGAGCGCAACCGGGAGATCCTCAAAGAGGCCGGCTACGTGATCTGGCTGAAAGCCTCGCCCGAGACGATCTACGAACGGGTCAAAAACAACCGCAACCGCCCTCTCCTGAAGACCGGAGATCCGCGGACGACGATACGCGAGATGCTCGAGGCGAGGCGAGGCTTCTACGTCGCCGCCAGCGATCTGCGGATCCGCACCGACGGTCTCACGATGGAGGAAACCTGCTACGGCGTCACCGAATCGGCCCGCCTCGCTCTCGCGGGGGAGTGAGCGACTCACTGAATAATGTGGTGCGCCGTGAGGATGCGGTGCACCGCCGCCCGCAACTCGGTCGGGGCGTAGGGCTTGGGCAGCACGCCTTTGAACCCGAAGGCGGCCGGGCTCGACATCGCGGGCGCATCGGAGTAGCCACTCGAGACGATTGCGAGAACCTGCGGATCGATCTGGAGGAGACGGCGCATCGTCTCCACTCCGCCGACGCCGTTCTCGATCGTGAGATCACAGATGAGCAGGTGGAATCGCTCGCCCTTCTGCATCGCGTCGGTGTAGACGGCGACGGTCTCGCGCCCCTCCTTGGTCTCGACGACCTCGTGACCGGCGCGACGCAGGGTCGCGGCCATGAGTCGGCGGATCGGGGCGTCGTCTTCGAGGATGAGGATGCGTGTCCCCACGAGGAGCGGTTCCGCGCCGTCTTTCACCTGACTTTTCACGCTGAGATTGGGAATGTCGAAGTTCGGGTAGGCGGGCATGCCCTCGGCGCCCTCGAGTTCATCCTGGCGGCGTCCGATCGGGGCGCAGAAAGTCGCGATGGTGCCTTTGCCCTCTTTTGACTGCAACTGGATGAAGCCCCCGTGCGCCTTGGCGATGGATTCACAGACGGTGAGACCGATCCCGGTCGCGTTGTTCGCTTTTTTGGTGGTGAAGTAGGGTTCGAAAACCCGGCCGAGATCCTGATCGCTCATGCCGTGGCCGGTGTCGATCACTTCAATGAGGAGGTGATCCTCGTCCGCCGGGGTGTGGGAGGTGCGCACTTTCAGGACGTCCTCGGGCGCGATGCGGGAACTGCGCACGATAAGGACTCCGCCATCGGGCATGGCCGCGGCCGAGTTCGCGATGAGGTTCTCGATGAGCCGTCCGATCTGGGCCGGATCGACATTGGCGATGACCTCGGAGTCGGTGCCCTGGAACTGGTAACGGATCTCGGGATGCTGGATGCGATGCTCGGTGAGGATGCGCCGGATCAGGTCCGAGATGCGGGTCCGCTCGCGAATGGGACGGCCCCCGCGGGCGAAGGTCATGAGCTGCTGCACGAGCCCGGTGGCGCGAGACGCGGCCGTCTGGGCCTCTTCGAGCATGCCCTGCGTCTCGGCATCGTTGTCGATCCGCTCGCGGGCGAGACTGATGTTACCGGTCAGGGTGGTGAGGTAATTGTTAAAATCGTGGGCGAATCCGCGGGCGAGCAGGCCCAGTCCCTCGAGTCGCTGCTGGCGCACCTGCTCGGCGGCCTCGAGTCGGGTCGCGGTGATGTCGGTGAAAAGAGCGAGCACTCCGCCCCGGGTCGGGTAGGCGCGCACTTCGAACCACATCCCGCGATTGGAGTCGTGGAAGTCGAAGCGATGACGCCGTCCGTCAGCGAGCGGGCGGTTGAAGTGATCTTCGTAGCGCTCGCTGTCGTCGAGATTAAACTGATGGCGGAACGCCGTGCCGACGAGCCGCCGCCCCGGGGCAAAAACCTGAACCGCCTCGGTGTTGGCGTAACGGATCATGCCGTCCTCGTCGATCTTCAGGAGCGGGTCCCCCACTTCCTCGATCTGGGCGAGTGCAGTGGGTGGTAGGACTGCTTCCCCAACACTGCCTGCCGCTGAGACGACTGCCCGGGGGAGCGAGGCCCGGGGCATCGGAGCGGGGACAGGACTCGAGACCGCAGACGCGAGCGATTCGGGCTTGGCCGCCGCCGCAGGATCGGTCTTCCTTTTTGCAAGGAGACCCCGGAAAGCCGGATCGGTCGCGAGTGAGGCGATCTTTCGCAGGGCTTCGCTGCGGGCCGGCGGGTGCCAGTGAGCAGCGGGAGGGGCCAGCTCACCGGTCGGTTCTTCCGGCGCCTCGGCTGCAGGGGGATGCGCGGGGGCGTGACCCGGGGTAGAACCGACCGCCACAAGCACGGTGACGAGGCCGACGGCCTCCCCATCGGCGGCGCGGATGGGGACGGAGCGCTCCTCCACGAGCCGCTGCTCGCCAGACCGGGTTTTAAGATTCACCCTGCGGGTTGTTTTTTCAGGGGCCTCATCCGATACGGGAGTCTCCTCCTGAATCTCTTCGAGGGGAATGATTTCTCCCATCGGACGATTTGCCGCCTCAGCCATGGTCCAGCCGGTAAGAGCCACCGCCGAGGGATTTAGATAGACGACATTTCCATCGAGGTCAGACCCGATGATCGCCTGCGGTAGCTGCTGGGAGACCGCCTCGAGCCCGGGGAGCCGCAGGGAAAGCCGCTCACCCGCGATGCGCCGCTCGACGACTGACTCGAGACAGACGGCGAGCTCGGAGTCACTGAACGGCTTGCGCAGAAAGGCGGCGGGCCGAGCGCGGCGGGCGCGCTCGATGATGGCCTCTTCGGAGTAGCCGGTGATAAAAATCGAGGGGATTCCGTGTTGCTCGCGCAGGGTCTGGGCGAGGGTGATGCCGTCCTCGTCGTGGTCGAGTTGGATGTCGAGGAGGACGAGATCGGGCTTTTCGCCATCGAGCAGATCGAGAGCCTGGGCCGCCGAGTAGGCGATCCCCGAGACGACAAAACCGCGACGGCGCAGTGTGGCCTCGAGATCGCGAGCGGTGACACGATCGTTCTCGACGATCATCAGTCGCAGGCGGTTGGCGGGAAGTTCGTCCATGGATTTCGCGTCGTGGCGAGGTTCGCCGGGTGAAGGCACGCTACAGTAAAATCCCCATAATTAACAAATGAAATTCCCCCACTCCGGGCATTTGACCGGCGAAGGCAGACGGGGCAGCCTCATTGATTGAGAGGGGGAACGATGAGGACCCATTCCCGCGCCGGATTTTCCTGATCCGTCGCTTCAAGCCTTCCCTGAATCTGCTCGGTGAGCAGCTCGAGGATCTCCACCTCGGTGTCGCGGTCAGTGAAGACAAACTGCCGGTAGGTCCCGGGACGCACCGTGAGCTGGAAGCCGCCCCCCGCATGCGGTCGAAGATTGATGTAAAGTTCGGGGCCCGGTCCGTGCTGGCGCGTCGCGAGGACGAAGCGCATCAGCTCGCCGATGAGCAGGCTGAAAGGCGTCGCAGTCTGGACATCAAGGGTGAGATCCTCGCTCCCGGTGATAATGACCTCTTTGCGCCCGGGGCCGCGTCCGATGAGCGAGCAGACCTCATCCGCGAGGCTCCGCAACAGCGGGAAGACCCACACCTTGTCCGACCGATCATAGGGGCAGGCCTGGGCCATCGAGCGCAAGCGGATTTGCCAGCGCAGAAAGGCGTCGCGTGCCGCCGCGCCCTGGGGCTCGAGGCTGAAGAGGCTCGTGAGGAGTTGCAACTGATTGCGGAAGCTGTGCTGCCGGCGCTCGTTCAAAACAAAGGCGTTCGCGGCAGGCGCTGTCGCCATCATTGCAGGAACGGGAGCGCTGGCAGGAGCGCGCTCCTCCACGTCCGCCACGGGGGGCTCCGGGAGCTCCAGCCGACGCTTGAGAAAGACGAGTGACCCGCGCGGCTTGCCATCCTGCTCGAGGGCGAGAAAGTCCGCCGTCGTGTGCAGTTCCCCGCCACTGGCCGAGCGCATCGGTCGATGCGAGGTCCAGCGCCCCAAGCTCGACGCGGCGCAGCCGATCGCCTCGCGGAGGGATTCCTCGCCGCCATCATAAAAATCGGCGAAATCCTGTCCGCAGAGTTCGGCACCCCCGAGCCCGAGATAATCCGCAGCCGCGATATTTGCCCCGGAGACGATGCCGCGAGTATCCAACATCACGATAGGCAGCGGGCAATTGGCAAAAGACGCGCTCTGCCAGAGGTCGCGCTCGCGCAGCGTCCGCGTCGCGGTGTGATTGCGGATAACCGCGAGGACCTGCCCGTCACCGCAGGGGGAAAGCGTCACCGCGAACTCGAAAGCGTCGTCCTCAGGCCCGCGGATGTCGGCGTGGATAGTCTTACCCCAGGTCGTGACCTGATCCTGACATTGCCTCAAGAGATTCCCGAAGACCGGCCACACTGTCGCCGTCGGCTGCCCTCTCCAGGTATCGTCGGGGACGAGCTCGGTCCATGGCCTCGGAGGTGGGGCAAAGTCCACGACCGAGCCGTCGGGATCGATCAGGAGGATCAGGTCCGGCACCGCGTGAAGGAGCGCCTGCGCCTTGGCCGAGACGACGCGGAGCCTGGCGGTGAGTCTCTCATTCGCCGAGATCGCATCGAGCGGAGTGAAAAGGTAGATCGCCATCGCGGGCCGCTCGGGGCCATCGCCCACCGGGCAATAGGTCACCCGGGTGCGCTTCTCCGTCGTGCTCGTGCGCAGCCAGACGTCGCGGGTCACGGCCTTCGCGGCGCCCTGATCGGGTGCGAGGCGGGAGAGCGTATCCTCGGCCCCGGCGAGCTCGGCTGCCTCGTTCGGATGGAGCAACTCGGCGAGGGAGGAGAGGCGCAGATTCTTCAGCGAGATCCCCGCGAGAGAGAGGAAAGCGGGATTCGCATCAATGATCCGACCGGTGCGATCGACGAGCACCGTGCCGGTCTCGGAATGGGAGAAGAGCGCCCGGAATTTCAGCTTGCCGTGTCGCAGCGTCTCTTCGGTCCGCCGCGTCTCGGTGACGTCCTCGATCGTAAGCGTGATACCGCCATCCCGAAGTAGTGAAGACCGGAACTCGATCTCCTTCAGCTTCTGTGCGGCTGTTTTCAGTGTAAAGGTGCGGGTCAGTTGATTTCTCCATATGTGTTCGCGCCACGAGTTGATGACTTTTTCACGATGATTCAGGTCCGGGCACACGGCCGCGAGCCAGCCTTCCACGCCGCCTTTTTCCGCCACTCCGAATCCGAGGAGCTGGCGGCAGGTCGCATTCTCGTGGAGCAACTCCTGCCCCGGTCCGAGGACGATGAGCCCATAGGGAAGTTGATCCAGAATCGCGCGCCACTCCGACGCCGAGACGGAAAGCGCTGCGGAAAAAGCCGGGACCTGGTGATGAGATGTCCCGTCCGGGGCGGGGACAGGCCCATACGCGCCCGGCCCGAAAACGGACCGTCCCGACATGCCTGTGTCGTTCGAGGAGTGATTCACAGAATCACTTAGCCCGTGGGCAGGAGTTTCGCGGGATGGAGACGGATCAGTCAAAAGACTGTTGGGGACGAGGTGGAACGGCGGCGACTCTTTATTTAAGGAAAGTTAACTATCCCCTGCAAGTGATTAATTCCGCCGAGGCTCTTTTTCGCGTCTCTTTTTCGCGAAAAAGGCCCTATTCCGGCGTTTCTGCCCCGGAGCGCTCCCGCGCAAGGGTGAAATAAATCACCACCCCGAGTCCGAGCGTGCCTAGACCGAAGAGAAATTCGCGCGGCATTTCCTGAATCTGGAACCAGAGCACGTAGAGGCTCACCCCGGCGAAAATCAGCGGCGTCACGGGAAAACCCCATGCCTTATACGGTCGCGCGAGCTCAGGGCGGCGCAGGCGCAGATAAAACATCCCGATCACGACCATGAGCGACGAGATCGTGAGCAGCGCCTGCACGTAGTTGATGAGCTGTTTGAACGTCGCCGAGTAGACCAGCACGATCACGATCACCGTCTGGAGGATCACCGCGAGGGCCGGCACGCCGTTTTTGTTGGTGCGGCCGAGGATGCTGAAATGCCGGTAGTCGCGGCCTATCGCCGCGGTCACGCGCGGCCCCGCCCAAGTCATCGAGCTGACTGTCGAGATGAGCCCGAAGCTGATGAGAATGCCCATGATCATGCCGCCCTTCGGCCCGAGGATGCTCTCCGCCGCGACCAGTCCGACCTCGGCCTTACCCGCCATCTCGGCGATGGGCGTCGAGTAGAGGAACGAGGCATTGATGAAGACGTAGAGCACCGTTACGATGAGTGTCCCGATGAGGAGGGCGAGCGGCACCGTCTTCTCCGGCGACTTGACCTCGTCCATCATGTAGGTCGCGGCATTCCAGCCGGTGTAGGCATAGAGCACGTAGACCAGCGAGATCGCGAATCCACCCGAGAGGATCAGATCCGCATCGCCCGGACGGGGTAGAAAAGAGATCGGCTGGGCCGTCCCCATCGTGAAGCCGAGCAGCCCGAGCACGACGATGAGCGCCACCTTTGCGTAGGTGAAACCCGATTGAAAAAGGCCGATGTTGCTCAGTTTCCCGAGATGGATCAGCGCCACGACGAGGACGACGGGGATGGAAAACCAATAGGGCGCTTTTCCCGTGATCTCGGCCATGTAGCCGCCGAGCAGGGCCGCGTTCGCCGCCACCGGCGCAGCAAATCCCACCGTGACCGAGAGCCACCCGGCGAGGAAGCCGATGAAGGGACTCCATGCTTTTGTCAGCAGATGATACTCCCCGCCCGACTTCGGATACATCGAGGCGAGTTCCGCGTAGCAGACCGCGCCGCAAAAGGAAACGAGCCCCCCGATGAGCCAGAGCAGCATGATGGGGAACCCCGAGGGGATCCCCAGCACCTGAAAGCCGAGACTCCCGAAGACACCCGTGCCTATCATGTTCGCCACGACGATGGCGATGGCAGTGGCGAGCCCGACTTTGGCGACTCCCTGCGGAAGATTGTTTTTGGCGTCTGTCATGACACCGGCAGTCAACAGGGTTGAGCCACAGAGTCAACCGGGTTTACTGAAGCGGCACCTCGTGATACTCGAGAGCCCACTCGCGCATGAAGCGCACCTGCGCGGGCACGATGCGGTAGAGGACGAACTGGGGATTGTCGGGCGAGCCGAGATACTGACGCAGGAGCGGATTTTCCTCCCAGATCGCGAGGATGACCTCCCCTTCGGTGACGACTTCGGCCCGGCCCGAGATCCGGATCTGATCGTGATCGGGTGCGAGATAGGCTAGCTCGACAAGAGGATTCGCGGCGATCTCGGCGGTCTTGTGGTAGGAGGCGAGATTGGCTACGTAGATCGTGAAATCGTCGTCGATCCGCACCGGCGAGACGGGCCGCACGCGGGGGTGACCGCCAGTGTCCACGGTGGCGAGCATGGGGAATTTTGCCGCCGCGATGACCGCATGGGCCAGTTCGTGGAGACGGGAGGGATCGACCGGTTCGGGGCGGGGTTTCATAAAATGGGGCGGGCGGGGGGAAATCGTGCTTCGGTAGTAAACACGATCCGGCTTCAAAATGAAACGTCTCCTCCTCCTTTTTTGCGCGCTGGCTCTGCTCGTCATCGTGCCGTTTCTCGTGTGGGGGAGTCAAGTCGAGGAAGACATGACCCTCGAGGGGACCGTCGCGAAAATGCGCGCCGCCGGCGACTGGGCCTGGCTCGTCGGGATCGCCCTGCTCGTCATCGACCTTTTTCTCCCCATCCTCGGCACTGTCGTGATGTCTGCGCTCGGGCTCATCTACGGCTGGGTCCTTGGCGGGATCATCGCTTCGGTCGGATCGATCGCGGCGGGGCTGCTCGCCTACGGCCTCTGCTACCGGCTCGGACGCCGCGCCGCCCGCCGTCTCGCCGGGGAGGAAGCCCTGCGCGAAGGGGAGCGCCTCTTCCATGGTGAGCTCGGCGGCTGGCTCGTCGCCCTCTCCCGCTGGATGCCGGTCCTGCCCGAAGTCGTCGCCTGTCTCGCAGGGATCTCGCGCATGCCGCTGCGGCGCTTTTTCCCCGCCCTCTGCGCCGGGAGCGTGCCGATGGCCTTCGTCTTCGCCCGCATCGGCGAGGCCGGCGAAGACCAGCCCGGACTCGCCCTGCTCCTCAGTGCGGGCTTGCCTCCGTTACTCTGGGCTCTCTTCCGGGCTTTTTACCTGTGGCGGGCAAAACGCAACGATTCGTGCACAAAATAGGGAGAAAATCCCGATTTTGAACGCATTTCTACAAAAAAAGAGTGCAGCGAAAGCCCTTTTTTGATACAATCCGCTTTCGGTTGCGATGGAATCGACTCCTTCGGGAAACGGTCGAAGTCGAGAATGGTAGAATGGTATCAAAATCCAGTGCTTAGAATGGGATTTTTATGCTTGGCGTGGTATCGATTTCGTTGCATTGTTCACCGGGTTCTCCAGACGGCAAAACCCACGAAACACTAGACAGTTACATGAGATTTACGAAAGGCCGTTCAGCGGGACCGTGCGCGAGCTTCCTCGCGTCCCTTCTGCTGTTCACTGCGTTGCCCTTTTCAGCGGCGCACGCGCAGGACGGGCTCGACCCGTCTGACATCTGGTATCGCGGATTTTTGCTCGTCCAGGCAGCGCAGGAGCTCGAGACGCAGGGCAAATACCTCGAATCTCTCAATAAACTGGCCGAGGCGAAGCCGCTCTACGACCACCTCGCTCAGCAGTTCCCCGACTTCCAACCCGAGATCGTCAAAGACCGTCGCCACGTCATCGCGGAAAAGCGAGACGAGCTAAAGACCGCGATGCGAGCACCGCAGGCGCAGGCGGCACACGCTCCCTCTCAGGCACAGCCGGTCAATCCTTTTGCGAGTCAGGGGCAACCGCCCGGAGTGTCCATCGCTCCCCCTCCCCTCCCTGGCAGCGGCGCGACCCGGCGGACCATGGAGATCACCGACGAAGAAGGTGAGTTCGCCCTGCCGAGCTGGAACGAAGGCGTTAGCCAAGTCCTCCCCCACGAAGTCGCGGCCCCCGGTATGCCCCGCGTCGAGACCCGCGCCCCCTCCGTCGGTGCGATCGCGAACTCCCTCCATAACGATCTTTCCCAAAAGGATTCCCTCATTGAATGGCTCAATCAGGAAAACCAGAAACTGCGGAACGATGTCAAGCAGCGCGAGAATCTCCTCCAGCACGTCAATGTGGAACTCGCCCGCGCCAAAGCGAGCCGCGAAGAACTGATGCGCCGCATCAGTGCCGAGCAGAACGGCGGTGGGGTCGAGGCGCAGCAGAAAATCGACCAGCTCAAGGAACTGCTCACCGATGCCACGAGGCAACTGCAGGATGCCGCCGACCGCAACGAAGAGCTCGTCTCCGCGATGGAGCAGTCCGAGGCGGAGATGCAAAAGATGCGCGAGCGCATGGTCGAGCTCGAGCGCGAGCGCGACAACCTCGTCGAGGTGGTGAACGGCGAAGGCACCGGCGGCAAAGCGCTCAAAGAGCTGATGGACCGCAACCGCAAGCTCACCGAACAACTCGACCGCGCCGAGCAGCTCGCGATGAGCCTTTCCGAACTCACCAAAGAAAAAGACGACGACATCGCCCTGCTCAAGAGCGAAGTCACCCGGATCAAGCTTGAGCGAGACCAGCTTCTCACGGAAAATCAGCGCCACCAGCAGAGTATCGAGGATCTCCAGCGTAAGCTCGAACTGCTCTCCGACGGTCTCAGCGAAGCCGACAAGCAGGCCCTCGCAAATGCGAATCCAGTGGAGCGTCAGGAGAACGAATTGCTCCGCTCCATGGTCCTGAAACAGCTCCGCCGCCAGGCGCAGATGAAGCAGGCGAAGGCCCTCCTCCTCTCCCAACTCGACAAGGTCGGCGCTCGCTCCGACGCCCTCATGGGCATCGTCGAGGACATGGCCCGCGGTTCACAGCTCACCACGGAGGAAAAAGCGCTCTTCAGGTCGCCGCAGTTTGCCGAGATCATTCAGGCCTCGTCCGCGACGGTCTCCGCTGCCGCAACCGAACCCGCTGCCGTAGCGGGGAAAACAGAGACCGCCGGGACCGAAGCGGCTGATGGTGGATCGCCGGTAATGTCCGCCACGCTCATCGCGGCCGGCAACGGGCCCGCGCCCGGAGGAGCCGATCTCGACGGTGTCGTCGAAAATCAGAAGCTCAGGGTGGAACTTTCCCAGATCGACAAGGCAGCTCGCCTCGATTTCAAAGAAGGCCGTTACAGCGAGGCCGAGGCCGGATTCCTCGAATACCTGCGCTATCTGCCCCGCAGCGTTCCTTGCCTTTGCAATCTAGGCGTGCTCAAGATCTCGATGAAGAACTACTCCGAAGCCGAGTACTACCTCGAGAAAGCCATCGCGATCGAGTCAAACTCGGGGCTGGCGAACTACCTCCTCGGCCGCACTTACTTCCTCCAGGACAAACTTGACGAAGCGCTTACGAAACTCGAGGTCGGCCTCACCTACGACCCGCAGAACGCCAAAGCGCACAACTGCGTCGGCGTCATCTCCACCCGCAAGGGCTGGGTCGAGCGGGCGGAGAAGGCCTTCACCAGCGCGGTCTCGATCGATCCGGACTACGGCGACGCCCATTTTAATCTCGCCGTGCTCCACGCGACTAAGAACGATCCCAACCCGCAAGAGGCCGAGAAGCATTATTTCCGCGCCCTCCACCTCGGCATCCCCCGCGACGCCTCGATCGAGGGATTTCTGAAAGAGTTCGAAGAAGCGGGCGTCTCCGTCGGGATGCGCTAGCAGTCTGTCGGACTTAGAGCGTCTGAGCGAGGGAATTGGGGTTCGAGTCAGAATTTTCATGAGTTTGAGGAGTTTGTGTGAACACAAATGACGAAAACGAGGGGGAATTCGGGCCGAATCCCCGATTTCCGCAGCCGGGCGGGATAAGGCCGACAAGCTGCTAGGGAGGCGGGAGGTGGTCGGCAAAACTCGTGAGAGACCGTTGCAAGAGTGTGACCGAACTTGCTCCCGGACTTCGAATTCATCCTGTAGCTGGCCTCTGTGAGGCCGGGTTGGATTCACGGCGTCATTTATCGACGTGGATGACCCTTGGATATCCGGGCATAATCACCGGCCTCACAGAGACCAGCCACAGAATATCTTTGTGAAAGAGAGTGTTTTGCAACAGTCTCGTGAGAGTTTCGGCGGGCGGGGCCAACCCCGGAAAGCCAGCGGCGATCTACGGAGCGATATTGTGCTTGTTGAAAAAGGCCTGCATTTCCTCGACGCCAAAATCGGCGAGCATCAGATCACCGTAGGTCAGAGTCGGGGCACAGCTCTGGCCGGAGAGGTCGCGCATCTCCTGATACATCGCGGGATTCGCGATCACGTCGATCTCGGTGAAAGTGAAGCCGTCCTTTCTCAGGTAGGCGATGGCATCGACGCACCAGGGGCAGCCCGGCTTGATGTAGACTTTGAGTTTGGGTTCGGCTGACATTGCCCAATGGTCGGAGATCACTCCCCATTTGCAAGCTGCATCACCTCGTAGCCTTTTTCCCGCAGCAGATCGATGACGCTGTCGTCCCCGACGAGGTGGGCGGCTCCGACGAGAAACATCACGTCGCGGTCCGTCGCGAGATGCTTCTCAATCTCGGGGATCCAGTTGCGGTTCCGCTCGGTCAGGAGGACTTCGCGCAGCCGCGGATTCGGGGCGGTCTGTTCGACGATGAGTTCGTTCAGGGCCTCCTCGTCACCCGAGCGCCAGGCCGCGACGATGGCATCAAAGATCTCGGGCGAATCCTCGGCCTCCTCGAGGGATTCGGTGATCAGCTTTTCGAGGAGAGCCGGTTCGAAGTCATTGAAGCGCGACATCTGAAAAGCGACCGTCTCGAGCCCCCGGCTCGGTTTGCCGTCATCGATGCTCTTTCCATAGTAGATCATCTCGAGTCCGAGTTCAGGCTTCGCCCCGCTGCGAGCCGCCTCGATCGAGCCTATCGTGAGGTAGACCATCCCGGGGGTGAAGGAGTCAAAGACACCCGGCGGCATCCCGCGCTTTTTCAAGTAGTCGCCGAGGAGGTTCATCGTCGCTGCCGCCAGCTTGTCGACGAGCCGCTCACCGGCCGGAAGCGAACCGAGGGCGCGCATCTTTCGGGCACTGTCAGGGCCAGCCATCGTTGCCATGTCGATCTCGAAGACGAGCTCCTCGACCCCGGCATAGACCCGATCAAAGACCGCCGGGAGCGGCAGGTCTTTTTCCCGCAAGAGATGGACCGACCCGGCGAGGTAGACGGTCGAGTCCGCGTCGGAGATTTTCCAGACCGGGGCCATCAGGGGCTCATCCGCACGCAACAATGGCGTCGCGAAGAGCAGGAGACGGGCGAGGCCGCAGAGAGTTCTGGAATACATCATGGTCGCGGGTAAGAATTGCGTGATCCGGAGTAAAGTGACATCTCCGCCGGAACATGCTCTTAGTGAAGGGTAACTTCCCGCCCCGATCCAGCCCGAAATGAAATTCCTTTTCCCTCTCTCCCTCGCCTGCCTCCTCGCCGCCGACGCCCTCGCCTGGGAAAAAGTCGTCGTGATGGAAAAAGGGCAGAACCTCACCGCCGTCGCCGCCGACTACAACGGGGACGGGAAAGTCGATGTGATCACCAGCTACGGCGGGCGTGTCAGTCTCTTCGCCGCGCCCGACTGGACCGAGACGGTGCTGCATCGCTTTCCCAAACTCAATGCCACCTGCATCCATAGTGAAACGATAGACGTCGATGGCGATGGCGATATGGACTGGATCGGGAGCGAGGCGTCAGGCAAACCTTTCTGGCTCGAAAATCCGGGCGACGGGTCCGGCGCATGGGCGGCACGCCTTATCGACCCCGACATCAGAGGGATCCATTGCATTCTCAAGGCCGACGTCGACAACGATGGAAAGGAAGACATCATCATTAACAATTTCGAGCCCGAGGGAGTCCTCGCCGACTCGATCGCCTGGTTCAGCATTCCCGCGCAGTCTCACAAGGCCGGGCAATGGGATCGCCATGTCTTTGCCGACAAAGACGCCCGCGGCGGCAGCCATTATTTCGGCTTCGGCGACATCGACGGGGATGGATGGGGCGAAATCGCGGTCGGCGCCAAGGGTGCGCCTTTCGCCGACGGGAACTGGTTCGCCTACTGGAAGAATCCGGGGGCTGCGGCAGTCAAGGGCCCCTGGCAGAAAACCATTCTCGCTGAAAACCAGCTCGCCGCGACGAACATCCTCCCCGGAGACATCAACGGGGACGGCAAAGTCGATTTTCTCGCCTCGCGCGGACACAGCACTGGCGTGCTCTGGCTCGAAGCTCCGGATTGGAAGATCCACGAGATCGATCCCGACCTGAAGTCGCCCCACAGCCTCGTCCTCGCCGATCTCGACGGCGACGGTGACCTCGACGGTGCCTCGTGCGGGTATGAGAGCAAGGTTCTGACCTGGTATGAGAACGACAGCAAAGGCAAGTTCGCCCGCCACGTCCTCGACGAAGATCAGGAGTCCTACGACCTCCGCGCCATCGACATGGACGGCGACGGCGACCTCGATCTGCTCAACGCGGGGCGGGCGAGCAGGAATGTCGTGTGGTACCGTAACCCGCTGAATGAGTGAATACGGAACCTACCTCTCGATCTTCCTCGCCGTCACCTGCTGGAGCGTGGCCCTCGTCAACGCTGGTCGCTCTGCACGCATCGCCTGGACGGCGGGACTGATTTTCTACCTCATCCATGTCGTCTTCGCCTTCGATGCGTTTTACGACTGGAGTCATCGTCTCGCCGTGGAGATCACCGCCCGGGAGACGGCCGAAGTCTTCGGGCTCGAAAGCGGTATCGGTCTCTGGGTCAACTACGCCTTTGGCGTGATCCTCGCACTGGATGTGACGCAACAATGGCTGGGCAGGAAGAGACGCTTTTCCCGGACGATTGACTGGCTCGTCCTCTTCATGATCGTCAACGGAGCGGTCATCTTTGCCGATGGGATCACTCGCCTCTACGGCATCGTCCTCTTTATGACTGTGATCGTTATGCGATGGAGAAAGCACCGGTCGTGAGAGCAGTAGAGGCCATCTTCCCGGGCACGGGCTAACGACCTTTGCTACGCGCACAGGGTGACAGGAGTGTCACCCCTCCACTTTCTTACTCACAAGACGTCGCCTCACAACTCCAGAAAATTCTTGAGGATCGTCTTCCCCGAGGTCGTCAGGATCGATTCGGGGTGGAACTGCACCCCGTAGATCGGGAGCTCTCTGTGCCGCAGTCCCATGATCTCGCCCTCGGCCGTCTCGGCGGTGATCTCGAGGCAGTCCGGCAGGGTGTCGCGCTTCACGATGAGACTGTGATACCGCGTCGCCTCAAAGGGAGACTCGATCCCTTTGAAAAGGCACTCGCCATTGTGCAGAATCGGTGAGGTCTTCCCGTGCATGAGCCGGTCGGCGCGCACGACATCGCCGCCGAAGACTTCGCCGATGCACTGGTGCCCGAGGCAGACCCCGAAGAGCGGAATCGTCGCGCCGAAGGTGCGGATGACATCTTCGCTGATCCCCGCCTCTGACGGCGTGCACGGACCCGGGGAAATGCAGATGCGCTCGGGTGCCTTTTCGCGGATCTCATCGAGAGTGATGCAATCGTTGCGATGCACCTCCATCTCGGCCCCCAACTCTCCGAAGTACTGGACGAGGTTGTAGGTGAAAGAATCGTAGTTGTCGATGACGAGAAGCATGGGGAGGAGAACCTACGACCCGGCGCGGTTCGGGTCAAACGGAAGGGCGGATTTGATTGAGGGCGCGGTGGAGAGTTTCGAGCAGGTTCCCCGTTGCGACCATGGGGATGACGTCAATCGGCACGAGGTCACCGCTCTCGCCGACAAAGAGATTCGACCCGCCCACATCAAAAACGGCCAGATCATCATCGGGACGCTACCAGGTCGCTTCGCAGAGTCGGGTGAAACCACGGGATTTCATGAAGGCAGCGATTTCGAGGGAAGTGGCGTTGCGACCGGCGATGAAGGGCTGTGAGGTGATGATACAGAAACGCCCCTCCCACTCACAGAATCCCTCCAGCGAATTCAGGCCTGGATAGAGTTGATTTGAGAGGAGGAGCCGCTCGAAATACTGCGAAGGCACCGCCGGCAGCACCCCGAACCAGTCACTGATCATGCCCGAGACCACGTCAATCGGCGTGGGCACCAGACCAAAACCGGCGCCGCGGGTGATTTTGAAAACGATCGTGAGATGATCGGACCTCCGAAAGAGATCATGTTCACGGCGTCCCCGGCGAAATGTTCCAAGATCCACTGGGTTGACCCACAGCGCTTCCCTGTCAGCCCAGGCCCGAAGGGCAGCCACCTCAAGCTCGCCCCTTACCCTAAACCGTTCAGGCGACCAAGGCTCCTGTCCACTTGTTCCCAGGATTCTTCCAAGGACATCGAGCGCTGCGACGAGAAGACCCTCTCCGCCTCCTCGCGGGAGACGAACGGTATCACGGGGCGGGCCGTCGAGGTCCCTTCGGACACTGTCGGACTGTTGCTCTCCGGGCATGGGGGGTAGCTGTCTCTCGACTCCATTTCGTCTTCTACTGTTCTCAAGACCACCGTATTTGCAAGCGAAAGTTTCCGACCGACAGGCGTTGATCGGGGCAGGGCCTCAGGAGGATTGATTCCCGGTCGGAAATAGCGCACAGTCAATGGGTATGGTCCTTGACTTGACCCTCCTGACTCGACATTCCCCCGCCACCCACCCATTGAAGCGATCTCTCCATCCCCTACGCCAGCTCCTCGCCATCGCGGCTTTTTTCGCGATGTCGCCCGGCAGCGGCAAGGCCAATCCCATGCAAGAGGACAAGCTCAGTGCGATCGACACGGAAATCGAGGCCTCTATCGCCAAAGGTGAGATCCCCGGGGCGGTCCTCTGGCTCGAGAGCAAAGGCGAGGTCTACCAAAAGACCTACGGTCGCCGTGTCGTGGCGCCGGGCTCCGAGGCGATGACGACGGACACGATCTTCGACGTCGCCAGCCTCACCAAAGTGATGGCGACGACGCCGGCCATTTTGAAATTGATCGAGGAGGACCGGCTCTCGCTCGATGATCCGGTTTCGAAACATGTCCCGGAATTCCTCTCGGGCGGGATTCGGACAGAGCCGACCGACCCGCTCGTCTCGGCGGAGGACAGAAAAAAGATCACCGTTCGCCACCTCATCACGCACCAGAGCGGGCTGCCGCCGGGCATTTTTCTGACCGAAGCGGACTTCTGGGGTCATGCCGAGGGAGCCCGCCGCGCCGCCACGGTGGGCCTGATCGAACGTCCCGGGACACGCTTCCGCTACAGCGACGTGAATTTCATCCTCCTCGGCGAGATCGTGAAACGGGCCTCTGGGCAGCGCCTCGATCAGTATGCCCGCGACCAGTTCTACACTCCGCTCGGAATGACGGAGACCGGCTACCTGCCGTCTGCGGCGAACTTCGGGCGTGTCGCCCCGACCACGATAATCGAGGGCTACGGACTCCTCCGCGGGCAGGTCCACGATCCCACTGCCCGCCGCATGGAAGGCGTCGCGGGGCATGCCGGGCTCTTTTCCACCGCAAAAGATGTCGCGACCTACGTGCGGCTTTTTGCCAATGGCACCGGGGCCGGCGTCCTGAGCCCTGATTCCGTGAAAATGGCGACGACGAACCAGCTCCCCGCGTCGCTCGCCGCAGAGCGTGGTCTCGGCTGGGACATCGCCTCGCCTTTTACCTACCAGCGCGGTGAGAAGTTCCCGAAAGCGGGCTTCGGCCACACCGGCTGGACCGGGACCTCGATCTGGGTAGACCCGGCCTCGGAGACTTTTGTCATCCTCCTCGCGAATCGCAATCACCCCACCGAGGCGGGCGTGATCAAGGCGCTCCGCACCAAAATCGGCACCCTCGCGGCCGAGGCCGTCGGCTACACCAAACCGGTCCCGCTCAGCGATGCGGGGCCAAACTCAGATGCGACCGGGGCGGTCATCACCGCAGCGGGAGATCCGGTCGAGATCCTCAACGGCATCGACGTGATCGAGCGGGACGGCTTCGCTGCTCTCGCGGGCATGAAGATCGGGCTGATCACGAACCACACCGGGATCAATCGCGAGCGCCGCTCGACCGTCGATCTGCTCGCCGGCGCCCCGAACGTCGAACTGGTCGCCCTGTTTTCCCCCGAGCACGGCATCCGCGGCATCATCGAGGCCGACTCGATCGACGACGAGCACGATGCCGCGACCGGCCTGCCGGTCTACAGCCTTTATAAAACCGAGGCCCGCAAGCCCACGATCGAGCAGATGAAAGGCCTCGACGCGCTCGTCTTCGACATCCAGGACATCGGCTGCCGCTTCTACACCTACGTCTCGACGATGGGCCTCGCCCTCGAGGCGGCGAAGGAGGCGGGAATCAAGTTCATCGTCCTCGACCGGGTCAATCCCATCGGCGGAGTCGTCGTCGACGGCCCTATCCGCAAGGGCGAAGGCAATGACTTCGTCGCCTTTCACGAGATCCCCGTCCAGCATGGCATGACGACAGGCGAGCTCGCCCGACTCTTCAATGCCGAGCGGAAGATCGGCGCCGACCTCACCGTCATCCCTGTCGAGGGATGGACCGCGAAGATGCGCTTCGACGAGACCGGCCTGGCCTGGGTGAATCCCTCGCCCAACATGCGCAGTCTCACCCAGGCGCTCCTCTATCCCGGCGTGGGCCTCGTCGAGTTCACCAATCTCTCGGTCGGGCGCGGTACCGCGACGCCCTTCGAACATGTCGGCGCCCCCTGGCTGCACGACGGCCGCCTCGCCCGCCAGCTCAATGACGAAGAGATCCCCGGGATCGATTTTCTCCCGACCCGCTTCACGCCCGATGCGAGCGTCTACGAGGGCGAAGACTGCGCCGGGGTGCGTTTCTTCATCACCGACCGCGACCGCATGCGGCCCCTCGATGTGGGCATCGCCCTGATGCAGGCAGTGCACGATCAGGCCGGCGATACCTTCAACCTCGAGGAAAAGGGCAACGTGCTCCTCCGCGATCCGGAGACTCTCGGCCTGATCCTGAGCGGAGCCAGCCTCGCGGAGATCCGCAGCACCTGGCAGCCGGGGCTTAATGATTTCTTGAAACGGCGCGAACCTTTCCTACTTTATCCGAGAGACTGAGCAACCACCAGATCCAGTATGGGCAGACGATCACAGGACGGGACCGACAAGGGGAGCAGCAACGACGCCTCGCGCTACTCGGCGGACAACTACGAGCGTCCCCAACTCGAGACGCCGAACGGCTCGAAGCGTGTTCTCATGCACTCCTGCTGCGCCCCCTGTGCCGCCGAGGTCATGGATGCCCTCGCCGCGTCGCAGATCGAGACGACGATTTTTTTCTACAACCCTAACATTCATCCGCGCGACGAGTACGAGATCCGCAAAGAAGAGAACATACGCTACGCGGAAAAGCTCGGCATGGCCTTTGTCGACGGGGACTACAATGCGCGCGACTGGTTCGACCGCACCAAGGGAATGGAGTGGGAGCCCGAGCGCGGCGCCCGCTGCACCGCATGCTTCGATATGCGCTTCGAAGTGACGGCCGACTACGCCGCCGAGCATGGATTTGATCTCATCTCCAGCACTCTGGGAATTTCCCGTTGGAAGAACATGGATCAGATCAACGGTTGCGGGGATCGGGCGGCGGCCCGCTACCCCGGAATGACCTACTGGACCTTCAACTGGCGAAAAGAAGGCGGCGCCCAGCGCATGATCGAGATATCGAAGCGCGAGGAATTTTACCAGCAGGAATACTGCGGCTGCGTCTACAGCCTCCGCGATACCAACGCCTGGAGGGAGTCGAAGGAACGACCGAAGATCAAGCGCCTCGTGAAGTTCTATGGGCGCGATGCGGTGGTAGAGGAGTGAGTCGGGGTAGGCGAAACAGATCCAGGCAAAAGTAGCATGGGCTTCCAGCCCATGCACCGCGCTACGACGCCGAAGGCCCTTGAAGTTTCATTCGCTTTTGCGACTCCGTATCCGCTATTTTTCCGGTCGGGGAGGCTGCATTCTCGATTCCGCGTTTTCACCGCCGAAGGCATGGGCTGGAAGCGCCATGCTACCTCCCGGCTCCTGAAAGGACCAATGGCCGAGGGAGTGGGATTATCGGCTTTGCCGATCTCTTCGAGTCGAACGGCGTTCGAACCCGATTCCCCGGTAATTGGTCTTTCCGAGGGCCGGCTTCGCTCGGCCCTCGGAAAGACCAATGGCGGAGGGAGTGGGATTCGAACCCACGGTAGATTGCTCTACACTCGATTTCGAATCGAGCGCCTTAAACCGGGCTCAGCCATCCCTCCATGATCGGGCGGCCCGTCTGGAGTCGCTCTGGAGAATACCTGATCTGTCGAGTCCGGGGGACAAATCGGGCGGGGGTTAGTTTCCCTGCTCATGCGCTTTTTTCAAGGGCGAAATTCGGAACGAATACTTTCCCAGCGATCTTTCAGGAGACTCACGGCCTACTCAGGGACGATGCTCGGGCAATTCGAGGGGCCGCCGCCCCGCCCGGTTCCGGATCCAATCGACGGCCCGTTTGAGGGGTTTCATCCGAATGAGCCGTATCTCAAGACGACGTTTGCCGGGAAAGTTCATAAGGAGCAATCCGATTACGAGAGTAAGAATCCCCTGCCCGGGGGTGACAAACATAATCAGACCTCCGATGACAAGAAGCAGGCCCAGAACATTCTTCAGGATCAGGAATACGAGCCTCAGCGCGGGATGCTGCTCACGGATCGCTTCTGCTCCCTCGCTGCTCTCGAGAAAGTAGTCGTACGGCATGCTCCGGATCACCATGGGAACGGCGATGGAGCTGACGATCACGGTGAGAAGAGAGAGCGCCCCTATCCAGTAGAAGAACCCTTCATGCGCTCCCACCCACTGCCATTGCTCCGAGAGCCAGTCCATGCCTCGATTCATCCGCCCGATTGCCGGGGGAATCAATCCATTTCCCGCGAGCGGGGCTCACGATGGACGGTGCTGGCAGAGGTCGGCGAGGTCACGAAAGGGCCGCCGGCGAGCGGAGCGCGATCGGTGAAGGCGACGTCGGGCATCTCGCTGGGACGACCAGCGAGCGGGAAATCTTTGCGAAGGGGGAAGTAGGGATAGCCCTCCCACATGAGGATACGTCGATGGTCGGCGAGCCCGGTGAACTCGATCCCCATCATGTCATAGATCTCACGCTCGTGCCACGCGGCGGTGGGCCAGATCTCAGAGACGGACTCGGCCTTGCTGTCCTCGGGGAGTTTGTACTTGATACGGAGGTGGTGGTGGGCACCGTTGCCGAGGGCATACAGTTCGTAAACAAGCTCCCAGCGGGGCTCAACGCCGAGATGATCGAGACTGCTCACGTCGATAAGGTAGTCGAACCCGAGCTCGTCGCGGCAGTATTTGATGATCTCTCTGGCTTTCGCCTGTTCGACGATGACGGTCTGTTCGCCACGAAACTCGACGGTATCAAGGATGGCGGCACCGAAACGTTCCCCGAGAATGGTGAGAATGGAGGTCATGACAGAGAAAAAGTGATTTGGAAACTCCGGATCAGACCGCTTTCTCAGTCTGGAAGTGGGCCACGGAGGATTCTTCTTTGGAGATCTTCTCCTGCAGGCGCATGAGTCCCTCAAGAACGGCCTCGGGACGGGGCGGACAGCCGGAGATGTAGACATCGACGGGGATGAGGTGGTCGATCCCCTGGAGAACGGCGTAGCTGCGATACATGCCGCCGGAGGAGGCACAGGCGCCCATCGCGATGCACCACTTCGGCTCGGGCATCTGGTCCCAGACCCGTTTAACGGCGAGAGCCATCTTGTAGGTGACAGTGCCGGCAACGATCATGACGTCGCTCTGGCGGGGGGAAAAGCGCATCACTTCCGCCCCGAATCGGGCAATATCGAAGCGGGATGCCCCCGATGCCATCAGCTCGATTGCACAACAGGCGAGCCCCATGGGCATGGGCCAGAGGGAGTTCTTCCGCACCCAGTTGATCGCCGCATCAGTTTTGGTGAAAATAATATTGCCCTCGATTTTGGAATCATAGGCAGCGTGTTGCTCGATCGTCTCAGGCATTTTCGTTTCTCCGGGGTGCGTCAGTTCTCAAGAGATTACGTCTCGAAAAGTCGGGAGCAAGGGAGATTGTGAAAAATTTCACAAGGGCCCGGTCAATTTTGACAAAAGCGTTCACTCCGTCTCGCTCTCCTTTTTCCAATCCAGTCGATAGAGGTCCTTGCGCCGCTGCCGGAGATTCCGAACGCTGCCGTAGCTGTGGAGGTCGGTGAGGTCGTGGAGGTCGACATCGGCGATGAGGGTGGTCTCCGTATTCGTCGTCGCCTCGGCCACGATCGCTTTGTTCGGGAAGGCGAAGTCACTCGGAGAGAAAACAGCGGATTGGGCGTACTGGATGTCCATATTCACCACCTTGGGCAAGTTCCCCACGCTCCCTGCGACGACGACGTAGCATTCGTTCTCAATGGCGCGAGCCTGGGCACAGTAGCGGACGCGGTGGTAACCCGGCGAAGTATCCGTGCAGAAGGGCACAAAAAGGATCTGTACTCCCTGATCGGCAAGAATGCGGCCCAGTTCGGGAAACTCCACATCGTAGCAGATCAGCATGGCGACTTTCCCCGCATCGGTGTCGAAGACACGAACGACATCACCGCCCACCATGCCCCAGTCTTTTTCCTCACTCGGGGTGATGTGGATTTTGAACTGCGTCTCGTAACTCCCGTCGCGGCGACAGAGATAGACGACATTGTAGAGCCGGTTGTCCTGGTAGAACGGCATGCTCCCGGTGATGATGTTGATGTTGTACTCCACCGCCTTCTGCACAAAAAACTCGCGTATTTCTTCGGTCAGACCAGCGAGCTTGCGGATCGCTCCGGCCGCCCCGTCGGCATTGAAAGGCGCCATGAGAGGAGCATTGATGTATTCCGGGAAGCAGATAAAATCGGCCTTATAGCCGCTCACCGCGTCGATGAAAAATTCGATCTGCTCGAAGAACGACTGCACGCTCGCGATGCTGCGCATTTGCAACTGCACCACCCCGAGACGGACGAAAGACCTCTGCCCGAAGCGCTGCTCCTTCGGCTGATAGTAGATATTGTTCCACTGCAGCAGGGTCGCGTAGGCCTTCGACTCGGTATCGCTGCGGAGGTAGTTGGTGAGGACTTTTTTGACGTGGAAATCGTTGCTGAGCTGGAAGGTCATGACGGGGTCATAGATCTCTTTCCGCTTCACTCCGTCGATGTATTGCCGCGGGGTGAGCTCCTTGTGCTTGCTGTAATTCGGCATGCGCCCCCCGGCAATGATGGCCCTGAGATTAAGCTGCTCGCAGACCTCTTTCCGGGCATCGTAGAGACGGCGGCCGAGTCGCAGCCCCTGATATTCCGGATCGACACAGACCTCGATCCCGTAGAGGACGTCCCCGTCAGGATCGTGGGTGGAAAAGGTGAATCCGCCGGTGATCTGATCGTAGGTGTGGCTGTCGCCGAACTTCTGGTAATCAACGATCAGAGCGAAGGCGAAGGCCACAATCTTTCCGTGATTCTCTACGCCGATTTGACCCTCGGGAAACCGTTTCAGGAGGCGAAGATAGGCCTCCTCGCTCCAACTGGAGTTGATGCGGGCGTAGAGTCCTTCGGAGATACGGCGGACATCGGCGGCATCTTCAGGTCGGAGAGGCCGCACCGCCAGTTGGTGGATGGAAGAATCGGGCGAGTCGCTCGCTGGTTCGGTCATGGGATGTCCACTTTAGCCAAAAGTTTCGATGATGCGGCGGCACACCTCTTCCACATTTGCCCGCGTGTTGAAGGCGGAGATGCGGAAGTAACCCTCGCCCGCCGCGCCGAAGCCGGAACCGGGGGTGATGACGACATTCGCTTCATTGAGCATCTTGTCGAACATGTCCCACGAGCTCAGCCGATCGGGACAGCCGACCCAGACGTAGGGTGCGTTGACTCCGCCGAAGACGTGCAAACCGATCTGGAGACAGGCTTCGCAGAGAAGTCCGGCATTGATCATGTATCCCTCGATGAGTGCGGCGACCTGCTTTTTGCCCTCTTCGGAGAAAACGGCAGCGGCCCCTTTTTGCACCGGGTAGCTCGCGCCGTTGAATTTCGTGCTGTGGCGGCGGGACCAGAGTGGGTGAATGGCCTGCTCGCTGCCATCGGCGCTGTAGCCCTTGAGCGCCTTCGGGATCACCGTGTAGGCGCAGCGGGTACCGGTGAACCCGCCGTTTTTGGAGAAGCTTCGGAACTCCATGGCGCACTCGTGGGCACCCTCGATTTCAAAAATCGACCTCGGAATTGCGGGATCCTGAATGAAGGCCTCGTAGGCGGCATCGTAGAGGATGATAGCCTTATTGGCCCGCGCGTAGGCGACCCAGGCAGTGAGCTGCTCGCGCGTCGCGGTCGCGCCGGTGGGATTATTCGGGTAGCAGAGGTAGACGAGGTCGACCTTCTGATCGGGGATCGCGGGGACGAAATCATTTGCCGCCGTGCAGGGGAGGTAGACGAGACCGGCGTAGGCCCCCTTTTCATCCGCATCGCCGGTGTTCCCGGCCATGACGTTGGTGTCCACGTAGACCGGGTAAACCGGATCAGTGATCGCGATGACGTTGTCGTGGCCGAAGATGTCGAGGATGTTGCCGGTATCGCACTTGGACCCATCGGAGACGAAGACCTCGTCGGCGGCGATGCCGAGACCGGCATACTGGTTTTCGACGATGGCCTCGCGGAGAAAGGCGTAGCCCTGCTCGGGGCCATAGCCTTTGAAGGTGCTCGCATCACCGAGTTCGTCGACGGCGGCGTGCATGGCCTGACGACAAGCTTCGGGGAGGGGCTCGGTCACGTCGCCGATACCGCAGCGAATAAGGCGTTTCGCGGCTTCGGGATTGGCCTCGTTGAAGGCGGTGACGCGGCGGGCGATCTCGGGAAAGAGGTAGCCGGCTTTGAGTTTCAGAAAGTTGTCGTTAATGCGTGCCATGGTGCCCGGGTGGTGGTTTATACTCCTGTGAATTGAAAACGAAGTCTTATAGAGGGTGAAGATGCGCTCAGAGCAACGACTTTTTACTACATCGCCTCTTTTTCTGCGGGGCCTCGTCATCGCGATTTTCCTGACAACGGGCCTCGCGAGGGCTGCCGATCGCGCTCTCATCGACGAGGGCCGGGTCTCTCTCGTCGTTCCCGACGGCTGGGAAAAGACGGAACTCAATGCCCCCGACGTCCTCGCCGGCTACGCCACGCAGGACAACCGCAGCTCGGTCTTTTTCCGCGCCATGTCGCTGGAATCCAGCGGCGGCATGCAGGACATCCTCGACGCCACGATCACGAACTACGAAGCCACTTTTAAAGTCAAAGAGGTCAGCAAAGCGAAAACCGGAGACGTCGCCGGGCCTGAACGGAAGTGGCCGGGCATCTTCACCACAGTCGAGGCTAGCGTGGTCAAAGGCGACGAGACTTTTGAGATGAAATTTTACCTCCTCGTCTTCGAGACCGGACCCCGCCTCTACCTGATGCAGGCCAGCACCACGCTCCCCGTTCGCGAAGCGCGAGAGCGGCAGATCTACGAGCTGATTCGTTCACTTGTTGCGAAGGAGTAGTCGTCGATAGCCTGGTTCGGGGGGAGCGCGCGCCGAACGGAAATCAGAGGAATTCGTTGAATTTTTCGACTGAATCGACCTGTATCGCGGCGCGGAGAAGTTGACGGAGTTCGGCCTCCTCACTGACAGCAAACACCGCTCTTTTCAGGTCTTCCGGAACATCGCCGAAGCGAATCTCAAGGGCTTCGATAACATCCTCCTGGCGACCTCTTTCCAGACCTCTTTCCAGACCTCTTTCGAGTCCTTCCTGACGATATTGCTGGGCGAGTGTCATGGCGTTTGACCGTGTCTCCGAATCTCCTATTTTTTTAATTTTAGACTCGAAGGCACCTTTGTCAATATCGGCAGCAAGGCGGCGGCATTTGCGAGGTCACTGAAGCCGACTTTGAAAAGCTTATCGTGTGACTGGTGGACATCGTCATCGGTCATGACATTGAGACTATTGGGAATAGCGCTGGAGGAAAAGGGGAAATGCTCAATGGAAGCAAATCCGCCACCGTAAATATTTTTGGCAAAAGATCGAAATCTCTGAGACACTACAGCATGGCGGAACGCCCCCCCATCCAGGCCACCGGCCGAATCGTCGAGGTCCTCGAAGCGGACCGCCTCTACCGTGTCGAAATGGCCAACGGCTATCGCGCCTACGCCATCGTCGAACGCAAAGGCCCCCGTCTCCCCGCAGGCGAGGCCGCCCTCGGCAAAGAAGTGCGCCTGCTTTTCTCCCCCTTCGACATGAGCAAATGCCGCCTCGCCGACTGGGGTCTCTTACCCTGAAACTGTAATCTTTCTCGCATGCCTCTCCTCGAAGTCAGAGATCTCCGCACCAGTTTCCACACCCGCGACGGCATCGTCCGGGCGGTCGACGGGATCTCCTTCGATGTCGAAGCAGGACAAACGGTCGGTATCGTGGGGGAATCCGGTTCGGGGAAGTCGGTCTGCTGCTACTCTCTCCTCCAACTCATCCCACAGCCTCCCGGACGCATCGAGGGCGGCACCGCGAAGTTCGGCGATCTCGATCTGTTGCAGCTCTCCGAGGCGCAGATGCGAAAGGTCAGAGGAAAACGCATCAGCCTGATCTTTCAGGATCCGATGACCTCGCTCAATCCCTACCTGCGCATCTCGACCCAGCTCATCGAACCCCTTCTCATTCACGAGGGTCTTTCTAAATCAGATGCCCTCGGCCGGGCCATCGCCGAGCTCGAGGCGGTCGGTATCCCCGATGCAAGGAGCCGCATTCACAGCTATCCGCACGAATTCTCCGGCGGCATGCGGCAGCGAGTCATGATCGCGATGGCGCTGATCACCCGTCCCGAGATACTCATCGCCGACGAGCCGACCACCGCTCTCGATGTCACGATCCAGCGTCAGGTCCTCGACCTCATCAAGACGAGGCAGGATGACCTCGGAACTGCCGTCATTTTCATCACTCACGATCTCGCCGTCGTCTCCGAAGTCTGCGACTACGTGAATGTGATGTATGCGGGTCGTTTTGTCGAAAGAGCGCCCGTCGAGACTCTCTTCGCCCGTCCCCGCCACGCCTACACCCGGGCCTTGCAGCGATCCATCCCCGCGATGCAGAAAAAGGGCGAGACGCTCTACACCATCCCCGGCTTGCCGCCGAATCTCGCCAACGGGGTCGCCGGTTGTGCCTTTGCCCCGAGATGCGCAGTGCACGATGGTGCCCCGGTCCACGCGACGACGCGTCCCGCCCTCGTGGAGTTGGAGAGCACGCATTGGGTGCAGGACTGCCCCGGATGTCTTGCGGGCGCAGGGCGATAGTGAAGGTGGGGCAGACATTCCTGTCTGCCAATCCCATCTGTCCCGGACGGCAGACAGGAATGTCGGCCCCACAATTCTTCCCCCTCTTTTCCGCCACTTGTCAGTTGCCGCCGCGGATCTGGAAACTATCGTCTTCTCAACGGCTTCCCATGTCCTACCTCAAACTCGAAAACCTGACCCGCCACTTCGTCCGCCGCGAAGGCTGGCCGATCCCGCGCAAGACCCTCATCCGCGCCGTCGACGGGGTCTCGCTGCAGATTGAGAAAGGCGAGATCCTCGGGCTCGTCGGGGAGAGCGGCTGCGGCAAGTCGACGCTCTCGCGACTCATCATGCAACTGCTGACGCCGACCTCGGGCAGTGTCGTGCTCGAGGGCGAGCGGCTCGCCGACCTGCCGCCGGCAGAGATCAGGAAAAGGCGCCGCGATTTCCAGATGATCTTCCAGGATCCCTACGCCTCGCTGAACCCGCGCATGACGGTCTACAGCGCACTCGCCGAGGCGATCCTGACCCGGCATCCGGAACTGAAGCGGGACCGCCCTGCCCTCGAGTCCGCCGTCGCCGCGCTGATGGGACGGGTCGGCCTCGACCCCCGCTACATCCGCAAGTACCCCCACGAGTTTTCAGGCGGCCAGCGCCAGCGCATCGCGATCGCCCGCGCCCTGGGGCCCGAGCCGAAGCTCATCCTCGCCGATGAACCGGTCTCGGCGCTCGATGTCTCGATCCAGTCCCAGATTCTCAATCTGCTCCTGCAACTGCGTGATGAGCTCGGGCTCACGATGATCTTCATCTCGCACGACCTTTCCGTGGTGCGCTACATCGCCGACCGTATCGCGGTGATGGACGAGGGAAAAATCGTCGAAGTCGGCGAGGCCGATGCCCTTTTCACCTCGCCTCAATCCGAAGTGACCCGCACGCTCCTGCAGGCGATTCCGAAGATCCGTTATCCGGCGACCGCAAGCGCCTGAACCTCTCCGGGGAAACCGCTCCGTCCCCCCATCCGGGTGAAGCCCCTGCCCTGGCCCGCATTTCTCATACCCTTTCGTCACGAGACGCTGCGAGGATCTGCTCCAGCGAGGCGCGGACCGGATTTTCCGAAGGGCTGTATGGGGACATCCTGCCCAAGGACCATTCGGTCCGGAACGAAGCGGGAGCTGGCCGCAGCAAGTCGCAGTAGAAAGGGTATGAGAAATGCGGGCTAGACCTCACGGCGCCGGCGGCCCTTTTGCAGCGACTTCGGCGAGAGCTTTGATCTTCGCCTGCTCTTTTTCTTCCAGTTCCGCGAGCGAATACTCAACCGGCTCCTTTCGTCCGGACACGAGAAAACGCACCTTCCCGTCACGGATGATCTCGACCGGGCCGACCTGCCCCAGCTCGGGGGCGGAAAATGCGAGTAGTCTCGCCTCCATCGTTTTCCCTGCGGCATTCACCCACGCCTGCACCGGCGTCACCGCGATGTGCTGGACCACGACAGGGCGTGTCGTTGCCGTCGTCGCTCCCGCCATCCCCGTCGAGGATCCGGCTCCACCATTCTCGCCGAGATTGCGTTTTGTGAACTGATTCGGGTTCGCCGGGACAACCTGAGCGAGGGTAGACGCGGCACTCCCGAAGAGGACAAGGAGAGAGACGATGCTCGAAAACATTCCCGCATTCATGCCTGCATCGTATCGATTCCCGCGCTTCCCGTCGAAACAAAAAAGCGACGCAGATCCTTAAACCTGCGCCGCTCTTAAATTTTCCTTTTCAGGAAAGGCCGTCGCCTCAGAGCACTTCGGGCACGGTGTAGGGCGCGCGATACTCGCAGGTTGCGAGAGCGTTGGCGGGCGCATCGAGATCACCGTTGCCTTCGGCCCATTCCGTCTCCGGATTGAACTTGAGCATGGGCCCGAGGATGATGCTCTCCTTCGTCAGGTCCACGCCATTGCGACCGAGGTGATCGGACATGGAGCCGAAGCGATCCGTGAGGAGGGCGTCGTCTTTGATTTTCTCGAGGATCTCATCCTTCTTCAACGCCGCGCCAAGACGGTGCGAGATGAGACCTGTGTGGCAGAGGGCGCTGGAAAGGTGGGTCTCCTCACAGTCGGCGTATTGCTCCTCGACCTTGCGGCTCTTCACAGCGCTGATGAAATTTTCGAAAATGTCTTCGGTCTTGAAGGCCTCGGGCGCGGGCAATTCCTTGCCTTCGAGATC